>Ga0187877_1002310_pt1 | contig 17262 bp, 14 predicted proteins | sample June2016WEW_17_1_3_FD_132430 | JGI IMG/M metagenome (GOLD analysis project Ga0187877, IMG submission 132430) | Peatland microbial communities from SPRUCE experiment site at the Marcell Experimental Forest, Minnesota, USA - June2016WEW_17_100 | ecosystem: Environmental > Terrestrial > Soil >... | reverse complement strand
TTTGTGGGTTGTCAATTATTGCACTGTAAACGTTTAGTAAGGCTTTTTGGGCTTGAATCTGTATTTTCAATTGTATGTTACCAGGGGTATAGTAGGCAAGGTAGGTGCCCATATCTGATAAGATATATCCAGCAGCGCCTCCGCCGATCCCGTTGTTAGCTATTAACAAGGTTTGTCCCATTCCTTGTCCTGAGGCGTGGAACCATGATGTTTGCTGAAGTAGTAGAGTGTAGTTATATCCTGCAGCTTTCCATAGATTACTCTCTGCGGTGGCCGTGCCTGAGCCATCGTTCCTAGTGAACCATTGTATTTGACTATTGGTTTGTGCCGCGTTGTAGATCTGTATCAAGGCTTGGCTTACGTTAGTCATACCACTGATACCTGCAGGGTCGTTTGCAGGTCCAACGATAACAAAGAAGTTATATGCTATGATTTTGCGGTCTACTCCATATCCGCCTGATAAGAAAGAGACTTCCTGTGATGGGGAATGAACAAGAATCATGTCCGCATCACCTCTCTGCGCTGCTTGTATTGCAGCGCCAGTTCCTAATGCAACATAGTTCAAGGTTATCCAAGGATACTTAGCCATAAAGGCAGTTCTTAAGTTTCCTATTCCCTGGTCCTCAAGTCCTGTGTCATGAAGGCTTGTGGTTGTTGCAACTGTCAATGTTGAGGGACGAGGCAGGGGAGATGGCGTAGGATTAGCAGTAGTCGGAGAAGGAGACGTTGAGGAAGTTGGCGATGGACTTGGAGATGGTGATGCAGTTGGAATAGGAGATGGTGATGCCGATGGCGTCGGTGTTGAGCTCGGCTGAGTGTTCTGTGTGTTTTGCATGTATGTGTAAGCAGCGTAGGCGCCGATTCCAGCTAAAATTATAACTATTAAAACAACTGTTACTATTTTTGTTACTGTTTTCATTTTTTTCACTGATTTTTAGGGGAACGTTATGTATATATAAGCATATCGGTAACTAAGCGTGTTAACAACATACCCGTTAACAAAAAAATGAGCCTTAACAGGGTACAAGCATCTAAGCAGGGCATTTCCTTTCTTCAGCCAGTTCGCAGAGAATTACCAGTGCTTCACCAAGCGGCATGCCCAGCCTTTCCGCAAGCTCATTTGCGGTGACATCGGCTTTTTGAGGGAATATGCTGTCACGAGTGTAAGCCTTATGAGTCGGGTACATAACCGAGGCATGAACCGCCTCAACTAGCAACTGCCAAAGTTTCTCTTTAGAGTACTCTTCCAAATTCATAGGCATCAACCATGAATACGCTGTTAAGGTTATTAGTCTACCGCAAATGCACTCACAAAACAGACAACAAACTTAATACCTCGCTGTTGCTGCTTGAATTATCAGAGGTTGACTTTTTTTGAAAGCAGCTGTTTACCGAGGACCACATGACATCAAAATCGAGGAAGTCCCGGAGCCAGAAGTTCCAGGCAGAAAAGTGCTTGTGAAATTCAAGGCTGGAAGCATCTGCGGGACTGACATGCACTTTTTCCGGGGCGAGTGGAAAATGAAGAAAGGCAGAATCATTGGGCATGACGCTTGGGGAGTCCGAGAGGACACAGGCGAGCGTGTTGTTATGGTGCCCATGGTGAATTGCGGTCACTGTTACTATTGCCTCAGGGGACTACCAACCTATTGTGTTCGGGGCAAATTTTACGGGCTTACAAGAGACGGTTTCTTCGCAGAAACCAAAGCCATGCTACCTAGAAGCCTAATTCTCATACCCTCAAACGTCAGTGACGAGGAAGCAGCGATAGTGGAACCAGTCGCTTTGGCACTTCACGTGTTGGATTACTTGAAGCCTAACGTTGGCGATTGGGTAACCATACTTGGGCAAGGACCCATCGGCTTACTCATGACGCAAGTGGCACAGCAGAAGGGCTGTCAAGTTATCGCAGTAGACCTTGAGGATTACAGGCTTGAGCTTAGCCAGAAGTATGGTGCAGACGTAGTCATCAACGCAAAAAAAGAAGACGTAATCAAAACTGTCAGGAAGTTAACGAAAAGAGGCTCAGATTTTGTGATTGAAGCTGCAGGAACCACTCGCACAGTAGAGCAAACGCCCTATTTGGTTAGAAAAGCTGGCAAAGTCGCGCTGGTAGGTGAGTCTGAGGGTTACTTGAACTTGGCGGATGCAGATGAAGCATTGTTTTTCACTATTTACATCTCGCCCGTTGAGTATCCGTCGGCTGTAGAATTAATCGCCAGAAAACTTTTGGATGTAAAAGGGCTTATTACGCACAGGTTTAAGCTCGCTGAATTTGAAAAGGCGCTGCAAACAGTTGATACTCCATCGGAAAAGCCTTTGAAAGTTATCATAACTCAATAAGCGTTCCAAAGAGTATCGTTTACCGCAAAGTATATTTCTGTTAGAGTAAGTGTTAACCCCAATTTCACAAATAGAAAACGGAGCTAACAATCGTGCCTGTAGAAGCGGTAATATTTGATTTAGACGGAACACTTGCCAACTTCAACCTAGATTACAAGACGCTCCGCGCTGAAGTTAGAGGTTACCTACTAAGAATAGGTGTTCCGGCATCCGTTCTAAACGTTAACGAAAGCATTTTTGAAATGCTGAAAAAAGCAGAAATTTTCCTAAAAAACAACGGTAAACCCGCTGAAGCATTTGAGGAAGTCAGCAGTCAAGCCTTTGCCATCGCTGAGAAATATGAGATGGAAGCTGCCTCAACCACAAGTTTGCAGCCGGGAGCCTATGAAACGCTGAAGGAGTTGAAGCGGATGAACTTGAAAATGGGTTTATGCACTACCAGCAGTGAGAAAGCCGCAAATTATATTCTGCAACGCTTTAAAATAGAAGATTTCTTCCAGATTGTGGTTCCCAGAAACAAAGTAAAGTACGTTAAACCGAATACGGAACAGTTTGAATTGGCACTTAAAGCGTTAGGCGCGCGTCCAAAAGCCGCTGTGATAGTTGGAGACAGCACGGTGGACATGCAAAGTGCAAAGGAATTGAAAGCCATCGCAGTAGGTTTGCCAATAGGCCTTTTCACAATGGAGCAGTTGATGAACCATGGCGCAAACTACATTATAACTTCATTAACTGATTTGCCAGTCCTTATAAAGAAAATAAATGAGGGCTAAGCAGCGGTAACCACGCCGTCTTTGCAGACGAGTTTTCTGTCCCTTACCAACCGCTTCAGTATCTCGGAGAAAATTTCTTTGACTCCTTCGCCTGAATGGTTTATCCCAAACACTTTTGCGGTCTCAGCAATCAATGAATCCTCACTTATGCCTAAAGCATACTGAGCAACCAGTTTCATAGCGGACTCGGCTTCTTCAGGCGGAATATATTCAGGTCTCCGTTTGGATTCAGGAATGCCTTGGACTGGAACTCGGATTGGTGTTTCTTTGAGTTCTGGCGGCCAAAGGAAACTGCCTTTGATTACTACTTTTTGTTCTCTTAGCAAGTTGCTGAGTGCTTCTTTCACAGCATGAGTTATTTGCGGTGTTACCTGTTTGATTCCCCATGCGGCTGCTAAACGTTCAACTGCATAATCAAAGTGAACTGGGCCTTCATTTTCCACAAGTTCCGCAAGGAGTTTTGTTTGTATTTCCCTGTTTTCTGGGAAGTGAAACTCGTTTTTCTGCCGCGAATTGTATGTGGAGTTGGCTGTGGCAACTTTAATGTAAGGATTAAATGTTGCTTTAAGCGGGTGAATTTTGTAGGGTACTCCGATTTTTTCGATGCCTGCAAACTGAATCTTTTGAACGTCAGTTTTTGGTACCAAACTCTCTTTAACGTCAACAACTGGTTTTTGAGCTTCTTTTTCAAGCTGTAACTTGTGAGCTTGTTCAAGAGCTTCTTTTAACCGTCGGATTTCAGAGTCGCGTCTTGCAACCCAAGCTGGAGACCAAATACGGTGAATCCGCCAGCCTAACTGCCTTAATACTTGCTCGCGTAGTCTGTCTCTATCTCGTGCGCTGTTGCTGGATTTGTATGTGGCGCCGTCGCATTCTACTCCTAGCAGGAAAGATCCGGGGTTAACTGGGTCGACTACACCTATGTCTATTCTGTAACCGCTGCAGCCTACTTGTGGAACAACCTCGTAGCCCATCTTTTTTATTTCCGTTGCCACGTCTTCATCTAAAGCTGACTCGAACTCGCCTTCTTTTGGCATAACTGGCTCCAATGTTTCAGGTCCACGCTCGGCATAGTCAAGGTAGTAACGTAGGGTTTGCACGCCGACTGCTTTAGTGTCAGGGTCAATGTCAGAAGACCTAATTGAAGTGATCAATAATACTTTTTCTCGGGCACGTGTGACTGCGACGTTTAAGCGTCTTTCGCCGCCAGGTTTGTTTAATGGGCCAAAGTTCATTGTCATTTGTCCCTGCTGGTCGTAACCATAGCCAACGCTGAAGAATATAACGTCTCGTTCGTCGCCTTGAACGTTCTCTAAGTTCTTAACGAAAAAGCCTTCCAATCTGTCTTCTTTAAAGAACGGTTCAAAATCAGGCTGCTCTTTTAATCGACGGTCTATGGCTTCTTCAACGGTTTCCATTTGTGCTATGCTGAAGGTTACAACGCCTAAGGTTTTCTTTGGGTATAGGCGGAAGTGTTCAAAGATGAGGTCTGCTACTTTTTCAGCTTCTTTAGGGTTGTCTCTTTTGCCGCCGCGGTCATAGATGCCGTCTGGAACGTGTATTAGTTTTACGCCTAAGGTGTCATTTTGCGCTTTTGCCGCTGGGAAAGTTATTAGTGTGTCATCGTAGAAGCGGTGGTTTGAGAACGCTATTAACCCTTCGTGTCTGCTGCGGTAGTGCCACCTTAAGGTTTTAACTGGTAACCCAATGCCTAAGCATTCGTCGAGTATGCTGTCGAAGACTTCAATGTCCTCGTCGCTTAACTCGTCCCAGTCAATGTCGTAAATTAGGTTTTTCTGGAAGAACGACGTGGGCGGCAACTGCTTGTTATCTCCTGCAACAACCAGAGTTTTTCCACGGTAAATTGCCCCGATAGCGTCTTCAGGGACAATCTGCGATGCCTCATCAAACAGAACTAAGTCGAACTTGTTGCTTTCAGGGGGAAGGAACTGGCTTACCGTTATGGGACTCATCAGCAGACAAGGCTTTAGTTTAACAAGCAGGTTAGGAATCTTCTGCAGTAACGTGCGAATCGGCATTAAACGCCTCTTCTTTGCTGCTTCCTTGAGAAGAATGTTAGCTTCTGAATCAGCTGCTTGAACCAGTATGTCTTGGGGTTTTCGGCTGTTTGCAGCTTCAATAACCATGCTGGATGTCAATCGAATAAGGTCTTGATCCAATGTTTTGAAGTCAGCGATTAACTGCTCATGATTTTCTCTTCTGAACCTGCCCAGCTTCGGGTCTTCATTGTAGAGGTTATTTATCCATTCCTGGTAGACGCCTCTGCGGAAAACATCCACCAAGTCTGCTGCTGGAATACGCTGTTCCGCCAAACGGTTGAAGAACTGGTCTAAACCTCTTAAGGCAAAACGATTTTTGATGTCTTTGAAGTCAATCCAAACCTGCAGGTCATCAACGCGGTCTCGAAGCGCTTTTATTCGTTCGCCGATTACTTTTATTTCTAAATCTTTTAGTTTCTGGTTTTGATATTTCATTTCTGTTTCAAAGCGCGCTTCAAAATCAGTCAGAACCTTCAGCGAAGCATCATATTTTTGGTTTAGTTCTGTGTTTGATGGGGCAGCGGTTGATCCTTGAGCGGCAATAGTTGCGAAGACTTGCGGAACTTTAATGCCAGCGAATGCCGCTTGAACTTTTTTTGTCCATTCGAGAACGGTTAGGATGTCTTGCCAGTTTGTTTCCAGCTCATGGAACCGGTCGCCGAATTTAGCTTGAAGTTGGGCTTTTTCGCCTTTGATGGCGGCTTCTTTCTTTCTTATTTCTTCAGCGTTTTTGAGGTCGTCGAGAAGTTGCTTGTAGTTTTGGGGTTCTTGTTTGCATGTTGCAAGTGTGTCTTTTGTTAGTGTGCATAAGGGGTTTAGTTGTTTTTCTGTTTCGTTCGCCCATTCCTCCAGCAGTGGCAGTGGCGTTTGAGTGATAAATGCAGCTGAATTAGGCAAGTTTGCGGGCATAAGTGATTCTAAGTCTTTGCCAAGCTGGTCCCACTTGTCAACTGATTCCTGCAGTTCTAAGCCTAAATTCTTAATCATGGGCGAAGGACTCGAACTGTTAGTAATTAGTTTGAGCAGGGTTTCTGGGATTTGCGTTGCCCATGACAGCTTGCGGATTTCGGCTGTTAGTTCTATGGCTTTTTCTGCACCTTGGAAGTCAGTTCTGTATTTGTGGTAGAAGTGACCAAGTAGGGTGCGAACTGTTTCAGCTTGCGCCTCAATTTCGGCATGCAACTTTTTGACTTTTCGCGCATCAATTAGGTCGTTTAGTACGGTTTTTGGAACTTTGCCGTCGTTTGTTAATCTGGCGATTTGTTTTTGGTCGCTGTAATAACTTGGCTTGAATATTTTTAGGAAGCTTTGGTATGGTCCGCTGTATCTTCTTATGAGTTCGTCAAGGTCTATTGCGTAGATTCCGTCGCTGTAAATTGCGTCCAATCTGCTTTTAAGTAAGTTGTGGTCTTGGTAGAGCCGTTTTGCTTTTGATACTATTTCTTGAACTTGCTCGAAATAAGCTGAATCAAACCATTGCGGCTCCGGCTTATTTTCAGCGAAGCATAACAGTGCCATTCTGGATAATTCTTTTATTTGCTTAACAGTCAAGCCATCGCTATCTAATCCTAGCATTTGGGCGAGCGCTTGAGAGGTTTCACGCCACTTTCTTGAGGCTGACTGCGTGTTTCTTATGAAGGCTAAGAGTTTCTCTCGTTTCTGCAAAAATTCGCCTTCTTCCAAACCTACCGCTGGAAGCATCTTGCTAAGCGCTTCTAGTGCCTGTTTTATCTCTGCTGACCTGTTGAGAACCAAGTTGAACAAGGACTGATTGTACCGTTCCATCAGGCTGGCGCGTGTCTCTTTTATCCAGATAGAGGTGTCATGGTAAGTTTTGGCTTCGTTTATGAGTTTGTCAATGTCTGGGTTTGTTAACCAGTATGCTTCTGGCTTGGGGCTTTCATAGAGGAACTTGCTTACTTCAATTAGCCACTTTATCCGCGCAAACGTTTCAGGCGGGAATACTCCAAGTTTAGCGGAGAAATCTTCAGTTTCCAGTTGGAGTTCACTTAGTGTTGAGCCTATTTTTTCAAGAGTCGTCAGCAATTCAGAGCGGATTTCAAGATTGTATGCGTCAGCTCGGTATCCTAACCATGGAAAGTCTGGTTCTTCTATTACTTGCCAAACCTTGCTTAGTTGAGAAACGAGGTCTTCAAGCTCATGCATTTTCTGAGGAGTCAACGTTCCCAGTTCAGTTAAGCCTACAGGAACAAAAGGAACCCGTTCGAGGCTTGAAATTAAGCTCAGAACTTCGTAAGCGCTTCTCTGCAAGTACGGGCGTTTCTCATGCAGTGCTGCAACATAACCGTTTAGTGCTTCACGATATTCAGTCATCTTCTCGAATTCGTGAGCTGATGGCAATTTGCGGGGGACAAGGTTTTCGTCGAGGCTGCGTTTGAGTTCAGCTACGACTTGCTGTTTGTTGGCTTTGCTGCTGTGAAGTTCAAGGCAGAAATGCGCTAAACCAACTTCGCTTAATCGTTTGTAAACAACCTCTAGGGCGGCCATTTTGTCGCTGACAAAGAGTACGGATTTTCCGTTGGCGATGCATTCTGCGATTATGTTTGCGATGGTTTGGCTTTTTCCTGTGCCTGGCGGACCTTTCATGACGAAGCTTTGTCCACGCAGGGCGTATTCGATGGAGACTCGTTGGCTGCTGTCGGCATCGAGCACCTGATAGGTTTTTGCTGGAGCCTCAATTTTATCAACATCTTTCTCGTCTGGCAAGCCGTCTAAAATGAGGTTATCTTCTTTGATGCCGGCGATTGCTCGAATTATTGGGTGCTGTGTAACTAAATCAGCGTTTGCTTCCAAGTCTTTGTAAATGACTAGTTTTTGGAATGAAAAAAGCCCCAAGTCAATAGATGGTTCCGCTTTCCAGCCCATTTCAGCAACAGCTTGATTAACCAAATTGAAGTAGTCTGATAGGTTTTGGTTTTCCCATTCGTCGGGCAAAGGTGGCAGGTCAATTTTGTAGTCGTTTTTTAGTTTGACCTGTAATGCGGGGTTTAAGACTGCTTCTTCTTCAACTGGTGGCACCGCGATTGCATAGGGTTGGCGTATAGAATCCCTTGTTAACTCTAAGGGTACAAGAATTAGGGGAGACTGGACGTTTTCTTTTGTTTCCAAGTCTACCCAGTTTAATGTGCCGAAAGCGGCATGTAAAATGCGAACGCCGCGTTCTCGATAATCAAGAAGTGAACGCCACTGCAAGTTTTTGAGACTTCTTTCCAAGTCCACTCGAGTTAAGCTTCCACAGACCAATTGATTTGCTGATGGACGCTTTGGTTCTTCAGGCAGGGCGACTGCTGCGTTGGCTTTGGCTGTTTTAGCTTTAGCTTTGCCTTTAGTCCTCTCTGGCTTTTCAGGCGGCTTGGTTTCTTCTGGAGGCAACCAGAATTCTAAACGACGCTTTTTCAATACTAGCGCGTTGAAGACTGCTTGCGGGTCAGGCTGCGAAACAGGAAGGCTTCCTCGCCTTGTTTTATGGAAATACAGGAGATTGTTTCTTTTTGACAGGTCGATTAATCGGGATTTCCAATCTTCAACTCGTTTCATAGGTTGGGAGGTAACAGTTTGCGTCATTACACCACATCCACACAGATAGATTGCATTATTGTGCGGATGCTTCTTTAATATTTGCGGTTACTTCATGGGTCTTCAAGCAATCAATTAGTTAACTTTCAAGTGCTAAAAGAAATCAGTTGGCTCTACTTGCATGTTCAATTGCATCAAAAATTACTCGCTTTACGTTTTCAAGACCTATTTCTCTTGTTTCCAGAATCGGAAGCCCAATGCCTGACTTTTCCAGCTCTTCCAGGCACTTTTCTGCATTACCGCAAGTATCCAAAAGCACAACGCCTTTGATGCCGCTGAAAAGATTAGCAAAAGCTGCCTCGTCAATGCCTTCTTTCAGCATTTTTTCCTTCATGCGCTTGAAAAAACCTATCATTCCCGGACCCATAAACATCAAGTTATGCTCAGGGTCAGCCTCTAAGAATTTTCCTTTGCCGCCGAGTTGACAGTCAATACAGTTTACCGCGTCAACTTTGACTACGCCATATTCTTCCGCTAGCTTCTTCATCTCATTGTTTTGACCGAGGCAGAGGTCGCCGTAAACTAGCACCACTTTGCCATGGAAACACTTTAGCGTTTGTTCTAGAACTTTACGCAGTTTTTTCTCTAGCACTTCGTAGTCAACATGGAAGTATTTGCTGACAAAAACTAATTCTGCATCAAGGCTTCCCTGTTTGACCAGTTGCTCGATTTCCTCTTTTAGAACACTGCAAGAAACAAGACAAACCTTAACTTTTTCGCCCACTATCCAGTCAACTTCTATGGTTTAAAGCAAAGCCTCGTTCTCCATTGACCAAAAAAACTTTTCTCCGCGCCTTACATTCCCTTTTTTTCTTTTGTTTAATAGACGCTTCCTCTTAAGCTTTTTTTGATTAATGAGGACAAATTTTGATTTGGAATAGATTTGGGAGTAATTTTGAAAAACTTTATTACCTTAAAGGGTCTCTTCATACTTTTATTATGTTTGGACGGAAGGGTAATTTGAAAAAGACGATAGTTGTTGTAATTCTTGCAGCCTTAACTTTAGCTGCGTTTAGTATGTTGCCGGCACCCAATGTAAGAGCGGCCGCTTCGGAAGCTCAGGTTCTCAGTTACAGTTGGTACGTTGCTCCTTCAGGCACTCTTATGGCAGCAGAAGCTGGCGATTTGATTGTGGTCGGTGAGGTACAGAATATAGGTTCAAACGTCATAGGTAACGTGACTGTTGAAGGTACGGCTCTTAGTTCTACTGGACAGACTTTGGCTACCACTAGTGTCCAAGCATTTGTGTATCATATGCTTCCTGGGCAGAAGGCTCCTTTTTACTTGGATTTTACTGCTCAGAGTAGCACTAGCCAAGACTTAAGCTGGGTCTCGTCAGTTAGTACTATTACCGTTTCAGTTAGTTCCGTTGATGATACTTATGAGAGACAGTATACAGGTTTGACGATTCCAAATCCTGGAGGTAACACTTCTTACATTGACAGCAATGGCACCTACACTGTTTATGGAACATTTGTGAACACCGGCAACCAAGCGGCTGTAGATCCTTGGGTTGTAGCAACATTTTATAACGCTTCCGGGACGGTTATAGGTTTGAATTACACCGAGTATTTAATTAGCTCGCTTCCGCCTGGTGACCCAGTAAGGTTTTTTGCAACACCCGCGGATAACACAGCTCTATTATCAAGTGAAATAGCAAGTTACTCATTACAAATTGACTCATTGACCATGACGAATTCTACATCATCTTCGCCTACTTCTTCTCCGACCGCCTCATCTTCAACATCAACGGCACAATTGCCAACATTGCCCATAGTGGTCGTAGTAGTGGTCGTTGTAGTTGTTATCGCCGCTTTAATGTTACTAAGAAAGCGCCAAAAACTACCTCCACCTCCTCCTCCACCTCCTCCAACCGAACAATAAGAATACTAGGCTTCAGACTATTCAATGTGGGCGAAAAACGAAGAAGGGTCTCTGAGATTATCGAAGGTGTAAAGTCTCTTATTCTTTGGCAGAAATGTATTGTCAGTAATTTCAGGTTCTATTTCGCGTAAATGTTACTGACTCGTCTAATTTCTGTTGGGCTGGAAAAAGTGTCGCGTTGCTAAAAAGTTCTTGCAGCGAAATACCGATATGCTGAAGCATCAAAAGATACAGGAAAAGAAAATGAAAAAAACTTAGATATTGCTTAAAGTGTGGAGGGTTTAAAGCAGTATCTTGACCACTGCGGCCACTGCTGTGTTGTACTGCATGAACCGAAGTCTAATGTTAACTCCATGCCTATCTTTAGTTGCTCTTGCATTAAGCTCGGTATCATTCCAGGGATTTTCAAGCCGTTTTCCAGTTGCACAATGCCAACGGCATAGGGCGTTAGGGCTTGGAATTGTTGTGGTGCAACATGGATGACTGTGTAAGTGAGCAGTTTGCCTTTTCCAGAAACGCTGACCCATTCGAACTCTTGTGAGAAGCAGTTGTCGCATAAAGGTCTTGGCGGGAGATGGATTTTTCCGCATTTGAGGCATTTTCCAGCCATAAGTTTGCGCTGTTGCAGGAACTTGTAGAACTGCTCGATTGTGAATGGTTCTTGCGTGCTCATTTTTAAGCGCTCCTGTAAATGTGAACCACCGCTGTAGCACCTGACCCGCCAACATTATGTGTCAAGCCTACCTGCGCGTCTTTTACTTGGCGTTTTCCTGCTTGCCCTGTGAGTTGCAGGTATATTTCGTAGGCTTGAGCGGTGCCTGTAGCGCCAACAGGGTGACCTTTGGCTTTTAAGCCGCCGCTCGTGTTAACTGGAATTCGTCCGCCGAGGCGGGTTTCGCCGCTTTCCACAAGCTTTCCTCCTTCGCCTACGGGGCAGAAGTCTAAGTCTTCGTAAGCCATTAATTCCGCGAATGTGAAGCAGTCGTGAACTTCAGCTACGTCTATGTCTTCTGGGTTGGCGTTTGCCATTTCATAGGCTGTTTTCGCCGCTAACTTCGTAGCGTTCAGCGACGTGAGGCTTTTGCGTTCGTATAAGCCGATTGTGTCGCTTGCTTGTCCGCTGCCGATTATGTGCACTGGCATATCAGTGTATTTGCTGGCTAATTCTGGTTTGGTTAGTATCATGCAGCTTGCGCCGTCAGTTATCAACGAGCAATCGTAGAGTTTCAGCGGCCAAGCGACATAACGTGATGCCATGACATTTTCCAAGGTGATTTCTTTTTGCATGTGAGCTTTCGGGTTAAAGCTTCCATGATAATGATTCTTGATCGCGGCTAAAGCCATCTGCTCCTGCGTTGTGCCATACGCATGCATGTGGGCGGTCGCCATCATCGCGAATAAGCCGGGAAAAGTTATGCCGTGCCACTGTTCAAACGGGTAATCCGACGCCATAGCCAAGTACTCAGTAACCTCAGCCGTTGTGCGATGCGTCATTTTCTCAACGCCGCCAACCAAAACCACATCTGCAAGACCAGACATTGTAGCGTAAATTCCTGCTCGCAACGCTGTGCCTGAAGAAGCACAAGCAGACTCCGTACGCGTAGCTGGAACGCCTGCGAGTCCTGCCCAATCCGCAATGGCTGCTCCCATGTGACCTTGATGCTCGTAGGCTTCACCCATGTGCCCGATGAACATGGCTTTAATGTCACCTTTTGGGTCCAGTTTGGGGCAGCGGCTGAACGCTTCTTTAGCTGCCTCGGAGAAGATTTCTCTTGCAAGTAAACCGTCATGCTTGCCGAACTTGGACATGCCAGCGCTGATTATGCTGACGAGCGGTTTCCCATTCAAACGCGCAGTTCCCTCTCTGATGCCTATATAGTGTGGCTAAGCCTGTTTAAAAACTATACAACTAAAGGCTTTGGCAACTCTCCGAAAGAGACATGAAATATGCTTGTTGCATCATTATTTCTTTTTCAAAAAACCAAATAGCGAACGCTTAGGCCTTTTACAATACGGCAACTTGCCTTTCGCAGCGTGATATTGAGTACATTCGTCGCATTTGCCTCGCCTTACACATTTCTTTTTTGGGCAAGGGCAATCTTCTCGAAGCATAATGCTGAGTTAGGCGCGATTCCTTATAATTTTTTAGGCAACCGTTAGAGTCCTGCAACGTAGATTCTTAAAGCTAAAACTGGCAAAACCACCACTAAACTGAACAGGACAGCAGTCAACACCATCACCCGCAAAGCCTTCGTGATGTGCTCTGGTGAAATGCCGTGGTCGTCGCCTAAAACGTAATAGCCCTGCTTTTCCAGTTGGATGTTTAATGCTCCAGCCATGGCTGAGATTGTCCAGCCGGCGTTTATGCTGGCTGTTTTTCCCTTGTCTCTCTGCAGGATGCGCCATGATTCACGCCAATTCTCCCCCAAAAGGAATGATGCGGCAACCATTAGGTACGCTGTTAATCTGGCGGGAATATAATTGGCTATTGTGTCTAAGTTAGCTGAGAACCAGCCGATATTCTTGTTTTCAACGTTCTTGTAGCCAACCATGGAATCCAACGTGTTAACTACGCGATAAGCAAACGCGCCTGGAACACCAAACAGGGCAAAGAAGAAGAATGGCCCGGTTATTCCGTCCGTTGTGCTTTCTGCGATGGATTCCACGGCAGCAGAAATAATCTGCCTCTCATTAAGCTGGTTTGGGTCTCGCCTAACAATGAAGGGCAGCCATTTTCGCGCTTCAGCTAAATCGTTCTTCTTCAATGCCGAAGCAATCGGCTTAGTGTATTGGCCCATGCCTTTTACTGCAAAAGTAGCCTTAAACAAAATCGCACCCACAATAATATACGGTATAGAGCCGAATGATTGCCTAAGCCAAAAAAGCAGCAAAAACACAGGAACCGAAACAAGCAGCATAACACTTACGGCTAACAAGATGCCGTTTGCTTTTTCAATTTTAGGGTTTGCATTTTTCAATTTAGGTTTAAAGTACGCAATTACTTTGCCTATGCCAATGGTTGGGTGAATTCTGTCAGGGTACTCTCCGAAAACGGCATCAATCAAAAAAGCCAAAAAGAAAATCAAAACCGAATCAACAAGCAGGAAAATATCAAGAGAGAACATGGTTCATTAATCAAACCCTGGTCATTGCTAATTCTTCACTATCCGATTCAAAGCTTCAATCAACCGCTCATTCTCCGCACGAGTTTTAACCGCTACACGAATGTAGTATGGGTCCAGTTCCCTAAAAGAAGTGCAGTCCCGAATCAAAATGCCTTGGTGCAACAGTTTGTCCTTCAGTTTAGTAGCCGTTAAACCTGACTTGCGAATGTCAATAAAGAAAAAGTTGGCGTCTGGCGTAAAAACCTTGAAAGATTTTATTTTTTCCAACTCGGTTGATAGGAAGGCTTTTTCTTTTTTGATAAGCTCACGCGTTACCCTCAGATGCTCCTCATCCTTCAATGCGGCAACAGCGGCAGCTTGCGCTAAACAGTTAACGTTCCAAGGAATCTTGGCGCGCAATAGCACATTGATGATTTCTTCAGAGGCGAGGCCGTAACCAACCCTCAAACCGGTTAAACCGAAAATTTTTGTAAACGACCTCAAAATGAACAAGTTAGGATACGCTTTGATTTTATTAATCCTTGACAAGGCTTTTTCGTTTTCTACAAACTCCAAAAAATCCTCATCAAGAAAAACAAGAGTATCCTGCTCCAAAGCCTCCTCAATTATGCCCGTCAAAGTTTCAGTCGGAATAAGAATGCTTGTTGGATTATTCGGATTACACAAGAAAACAATCTTGGCACCAGCCATTTCACGAGCAAAAACATCTGCGTCAACGTTGAAATTCTTGTCAAGCCTAACGAATTTCGGTGTTTCCCCTGTCTTTCTAACCGCACTCTCGTATTCGCCAAAAGTAGGCGCAGGAATAACGGATGTGTCGCCTTTTTTCATAAAAGCTTCAGCAAACAAGTACATAAGTTCCGTAGAACCATTACCAACAACAACATTGCTTTTGCTTAATCCATTAAAGTGATTAGCAATCGCTTGCCGTAACTCGTTAGAATTTGAATCTGGATAAGCAGGAATTTCTTTAAAGCTGTTTTTTACTGCCTCAAGCGCCTTTTTTGATGGACCTAAAGGGTTCACGCTTGAACTAAAATCCAAAATCTCCTCTCGTTTAAACCCACTCTTGCCTGCAGCATCCAAAACCTCTCCGCCATGGGCACAGGGCTTAAGATTCTTTATGCTGTCTTTTACTAAGTTTTCAACAGGCTTCATTCAAGTTTCAATCCTTCAGCTACGGGGCTGAATTGCGTAGGTTTCTTTTTGACGTAAATGATATAAATGTTTGGTTGGATGTTCCATCCAAAAACCAAAAACACGTTAAGTCTTAAGTTCCAAAAAGGTTTTGAGAGCGGCAAAACATTAGGCACTAATAGGCAAGGAAGATGTGATGAGCGACAAAATGGATAAGCACAAAATTCAAGAATTAAAAGAAATGGTTAAAGAAAGAAAACCCGACGAACCTATAGAGCAGGTTCTTGCCGTATTTTGCGAACGCCATGCAGTTTCCCTAAACGCTTGTCGAGTTTATTATAATCGGTTGGTTGAAAAGGGCGAAATCAAGGAAAAATAACGTTTAAGTTTTAAGCGCTTAATTAGTTACAAGGGCTCACAATTGAATGAACTTGTCTTCATAGGTTTAGGATTAAACGACGAAAAAGGCATCAGCATCAACGGTTTAGAAGAAACCAAAACTGCAGATTACGTTTTCATGGAACTCTACACGAGTCTCATGCCCGATTTCAACCTGCAACGCTTCGAAAAGTTATGCGGCAAAAAAGTCCAAATGGTTTCAAGGCGTGAACTTGAAGAAGAAAACGGAACCATCATTCTTGAAGCCGTCAGAAAAGGCAAGACTGTGTTTCTTGTTCCCGGTGACCCATTTATTGCCACAACACATGTGACATTGCGAATTGACGCAGAAAAGCATGGAATAAAAACACGCATCATTCATGGAGCATCCATAATCTCAGCCATAATTAGTTTATCAGGATTGCATAATTACAAGTTTGGAAAAACAGTTACCGTTCCCTTCCCTGAAAATTTTTCTGAAACACCATACAACGTTATAGCTCAAAACAAAAAGCTTGGCTTGCACACTCTTTGCCTTTTAGATTTGAAAGCAAACGAAAAACACTTCTTAAGCATCAACCAAGCCATCGCAATGCTATTAGAGGCTGAGCAGAAAAACAAAAAACGCGTAATCACTCCAAATACGGCTGCAGTCGGCATTGCACGAGCGGGAAGCAACAATCCAACCCTGAAAGCTGACTTTCTCAAAGATTTAGCGAATTATGATTTCGGTGAACCGCCCTACAGTTTGATTTTTCCCGGCGATATGCATTTTATGGAAACTGAATCCTTAATCGCTTTTGCTGGTGCACCAGCAGAGTTTAGGAGGCTTGCCAAATGAGCTTAGAAGCGCTCACCTCAAAGTATATTTCCTCAGCCGAAAAAGTCCTAAAAGAACTGCAACATACAAAAATACTCATTAGCGTGACAGAGGAATCTGTGGCTAACATTTTGCGTTGGGCTGCTGATTACTTGGAGGACGCAAAGTATTATAAGGCTCAAGGAAAGTTTGAAACCAGTTTAACCTCAGTAGCCTACTGTGAAGGGCTCCTTGACGCTTTAAGACTATTAGGCGCTGTGAAATTCGAATGGCCAACAAATCAGGAAAGAAAAAAGTCGTCTTAGCATCAGGCGTTTTCGACCTGCTCCATTTGGGGCATGTCAAATTTTTAGAAGATGCCAAAAAAGCAGGCGGAGAAAACGCTAAACTAGTAGTTATCATCGCAAGAGACAGCACGGTGGAGAAAACCAAGGGCAAAAAACCAATAATGTCTGAGAACCAACGCCGTGCACTGGTTGAATCGTTGAAAGTGGTTGATGAAGCAGTGCTTGGTTACGAGAACCTTGACATTGGCGAAGTCATTGATCACGTTAAGCCAGATGTAATTGCTTTAGGATACGACCAAGCGGACATGGAGAAGCAAGTGCGGAATTACGTGGATAAGCATAAAGTGAATGTTAAGATTGTTAGAATCGGCAAGTTTGGAGAGAATACTTTAGATAGTTCATCAAAGATTAAACAGAAAATAATCTCTGATAAACTTGCCAGTTAATTCGGTCGTGTAGTATGAATTCACAGAAGTATAAGCCCACGTACATCCTAATTGCCGTAAACGTGCTTATTTACATTTGTACTTCTGTTGTTGGCGGGGATTGGCTAAATACAAACTCCAATCTCCTTCTTCAATGGGGTCAATATAATTATCTTGTGTTCCATGGTTGGTATTACCAGCTTTTCACATCCATGTTTATACACGCCTCAATAGCACACATTGCTGGCAACATGCTTTTCCTACTCATATTCGGTCTAAGGGGAGAAGAAATGTTCTCGCTGCCCGAGTACCTTGGAATCTACCTCGTTGGAGGATTAGCAGGCAACATTCTTTCTTTAGCTTTAGGGCCATCGCTTATTTCAGTTGGGGCTTCAGGCGCAATTTTCTCAATGTTCGGTGCATGCGTAATTTA
>Ga0187877_1002308_pt1 | contig 17278 bp, 12 predicted proteins | sample June2016WEW_17_1_3_FD_132430 | JGI IMG/M metagenome (GOLD analysis project Ga0187877, IMG submission 132430) | Peatland microbial communities from SPRUCE experiment site at the Marcell Experimental Forest, Minnesota, USA - June2016WEW_17_100 | ecosystem: Environmental > Terrestrial > Soil >... | reverse complement strand
TCGTATCCAGGAGGTGTTATCATTGGGCAACCCCCAGAGAAGACGAGCAGACGGATTTCCTCCAGCCTCCTCGTCTTTTTATGTTATTGGATCATTGACAAAATAGTGAGTCCGTATTGGGAAGCGCAGTTATCAAGGGTTGTCATATGATTTTGTTGGATGTCCGGAACGGAAAGGGCGGATTTGTTCCGTGACATATCCCCACAAATGGTATTGGATTTCCGAAAATACATGATATCATGATAATGATATTCTGACCTTATCTATCCTGTTTCAGAGGGGTAGAGCGTGTCATGCGCAAGACCGATAAGCTCTCTCGAGTGATCGCGGACCTTGAAGCACAGCGCGCCGAGTTGGGCGACAGCGTCGTCGAGGCCGCGGTGGCTCCACTGCGGGAGAAACTGGCCGAGCTGGAACAACAGCGGGCGCTCAGCCGACGTCGACGCCTGGTGACGGTGCTCTTCCTGGATATCGTCAACTCGACCCTGTTGAGCCAGGGGCTGGAACCGGAGGAAATCCAGGAGATCATGGGTGGCGCTCTCAAGCGCCTGTCGGCCCCGATTGAAACCCACGGCGGACAGGTCACGCAGTTCATGGGCGACGGCTTCGTGGCCGTGTTCGGGCTCTCCAGGGTCCAGGAAAACGATGCCCGGCAGGCCGTCCGCGCTGGCCTGTCTATCCTGGACGAAGCCCGGACCTGCGCAGAGAACTTGAAGGGCAGATTCCAGCTCCAGGGATTCAACATTCGCATCGGCATTAACACGGGCCGGGTGGTGGCAGGTCGGTTCTCGGAAGCCGAGTCACCGGTCATGGGACTCACCGTCAGCCTAGCAGCGCGCATCGAACAGGCCGCCCTCCCGGGGACGCTGTTCATTTCCCAGTTCACCCATCAGCATGTCCGCGGGGCGTTCGAGGTCGAGCCCCTGACCCCTGTCAAGGCCAAGGGCTTCCCCCAACCCGTGACGGTGTACCGGGTGCGGGGCACCCGGCCCCGCACCTTCCTCACCTTCACCCGCGGGGTGGAGGGAATCAGGACCAGCTTGATCGGACGCGAGGCCGAACTGAGTCAGCTGAAGGAGGTCCTGTCCGGAGCGGTCCGATCCCGGCAGACCCGCCTGGTCACGATCGTCGGCGAGGCCGGGGTCGGAAAAAGCCGCCTGCTGTATGAGTTCGACCGCTGGATCTCCGGTGGCACCTCCCAGGTCATCGCCTTCAAGGCGCGCGCCTCCCCTCAGCAGACCTCCGTCCCGTTCGAACTGCTCCGGGAGATGATCTCATACCGTCTGGGGCTGCTCACCACGGATGCGGTCCAGCTTACCCACGACAAGCTGGTGCAAGGTTTGTCCGATTTCCTGGAGGAGGAACCCACGATGAAAGCCCACTTCGTGGGCTCGCTGCTCGGCTTTGACTTTTCGGACAGCCCCTTCCTCCAGGGGGTGCAGCATGACCCCGCCCAGTTGCGCGAGCGGGCCCAGCTTTACCTCACCCAGTACCTAGCCGCAGTCTCACGGAGGTCGACCACCATACTCATGCTTGATGACATCCACTGGGCAGACACCCCCTCGCTAGGCTTCATCGACCGACTGGTTCGTGAGCGTCCCGACCTTCCCCTTGTGGTGGTGTGTCTGACCCGCCCCGTCCTGGCAGAACGCTTTCCGGGCTGGGGTCAGGCGGAGTCAGCAGACCCAATCCTGCCTCCCCTGGCGAGCAGTCTCCGACTCGACCTGGGGCCGCTCTCCCGGCAGGCCAGCCGGGAGCTGCTGGACGAGATCCTGCGCAAAGTCGAAGCCCTGCCGGAGGCGCTCTGCGAGCAGATTTTAGATGGTGCCGACGGCAACCCGTTCTACCTGGAGGAATACATCCAGAATCTAGTCGACAACCGGGTCATCCGCCGGAGCCGGCGGGGCAGCCCCTGGACGCTGGACCTCGAACAGCTGGGAAGGCTTGAAATGCCCTCCACCCTGACCGCCCTGCTCGAGGCGCGCTTGGACAGCCTGAACAATGCCCAGAGGGTGCTGGTGCAGCAGGCGGCGGTGATCGGCCGAGTCTTCTGGCGCTCCACCCTGCAGGCGGTCCGGGGCGGTAAACCGGTCACCGACGCCGACCTGAAGTCACTTGCCCGGCACGGTTTCATTTATCCCCAGGAGACCTCCACCTTTGCGGGGAGCGAGGAGTACCGCTTCCACCACGTGCTGATGCGCGACGCGGCCTACCAGTCGCTGATCAAATCGGACCGGCAGGCTTACCACGCCCAGGCGGCTGAATGGCTGGTCGGTGCAACCCGCGCGGGCGGCCGGACCAGCGAGTTTGCCCCGATCATCGCCGAGCATTACGAGTCGGCTGGCGAACATTCCCAGGCCGCCGACTGGTACATCCAGTCCGGCAACCGTGCCCGGAACCAGGGCGAACCCGCCCAGGCCCGAGTGTTCTTTGACCGCGCCCTGGCATTGCTTCCCGATAAGGACTTGGCCCGCCGTTGGCAGGCACTCCTGGGACGGGACGAGGTGCTCGGCATCCTCGGTGATACGGAAGCGCGCACAAGGGATGATAGTGCTCTGGTCGCGCTGGCCGAAGCGATCGGGGAAGACCCGCTCGTGGCACAAGCGTATTTCCGCAAGGGCTACACCCTGGGGAACAGCGGAAAATACGCACAGGAACGGGAGGCCTATCTCGTCGGGCTGGAGGCAGCGGCACGCGCCGGCGACCGCCTGTGGGAAGCGATGATCCTTGGGTTGAAGGTGGTGTGCGAGGTCCGCCTCGGCGATCTCCCGGCTGCGGCTCGGACGGCCGTAGCAGCTCTGGAGTGCGCGAAGCAGCTGGGGGACGAGCAGGTGACTGCCCGCACCCTGACCAACGTCTCCGTCTTCTACACGGAGGCCGGCGACCTGGCCCGCTCCGCCCAGCTCCTCGAGCAGCAGCTCGACATCAATCGCCGCACCGGTAACCTGGAGGGCGAGGTGGCCGGGCTGACCAACCTGGGCTATACCTATATCCTGCTGGGCAGGCCTCAGGAGGCAGTTCCGGCACTCCAGCGCGGCATCGAGCTCGCACAGGCCATCGGCCACCGCAGCTTCTGCGCGTACAGCCGCCTCAACCTTGCCCTGGCAGTGCTGCGCGGCGGTGACCCGTTTTCGGCCCTGGAAGAGCTCGATCGATGCCTTCCGGAGCTGAAGGTCATGGACGATGCGTTCGGATGCGCCGTTTGCCAGAAGTATGCAGCCCTGGCTCGGGAACAGGCCGGACAGGCCGCTGAAGCGCTGGCCGGCTTTGAACAGGCGGCCGCCGCCCTGGGCGCAATCGGGGCAGCCGGTAGCATGTACGACGCCCAAGCCGGCGCAGCGCGCTGCCGTCTGGCACTGAAGGACCTCGAGAAAGCCCGGGAATTTGCCCTCCCACTGTGGGACTTTCTCCAACAGCAGTCAGGAGCCGGCATGGAGTTTCCCATGCTGGGATACGAGACCTGCGTCGAGGTCTTCTCCGCCTCCGGCCAGGCAGCACTTGCCCGGCAGGTCGTGGAATCCAGCTGTCGTGAGCTGATGGCGCGGGCCGGCAAGATCAGCCTGCCGGAATGGCGCCAGTCGTTCATGGAGCAGGTGCCTGAGCACCGCCGCCTCCAGGCCCGCTGTAAGGAAATCAATATGAAATCATGAGCAGAGAGGAGAACCCCCGATGGCCCAGAAAAACTCACCCGTACACCAAGAGTTCACCCAGGAAGGTGTCATCGTCAATGTCCCGGGCTTGGCCAGGTCCGTGCTGGTACAGAAGCTTGACCTGCTGCCGCTGGAATCCATGCCGGCGGTGCCAGGCGGGTTTCAGCCCTTCCGCGCGGTGATCAACCTGAAAGTGGTGGATGCCTCGCACCCGGACAGCGAGGTGACCGTGTTCGATGCGCCGATCGAGGTCCGCGTGCGCTACACCGCCGCGGATCTGAAGAAGGCGGCTGAGATCGGCAAACCTCTCAGCCTGGGGTTCTGGGACGGGTCCCAGTGGATCCGTTTCACGGCCGAGAAACACCAGTTCCGCCTGGAAAGCGGGCCGACACCGGAAGCGGGAGGCTGGGGGATCGTCAACATTTCACGCTGGGCTGACCCCACGAAGGCCTGGGGGACCTAGGAAAATGAGCGCATCCTCCTGGGTGAAGAAACCGTCTCCAGGCGTCCCGTTCTTTCCGGATCGTGCCAGGTGAACATGATGAACCAGGACGAGCGTACCGCTCTTCTTTCCAGAACACCCCTGTTTAAAAGCCTGCCTCCCTCCGAGCTGGAACATCTGGCGCAGGCTCTGCCGTCCCATGAATTTGCACCGGGCGCCGTGTTGATGCGGGAGGGCGAAGCGGACCGACAGATCTTGATCCTCCTTGAAGGCGAGGTGGAGGTGATCAAGGCACTGGGCACGCCCAATGAGCGCCCGCTGGGGATCCGTTCTCCCGGGACGGTGTTTGGCGAGATGGGCCTGTTCCACCCCCAGGGGAGCCACACCGCCAGCGTGAGGGCGCGCACCCCGGCCTATACCCTGGAGATGACCCATCAGGATTTCGACCGACTGCTGCAGGGTCATCCGGCCATGGTCTATGACCTGGCACGGACGCTCAGCCGCCAACTCGATGAAACCGAGAACGCCACCATCCTTGACCTGCGCGAGAAGAACCGTGAGCTCACCCGGGCCTACCAGGAGCTTCAGGCGGCACAGGAACAGCTGATCATCAAGGAACGGCTGGAGAAAGAGCTGGCGATCGCCCGCCAGATCCAGGAGAGCATCCTGCCGGACAGCCTCCCCCACCTAGAGGGGTTCGACATCGCTGCCCTGACCATTCCCGCCCGGGAGGTGGGCGGGGACTACTATGACTTTATCCCAATCGACCACCACCGCTTCGGGCTGGTGATCGGCGATGCCTGCGATAAGGGCATACCTGCCGCACTCTATATCAACATCACCAACAGCCTGATGCACATTGAGGCACCGCGCAACCCCTCGCCGGAGGCGACACTGCAGCTGGTCAACCGCCATTTGCTTGGGATGAGCCGCTCGGACATGTTTGTCACGCTGCTGTACGGCATCCTGGATATCTCCGGTCGTTTCGACTACTGCCGGGCCGGCCATCCGAACCCGCTGATACTGGATAGACACCTGAAGCCGGTCCAGACCCAATCGCGCACCGGCATGCCGCTCGGCCTACAGGAGGAGGTGACGCTGGATGCGCAGAGTGTCACCATCGCGCCAGGAGGGGTGATGGTCATCTACAGTGACGGATTGAGCGAGGCCCAGAATGTCCACGGGCATCAGTTTGGAGCTGACCGGCTGGCACAGGAGCTGCGCGCCATCTGCAACCTGCCGGCAGCGCAGGTCTGCACCCGGCTGTGGGAGCTGATCCGGGCATTCAGTGGTGAGCTGCCCCAGGCAGACGACTTTTCTGTGATCGTGATCAAGCGTTCAGGGAAGGCGGGAGGCTAGAGGGTTGAATGATACTCAAAAAAGGGGTAACTTGATCAATGCGATTATGCCGACAGATGAACCTTGACGAGAAAAACGCCGCATGCGATCCAGAGCAAAGGGGCAACGCTAGTCTAGTCCATCCGATTTATTAAATAAAGGGGCATCGGTATGCCTTCTAACGATCCTTATGACGTGATTGTCGTGGGCGGGGGTCCAGGCGGGGCGACGGCGGCTTATTACCTGGGGGAAGCCGGGCGCCGGGTGCTGGTGCTGGAAAAAGAGCTCTTCCCTCGCTATAAGGCCTGTGGGGGGGCCATTTCTGCCAGGCTGCTTGAAGAATTTCCGTTTGATTTTGAGCCAGTGATCGAATCCTACGTCAAGACGGTTACGTACGCTTATCGGGGGGAATCCGTTACTTTCGATCTCCCGGAGAGCCCTATCCGGATGGCAATGCGGGCGGATTTGGATGAATTCCTGCTCGATCACGCCCAGGCAGAGGTGCGCCAAGGTGACGCAGTGATATCGATCGAGAAAAAAACGGATCGAGTGATCGTCATGACTCAAAAAGGGAAGGAATTCGAAGGCCGCTACCTGATTGGAGCCGATGGCCCGAACTCGGTGGTGGCACATTCATTGGGTTTGCGCAGGAATAAAACGATGCTGGGGGCGATCGAAGTGGAAGCGCCGGTACCGCCAGAGGTCTTTAAGCGGTTTAAAGATACCCCGATGTTCATTTTCGGTGAAATCGCGATGGGATACCTGTGGATCTTTCCAAAAGCCGAGCATCTCTCCGTTGGAATCGGAGCGCTGCATCCCAGGCCCGGTGAGCTCCAGGCCACCCTCCTGCAAGTAATGGAACGGTACCAGATTCCCATGCAGGGTTTGGCCATGCATGGGCACCCTGTGCCAATTTATACGGGCAAGGAAAAAATATCCACGGCCCAGACACTTTTGGTGGGCGACGCGGCCGGCTTGGTTGATCCGTTGAGCGGCGAGGGCATCCGTTATGCGATACAAAGCGGGCGCTTAGCCGCCGAGGCAATTCTTACGGATCAAATCCAACAGTATGAAGCGATCATTCACCGGAAAATTGGCGCCAGCCACCGGGTTAATTGGATCGTGGCGCAAACGGTCTACCGTCACCCGGGCGCCTGTTTCGCGCTATTCGTCCGCAATCCTTTCGCCAGACCAGCGTTCATCGACTTACATTCTGAGCGAAAAGGTCCACAAATGTTTATGCCGCGCCTGTTGGGAAGCGTGCCGCTTTACCTGGTCACAAAAGGGCTGGGGGAAATTGCCGGGTTCCTGAGGAGAATTACTCAGCGGTCACAGGGACTTTAAATCCCGCCGTTTTCTGACAGAAAACGAACTGGAGGGAAGAAAAGGAAAAAGAAATGGCCCATTTTCACCAACACACACTTGATGAAGCTCCAGAAACCGAAGGCGTTGTGATCCACTGGACGATTCCGTATGATGCGCTCTTCGATCGCTTTTTACGGCCCAGCCAGGCCAGCATTGGCGTCCTGGCACAGGTCAAATTTTCTTAACATCCGAAACCAAGTTTCGGATGTTTTGCGTTTAAAATCGTGCAGCTGATTCGGGCCGTCTGTGAAATCAAAACGTGCAGGTGACTTTCATTACTTAAAATCCTAATAGGGTCATATGCTAGATTGGCATAAGTGTTGTTGTGGTCAACGCTCCCGAGCCAGTTAATGGTAAGGTCAAATCTCAACTTGGACACTATCTCTCCTTGAAATGCTTCGGATGAAATTTTATACCCTTCGGGCGAAGCAAATCGATTGCAAAAGAAAGAACGAGTTCTTTAATCTTATCGGTGGCCTTTTCCTGCGAGAGAGCCAGAGTATGGTCATAGCGACATGATCCTTTATTGCCTCGGGGGAACACTCGTACTTGAGACACTGACGATTGCTTTTATGCAGGCTAATATCTGGTTGTAAGATAAGCCACCTCTGCGCTGAATTTGCACCTGACCCTCATATTTTTCCTTCAACTCATTATCAAACTGCATGCCTGTAATCAAAATCACCTCGGTTTTGGCAAGGGATGGGTTGAGCTTCATCTCTTCGATGATCTCCAAGCCGTCTCGCCCGGGCAGGACCACATCTAACATCACCAGGTCTGGCGGTTGCTGGCATAGAGATACCCAACCCTCGTCGCCATCATAAGCAAAACGTACGTTATACTCCCTGCCGCTGGACTGCAAGTAGCGGCATATGAGTTGTACAAATTCGCGGTCATCATCCATGATGAGAATATCTTTGAGATGCTTATATCGTGCCATGCATTCCAAGAGCTGGTTGGAAGTCACGGGTTTGATCAGGCTGGTGCTGATTCCCATTTTTTTAGCCAACCAAGCCTGACTGGGCAATGATACCTGGATTATCGGAATCGAATAATCACCGTTGAGTTTAACCGGTTGTAAATTGCCAGGAAGGGTGTTAACAATCACCGCACATGGGCGATAGCGGTTAACATATTCTTCTAAAAGAGAAGCATCCTCCACCTGGATGATTTCCAAATCTCCAAGCCGCCGGGCGAGCATGCCGACTAATATCGGGTCAGATTCCACCACCAGAAGGCTTTGGCGTGAGGTCACTTGTAATACTTCAGAGAGGTCGGAAGTTGAAACCGGCAGGAGATGGTATTTATTGGTGGGCAATGGCAATGCAAAGAAGAACTCTGTTCCTACTCCTTCCTGACTTTCCACCCAGATGCTGCCCTCATGTGCTTCGACCAGGCGTTTGCAAATTGCCAATCCCAAGCCGGCGCCCTGCCGTTTGCGCGAGCGGGATTCATCTACCTGGTAAAACTCGTCGAATACGGAGGCGAGCTTTTCCTTTGGAATCCCCTCGCCGGTGTCTTTGACGGAGATCACCACACGTTCTTTTTCCGTAGAGTCTTTTTCCACGCAAGCGGTGACTCTGACAAAGCCTTCAGCGGTAAAGCTGCGAGCATTCTTGAGGAGGTTGATCAAGACCTGGCGGATACGCGTCACATCAATCTCCAGCATGGGTAGATCTGGAGCCAGGTCGGTTTCAAGGGCTACGGCCGAACCGGTAAACAAGTCCCGACTGATATCGACTGCCTCCAGAATGGTCGTGCTGATCGGAACCAGCTCCTTGTATAGCGAAAAATCAAGCATCTCATAGCGCGATAAGTCCAGGACATCGTCAATCATCGCGAGCAGGTGTTCGCTGCTGCGATAGACTTGGTAAACGTCCCGGCGCAGGGTGGGTGTCCAGGATACATCCCCGTAGGTTTGCGGCGATTTATACATCACCTCACTAAAGCCCAAGATGAGATTAAGAGGGGTGCGTAACTCATGACTGATGTTGGCCGCAAAGCGCTCTTTCATATGGCGGGCTTCGTCAGCTTGCTTGCGAGCTACCACCAGCTCATCCTGAATCTTTCTTTGGATGATATAGGATATCTCCAGTGATTTTAATGCGTTGCTCACCACTGCCCGGTGCTCGCGGGTTTCTTGGAGTAGTTGTTCAGAGCGTTGTTGACTCCACCAGGCCCATTCCAGCGCCGTGAGTAACACCTTCCGCAGCACATATGCCATGAATAAATTCATGCAAAAGGCGAGAAACAGGTCGGGGAGCGGGTAACTGCGCTGACCCGTTCGTACTAGGGCGCTTGTAAGAACAAGAACAGCAATCGTGGAAACAAATTCAAAGCCTGGAACGAGTATGCCGAAAGTCAAAATCCCCAGCAAGCTTAGGAATGGTACCCAGGCTGCTGGGAAAATCCAAATTGCCGCTAGAAACCAGACAAGGCTGCCCCAGACGAACACATGCCGCGCCACGATAGGGGAACGATCAAGACAAGCCTTCGCCAGGATCCCCAGCAGACTTAGAGACAACCAGATAAAGAATTTATTGGATTGGAGAGGGTCTTTCGGCAGGGTAAGCCAGACGGTAATCCAAGTTTCAAAGGCGCCCAACAAAATGACGCTGATGGTCAAGTAACGGATGATCGTCTCGCGAAGCTCATCTAGATTTTCACGCAAGCCATGCGGTGTAAAAACTTCTAGGTTTGTCATATGCAAATTCCGAGGTTAATTATAGGATGCTGATTTTTTTTAGAATTGCGACCAGGTCTTCTTTGCGGACAGGTTTTTTAAGCACACCAACAGCTCCCAGGGTGATGGCCAGGTCGTGATCGTAGAACACCGAACAGATGACTACGGGAATTGCTCTAGTCGCCGGAGTGGAATGTAGGCGTTGGAGAATCTGCCAACCATCCATCTCCGGGACCATCACATCGAGAAGGATTACTTTCGGCTGAAGTTGTTGAGCCAACTCTATCCCCTTCGGACCATTGTTCGCGGCCACGATATGCAAGGCATAGCCGGCTAAATAGCGCTCTAACAGTTCGATGAACTCTTGATGATCGTCAATAATCAGGCAGGTTTGTTGTCGGGTATTTATTTTGACTGCGATCTCCACCTGGTCTGCACCCTCTTGCTGGTGAAGACTCCAGCCCAAGTTCTGAGCATAGAGATTAACGGAGGGATCGGTTTTATTTTCTAGAGTGCCGGTTGGATGAAAGGCTATCTGCAAGAGGTAATCGTCACCCTTTAGCAGCAGATAAACCCCTACCGGGCCGGTCAGGGCCTGTTGAATAGCCAGACTGAGAAGGCCCGTGATGACTTGGCGTGCTATCATTGCGTCGGTCGGTATGATCACAGGGCGCGCTGGCAAATGCAGGTCAAGGCTGACCGATCGGAGGGCTGCCAACGGCCTTACCGTATCACAAACCACTCGGATGAGTTCATTTAGATCGGTAGGTTGAAATTGAGGTTCCAGCCACAACTGAGAGGCCTCAGGAACCATTTCTGCCGAGCCAACCGTTGGTTGCAGGCTTGCGAGATTCTCCCATACGATCGAGGCGATACGCACATCGCCATAACGCAGATCGCGGTAGGTCTGGCGTTGCGAAAGGCCCAATTCTTGGGCGACCTGTTGGATTGCCATACCTTCGATATAGTGTAGGCGCAGCAAGTTGTAAATACGCCCCTGGGAGGAACGGAAAGACAAGCCTTTCTCCACCCCAATCTTTTCTATTGCATCGAGAACAATCCTACGAGCTTTCTGGCCCGCGATTTCAAGCAGGGGTTGACCTGTTTCCGACGAAGGTAATACGAGTATCTGTTTTTGCAGAAAGGGGAAATCGTAGAGATGTTCCAGCAAATCCCGCACCTGCTGGATAAAATCTGGGGAAATTGTCTGGTTTTCATCAGGCGAGTCAACCATTTATACTGCCCTCGCCGTATGAAAGTCGATCTTAACAACGTGGCAAAAATATGGCAAACACACGGCAAAAAAGTGTTGAAGAGGCAACGTGGAACAGGGATAATTAAACAATAAATTATAGAACATCTTCAATTGTATTTCTATTTGGGTAACGGGCACTTTTCATGATTTTTGACGAATCTAGTCCAAATTTATAAAGAAAGGAGAAGAAACAAACAGATTGTAACTCTATTTAGGCGTCTGGCACCTTTTTTGGTGCGCGACATATCTAGTCCAAATTCTGAAAGGAGTGGGAACAAATGAAAAAGCAAGTGTTCATTTTGGTGGCCATCCTTGTGGCCGGTGCCATGACTCTGTCAGCGTGCGGTCCCACCGCAACGCCGACGACAGCACCACCTGCCACAAGCGCACCGGCGACGGCAGCGCCCGCCACAAGTGCACCTGCCACTAGTGCACCGACTTCGGCAGTGGCTGCCGCTACTGAAGTCAGTGAGTGGGATTATCAGAGCGCTGATCCCCAGATGACCCAATGGCAAAAAGTGCTGGATGAATGCACTGCAGCGACTGGAATCAAAATCGACCGGCAGGCCATCCCGCGTGACGAGCTGATCTCGAAGGTGCTCCTCGCCGCGACGCAGAACCAATTGCCTGATGTCCTTCGGATCGACAACCCCGATCTGCAGCAGGTTGCAGACACAGGCGCACTCGCGCCACTGACCGACTATGGAGTCGATCTCACTGGACTTTACGCGAACCTGATTCAGGCTGGATCTTACAAGGGCAAGGTCTACGGTATCGCCCCGGGTATCAATGGGATGGCGCTGATTTATAATAAGGACGTGTTTGCTGCGGCCAACTTGCAGCCGCCGACGACCTGGGCCGAGGTCGAGAGCGATGCCGCCGCTCTAACGAAGAACGGGGTGTACGGGATTGCCTTCTCAGCGCCCGCGACTGAGGAGGGCTCCTGGCAGTTCGAGCCGTGGTTCTGGGGGGCCGGAGCTGACCTCTCGAAACTCGACTCACCGCAGGCTGTCCAAGCGCTCCAGTTCTGGGTCGATTTGGTCAATAAGGGCTACGCTTCCAAGTCGGTCGTCCAGTGGTCCCAGGGCGACGTGAACGACCAGTTCATGGCCGGCAAGGCGGCGATGCAACAGAACGGCGTCTGGAACCTGAGCGCCCTAGAAGCAAAGAAGATCAACTTCGGCGTCGTTCCGATCCCGAAGCCGAACGGCGGCGCTGCTCCTGGTCCGATGGGGGGCGAGGTCCTGACAATCCCGAATTCCAAAGATCCGGCTAGAATGCAAGCGGCCGGCAAAATCGTCAACTGCCTCCTCTCCGACAAGGAGATGCTTGAGTGGGCGACTCTCCAGGCGTATATCCCGTCGAGGCAGTCGGTAGCAGCCCAGTCTGTTGCCAATGACCCGAACATGAAGTCCTTCGTGGATGCCGCGGCTGCCGAGCTGTCACGGACCGGCCCGCCTGCTAATCTCGGTCCCAACTATAATAAGGTATCCCAGCCGCTGTGGAACGCGATCCAGGCAGCCTTGACCGGCAAGTCCTCCGCACAGGCTGCTCTGACCGCGGCCCAGCAACAGGCGGCAAGTGCGCTGACGCCTTAAAGGCATCCTTATGGCCATTAAACAAGGTCGAGATGACCCGACTATGGCGCATGTCGTTGAGGGCGCGGCGGTGAAGGCCGCCGCGCCCACTCTCCCTCAGGTGCGGAGCTGGCAGCGTCGCGATCGGCTCATCGGTCTTCTGTTTCTCGTGCCGGCAGTCGTCTATATCGTAGTTTTCTATGTATACCCGATACTCTACAACATCTTGATGAGCTTCGAGCGCTATACGGCCAAATCGTTCGTCACAGGCGAAGCGCCATTTATTGGGCTCGGTAACTTCAGGCGCCTGGTCAGCAATCCGGACTTCACCACCGCCGTTTGGAACACGGTATTGTTCACGCTCGGGTCGCTCTTCTTCCAGTTCACGATCGGCCTAGCAATCGCGGTTTTCTTTCAGCGGAAGTTCCCACTCAGCGGCTTTCTTCGAGCGCTAATGCTGATGCCTTGGCTGGCCCCAGTCCTCGTTTCGGGAGCGGTGTGGGTGCGGCTCTTCGATATGGACTACGGGACCATAAATTTCGTTATCCGCTCGCTCGATGTGACCTCACAGCATATAGCGTGGCTGACAGATCCACACCTGGCGCTGATTTCAGTTCTCATCGCGAATATCTGGATTGGCATCCCTTTCAACATGGTCATCCTCTATGGCGGGCTCCAAGACATACCGGGCACGCTTTACGATGCTGCCGCCATCGACGGTGCCGGTCCTTGGGAACAGTTCAGTTACATCTCCTGGCCCCTTCTCCGCCCCGTGGCGACTGTGGTTCTCTTGCTCGGCCTCGTATACACGGTGAAGGTTTTTGATGTGATCATGTCGATCACGCGTGGTGGGCCGGCCAATGTGAGCCAGACTCTCAACACCTGGGCGTACAGCCTCTCTTTCTCGATCCTCGACTTCGGTCTGGGCGCGGCCGCAGGCGACATTCTCATGGTAGTGGTATTCGTCTTCGGCCTGCTCTACTTACGCTATGCCTACCGTGAGATCCGGGAGGTGGGACAATGACCGCGACCGTCGCGACTCAAGCCCGAGGACAGGCGCGTAAGCGTGCCAAGAGCTGGTTGTGGACCCTGCTGGCTCTCGTCATTATTGGGCTTATGCTTTTCCCTTTCTACGAGATCGTCAACATCTCGTTCATGCATGAGACGGATATTCTCCAGTATCCGCCGCCCTTCTTCCCTCCGCATCCGACCCTCGACGGGTACCGCCAAGCTCTGTCAACGGCGGTCGGGTATATCCAGTCAAGTCTCATTTATGCGCTGGGCACGGTCGTGATAACATTGCTCGTCGCCACACCTGCCGCCTATGCGCTTGCCAGGGTGCGCGCTGCTCGGATAGGTTCTCTACTTCTGTTTGTCCTGATCCTGGCTCAGATGGCCCCTGGAATCGTGGTGGCCATCTCGCTCTATGCGATGTTCAGCCACCTCCATCTCCTCAACTCGTACTTGGCGGTCATTCTGGCCGACTCGACAATCGCGGTGCCCTTCGCGATCATCGTCATGCGCGCGTTCATGATCGGCATTCCTCAGGAGCTGGCTGATGCAGCGGTTGTCGACGGTGCCGGGCATTGGCGCATCTTTTGGTCGATCATCCTGCCTCTTAGTCGAACCGCACTCATCACGGCCAGCCTGTTCTCATTCCTGTTTGGCTGGGGCGACTTCTTGTTCGCCCTCATCCTCAACAGCAATCCCCATCACACGCCGATCACCGTAGGCATCTACCGGTTTATCGGCGGCTTCTCGGTGGAATGGCCCTCGGTCATGGCGACAGCTGTGATCGCCGCGATCCCGGCTACGATCCTGCTTACGGTCGCCCAACGTTATATCGCCGCAGGAATCACAGTAGGCGCGCTCAAAGAGTAAGGCTGACAACGCGAGCGGCCCCTCCGGTAGGTGTCACTCGCGCATTGTCATAGCCAGAAATTGTGCGCAGCCGATAGGCTTCACGTACGTCGCCGGTTTATGGCGTAGAGGATTATTTTCTCTTTAGGCCAAATATGCTTATGGATTCGATAAAGTTTTTCTAAACATAGTAGAGAGCTCATAACCCACCTAAACTGCAAGGGGCTGAGAAAGCCCTCTGCTTATAACCCCAGCAGCTATCTAAAAGAGGTTACATAAGCTTATGTAACCAAAATGCAGGAATTACGGTCAGAGCTCTGCGTGCTGACTATTCTGTTGTTGTTTTATTTTCGAGCAGGAGTGCTAGCCTATGCTGCATGCTGACACGGTTACAATTGATTTAACCTCGCAATTGGGTGCACCCACTCACCGTGCCTCCGGCTTCATCTACGGCCTGTCAGAAGAAGGTACCCTACCACCGCAAAACTTCCAGAGCGATATCAAGGTTAAGTTTATACGCGCGGGGGGTGCGCAACTTGATTGTCCCAACGGAGGCTTTGTGAATGGCCAGTACACCCGGCGCTGGAACTCAATTCAAGGCTATTACGCGAAAACCAAAGCAATTGGGGCGAAATTCATTTTGTTAATCCATGATTTATGGGGTGCCGACGGCGTGTGCATTGTGCCGCGTTGGCCTGGAGATAATGGTGATTGGACAGAGCTCACCAATTTTATAACCAGAACCATTCTCAATGCGAAGGCAAACGGGATGACGGAGGCTGATATTCAATGGGACATATGGAACGAACCAGATCTTATTACCCCGGTTCAGTTTTGGGGTCGCGACCAGACCCAGTATCTCGAAATGTGGAAACGCGCTTATCAGCAGATCCGCACTGCTATTCCAAGCGCCGTGATTGTTGGACCCAGCACGGCAGGGCAGCCCTCTTCAAATTGGAGTTGGTTTTCCAGTTACCTCGACTATGTCAAAGCGAACAATGTCGTCCCAGATTATATAAGCTGGCATCAGTTAATTCCGGACAGTGATCCGCAAATCTCCAAGAATGAACTGGATGGGATGTTATCAGCGCGCAGTATTTCGGTGCAAGGCTACCAAGTGAATGAATATGGGTCTAACGCCGCAGAGCAGCAAGCCGGTCCCTCGGCCTGGTACATCGGGCGGTTCGAGCGCCTCGGCATAGATGGCCTGCGGGCCAACTGGGGAATGGGGGGCGGTTTGTATATGGGGATGGGCGATCTGGTTACCAGTTCGAATCAAACAATGGCTAGTTGGTGGGTTTATAAACGCTATGCGGAGATGACTGGCAGGCTAGTTAAATTAACGGCCGGTTCGAAGGTTGACGGTGTAGCTGCCGCCGATTCGAGGACGGCAAAGGCCATTATTGTTCTGGGCAGCCGCGTGGGCGTTACAGGCCCGGTGGCGGTCAACCTCAATGGCATCCCATCCTATTTGCTCAACAACAGCTCAATGAACGTTCTTGTGGAACGGATGCCAGCGGGTAGCGGGTACGTGAGCGCACCAACGGTGGTTTTGGATCAGGTTATGAACGTGTCCAAAAACTCACTTAGCCTCATGGTGAATTGGAGCAGTCCGGCTGATGCTTATGCTATCAGGTTAACCCCTGGTATTTGAGAGGAGCCATGGACCAGACCCGAATCACGCTCCATTCAGATTACTTGATTGCGCCAGTGGACTCCCGTATATTCGGTGGGTTCCTCGAGCATTTGGGGCGTGCTGTCTATCAGGGTGTGTATCAACCTGATTCGGACCTCGCCGATGAGGACGGCCTACGAAGAGATGTGTTGGAGGTATTACAGAAAATGCGTTTGACCGTCCTGCGCTACCCGGGCGGAAATTTCGCTTCCGGTTATCACTGGCAGGACGGCATCGGCCCGCGTGCTTCGCGTCCCACCGTGCGCGAGCTGGCCTGGCAGAGTATCGAACCGAACCAATTCGGCACGGACGAGTATATAAAGCTGGTGCGCAAAATGGACTGGGCGCCGATGCTCACGGTCAATCTGGGCACGGGCACGCCTGAAGAAGCCCGAAACTGGGTGGAGTATTGCAACTGCCCGGCCGGAACCCAATATGCCAACCTACGCGTTGCCAATGGCTCGCCAGAGCCTTACGGCGTCAAGCTGTGGTGTCTGGGCAACGAGATGGACGGCCCCTGGCAGCTGGGACATGTCCCCGCCGACCAATATGCCATCCGCGCCCAGCAGGCCGCCAAACTGATGAAGGATACCGACTCTACGATTGAGTTGGTGGCTTGCGGCTCATGTACCAACACCCTGCCAACCTACATGGAGTGGGACCGGACCGTGCTGGAATATATCGGCGAGTATGCCGATTACGTCAGCATGCATCGCTATGTGGGTAATCCGAACAGCGACACGGCCGATTACCTGGCGGTGACCAATTCGATTGACCAGCAGATCGAAGAGATGGACGCCATGTGCCGTTATGTGCAGGCGCGCTTGCGCAGCAAAAAGCGCCACTATTTGTGTTTTGACGAGTGGAACGTCTGGTATCGGGCAGTTACCCCTGTGCACATGGATGGCAGAGGTCAGTTTGCCCCTCATCTGATCGAAGAGGAATATGACTTGGCGGACGCACTGGTCGTGGCCGGCTTTTTGAATTGCTTCATTCGTCATGCCAATGTGGTCAAAATTGCCAATCTGGCACAGATCGTGAACGCAATCGCCCCGATCCAAACGCGCGGTGGCGAATTGCTCCTACACTCCACCTATTACCCGTTTCTAATATACGCCTACCGCCGCGAGGGCGTGGCCCTCCAGCCGGTGGTGAAAGGCCCCGGTTACGCGAGCCGCAGCTACGGGTATGTGAACACCGTTGATACCAGCGCCATCCTGGGCAAAGGCGTCCTCCATGTGTTCCTGGTCAACCGCAGCTTGAGCGAAGTCGCGCCGGTAACGATAGACTTTACCGGGAGGCAATTGGAAAAGGTCGAATCGGCTGAAGTGGTCAGCGGGCCGGATGCTAAAGCTCAAAACACCTTCGCACAGCCGCATTGCATCCATAGCCGGCCGTTCAGAGCCGTGCAGGTACAGGACGGTAAAGCCACG
>Ga0187877_1002307_pt1 | contig 17279 bp, 12 predicted proteins | sample June2016WEW_17_1_3_FD_132430 | JGI IMG/M metagenome (GOLD analysis project Ga0187877, IMG submission 132430) | Peatland microbial communities from SPRUCE experiment site at the Marcell Experimental Forest, Minnesota, USA - June2016WEW_17_100 | ecosystem: Environmental > Terrestrial > Soil >... | reverse complement strand
GCCTTGCGGTCGAGGTCGCCGGTCGGTTCGTCGCAGAGCAGCAGGGTCGGATCAGTGACAATCGCACGGGCGATGCCCACTCGCTGTTGCTCGCCGCCGGAGAGCTGGCGTGGGAAATGTCGGGCGCGCTGCGCCAGCCCGACGATCGCCAGTGCGGTCGCCACATGGCGTCTGCGCTGAGCTTTGGACAGGTGAGTGAGCAGCAGCGGCAGCTCCACGTTCCGCTCGGCTGTGAGCACGGGCATGAGGTTGTAAAGCTGGAAGACGAACCCAATATGCCGCGCGCGCCACGAGGCCAGTTTCCGATCGGACAGATGGTCAACGCGCTCGCCTGCGATGCTCACCGAACCGTTGCTGGGGCGGTCAAGGCCGCCGATCAGGTTCAGCAGCGTGCTCTTGCCCGAGCCAGATGGCCCCATCAGCGCGAGGAACTCACCCGCTGGAACCTTTAGGTGCAGATCCTTGAGCACGTGGATCTCCTCTGAGCCGCGACGAAAGACCTTCTCCACTCCATCAACGTTCACCAGCGCGGGGTTGCCTGAGTCGGTCATGCTCGTTCAGGGTCTCAGCGCTTCTCGGCAACCGCCGTTCCATCAGTCAGACCTCTGGGCGAGTCCACGATGACCCGTTCCCCGGCGGCCACGCCCGCGCTGATCACGACCTCGTCGAGGAGCGTCTGGCTTACGGTCACCGCCCGGCGCTCGGCGCGTCCGCTTTGCATCACCAGCACGACATCCCGGCCATCCCTCTGCTGCACCGCCGTCTTGGGAACAATCACCGTGCGCCCCGCTGCGGGTCCGGATCCGTCGGCCTCGCGGAAGGCGACTTTCACGCTCATCTCCGGCAGGATGCGCGGATCGAGCTTGTCGAACCCGACCCGCACCTTCACGGTGGACTTCTGCCGGTCGGCGGTGGGAATAATCGCGATCACCTTACAGGGAATCTTCCAATCCGCATAGGCATCGAGCGTTGCTTCCACCGGCTGCGCGGCCCTGACGCGATTGATATAGCTCTCGTTCACATCAATCTCGATCTCCAGAGATTCCATGTCCACGATCGTGCAAATGCCGGTGCGCGTGAATCCGCCCCCGGCGGATATGGGGGAGATCATCTCGCCCGGTTGCGCGTTCTTGGAGGTAACGATCCCGGTGAAAGGCGCCCGGATGATCGCGTCATCCATCTGCTGGTCCCAGTAGGACACCTGCTTTTCCGCCACGGTCACGTCGGCTTGCTGCTGCACCAAATGGGCTTGCAAGGCCAGATACGCGGCTTCGGCGTGATCGTAGTCGGCCTGGGTGGCGATCTTGTTCTTCACCAGGCCGGTCTGGCGCTGTAATTCCTGGTCCGCCTCCCTGACGCGCACGCGGGTCTCGGCCAGCGCATTTGTCGCCGAGACCAATTGGGCCTGCGCCAGCAGCAAGCTAGTCTTGATATTCGTGTCGTCGAGGCGCGCGAGCACTTGCCCCTCCTGCACTTTCATCCCCTCCTCCACGAGCACCTCGACCACCTTGCCGGTAATCTTGGACGATACGGTAGCCTGCCGTCGAGCGGTGACATATCCGGAGGCGTTTAATACGGTGCGCTCGATGCCGTTGCCGGCAGCCTCGCGCACGAGCACGGTGCGCACGGGGATCTTTCCCGGCCCCTTCAGCCACCAAACTAAGGCCGCGGCGACTGCCAGGACCAAGATGCCAATTGCCACCGGCCAGAATCGGGATGTTGATTCCGGCTCAAGGCTTCGCTCGATGCGCAAGTCATCCAGCGTAGGTTTCGGCGAACTCATAGTTAGCGGCCACCCACAGGAAACCGCTTTTCCCCGTCAGGGTCAATTAGGTAGTGTCCGCGCTCGGCTTTTAGGTGGCATAGCCGCTCTGTAGCCTCCCCGTAACCCCACCGGAGCCTCGCCGGAGTCTCGTCGTAGCACCTCTAATCCCGGGTTAGAGGTGCTACGGCGAGACTACGGCGCGTGTCCGGCGAGTGTTGGGCGAGTCTGCCTGGGTGCCAATATCAGGCTTGCCTGTACAATCGTGGCCGCAGGGGAGTGTCCAAATAGTGGACATCTTTCCTCAGGGCAGCCGAAAGCGTCGTCATCCACGTCTGACAGGATGCCGCAAGATCGTTTTGAGCCGGTCCGGAGGGACCCGACGGGGATCGGAGAGATAGATTTCGTGATGTTTGCCGGAGAATTGAAGTTGCTGCTTCTCGGCGAAAGCCTGCATCACCAAGATGGTCTCGCCCTCTTTGTCGTAAGGCCCAACATGCAGCATCTGCACGCAGAGCCCCTCGGCCAAGGTTTCCAACCGCACCTGCTTCACATCCTCACCTTTGCCCCGCTTCAGCAACACTGCGACCGCCTGGCGGAGGTCCGCTTCACTGATGAAGTCCGGCGTCCGGATCAGCAAGTTCCAGTGCCATTGATCGGGCGGCAGCTTCGCGAGATCCTGAGCCGGCTCACTCCACCATTGTCCTTCCAACTTGCAGACCGCGTAATCCTGCTTACCGGCGAACTTCCGGGTCATTTTGATCGTGAAGGCCACGCTGTAGAGCGCGCCGATGCTGGCTGTGAACCGTTCCCCGCCCGGAGCGCCCTGGCCGGAAATGGCCAGATAGCTGGCTGGCTTGGTCTCCACGAGGGCGGGTTTGCGGGTTGCGGCGTATTCGGTCTTGTGGAGTTTATAGAGGTCTAGTTTCTGTTGCGTTTTCATAGTCGGGTTGTGCCTTGGGTTTAGGATTTCAGATGCGGGACTTGCTGACCAGCGGCGCGTAGATGTCCGTAAGCAAGTCTTCCGGCTCCGTGCTCTGCGGATCGTTCAGGTAAACCTCGAAACAGGGCGTCGAGCGCAGCTCGCGTCCGCTGCGGGGCAGCCACTGCCCCAGCAATTCTGTGTAAGTCTCGCCCAGCTTGTGATACGGACCGAAGTGGGTGGTCACCGCGTAATCGCCGCCGGGAATGACCTGCACCCCGATGTCCCCGGACGGCTGAAAGCTCTCGTCCACGGTCACACAGGCATCATAACGGATCTTATCCGGCGGCGTGACCTCCGGGTCGTCGTGGCAGATGCCGATGATGAGCGAATCGCCGCCCAGCAGCCCCTCCTTGCCGAGCACCGGCAGAAACCTGTCCCAGGTTGCCCCGACTTCCCCATAGGGGCCGACGTGGCGCATAAACGCCACGCGAGTCGGTTCTCTATGTTCAATCTTCACTTTCATGCCAGTGCCTCCTCGTCGAATGGTCTTGAAGTCGCGCACCGCGGTTCCATGCCTGTAATGCAGGCCGGAAGGAGCCGCGGTGGCAATCTTGCGTCTGTTGGATAGGCGAAACTGCGATGGCGAAAGCCCGAAGGCCGACCGGAACGAGCGGGTAAACCCCTCATGACTCTCGTAACCGGCGTCCAAAGCGATATGCGTGACGGGCGCCGCGCTGAGCTTGAGGTGGCTGGCGGCCCGCTCCAGGCGCAGCCGGCGGATATGCTCCTTTACCGATTCCCCCACCATGCCTTTGAAGACGCGATGGAAATGGCAGGGCGAAAAGCAGGCCAAGCCGGCCAACTCCTCCAGCGCAAGCGGATCGTCGAGGTGTTGCTGTATATGCACGAGCACCCGCAACATGCGCCGCTTGTAATCCTGTAAGGTAACTATTCGCATTGTCCCTGCCCTAAGCTTCGCCACGGTTCATACCAGAATTGGTGGAGGCGCGCTTGACTGTTTTTGCGGTTTTGCAGACTCGAGCTTGCCGGGTGGTTGTGCCAGCCGCTTTTGGTTGTTTGCTCATTTCAGCCCGTTCCCAGGCTTCATTGAATCGTGCAACCTGCACCCTGGTCGTCAGCGAGTTCGCGGTTTACCCGCCCGGCACACTCGCAAGGAAAAGCCACGCCCGTTCTCGAAGGGTTCGACGGTCGCCGTGACTTCAAGGACGGGATACCGCACGGTCGTCAGCCCGTAGCTTTTATAGGTTTGCGCGAACAACTCCGTCTCCACCATGCTCGTCCAGTCCGCCAGCGTCAGAAACTTCATCGGTTCGCCAGTGATCTGGTGATGCGTGCGTTGTTCGACCACCAGCCCGCACGTCACCACCGTCTCTCCGACGTGCTCGCCTAACCGCGCCACCGGACAATAGGTGTCCCAAGCTACGTCGGCAAAAAGCTCCAGCGGGTGCCCACTCACGGCATAGCCGAATAATTCCGTCTCGGCTTCGAGCCGTTCGCGTCGTGTCGGCTCGCGCAACAGCACGCCGGGGAATCGTTCAAGGGAAGGCGGCGGCAACAGCCAGCCTTGCCCGGACTCCCGGTTACTTCCGAACGTGCGATGCAAATACTGAGTCTCCCAGAATTGTTGCGTGCGCGTTTGCCCGAACTCATCAAAACCTCCGGCGCGGATCATCGCCTCCATTTCTTCCGGCAGCGGCTTCACTCGCCGATGAAAGTCGGCCAGGGAAGCAAACGGGCCGTGCGCGTGCTCGGCCAGCAGTCGCTGGATCGTGCGGTCCGTGAGCCCCTTGGTGCGGGTCAGCGGAACACGAATCGCCTTATCGTGAACGGTGAACTGCGGTCCCGGTTCGTTGACCGTCGGCGGCAGGAATTTCAGTCCGAGCCGGTGGCTTTCGAGCACATAAACGAGCGGATCGTAGAAACCCTTGCCGTTGGTCAACACGGCAGCCAGGAACTCCGCCGGATAATTGCGTTTCAGCCACGCGGCCTGATACGCCTCAACACCATAAGCCGTCGAGTGAGCCTTGCAGAACGCGTAACCCGCAAACCCAGCCACCAGCCCCCAAACCTCGGCAATCTTTTCGTCGCCGTGTCCGCGCGCCTTGGCCGACGCGAAGAACTCCTCCTGAATCTCCGCGATGACGGCGCGCTTCTGTTTGTTCAACGCCCGGCGCAACACGTCCGCGCGCCCGGGCGCCAAGCCGGCGAATGCTTCGCAGATTTGCAGAATGTGCTCCTCATAGACCACCAGTCCGAAGGTGTCGCGTAATACGGGTTCAAGCGATGGATGCGGATAGGTGATCGGTTCGAGTCCCTGATAGCGGCGCGTGAACGCGAGCTTCTTGCCTTCGTTGGCTGCGCCCGGTCGGATGACGCTCACGATGGCAATGAGCGTGTCAATATCACGCACGTTGCACTGGCGGCAGAGGCCCGTCATCGCCGGGCTTTCGATATGATGCACGGCCCGCGCGCCGCCGCTGCCGATCAGTTCCCACACCTGCGGGTCCTGCCACGGTTCCAGCGCGCCCAGGTCCACCGTGACGCCGCGTTGCGCCAGCGATGCTTTCACGTCGCGCATGACGGCCAGTCCGCCCTGCGCGAGCACGTCAATCTTCACCAGGCCGATGACCTCCACGGCGTCCATGTCGAAGTGCGCGGTGGGGTAGCCCTTGTTGGAAATGAACGTCGGCGTCAATTCGTGCATGGGCTGGCGCGACAGCACGATCCCGCACGGGTGCATCTTCGGATTGCGCGGAAAGCCGTCGAGAAATTCCGCCACGTCGAGCGCGGTCTTGAACGGCTCTTCGTTCAACGGCAAGTCACGGTTCTCGGGGCTGGCCGCGAGCAGTTCGCGCAACTTCGCTCCGCCGCTCGGGGTATGTTCGTCCGGCACCCAGCCGCCGCCGAAGCTCCACGGAAAATGCTCGGTGAACTGGCGCACTTCGCGTTCGGCCACGCCCAGCACCTTCGCCACGTCCGCGAAGGCGCTCCGGCCCTGGAACGTAGAGAACCCGCCCACCACGGCGCAATGCTCGCGCTTGTATTTGGCAAAGATCAAATCCACCACGTCGTCTTTGCGGTCGTGGGGGAAATCCACATCAATGTCCGGCAACTTGTTCAACGCCATGCGCTCCTGATTGAGAAAGCGCCGAAAGTAGAGGCCAAAGCGGACGGGGCAAACGTCGGAAATGCCAAGGCAATAGCACACCAATGAATCCGCCGCGCTGCCGCGGGTGATCCATTCAATGCCGTGCTCGCGGCAATCCTGAAGGAAGTTCCACACTACAAGGAAGTATTCTTCGTAGCCGACGGCGGTGATGATGCGCAGTTCCTGTGCGACTTGAGGACGCATGGCAGCCGCGCGCTCGCGGTAGCGCCGCCGCAGTCCGTCGAACACGAGCTGGTGGAGAAAGGCGCGCGGTGTTGAACCGTCCGGCGGCTCGAACGCGGGGAACTGCGGTTTGCCGAAGGGTATTTCGAAGTTGCAGCGGTCGGCGAGCGCCAGCGAATTGCGCAGCCATTCGGGATGCTCCTGGCACGCCTCGGCCATTTGCATCGGAGTGCGGAAATGGAAGCGTCCATCCATTCGTTTCTCCGGGTGTTGTTCCCGTAAAAGGGTCAACGTGCGGATGGATTGCAGGATGTCGTATTTCATCCGGTCGCCCGGCAGCGCGTAATGAATCGTCGGGCAGGCGACCACCGGAAAGCGATTCGCGCCCGGTTGCCTGGTCGCCATCTGGTAGAACCGGCCTGGAAACAGTTCCGCGAGGCTCGCGTCGGGACTGACTGCAATCAGCCCTTCGGTAAAGGCCTCCAGCGTTTTGGTTGTGGTCGGCCGCCGTTGCTGCGTTGCTACCGCGCCTTCCTCATTTTCGGCTCCAACCTCCGCCTTCTGCGAGAGCAGCCGGTTCAAGTTGTGGTAGCCGCGGGCGGATTCGACGTAGAGCAACAAGGGGTGGTCGTTCACTCGCAATTCCGTTCCGAAAATGGGCTTGATGCCGGCGCGTTTCGCCGCCTGGGCGAATTCCACCGCGCCGTGCAAATTGCCGATGTCGGTTAAGGCAATGGCCGGCAGACCGTGGTGTTTGGCGCAGTTGACGATGGCAGCGGGCGAAAGCGTTGAATCGAGAAAGGTGTAGTAGCTGCGCACGCGCAACGGAACCCATGTCGTCGCTTTGGCCGGCGTGTTCCGGGGCATCCCGAGGCGCACGCTGATCTGGAGCCGGGGTTGCGCGTGCTCATGCACAATGTCCCTGGGCGCGTCGCGCAATCTCAAGTCGTGTCCACGCAAGACGACGGACCAGCCTTTGTTGCGCCGCAGTTCATCCATCACCACGGCAAGCCGTTCCCGCGCTTCATGGTTCTTCGCGGCCGTTTCCAGCGGCAGTTCGCTGCGGAATACGCCGTCATACACGTTCGACAATTTCAGCGACACCATCCGCAGGCTCACGCGCCGCTGCCACGCCTCGCACAGCAGTTCCCGCAGTCGCCCATAGACGTCCGTCTCCAAATCCGTGGGTTCGCGCAGGCTTTCGGCTCGCTGGTTTTCGTCACGGTCGTTGTAACGCACCTTCACCGTCAGCGTCCGCACGCTCCGGCCTTCCTCGCGCACCGTCGCAAACAATCGGTCGGCCATGCGCCGCAGCACCGCCTCCACGTATTCTTCGTCGGTCACGTCCTCATTGAACGTTTCCTGCTGGCTGAAGGATTTCTGCGGTTCGCGCGCGGGCACCAGCGGACGCTCATCAATGCCATTGGCGAACTGGCGCAGGACGGGTGCCTGGCCGCCGAGCAGCAGCGAGAGCAAATCCACCGGCGTCGCGGCGATCTGCCCGATGTCGGCCAGTCCCGCCGCATTCAGGCGCACGGCGGTCTTCGGCCCGATGCCCGGCAGCCACTTGTTCGGGAGGGCATGCAGAAACTGCTTCTCCTGTCCCCCCGGCACGTTTTGGAACGCGGCGGGCTTGTGCAGCTTGGAAGCAATCTGGCTGACCAACTTGTTGGAGGCGATGCCTTCGCTGACGCTAATTTTGAGCGATTGGCCGATCGCCTGGCGGATCGTCAGCGCGATTTCGACGACGGGCTTCTTGTGGTTGGCCGTCAGGTCGAAGTAGCCTTCGTCAATCGAAGTTTGCTCCACGTCCGGCGTGAAATCGTAGGCGTAGCCGAACATCCAGTTGGAAAACTGCTCGTATCGTTCATAGTCGCCCGGGAGAACGATGAGCTTGGGACAGAGCTTCCGCGCCCGGGCCGTCGGCATCGGCGTATAGATGCCGAACCTCCGGGCCTCATACGAGGCCGAGGCGATTATACCCCGGCTTTCGCCGCCGACGGCCATGGGTTTGCCCCGCAATCGCACATCGGCGGCCTGCTCAACGGACGCGAAGAAGGCATCGGCGTCGAGATGGACAATCGTGCGCGACATGAGCACTCATCGAATCTTCATTCCAACGCCTTCCTGATGAGCGCCTTGAACACGCCCTGAATCATCAACTCCTGCGCGGGGATGAGATCGGGATACTTCGGGTTCTCGGCTCTCAAATAGGGTTTGCCTCCCTTTAAGACAAAAGTTTTGAGCGTGCTTTCACCGTCAATGAGCGCGGCGACGACCTGGCCGTGACGTGGGTCGGGGCCATGCTCCAGGACGACCACATCCCCGGCGAGAATATGCCGGCCAATCATCGAATCGCCCGTTATCCGCAGCGCGAACGAATTGCGGGTCGGTTTGAAACCGATGCTTTCGACGTCCACCGACACGCAACCCTCGGCGTCCTGTTCCCGGGCTTGCGGCAATCCTGCTGGAATCGAACCGAACAGGGGGATGTCCGCGATGCGGCCCCGCAACTTCGCCAGCGGGGAAATGACCCGCAGCGACCGCGCCTTGCCAGGTTCGGTGGCCAGAACACCCTTCTTTCGCAAAAGCCTGACGTGTTCCGTCACGGAGTTGAGGCTGCGGAATCCAAACTGGTCGGCAATTTCCCGAAAGGTCGGGGTGGTGCCCTCCGTCCGCTGCCATTTCTGGATGAAATCGAGTATTTGCTGCTGTTTTCGCGTCAATGCATTCATACTGTATATCCATACAGTATAGTGCGTATTCAGGTTGTCAATGGTGAAGGCGGCAGCGCAAATCCCCGGTTGGACTGGCAGTGCAGGACGAGCTGCCCTAAGAATATGGCTGGCGTGGGCCCATTGCTCCTCCTCCCCGATCTGAGACCGCTGGAACAGAGCTGATTCATTCAGCGTGATTCAAGCCTGCCTGCGCTCCAAAATTGGTTGAAAGGAATGCTCTTCTCGTGCGTCCAAGAACGTTATGAATGGCAAACGTGCTTTCACTTTAATCGAATTGCTGGTGGTGATTGCCATCATTGCCATTCTGGCGAGCCTGCTCTTGCCGGCATTGTCCGCAGCCAAGCAGAAGGCATGGATAATTAGTTGCGTCTCAAATTTAAAGCAGATTGGCTTGGGCCTGAGGATGTTCGCGGATGACAACGAGGACCGCTATCCGCAGTCGGGTGGTTCCATAACGTGGAATCTGACCGATGCCAATTCCCCATCCAATGGTTGGATGCAGCAAGTATATGGATACGTGCAGAACACGAATGTTTACCATTGCCCTGGAAATGCGCAATTGCCCACGATAAACCGGTCACCTTTCAATTACTTCAATGGCGTGCGTGCGGCCTATGTGGCGGCGGGCGACCAGCGCGCGGCGGTCAACGGCCGGCGAATTCTCTTTCCGGCGGCTTACGTTTTGGCCGGTGACACCATTGATACCGCGCAGTTCTTCCTGCGCGATGACGATGACAAGGACGATTACTCGCAGAATTGTGTTGGGGGCATCGTCAATGGAACTCCGGTCGTGGAATGGCAGGCGCACAATAAAGGCCAGAACATTCTGTCCGCCGATGGCCATGCCAAATGGTATAAGGGATACAACGCGAAAGAGATGACCTTCCGCTACGATTCCATGAATGCCTGGCAGTAGCCGCGCACGTGGCCCCGGCGACCAGCCACATTGAGCACAGGAATGTCACACGATTGATTAATTGCCCGTGGGTATCACCTGCGCTACAAAACCGCCGTCAAGTGCAAGGGAGAGTTTGAGCGTTTCGGCCGAGGTGAGGTTCAGAGTCTCGGTAGCAAGGTGGTTCGGGTCGGACTCGGCATCGGGAGCATCTTTCCAGATTCTAGCGGTGTAACGCCCCGCACCCAGGAACGAGAGTGGAAGGGCCAGATCATGCGGTCGCTTTGCCGACATCCCACCCAGGTACCACGTTGCGCCTTTACGCCGCGCAGTAACCAACAGCTCGCCCACCTGGCCGGCGAGCACCTTCGTCTCGTCCCACCAGGTAGGGACCAGCTCCAGGAAATCAAAGCCCGGCTGTCCTTCGTAGGCGGTCGGATAATCGGCCAGCATCGGAGTTGGATTGTCGAAACAGACGTACATCGCGAGCATGTGACCGCGTGTGCCCATCACGTTGGGCGCGACGTTCCTGGGCTTGAATTGGCCTCGGGGCACGGCTCTGAATCCCCCAAGGTGGTAATCCATCGGCCCAGCGATGAGCCGGGTGAAAGCCATCATGAGGTTATGCTCGGGCGGGCATCGGTCGCTCCACTTGAGGTATTCAAGATTGAGCGCGCCCTCGTGATTCATGAGATTGGGGTAAGTGCGCCCCAAACCGGTCGGCTTCCAGACGCCGTGGAAATGAATCAAGATGCGGTGGCGGGCGGCGGCCTCCAGAATCGCCTCAGAGAACTCGACGGACTCCTGGTCGTCATGGTCAAAGAAGTCCACCATCATGCCGCTCCAGCCGAGCGTTTCAAACGCAGCGAACGCCTCCTCCACCCGTCCGCGGAGCCCGCCCTGATGCACCCACGTCCACAATCGCACGTGCTTGGAGTCCGCGTACCGCCGAATGGCCGCAAGGTCGAATCCGGCCCGAGGCCGAGTGACGTCGGTGTCCGGCCCCGGCTCGACGCCTGGTTTGGACTGGTGATACCATGGCGTGACCGTAGTCTCGGTCGAGGTCAGCGAGTGCGTTGGGATTCCGTGGCGCGCGCAGAAGTCTAGGTATTTCCTGGCCATCGCGAACGAGAGGATGGGCGGTCCAGGCTGGCCGTCGTAAACATCACCGTTCCACCACGGGAAAGTGATCTTGCCCGGCTTTATCCACGAAACGTCCTTGATCGCAGAGGGAGCGTTCAGACAGTAAATCGTTTCCGATTCAAGCAGCGCACCCGGACGGTCTGCGATCAGGACGACGCGCCATGGGGTCTGCATTGGCAACGGGCGCACGACTTTGGTTCCGTCCGGACGGGGTGTGAGCCGGCAAACAAGAGGGTCATTGAACTCCTTGCCCGAAGGCCGCATGAGCGACATGCCGGCATAATGGCGCAAGGACGCCTCCGTGATTGCGGCATAGGTGCCGTCTTGCCAGGAAAATGTAAGCGGAAGATCCAGCAGCACGTCGCGCCGGATGTCGCGATAGGGAGTGGAGGTGACGTTGTGCTCGTGGGATGTCTGGTAGTTTTCGAGATACTGCACGAAGGCGGCGGGCGTACCCTCCAATTGAAAGGAGGTGGTCTCGTCGGTGATTGTAACAGAAGTCGCCTGTTCTCGGGCCGGTAATTCATAACGCAGAGCAATGGCATCGTCGTAACAACGGAAAACCACATCCACGCGCTGGTGCCGAGGAGTCTCCAAGGTATAACGGACTTCTCGGAAGCGATCGTTTGCATGGTCCGACTTTCCAAACAGCACAGGGACGCGCTCGTCCACGGATCGGCTGCGCTCGTTCGACACCCACGCGCCGGTCATCAACTCGCCCGCGTCCGCAGTTTGGAGTCCCAAACGGCAGTCAGTCAGAATCGGCTTGGCACGAAAGCTCGCCGACCAGCGCGATTGCTCAAGCGAGACTTTCGCAGGCAGTTGAACAGCCACTTGGATCCTGCCGTCGGGGGAAGTCAGCAGATTGACCTGGCCCGCCTCCGCGTCCAGGACGCTCGCAGCCAGAAGCAAACTGATCATGATCTCAACAAGGACATATATCCAGGGGTGACCGGGGAGCTTCTTGCGGGCTTCTTTCATGCCCGCTGAGATTGAATGGCGGTGCAAGGCGGGTCAACCGCTCAATTCTGGCCACGACGCATCCACAATCCTCGCTGCCCCAAACAGCTTAAGTGGCGCGTGAGACCAAGGTTTTTCCTAGTTGTTTGCGCTGGGAGGTGAGGCATTCTGTAACCATCGGAATCTGGTGAGTTGGGTTCCGGTTCATGGGTTGGTTTGAGGGCGGTTCAGGAAGCTGAGCCGCCCTTTTTGCTGCAGCGGGCCGGGGGGCGCACCACTCCAGGCCTTGTTAAGGAAGGACAGGAGCATTTCCGGCAGGCGGAGCTGCAGTGCGAGTCGGTCGTTTGACTTTTGGCCTTGCTCCGAGAATCTTGTCCCAGCCAATGAAAATCGAACGAAGTCAGGCGAAGCGGGATGACGACTCAGGTATGCCTTATCACCCCTCGCGCTTTTGCTTGCACGCCGGACGATTCAGGTCGCTCTTAGCGCTCGTGCTTTGCACCTGTGCTTCAACTAACTCTCCAACCGCCGAACTTGTCAGCTCGAAATCCTCGGGCCTTCTCTTCGTCGCCAATAAGGGCGACCATACTCTTGGGATCATAGATCCAGCCGTCGGCCGCCAGATCGCCGAGGTCCCCGAAGATGGCGTGACCGGTCACGAAGTCGCCGCTTCGTCCGACGGAAAGTACGCCTTCGTTCCGATCTACGGAAACGCGGGCGTCGGCGGACCCGGCACCGACGGTCGGTTGCTGCGCGTGATAGACGTCGCCAAACGTCAGGTCGCGGGCACGGTGGACTTTGGCAAAGGGGTCCGTCCGCATTGCGCTGTGCTCAACCCCAGTAATGGACTGCTATACGTCACCACCGAACTGGACAATTCCATCACCGTCATCAATCCGAGCACGTGGAGGGTCCTCGGCAGCATCCCCACCGGCCAGCCCGAGTCGCACATGCTGGCCATCACGAGGGATGGCCGCCGCGGTTACACGGCTAACGTCGGGCCGGGAACCGTTTCCGTCCTGGACCTTCAGGCCAGGAAGGTCCTGGCGGTCATTCCCGTCTGCCCTGTTGTCCAACGGATTGCGCTCTCGGTGGACGACCGTTGGGCCTTCACTGCGGACCAGCGCCAGCCCCGACTCGCTGTGATTGATACCGCTAAGAACGAGGTACGGACCTGGATTCCCTTGCCCGGTATCGCGTACGGAACAGCGCCGACTGTTGACGGCCGCTGGCTGCTCATTGCGCTGATCAAGATCAGCAAGCTCGGCCTCGTGGACCTCAAGTCTATGGAAATGGTTCGCTCGCTTGATGTGCCGAAAGCGCCGCAGGAAGTGCTGGTTCGGCCGGACGGCGTCGAAGCCTATGTGTCCTGCGACGCCAGTCACCAAGTCGCCGTCCTGGACTTACGGAACTGGCAAGTAGCCAAGCTGATTGACACCGGTGCCGGGGCCGACGGGCTCGCGTGGGCAGGAACTTCGTCATTCTGAGCTGGAAAAAGCCGAGCAGGTTATCGGAGACAAGTGCTCCCCTGGATTGAGACTCCCAGGTTTGCTCCATGGTCCGGAAGGCTTGAGACCCCAAGACGCGACGCGTCTGGCGCCTGCTTCGGTAGAATACCTGTGGCGAAACACAGGACTGACTACAGCAATGAACATTGCAACTTCACGTCGCGATCGCCGGACCCTCTCACCGGGGATAACTTTCGCCTCCAAGCGACCTTGCGATACAAGCCAAGCTTACAGTCAGCGGGCCGTCTCAGAACTGACCTGATTCCTGCGGCCTGATCAACAAGTCCAGCTTCTCGCTCCCGCGCAGGATCGTCAGCCGGGACTCGACGCCGATGCGGTCGGCCGTGAGCAGCTTGTGTAGGGCGTCAATGGAGGGGACGGGCTGGCCGTTGAACTCGACCATCAGATCGCCGTGGCGCAGGCCCGCGAGCGCGGCAGGGCCGGTCGGAGCCATCGCGATCACGAGCACGCCAGTCGGAGCAGGCAGCCGGTAGTGCCGCACGAACCGGCGCGGCAGCGGCGCGTTCTGGCCGCCGACGCCGATGTAGCTTCGCGGAATCTTGCCGTCTTTGATGAGCCAGCCTGCCACGTACTTGGCCGTGTCAATGGCGATGGCGAAACAGAGACCCTGGGCGGGAAGAATGACGGCGGTGTTCACGCCAATGACTTCGCCGCGCGAATTGACCAGCGGCCCGCCCGAATTGCCGGGGTTGAGCGCCGCGTCGGTTTGGATGACATCGTCAATGAGCCGCCCCGTATTGGCCCGGAAAGACCGCCCCACGGCGCTGACAACGCCTGCGGTGACGGTGCACTGGAACCCGTAGGGGTTGCCGATCGCGATGGCAAGCTGGCCGACGTGAACGCGCCGGGAGTCGCCCAGGCGTACGGGATGCAGTTGCGGCGCGAAGACCCGGACCACCGCGAGGTCAGTGTGCGGGTCCTCGCCAACGACCTGGGCATCAGGCTGGCGGCCGTCCGCCAGGGTCACCTCGACCCGCTCGGCGCCGTGCACGACGTGGCTGTTGGTCAGCAGGAACCCGTCCGGCGTGATGATAAAACCGGAGCCGCTGCCCGAGTGCTCGCCGCTCTTTCGGTGCACTTCGATCTTCACGACCGAGGGCCCGACTTCGTCGGCTGCGCGGACCACGGCCCGCGAATAGGCATCCAGCAGCGCGTCGTCCGCCTGCCGCGGGGTTGCCGGCGATTCGGACACCGAGGGTCCCTGTTCCGCGGAGACCGGCGTCAGCCCGGCGGTGCGGGCGAGTTTAGAGCGAGTAGCTTTCATAAGACTGCCTGACTTTGCATTTAAGGCAACATGTACCTAGCCGGCGCGTTGTCAATTTATCAGGCGTTGAACTTTCTGGCAGCCGAGGCAGACTCGGGCTGGTGATCCGGCTCGCTATTCCCGGTTGAAGATATGAATCGAACTTTCTCTGGCGGCAGTGCATTATGGCTGGGCGCACTGCTTAGTTTTGCGCCAAATGCCCTGATGGCCCAGACCAACCAAACCTATGCCGCCCGCTGGCTGGCGAAGTCCGAAGTCGCCCCGCCCTTCACAGTGCCCGCCACCAGGGCCGCTTGGGCGAAGCAGCGCAAGCAAGTGCGGGCGCAACTTTGGGAATTGCTGGGCAAATTGCCGCCACGCCCCAAGCTGCCAGTAGTCGAGACGCTCGCCCAGGAGGACCGGGGCGACTACGTGGTGGAGAAGTTCAGGTTCGACAACGGCGCCGGTGCCGCCGTGCCGGGATACTTGCTCCGGCCAAAGGCCCATCCTGGAAAGGCCCCGGCAATCCTCTATTGCCACTGGCATGGGGGCGAGTACGACATCGGCAAGGAGGAGTTGTTCCAGGCCAAACACACACCCGAGGCGCCGGGACCGGCTTTGGTGAAGCATGGTTTTGTGGTACTGGGAATTGACGCCTATTGCTTTGGCGAGAGGAATGGAAGCAGCCCGGGCGGTCCCGCCGAGACGGGTGGGGCCGGCGAAATGTCCGCCAGCAAGTTCAATCTCTGGGTCGGGCGCACGCTTTGGGGCATGATGCTACGCGATGATTTGATGGCGCTGGACTACCTGGCTTCGCGCCCCGAAGTGGACGCGCGGCGGATTGGGGTCACCGGCATGAGCATGGGGGCGACCCGCTCATGGTGGCTGATGGCGTTGGACGAGCGCATCCAAACCGGCGTCGCCGTCGCCTGCCTGACGCGTTACCAGAACCTGATCGAGCACGAAATGCTCCAGGCGCACGGCATCTACTATTTCGTGCCGAACCTGCTGTCCCACTTCGATACGGAGGCCGTCGTGGCCTTGCTCGCACCCCGGCCGGCCCTGTTCATGAATGGGGACCAGGATGGCGGTTCGCCGGTGGACGGCATTCGCGCCATCGAGAAGTCGGTGCGCCCAGCGTATCGTCTTTACGACAAAGAGAGTGAGTTCCAAAGCTCCATTTATGCCGGCCAGGGTCACGTCTATACGCCAGAGATGTGGGCCAGGACGCTGGCGTGGATGGACGAGAAGCTTGGACAAGGTAGTCTAAAGTCCAAGGTCCAGAGTCCAAAGTCGGAATAGATGGCACCGGCTGGGCAGCGTGACCGAAGTCGTTTGGATTGCGGATGCGAGCATCTCCGCCTAGGCTTCGGTAGTGAAGCTGTCGGTGAAGAGCGACTACGCAGCCCGGGCGGTGCTCGGGCTGGCGCGGCATTATCCCGACAGCGCGGCGTTGCGGATGGAGGATGTTGCGGCCGAACAGGGGGTGCCGCCTAAATACCTGCCCCAGATCCTGCTCGAGCTGAAGGCCCGGGGGCTTGTCCGCAGCGTGCGCGGGAAGGAGGGTGGCTATTTGCTGGCGCGCGCTCCGGCGGAAATCTCGCTGGGGGACGTGTTGCGAGCGGTGCACGGACCGGTGTTTGACGCTCCGGCGCTCAGCAACTCGGACGGTCCGCCGGAGTTGCGGCGCGCCTGGCTGAAGTTGCAGCAGGCGCTCAATGCCACCGCCGAGGCGATCACCTTCCAGCAATTGCTCGACGAGGGCGTGGAGAAAGAGAAGATGTATTACATCTGAGGCGGACGGGTCAAATGCCGCTGAACACCTTGACCAGGCGGTTATTGACGTAGAGCCGGTTCTTGCAGCCGATCAGGGGCTTGCGCTCTTTTTCGATGCGCACCTGTGATTTCTCCTGTTCGCCCACCACAAAGGCATGCACCTCCAGGACGGGCTCGTTTATGAGGCGACGGGATTTCTTAATGGGCTTCTCGTTCACTTTGATCACCAGGCTGCCCAGCAATTGGTTGAAGTTGTATTCCAGGCGGTGTTTTTCGGCGTCTCCTATCTCAATGACAAACTTCATAGATTTCTCACTTCCGTACCCGTACTCGCGGTACCCTGCGCAGGGTCTGTGCCATTGTTGCGGCGGCAGGAAATAAGATCGCTCGCCCGCCAAACGCGACGGCATTAGCCTGTACGGCAACTGCCACGGCTGACCGGAGCCGCGTCAACGATGTACCGTTTCAGGGCAGCGCTGTCCTGCCTCAGGCTTCCCCGCTCTTCCGGGTCGCCAGCCTATCATGGTCCACCGGCGAGCGATTTCGCCGCAAGCAGGTCCTTGATTCTTGTCGGGTCGCTCGTCGGTGCCTGACACGATGTGCCACTGCACAAATAGACCACGGGACCCTCGCGGGCGGGTAGAGTTTGGGCGAAGGACTCGACGGGGCCCGTGTTGCCGAGCACAACCTTATTGGGCTGATAGACGGAGTGCACGGCACGCAACAACGCGCGGGTTTCGGGGCGGTCGGGATTGCCGGCGACCACCGTGCGCCAGGGTTCGTCGAGTGAGAAATCCAGCGCCTCAAGCATGAAGGGGACAGCCTGAGGGACCCTTTGCAGACGGTGGGCGAACAGGCGCAGGCTTTGCTCGGCCGCCTGCGTGAAGGGCTTGCGGGCCGTGATCTTGCCTAGCTTGAGCAACGCGAGGATGGCCACCGAGTTGCCGGAAGGCTCG
>Ga0187877_1002306_pt1 | contig 17281 bp, 7 predicted proteins | sample June2016WEW_17_1_3_FD_132430 | JGI IMG/M metagenome (GOLD analysis project Ga0187877, IMG submission 132430) | Peatland microbial communities from SPRUCE experiment site at the Marcell Experimental Forest, Minnesota, USA - June2016WEW_17_100 | ecosystem: Environmental > Terrestrial > Soil >... | reverse complement strand
GCAGCACGAGTCGTACACTCCATCTACGCAGCGAAGCCGTGACTCGAGGAACCGTATGCCTTAATTGGGCTAGTACGGGTCTGTGGGGGGGCCGGTGGGCAACCACCGGCCCTACCCGGAAGGTTCACGGAGCCGGAGGCTCCGTGAACTGGCAGACCGGAGGTCTGCCCCACACCTGAACAGTTACGATGATTGCACATGCGAGAGGGTCCTGCCCAAAGGACGGTTGACAAAAACCTCACATTTCATAGGATTTGGCATGGTGTTCTCAAAGAGATTATTTTGTCTTTTTCCCATCCTTGGACCGCTGGCGCTCGCGTTGCTCGAATCGGCGGCCCTTGCTGTGAGCGGGGCGGAGGAGGCCGCGGATTCCGCCGCCCCGGACAGGGCGGCGGCCATGTGGCGCGGGGTCCAGCGTATCGTCTTTCTCGGCGACAGCATCACGCAGGGCGGGGATTACGTCACCGATTGCGATTGCTGGCTGCTGGCGCACGGCTTTCAGGTCGAAGTCCTGAACCTCGGCCTGGCGAGCGAGACGGCGTCCGACCTGACCGCGGAGGAGAATGCGCCCCATTTGCAGAAACACGGCTTTGGCCGGCCGTTTGTGAGCGAGCGGTTGGACCGCGCGCTGGCGGCGACGAAGCCGGATTGGCTATTTGCCTGTTATGGCATGAACGACGCCGAGAACCTCCCGCCGGATGCGGGCGGAACCCGGCGGTTCGCGGAGGCGATCACGAATTTGCGCGACTCCGCCGCCAAGGCCGGCGTGAAGCGGGTCATCCTCTGCACACCCCCGGTTTACGACGAGAAAGGAGACGCGACGCAGAGGTTTCGCGACGAAAGCCTGGGGCGCTACACGGCGTGGCTGTTGTCCAGGCGCGCCGATGGCTGGGACGTGGTGGATATTCACACGCCGATGCGCCGGGCGCTGGACGAAGGCCGGACGAAGAATCCGGCCTTCAAGTTCGCCAACGACGGCGTGCATCCGGGTCGCGAAGGCCACTGGCTGATGACGCGCCAAATCCTCACGGGATTTTTCGGCGCGAAATTGGATGGGGTGCCTTGCGCCGAGGATTTGTTTCCCGCACACGGAAGGCAAATCCGCGAGCTGGTTCAAGAGCGGATGGTCCTGCGGTTTAACGCGTGGATGACGCAGATCGGCCATACGCGTCCCGGCGTGGCGGGCGGTCCCGGCGCCAAAGCCGGGCCGCCGATCACCCAAGCCAACGACAAGGCCGCTGACCTTGCCAAACGAATCCACCTGGAAATGGCCGGCAGTGGACTGATTGGGCCCCGGATTTCAGCCTCCGAGCCGCTGCTGCGAGCCGATTTCGCAAGCAACCCGGTTGGCGCCGGCTGGGAACTCAAGGCCTTGCCTAATCAGAAGGCGGACGGCGGCTGGGTTGAGACCGAGGGCCATCCGCAGCGGCACTGCCTGAGGGTGCAGACTGGCTATTGGCAATCGCCTGCCATGGCTGTGTCGCCATTCCAATACTATCGGCTGAGTTTCCGTTCCCGGACCGCCAGCAGGGGCTATTGGTGCGCCGTGTTTTTCAATGCCGAGGGGAAGGAGTTGGCCGCGGACGTTTATGACTCGGTGTACGAGAGTGTCAATTGGCAGGCGCATACCTTCTGTGTCCGGGCCCATGCGGAGGCCAAGGAGATGCGCCTGCGCTTTCAGCCAATCGAGACACCGCTTTTCCTGGCTGAGGCTGGGGTGGAAGCCAGCGAGCAAAACAGTGCGGCAGCCTGGGCCGGCGAGGTGGCCGCGGGTTGCCCCGCGCTCCACTTCCTGGCGCCTCCTGGGCGTTGGGAACGGCTGCCCCGGACGATGAAGACGCTCCGCGAGGGCGGCAAACTGCGCGTCGTTATTTTGGGCGATAGCATCGCCAATGACACCTCAAACTCGATGTTTGAAACCTTGTTAAAACGCGTGTATCCGCAAGCAAGCTTGGAGATTGTGACTTCGGTGCGCGGCGGAGCAGGCTGCTGGTACTACAAAGATGAGAGCCGGGTGCGGGATTATGTGCTCCGATTTCAACCCGATTTGGTCATCATCGGAGGCATTAGCGCCCGATACGACGGCGACCACCCGGCCGCCTGTATCGAGGCGTTTCGGAGCGTCATTCGCCAAATCCGCGCCGGTGCCGACTGCGAGTTTCTACTGCTGTCGGGTTCTCTTTGCCCGGTGGGGCAAGACGGTGGCCATCTCAAGCTAACGGGACAGGCGCTGCGCCGCTCCCAGGCCGAGCTGAAGAACTTCGCCTCACAAATGGCCGCGATGGCCGGCGAGGAGAAGGCGGAGTTTTTCGACATCCACTCCGCCTGGGACGCCTATATCCAGGCCTCGCCGCAACCGCAGCAATGGTTCATGCGGGATCCGGTTCACGCCAACAGCCGGGGCAAGCAGGTGGTTGGCCGGATTCTGTGCCAATACCTATCGCCGGCCGAACCGGGATTCACCCCCATTCAAGGCGATGCGGCCCCCGCCGGCATGGGCCAGCGGACCGATGAAAACCGGTGATGCCGCCAAACCGGTCGAGGTGAGCTTGCATATGAAATCACATCCATGCAGTGAGGCTTCGGTCACCCGCCGTGACTTCATGCGCCGGTGCGGCGCGGGGTTGCTCGGGGCCGCCCTGGGCGCCACGTCGTTGGCAGGACCGGCCATTGCCGAATACCGTCGTGGTGGGATGATTTACCGCCGGTTCGGACGGACTGATCTTTACCTGTCCCTATTGTCCTTCGGAGCTCACACCGATCCTGCGGACCGCATCCGCGCGGGTTCCGGCAAGACGGTGCTCACGGAGGCCGGCCAGGCGCGCCGAGAGCGCATCATGGCCCGCGCGCTTGATCTTGGGGTCAACCTGTTTGACGTCTATGGCAGTGAAGGCCAGTGGGCGCCGGCCGCGCGGTTGTTTAAGGAAAAGCGAAACAAGGTCTTGATCTCTTTGGCGCACGAGTGTTCGCCGCAGGAGGTCGACAGCGCCTGCCGGCTCTTCGGCCACGTCGATCTTTATCGTTTTTGCAGCGACTCGCTGGACGCCCGGACCCTCGAGACCTGGGATCTTCTGCGGCGGGCCAAAGAGGCCGGCAAGATCCGCGCCATTGGCATCTCCACCCATGCCGAACGGATGATGATGACCGCCCTCACGGAACTGGAGGATCTGGATTTTCTCTTCTTCCCCTACAACTTCATTCATGCGCGCGGAGACTACAGTCAGTTCCTGGCGGAAGCGATTCGCCGGCAAGTGGGGCTCATCGCCATGAAGCCGCTGGCCTCAGGCTCGATCGTGAAGCTGGATCCGAGGGTCAAGATGCGAACCCGGCCCGAGTTCGAAACCGTCGAGTTGTGGAGGCAGAATTCAACGCCGGTCCCGTTCGCAGTCGTGGCCGAGTTGACCAAGACCTTGGACCGGCTCGCGGATGAGACCTTATGCATGGCGGCCATGCGCTTTGTTTATTCGCGCCCGTTCGTGTCCAGCACGATCGCCGGGATGTTCGAAGACCGCTGCCTGGAGGATAATTACCGGGCGCTGACTCGGTACGCGGAATTGAAAAAGGAAGAAACGGCGGTCCTGGAAGGGGCCTCACGATATGCATCAATGCTTGGGGCAAACTGGCTGCCGCCGCACTACCAATGGCTCGAGAAAGAGTGGCGCGCATGAAGTTTCCCCTCCTGTGGTCCTTGTTCCTGCTGCCGCCGGTTTATGGCGCGCCGGCGCAAGTGGATGACGCTCGCAAGCAGGCCGGCGAGTGCGCCCGCTGCCACGCCATTGCAGTCGTGGAGTGGGCTTACTCGAAACACTACGAGGCGGGCACGGACTGCAAAGCCTGCCACGGCGCGAGCCGAGGGCACGTTGCCGACGAGCGCAACAACGTCAAACCCGACCGTCTGCCGCACCAGGCGGCCATTGCGGAATTGTGCCTGGGTTGTCATGAAAAGGAGTGTCCGAAGTCAAAGAAAACGGGGTCTTGCCAGGACTGCCATCATGTGCACGCGCTGGTCGATCCCCAAAAACAGCCTTCCACCCGCGACGAGCGCCTGGAACAACTCGAGGCTCGCCGGCAACGATACTCACAACTCATGCAGGCCGGCGACCAGCACGTGAAGGCCCGGAAATGGGAAGCCGCGCAGTCCGCCTTCCGGGGAGCGCTCCGCGAAGAGCCTCGTGACGCCGCGGCGACCGCACGGTTGAAGATGTGTGAGCGCCGGATAAAACCGGGGTTGGCCGGTTTCGAGAGCGTCGGCTCCACCTTCGATGAGGCGACCGGACTTCCGCTTCGGGTCCGGGTGGTTGGTCTGGATCTTCCGATGTTGCTGGTTCCGGGTGGCGACTACGACATGGGCTCAGACCAGTTCGCCAATGCGAAACCGGTGCATGCGGTTCGCGTCGAACCGTTCTACCTTGCGCGCCACGAACTTACGTTGAACGAATGGGTCGCGATTATGGGCTCTAATCCGGGCACACTTCCGGGGCAGAACTCGCCGCAGGCCGGCCAGGTGCCGGTTGGGCAAGTCTCCTGGAACGATGCGCTGATGGTGGCGCAAAAACTCAATGAACGCGTGGACGGAGGCGGATTCCGGTTGCCAACCGAGGCGGAGTGGGAATGCGCCGCGCGGGCGGGAGGCGAATCGGGCGAGGCCTTCGACCTGACCGCGCCCCGGGCGGTAGAACAGGGCCGTCCGAACCGGCTCGGTTTCTTCGATCTGGCGGGAAACATGCGGGAGTGGTGCGCCAGCCGCATGTTGCCATATCCCTGCCGCGCCGGGGACGGACGCGAAGCCTCGGATGAATCGGGCTTGTGTGTTCTCCGTGGCGGCGCTTACTCCGAACCGCCCGGCTGGTACGATCCGGCAATTCGCCATGGCGAGCGCCCCACTCGCCGACTGCCCTGGAATGGCCTCCGCCTGGCCCGAAGTATTGTCGAAAAGAACTCCCTTGCCGGGAGCCCTTTGGCCAACTTGACTCGCACACCCCGTGCGCCGGTCCATTTTCCCTTGACTCAACATCCGGGGGCTTTTGTAATCGCCGAATGAAAGCTGCGATAGTGACGCGGGGCTGGCCTCGAACCAAAGGGGCCGTGGTTCTTTTTGGCGCGATAGCACTGCTGGCCACGCCGGTATGGAGCCAATCGGCGCCGGCTGATCCGCAACGCGAGCATCGGCTGCAATGGTGGCGCGAAGCCCGATTTGGGATGTTCATTCACTGGGGAATCTATTCCGTCGCCGCCGGGGAATGGCAGGGCCGACCCGTTCCCGACGCGGGCGAGTGGATTATGAATAAGGCTAAGATTCCGGCAACGGATTACGCGCGGCTGGCTGGGCAGTTCAACCCGGTGAAGTTTAACGCCCAGGAGTGGGTCCGGTTGGCCAAAGATGGCGGAATGAAGTATATTGTGATCACGGCCAAGCATCACGACGGATTCGCCATGTACGGCTCGAAGGTGAGCCCCTACAATATCGTGGATGCGACGCCGTTCCACCGCGATCCCATGAAGGAACTGGCCGCAGCCTGCCGGCAGGCCGGGCTCAAGCTCTGCTTTTACTATTCCCATGTGATTGACTGGCATGAGCCGGATGCGGTCGGTAATGACTGGGATTTCCCCGCCGCGAACCGGAACTTCACCCGGTATTTCGAACAGAAAGCCAAACCTCAGGTTCGGGAACTACTGGGCAACTACGGCCCGATTGGGGCCATTTGGTTCGATGTGTGGTTTGATTCAGCCATGACCAAGGCGCAAGCCAGAGAGATGGAAGAACTGGTGCATGGGTTGCAGCCGGACTGCCTCGTGAACGGGCGCGTTGGTTACGGCCTGGGCGATTACGATGAGGCGGACGACAACCAGATTACGGTGGGGAACGTCCAGCGCGACTGGGAGACTCCGGTAACGATGAACGACACCTGGGGCTTCAAGAAGGACGACCACAACTGGAAGTCCATTCCGGTACTGATCCAACAATTGGTTCGTATCGCCAGCAACGGCGGCAACTACTTGCTGAACGTGGGACCGACTGCTGAAGGACAGATCCCCCAACCCAGCGTGGAACGCTTGCAAGCGGTGGGCCGATGGCTCAGGACCAATGCGGAATCGGTTCGCGGAACCAGGCCGAGTCCTTTTGCGGGTTCGATGGACTGGGGCCTGGTCACCGCGCGCCCGGGCAGGCTCTATCTCCATCTGTTTGACTGGCCGGCCAAGGAACTGCAAGTCTATGGCATCCAGAGCCGGGTTCGCAGGGCCTATCTCCTGGCGGATCCCGGCCGCAAACCTCTCGTGCTCAAGCAAGAAAGCAACCCTGCAACCGGGTTCTACGCAACTTCGCTCCATCTTCCCTCGGGAGCCCCTGACCCGCAGGACTCCGTCGTCGTCCTCGAACTGCCACGCCAGGCGGAGTATGTCCGCTCCATTATTCAGCAGCCCGATGGCGCCGTGTCCCTCGCCGCGCACCAGGCCGAAGTTCACCAGGCCCCGAGCAATTCCACCATTGCCATCCATCCGCGCGACTTTACAGAGCATTGGACCAATCCGGAGGACTGGTTGAGTTGGAGCTTTAAGCTCTTCCGGCCCGGTCTGTATGAGGTTATCGTCCTGACCACGTCCGATCCGGGCCCGCTTTGGAAGGGAGGGCGCGAGGTGTTGGTGGAGGTGAATGGAACCGTGCTGCGCGGCCGGCTTACAAACGATGGCAAACAGGTCGAGCCGAGTAATCCCTACATGACCTACGTCCTCTCCAAAATCGGCCAGGTGAGAATCGAACGAGCCCGGGACTGCCGCCTCTCTTTGAAGAGTCAGAGCGGCCAGCCTGACAAGGAGACCGGCCTCAGGGTTGCCTCGGTAAGATTGGTCCCGGCGGAGCCACCAGCTCCCACGCCGGAATCTGCTTCGCCCGGCCAGGCGCTCAGGGAGCCGCCGCAGGGCTTCACCCGCCTTTTCAACGGCACCGATCTCACCGGTTGGTGCGGCCCCGGCAGGCCGGATATGACCGTCCACTGGGCGGTGACGAACGGTGAGTTGGTGAGCTACGGGCACGGGATCTACGCCACTACCGAAAAGGACTACGGTGATTTCGAGCTGCTCGCCGAATACAAGACCGTGCCCAAAGCCGATTCCGGCATCTTCCTGCGCGGTTGTCCCCAGGTCCGAATCTGGGATTGCGCCGACCCCGGCAAAGTTCCGCTCGGCGCCGCCAAAGGCTCCGGTGGCCTCTCCCATAACAGCCCGGGCGCGCCTGGCAAAGACCCTCTCATGCGGGCTGACAAGCCTTTGGGCCAGTGGAACTCCATCCGAGTGCTGATGGTCGGCGCGCGGGTGAGCGTCTGGCTGAATGACAAGCTCGTGGTCGATCACGCCAGCTTGCAGAACTACTACGATCATAAATTGCCTGTGCCCCCCAAGGGACCGCTCCAGCTTCTGACCCAGGGCGGGGAAATGCGCTGGCGCAATCTCTTCATCCGTGAAATTGGCTCCGACGAGGCGGACCGAATCCTGGCCAGTCATGGGGACGAAGGTTTCCAATCGATCTTCAACGGGCGCGATTTTGAGGGCTGGGCTGGGCCGACGAATGAATACATGGTGGTCGATGGCGCGTTTCTGTGCCGTCCGAACAAAGGCAATACCGTTTATACGACCGAGGAGTACTCCGACTTCACGGCCCGGATGGAGATCAAGCTGCCGCCCGGGGGCAACAACGGCCTGGCGATCCGCTATCCCGGTTACGGGGACACGGCTTACGTCGGCATGTGCGAACTCCAGGTGCTGGATGACCACTACGAAAAAGCCACCGGACAGAACATTGACCCGCGCCAGGCCCACGGCTCGGCTTACGGGATGGTCGCCGCCGCGCGCGGGTACCAGCATCCCATTGGCGAGTGGAACTTCGAGGAGGTCACGATCAAAGGATCGAAGATCAAGGTCGAGTTGAACGGAACGGTGATTCTCGACTGCGACCTGGCGACGGTGAGCGAGTTCCTGGGCAACCATCCGCATCCGGGCAAGGACCGCACCAAAGGATACTTCGGATTCGCCGGCCACGACGACCCGGTGGCCTTTCGGAATATCCGAATCAAGAAGCTTTGAACGCCGGTAACTGTTCAGGTGTGGGGCAGACCTCCGGTCTGCCAGTTCACGGAGCCTCCGGCTCTATGAACCTGGTGCGGTCGGAACACCGGGCCAGAGGCCCGGCGAACCGGCAGACCAGAGGTCTGCCCCACCCTCCCACCTGAACAGTTACGAACGCCGGAACCCGGCCCGGTGGAACCACCGCAACTCGTTGCTCCTCCTTTATCAGCCGGTCGGGACTTGCCTGGCCAGGCTGTCTCACCGGAAAAAAAGTCAATGATAGTCATGTGAATGTCAAGGATGTCCATTGCCCGGTTGGGCGCGCGTGCAAGAATGTAAGCGGATGGGTTCTGAAAGCAAAAGCGGATGAGCCGCCGCTCCGTCGAACCGATCACGAACGCATGAACAGAGATAAGAGAGGCAGTACAGCCAAACGCAGTCGGGTTTCGCACGGAGCCAACGAACCGCGGCGGGCCTTTACCTTGATCCACATCCACACCAACATCAACCCCATGCAATCCATGAAGAAAACGCCAACCTCAATGCTCCGGTTTTGGCCATGGCCATTACCCATGCAGTACCCGGCTGCGGCACGCAGCCATCGGTGGCCGTCCGTTGTTGCCATGCTCGGCCTCATCGCCAGTTGCGCCGGCCCGACCCCGGCGGGGGCGGACATATTTACCTGGGCGAACCCCGCCTCAGTTACGACGGCGGATGCCACGCTGGAGGCCCAAACTGTCCTCGGCCAGACCGCTTTCATTGCGGGCGCCGAATGCTTTGGGACGACAGAAGAGGTAGTCACGTTGACCGACGGCACGACCATCGATTTTAAGGCCGACAACTCGGTGGCCAGCGCGACCGGCTGCGGGACCGCGACTGGCGGTTGGTTTTCCGCCGGCAAGACGACCGGCAACGCCGCCTTCGATAACGTCCTGGACCAGTTTAACTGGGATTGCGGGCCCAAGAAAATCACCCTCTACAATCTGATCACGGGAGCTTCGTACTGGGTGCAGTTGTTCGCTTTGGACAACCGCGGAGTCAACAGGCAGGCCTACTTCGTGGACCCGAGCGATACAAACAACATCTCGGCCGAGATCAATATGAGTGACGACGCCTATGTGGTGGGGTCCTTCGTTGCCGGCAGCAATACCCAGGACATTATCGAGGAACTCCTTCCCTCCAACGCGGCCAACATCAACGACCTGGTCGTCTATACGACGAGCGCGGCAGCCGCTTCGCCTCGGGCCCAGACCCCGCAGGCCTCGCCTGCCAACACAGTGTTTGGCGAGACCACGGTGACTCTCTCGGTCCAGGTCACCGGCCCGCCGCCCTTTCAATATCAATGGCTCAAAGACGGAGGCCCCCTCAATGGAGCTACCGGCAGCACCCTGGTGTTGACGAACAGCACCGTGGGGGAATCGGGCAATTATGCCGTCGAGGTCAGCAACAGTTACGGTTCAGGCACCAGCCCGGCGCTCACCGTGACGATCACGCCGCCCTCCCCGCCATTGCTCACCTCGGAGCCGGCACAGCCCCTCCCGCTTTTCCTTCAAGACACCATCACGCTCGCCACCGGGGTCATCGGCAGTCCGCCGATTGCCTTGCAGTGGCAGAAGGACGGCGCCGGCATCCCCGGGGCCACTAATGCGACGCTGGTTTTCAGCAGCATTGATCCCACCAACGCAGGCACTTACATCCTGATGGCTTCCAACTCGCTGGGCACCACGAACACCACGCCGGTCACGCTGACCGTGATTGATTCGATTCAGTTCAGTTGGTTTCCGCCCACGCCGATCACGACCGCTGACGCCACGATCAATCAGCGGGTCGCTAGCCTGAGAGCGGAGGCCTTTGGCGGAACGGAGGCGCTCGTGACGCTGGCCAGCGGCACGACCATTGATTTCCTGGCCGACAACTCGGTCGCCAGTGTGACCGGTCAGGGCACCTTTTATGGGGCGTATCCCGCAGGCACCACCGCCACCACCGGCAATACGAACTTTGACTCGGTCCTGAACGGCGCCAGTTGGGATGGCGGGCCCAAGAAAATCACCCTCTACGGTTTGACCCCTGGGAACCTATACGCCGCCCAGTTGTTCGCGCTGGACAACCGCGGTGGCGTAAACGGCAGGGCCGCCTATTTTTCCGATCCGATGGACCCCGGCAATGCCTCGGCACATTTCACGATGGGTGCCAACGATTTCGTGATCGGGATCTTCACTGCCAACAGCACCAACCAAACCATCATCGAGAATCTGCCCAACGGCAACGCCGGCAACATGAATGCGCTCGTGCTCTACGGGCTGACCCCGGCGCCCCTGGTTTGGGCTACGCCGACCGCGTCGCCGACCAACGAACTCTTGGCCGGGTACGATATGACCCTCGCGGTCAGCGAGATCAGCGGCACCCAGCCCTATCAGTACCAGTGGATCAAAGACGGGAAGAGCCTCTCCGGAGCTACTAACAGCACGCTGGTGTTGACGAACACGACCGTCGACCAGTCGGGCAACTATGACGTGATGGTGAGCAACAGCGCCGGTTCGAGCATTAGCCCGGCCATCGCCGTGACGATCATTCAGCCCTCGGCGCCGATTTTCACCTCGGAGCCGACGCAGCCTGCGGGCTCGTTGTTCCTCCAGGACATGGTGACATTCGCAGCCACCGTGAGCGGCAGTCCGCCGATTACCTTCCAGTGGCAGCAGGATGGCGTCAATATTGCCGGCGCCACCAACGCCACGCTGGTTCTCAGCAACATTCAGCCTGCCAGCGCCGGCAGTTACACGCTGGCCGCTTCCAATTTCGTCGGCACGACCAACACCCCGCCGGTGACGGTGACGGTGATCCCGGCGCTGCAATTCACCTGGAATCACACTAACGCCATCCCCACGACGGCGGATTACGGGCTGGATCAACCCGGCACCCTCATCGGAGCCGAAGCCTTCGGTCTTACAAACACAACGGTGACCATTACTCTGACCAACGGCACGAGCATCGATTTTATGTCCGACGAGTCGGTAGCCCACGCGACCGGGTGCGGCATCTTCAACACCGGCAGCACGACCTACACGACCAACGCCGCCTTCGACACGGTCCTGGCCGCATTCAACTGGGATTGCGGGCCCAAGACCATCGAAATTTACGGGCTGACCCCGGGGAATCTCTACTCGGCGCAGTTGTTCGCGGTGGACGAGCGCCAGGTCGGTTTCGGAGTTGGACTCCGGCAGGCCTACTTCCAGGACCCGAACGACCCGGCCAATGTCTCGGACGTGTTCCTGATGGGTCAAAACGTTTACACGGTCGGGATCTTCATCGCCAACTCGACCAGTCAGATTATCATCGAGCAATGTCCCGGCGCTATTGCAGGCAACGGCGCTACTGCAGGCGAATGGAACACCCAAGCCAACATCAACGCACTGGTGCTCCGTGGACTGCCCAAATACCCGGTTATTTTGGGTCCCCTGACGGCCTCGCCCTCGAACACCGTCTATAGCGGGCAAACCGTCACGCTCAGTCTCGACCCCCTTCTGCTCACCGGCATCCCGCCCTATCAGTATCAATGGCGCGAAAGCGGAGCCAGCCTCCTGGGGGAAACCAACAGCACCCTGGTGCTCGCGAATCCCACCGCGGCAAAATCGGGCAGCTACGACGTGGTCATCAGCAACGCCTCCGGTTCGGCCACCAGCGCGGAGCTATTGCTCACCGTCAATCCGCCTGCACCCCCGACTTTCCCGGTGCCGCCGGCGCCGGCCTCGCTCGCGAGATACACCCGCTACAACGCAGTTTTCACGGCCGGCGTGGCGGGCAGTCCGCCGATTGCCATGCAGTGGCAGCATAATGGCGTGGACATTGCCGGGGCCACGACCGAGACGCTGACGCTGGCCAATCTGCAGGTGAGCGACAGCGGCAGCTATACGCTCGTGGCGGCCAACGCCCTGGGCACGAACATGAGCCCGGCCGCGACGCTCACGGTGACCGCGCCGGTTAATGGCACCTATTGGGGCGCAGTCATCAGCGACGTGCCGCTGGCCTATTGGCGCTTCAACGAGACCAACGACGCTTCTGCGGGTGGCGTCATCGCCTACGATTTCACCGGCGACGGGTTTAACGCGGTTTATGGGGCCGGATGTGTCAATGGTGTCCCGGGGCCACTCCCGTCGGACGGCTTCTCGATATTTGAGCCCACGAATACAGCGGTGCAAACCGCCTACGAAGTCCCTAATGCGTATGTGACCGTTCCGACGTTGAACTTGAACACCAATACAGTGACGATCACCGCGTGGATCTGGCCAAACGCCAGCCCGGAAGGCCAGTGCGGACTGGTGTTTTCCAGCGGTGGGACGACGGCCGGCTTGGGCTTCAACACCTCCGGCAGCTTGAGTTACACGTGGAATAATAACGACCCAGGCACATGGGACTGGAACCCCAAACTGGTGCCTCCCTCCTACCAGTGGTCGTTCGTGGCCTTGGCGGTGGCGCCCTCAAATGCCATCCTGTACGTGATCAATGCCAACGGCCAGACCACTGCGACCAACGTTTACACCCACACCAACCAGGCCTTCCAGGGCGTCACCCTGATTGGCAGTGACGGTGGTGGCAACGGCGCGTTGAATTTCATCGGCACGATTGACGAAGTGGCGATATTCAACTCCACGCTGACGCCAGCCCAAATAATGGACATCTATAAAGGCGTGGTGGTGCCCAACGTTACGCTGACCATTGAGCGTGCCGCCAACGGGCAATTGCAGGTGCAGTGGCCCCAAGGCACGCTCCTCCAAGCACCTGCCGTCACCGGGCCCTGGACGACGAACAACGCCGCCTCGCCGTACAAATTCTCCCCAACGGCCGCTCAACAATTCTATCGGGTATTGGCTCAGTAGCCGATGAAGCCGAAACGAGGGAGTGACAAATGAGTTCGTGCGGCGGTCGGGGCGCAAGTCCCGACCGCCTTTTTTAGACCACCAAGTGCATAGGCACATTCGATTGAACCCGATTCGGTTTTCGGGCGTTGTACCTTCTGCCTCGCCGAGCCGTTTGCTGGCGAGCCTGCTCGGTCTCATGGGCTTGCTGCAGGCCGCCGCCGCCGAGTATTCCCAAGCCGCGCCGGACCCATGGCTCAAGCAGCGGCTGGAGCGGTTCCAGGATCTCAAATTCGGTTTCATGATGCATTGGGGGATCTACAGCCAGTGGGGCTGCATCGAGTCGTGGCCGCTGTCCGAGGTGGACACATGGGCGCGGCCGGATGATCTGAAAGCCTGGACGGAACGGGGAAAGGACCTGGCGCGATTCAAGCAAGACTACGTGGCGCTGGCGGGGTCCTTCAATCCAACCAGCTTCGTTCCGGGCCAGTGGGCAAAGACGGCCAAAGCGGCTGGCATGAAATATGTAGTGTTCACGACCAAGCACGAAGACGGCTTCTGCATGTTCGATACGCGGCTGACCGATTTCCGCATTACGGCGCCGCAGGTCCCATTCCACACGGACGCGCGCTCCAACGTTGTGCGGGAAGTTTTCCAGGCCTTTCGGAAGCAGGGCTTCGCCATCGGGGCCTATTTCTCGAAGGCCGACTGGCACAGCCCGTACTACTGGAGTCCGGACGCCCCGGCGACCACGCGCAATCCAAATTACGACACTCTGGCGCAGCCGGAGAAATGGGCGAAGTTCGTCGCCTTCACCCACGGCCAGATTGAGGAGTTAATGACGGGTTATGGTCCGATTGACATCCTGTGGCTCGATGCGGGCCAGGTGCGTCCACCCGCGCAGGACATCCAAATGGACAAACTGGTGGCCATGGCCCGCCGACACCAACCCCGTCTCATCGTGGTGGACCGCACCGTGGGCGGGCGATACGAGAATTACCGCACCCCGGAGCAAGAGGTGCCCGATAAGCCTTTGCCTTACCCCTGGGAGGCCTGTCTGACCATGGGAGACCAGTGGTCGTTCAAGCCGGCCGACAATTACAAATCGACGCACCGTTTAATTGGTCTGCTGGTGGACATCGTTGGCAAAGGTGGAAATTTCCTGCTCAACGTCGGGCCGCAGCCGGACGGCACTCTGCCGGTCGTGGCGCAGCAAAGGATGAAAGAAATTGGCGATTGGCTGAAGGTCAACGGCGAAGCCATCTACGGGACGCGGCCCGTGGCCCCGTCCCGGCAAGGTCGGATGGTCTTCACGCGGAAGGACCGGAAGGCGTATGCGATTTACGTGACGCAGAAAGAGGGCGATGGCCTGCCCGATCAGGTGAGGTTGTCTTCGCTCCGGCCTGAACCCGGCTCAAAGGTGCATCTGCTCGGGGTGCGCAAACCCCTCGAGTGGGAAACCGGGATGGCTGGAACTACGACCATCAAAGTTCCGGCCTCGGTGGTCCAGACACCGCCCTGCCAACACGCCTTCGTCTTCCGTTTCCAACCAGCGGCTGACCCGTAACCAAATGCTCGTGACCAAAGGGGGATTCTACCGATGACCTCGAAACACTCGCAACGCCGAGCGAACCCAACCAGACACCCAAGGAACAACGCCGGGTTTGCGCTGTCCCGGCGCAGCTTCTTGACCCGCGGCCTGGGATTGGCAACGATTGGCGGGCTTGCGCCTTTGGTCGTTCCCCGTCAGGTCCTGGGAGGCGAGGGCTATCAAGCGCCGAGCCAGACACTGAGAATCGCCGCCGTCGGCATAGGCGGCATGGGCCGGGTCTATCTCGAGGGCTGCCAGAGCGAGCGGATTGTCGCCTTGTGCGATCTCGACCACAATTTCGCCGCCAAGGTCTTCCAGAAATACCCCCAGGCCACCCGCTGGCATGATTTCCGGGAAATGTTCGACAAGGAGGCCAAGAACTTCGACGCTCTCATTATCGCCACACCGGACCACACCCACGGGGTCATCTTGAGGGCCGCGCTGCAACTGGGCAAACATATCTACTGCGCCAAGCCGGTCACCCACACCATCGGTGAGGCCAGAAAAGTCCGCCAGGCCGTTCTCGAGGCCAAGCACCTGGTCACCAAGACCAGCGCCCAATCCTCCGGCACCGATGGCGCCCGAAGCACGGGCGAACTGTTGAGCTCCGGAGCCATCGGGCCGGTGCACCAACTGCACATCTGGTCCGATAACACCGTTTACCCCTGCTCGCTGGCGCGCCCGGCCGAAGCCCAGACGCCACCGCCTGGGATGGACTGGGATTTGTGGCTCGGCCCGGCGCCGTTCCGGCCCTATCACTCGGCGTACCATCCCTTTAGATGGCGGCCATGGTGGGATTTTGGCGGTGGCACAGTCGGAGACATGGGCTGCCATTCATTCCACGCGTATTTCAAGGAACTGCAACTCGGCGCCCCGAAGACAATTTACGGCTACAGCTCTTTTCGGTGTGAAGGCGTCTCGACGCAAGCGGTCGAGACGCCGGAATGCCAGTCGCACGCGAACCTGGTGACGTGGGAGTTCCCCGCCCGTGGGGGCTTGCCGCCGCTGCAGGTGCATTGGTATGACGGAGGCCTCCGGCCCCCTCGGCCGGTTGAACTGGATCACCAGCTCCGGATGCCCAAGAGCGGCCTCTTGTTCATCGGCGAAAAAGGCAAGCTCCTGGCCGGTTATAGCGGCGGCAATGTCTGGAGCCGCCATGGCTTTACCGGCGGCTGCCTCCTGCCGGAGGAGAGGTTCCGCGACTTCAAGGAACCCGCCAAGACCCTGCCGCGAGTCGAGGATCACTACGGCGAATGGACTCGGGCCTGCAAAACCGGGGCCCGCACCGTTTGTCCTCTGGACTTCGGCGCGGAAATGACCGAAATGGCCTTGCTTGGCTCGCTGGCGCTGCGGACGGGACGGCTACTGGAATGGGATGCCCAAGCCGCTCGCGTGACCCACGACCCGGACGCAAACGAATTCGTCGCGCCCGCCTCTCGTCCCGGATGGTCGGCGTAACCCCCCAAAGGCGACCGTTGATTGGAACGGGTGGGCTGGCTGCCGGTTAACGCAATCAATGTCATATTATGTTCCTTAGAGTCGGCATCATCTCACTCACTTTTGCGCTCACCATCCCAGCCGCCGATTCGCTTTCGAGCGCGCCTCCTCCTGCCTCGGCTCCGGCCGTCCAGGCGGTTTATTTCGGCCAGGACGGCCACGACTACTGCACCACCGATGGCCAACTCAGCCCCAACGATATCCAGGACTTGCACTTGTGCCTGAGAGGCCTTCCTGCCGACGAGGAGATCAGCTCCGTGACCTTCACCCGCCTCGGCGGCGGGGCTTGGAGCTACTGGACGCAACCGCAACCCACCCGTCATTTCCGGGCCCAACTGCTCCGTGAACCCCGGTCCGAGACCGCCGACGTTTTCCTGGAGCCTACGCACGACGATACCGCCTTTGATCTCGACATCGATCTGGAATATGCCAGCGGACGCAAAGCTCATCTCAACGCCCACTGTGGCCGCTCGGATCCCAACCGCTTCATGCCGCAGGCGATCCTCCAGGCGCATTGGCTCGGTCAAGATGGCCACGACCTGACCGGGCCGGCCCCGGCAGTCGGACCCGAAGGGTTCCAGGATGCCCGGATCGATCTGACGGGGCTATCCAAGCGGCTTGAGATTCGATCTTTGCGGATCGACGCCGGCGATTCGGGCCGTTGGGAGTGCGGCAACAATCGCGACCGCCTGGCCAATGCCGAACTGGCTTGGGACCCGAAGGACGCCTCGAAAGCCAGCCTCTTCTTCTCCCCGGTTTCCGACCTCCGCGACCGGCAGCTCACGCTGACGATTCAGTACGCCAACGGCCGCCACCAAAGGGTTGACCTAAACGCCGGCTCGACGGACCCCGCCCTGCCCATGCCTCGTCCGCCGGAATTCACGCTCGACGCCGGCCTGTCGCAGTCCCTGTCCGTGAACTGGGTGGGCCAGGATGGCCATGACCTCACGCGTCGCGGTGACATCCACCTGGAACTCGACGGATTGCCCAAGGAAGGGGTCGTTGAAGCCGTCGCAGTCAGTGATCCGTGCGGCGGCTATTGGGTGTTCTGCCTCCCGGAAGCCGAGGCCGCCTTCTATGGGATGGCGACGGGCGGGTTGAGAACCCTCGACGATCCCCCGGAACGGGAGAAATTCGGCTTGTTCCGGCTCGAGCCATACGAGAGCAGCCGCAACTCGGCACAATCGCGGTTTGGCGCTCTCCCGCTGACGCTCCAAAGGCGGCCTGATAGTCTGGCGGCGGACCTCTACCTGCCTCCGTTCCGGGACGAAGCTGGCTC
>Ga0187877_1002286_pt1 | contig 17379 bp, 12 predicted proteins | sample June2016WEW_17_1_3_FD_132430 | JGI IMG/M metagenome (GOLD analysis project Ga0187877, IMG submission 132430) | Peatland microbial communities from SPRUCE experiment site at the Marcell Experimental Forest, Minnesota, USA - June2016WEW_17_100 | ecosystem: Environmental > Terrestrial > Soil >... | reverse complement strand
GCCAGGCACTCGACAACCTAATCCGGGAAATCGGTCTGGAGGTGGCCGCCTGAATTCTCATGAACGAAACGAGAACAAAATTCTCGTTTCAGCGCCTCTTTCAGGCTAAAGCATGCCCTACCTAGGGTCGGCTACTTGCGTGCCCAGGCCGGCGTAGGATTCCTTGACCTTGATCACTTTGTCGCCGTTGAAGGTCACGAAGGTGATCCTGCCGGGGGGCGTGCCGTAGACCCAGTCCTCCAACTCGAGGCCGTCCTTGGTTTCGCGCGATTTGTGGGCCGGACGGCCCAGCGCCATGACCACCTGCTCGCGGTTCATGCCCTCGGTGACGCGCTTTTCCTTGATGGCCTGCTGGACTTCGGGCGGGAGCGTCTCGGAATAGATTTCGGTGACGGTGTGTTTCTCGAAGTCGATCACCGGCGCCAGCATTTTCTTGATCGCCGCCGCCTTGACCGGCTCCAGGGGCTGGTGAAAGAGGATCGCAATGGACGTGCCGCTGGGCGCGTTGGAGTCGCCTCGGGAGATGGGGGCCGTGGCGCCGCCCATGCCGACTTGCACGTTGTCATACCATTTGTGGCCGCCCTTGAAGCCGCCGTTGATCTGGAGCACGATCTTGTCGTCTTGGAGTTCGACCTTGGTGACCTGAACCAGGTCGCCGGTGCGGGCGGCGGGGCCGCTTTCCCTGGCGATCGCGGCCCACTGGCTCTTGTCGTATCCGGTTTTGGCATCGAATTCGAGCGGTTTCCTGGAGCGGGGCAGGAGCACCTTCACGGTGCCGTATTCGGCCATCAGCCCGCGGGTCAGCTCGATGCGATCTTCCACGCTCAGCTTGTTGCCGGCGAAGGCCAGCGACGGCAGCAGGGTCAAGACTGCGGCGGTGGCGATGGCTCGCATACGGCACTTTCCGCGGGCGGGTCCGTGAGTGGCGAGGGCTGCCGGCGAATAGGCGCCTTCCAGAGGTAAGCGGCCAGCACGAACAGCACCAGGGAAGTCAGCAGGCTGGCTTCCGGGCCGTAGGCGCCGCCGCTCCAGAGGCGGCCGGCGGTCCACGACATCTCGTAGCCCGTCACCTTCATTCTAAGCCCGCTGACGTTCACGCCGAACAGCGGCAATGCCAAGTTCCAGCCGAAGTGGAGGCCGATGGGCAGCCACAAGTCGCGGCTGCGCAGGAGAGCGTAGCCGAACAGGATGCCAAAACCGGCGGTGTTGGCGATGGCGAACCAGGTGGAGTTGGGGTTGGCCGAGTGCAGCAGAGCGAAGACGACGCCCACCGGGAAGATGGTGGCGTAGGGTCCACAGCGGGCCAGCAGAAGCTGAAAGCCATAGCCGCGGAAGAACAGTTCCTCGCCCGCGGCGCCGGCGGCGAGGAGAATGATGAGGTAGATCATGGCGCCGGCGGACGGCTGCTCCGCGGGCGTGCGCACGATGCGGGCCGCGCCCACCAGCAGCGGGGGCGCCAGCACCAGGCAGGCGGAGCCAACGCCGCCGGCCAGGCCGAACAAGAGGTTGTTCGCCGAATCCGGGTTCAGCCACAGGCCGGCGTCGCTCACGGGGCGGTCTTCGTAAATGCGCAAGGCCAGCCAGTTGGCGAACACGGCGGCCAGGAAGCCAGTCGCGATCGTGCCGGTGAGGTAGCCGCCGATCCACAGCAGCAGCGGGCCGAAGCAGAAGTACGCGGTGGCGAAATAGAGCGCCACGTACACGGTCACCTGAATGGCGATGCGTAGCGGATCGTGGCGCGATATCCCCATGCTCCTGTAACGATCTTATTACGGTAATATGCGGAGTTGTAGCTAGGGCTACGAACGTGGAGGTGTCGGATGGCGAAGCTGGATCGGCGCAGCGTGCTGCGCGGCGGAGGGTTGGCGCTGCTGGGGTCCGGGTGGGGAAAAGCCCAGCGCACGGCGGAGTGCAACTGCACACGCGGATCGGACGGGACGCCACTCGATACCGGAGCGAGCAGGATGCAGCCGGTCATCGAGCGGTACGATGTCGAGCTGCGCGACCTGAATCGTGTCTATGCGGTGCCGGGATCGAGCAGACGGCGCGAGCGTCTCGAGAAGTTCTACACCGAGCAACTCCGCCTCGTTGAGAACATCAACTTCGATGCGCTCAACCAGGCCGGCAAGATCGATTACCTGCTGCTGCGTGAGCGGCTGCTCGATGAGCAGAAGCAACTCACCGGCGAAGCACGGCAGGATGCTGAGATCGCGCCGCTGATTCCCTTCCAGGAAGCCATCATCGGGCTGGAGGAGGCACGGCGGCGGATGGAAACCATCGACCCGCAGAAGAGCGCCGTGGTTCTGGCGAAAATGACCGCGGACATCGCGGCGGCGAAGGCCGCGCTGCCCAACTCGAAGGCGGCGCCGGCGGCAATGCATCGGGCGGCGGTGCGGCTGGCTCAGCTTCGGAACTACTTCCACGGGTGGTTCAACTTCTACGATCTGTACGATCCGAGGTTCGCCTGGTGGGTGGACGCCGAATACAAGCGGGCCGATGAAGCGCTGGAAGCTCACGCGCAGTTGCTGCACACTACCTCGGGCGCGCCCGGTCCGCTGGAGGCAGGCCCTGGCGGCGGGTTCGGCGGACGTGGAGGCGGGCGCGGAGGGCGAGGTGAGACGGAGACGGCCGAGACTGCCGGGCGCGGCGGCGCCGCCGCGGGCCGCGGCGGCGCTCCGGCAGGGAGCAACGAGGAGCTTTCGGGGATCGGGCCGGCGGGCAACGATGCGCTGGTCGAAGCCCTCCACGCGGCCATGATCGCCTACACGCCCGACGAGCTGATCCAGCTTGCCAACCGCGAGTTTGCCTGGTGCGATCGCGAGATGCTGCGCGCCTCGAACGAAATGGGCTTCGGCAACGACTGGAAGAAAGCCGTGGAGGCCGTGAAAAACAAGTACGTCGAGCCGGGCCAGATGATCTACCTGGTGCGCGATCTCTCGCGCGAGGCCATCGAGTTCGTGGAGAAGCACGAACTCGTAACGATTCCTCCGCTGGTGAAGGAGGACTACTGGGAAGAGGCCATGACCCCGCAGATGCAACTGGTGAATCCGTTCTTCACCGGCGGCGCCACCATTCAGGTCTCCTCGGCGGCCAGCAGCCAGACGCTCCAGGAACGGCTCGAGGCCCTCCGCGGCAACAACATGTTCTTCGCCCGCGCGACGGTGTTCCATGAACTGATTCCGGGGCACCATATGCAGATGTACATGACCCAGCGGTACCGGACCTACCGCGGCATATTCAGCACGCCGTTCTGGACCGAGGGCATGGCGTTCTACTGGGAGATGCTGCTCTGGGACCTGGGCTTCACCCACACGCCCGAGCAGCGCGTGGGCGCGCTGGTCTGGAGGATGCACCGCTGCGCACGCATCATCTTCTCGCTGAGCTTCCACCTGAAGCGGATGACCGCGGTGGAGTGCGTGCAGTTTCTGATGGACCGGGTGGGATTCGACAAGGCCAACGCCGAGGGCGAAGTGCGGCGGAGCTTCAACGGCTCTTACCCGCCCATTTACCAGTGCGCCTACATGCTGGGCGCGCTCCAATTCTACGCGTTGCACAAGGAGCTGGTGGATTCGGGGAAGATGACCAACCGCGCCTTCCACGACGCCATGTACCGCGAGGGGAACATCCCCATCGAGATGCTGCGGCTGGCGCTCAACGAGCAGAAGATTGCGCGCGACTACCAGACGAGCTGGAAGTTTTACGGCCCGCTGGGGTAGAACACCTGCTGATAAATCAGTATTCTAATGTCCATGCGTGCATTTTTGTTTTTGGCTTGTGCGATGGCCTTCGGTCAGCCCGCGGACCTGGTGCTGCGGAACGGAAAGATCGTCACCATGAACGCCGATCGGCCGGCGGCCGAGGCCATGGCGGTGCGGGGGGACCGGATCGCGGCGCTGGGCAGCAACACGGACGCGGCAAAGTGGATCGGGCCTGACACCAAGGTCATCGACTTGCACGGCATGTTAGCAATCCCGGGCTTCATCGAAGGGCACGGGCACTTCACGGGGGTGGGCGAGTTTCGCCTGGGGCTGGACCTGCGGGAAGCGCGCACGTGGGACGAGATCGTGGCGCAGGTGGCGCGCGCGGCAAAGCAAGCCAAGCCGGGCGAGTGGATCGTGGGGCGCGGCTGGCACCAATCCAAGTGGGACCACGCGCCGGATCCCAACGTGGAAGGCTTTCCGTTGCATGGCTCGCTGGACAAAGTTTCGCCCAACAACCCGGTGCTGCTGACGCACGCGAGCGGGCACGCGGCCTTTGTCAACGCCAAGGCCATGGAGGCGGCGGGCATCACGCGGGACACGCCGAACCCGAAGGGCGGGGAGATTCTCAAGGACAAGCACGGCAATCCGACGGGGCTGCTGCGCGAACAGGCCGAGGGGCTCGTCAACCGGGTCTACAGGGCGGCTCGAACCGACCTGCGCAAGGTGATTAACCTGGCCGCAGACGAGTGTCTCGCCAAGGGCATCACCACGTTCGAAGACGCGGGATCGCCGCTCCCGACGGTGGACGTGTTCCGGAGCATGGCCGAGAACCACGAGCTGCGGCTGCGCATGTGGGTGATGCTGCGGACGTCGAACCAGCAACTGGAGCCCAACCTCGACCGCTACCGCACCATCGGGGCAGGCGGGAATTATCTGACCATCCGCGCCATCAAGCGGCAGATGGATGGCGCGCTCGGGTCGCGCGGCGCGTGGCTGCTGGCGCCGTACGCCGACCAGCCGGACAGCCGCGGGTTGAACACGGAGGACCCGGCCGATATCCGCAAGACCGCGGAGCTGGCCATCCAGCACGGGTATCAACTCTGCATTCACGCCATCGGCGACCGGGCCAACCGCGAGGTGCTGGACATCTACGAGCAGGTGTTTCGCGAGCATCCCGAGAAGACGGACCTGCGCTGGCGGGTGGAGCACGCGCAGCACCTGAGCGCGGCCGATATTCCGCGCTTCGGGAAGCTGGGCGTGGTGGCGGCCATGCAGGGGATTCATTGCACGTCCGACGGGCCATACGTGATTCTGCGGCTGGGGCCGGCCCGGGCCGAAGAGGGGGCCTACGTGTGGCAGAAGCTCATGCAATCGGGCGCGGTGGTGGGGAACGGAACGGACGCGCCGGTGGAAGACGTCAGCCCGCTGGCGTCGTTCCACGCCTCGGTGAGCCGCAAGCTGAAGGACGGTTCGGTGTTCTACCCCGAGCAGCGCATGAGCCGCGAGGAGGCGCTGCGGTCGTACACGTGGTCGAACGCGTACGCGGCGTTCGAGGAGAAGGTGAAAGGGTCGCTGGAGCCGGGCAAGCTGGCGGACATCACGGTGCTTTCGCGCGACATCATGACGATTCCGGAGGACGAGATCGTGGCCACGGACGTGGTGTATACGATTGTGGGCGGGAAGGTGGCGTACGAACGGTGATTGCTGGGTGGGCGACATAAGAAATGTGGCCTGGGCAAGCTAAAGCATGCCCCACATTGCTCGGGATACGCACCTCCTGATATCCTTAGTGTTAACCCGATCCCTCATCTAAACAGGAGAAAAAATGGCAGTCAAAGTTGGTATTAATGGCTTCGGCCGCATTGGCCGGAATGTGGTCCGCGCTGGTTTGCATCGCAATGATATGGAATTTGTGGCGGTGAACGATATTACCGACACGAAAACGCTGGCCCACCTGCTGAAGTACGATTCCGTGCTGGGGCCGCTCGGCGTGGAGGTCACGGCGGACGCCGACAGCCTCACGGTCGGCGGGAAGAAGATCAAGGTATTCGCCTGCAAGGACCCGGCGCTACTCGACTGGACGTCCGTGGGTGCGCAGATCGTGATCGAATCGACGGGCAAGTTCACGGACGCCAAAGAGGCCTCGAAGCACATTCGCGGGACGGTCAAGAAGGTCATCATTTCGGCCCCCGCGAAGAATGAAGACATCACCATCGTTCTGGGCGTGAACGAGAACGCCTACAATCCGGCCAAGGACAATATTATTTCGAACGCATCGTGCACCACCAACTGCCTGGGGCCGGTGGTGAAGGTGCTGTACGACAAGTTCGGCATCCAGAAGGGGTCGATGACCACGATCCACAGCTACACCAACGACCAGAATGTGCTCGATTTCCCGCACAAAGACCTGCGCCGGGCGCGCGCCGCGGCGTTGAACATGATCCCCACCACCACCGGCGCCGCCAAGGCCATTGGCCTCGTGATGCCGCAGTTGAAGGGCAAGCTGGATGGGTACTCGATGCGCGTCCCGACCCCCGACGTTTCCGTGGTGGACCTGGTGGTCCTGCTGGAGAAGCCGGCCACCAGCGAGGAAGTCAATGCGGCGCTGAAGGCCGCCGCGGAGGGCGAGTTGAAGGGCATTCTGGCCTACACGGAAGATCCCGTGGTGTCCACCGACATGCTGCACAACCCCAACAGTTCCATCGTGGACGGGCAGTTGACCAAGGTGCTGGACGGCAACCTGTTGAAGGTGGTGGCCTGGTACGACAACGAGTGGGGCTACTCCTGCCGCGTGATCGACCTGATCGCGTTTCTGGTGAAGAAGGGGCTCTAATTTGGGGGCGTTTGGCTGTAACTTTCGCCCCGGCGAGAACCATCTTAGGTTGCATGAGAACAATCCTATTGACTGCCCTTCTGGGCATCTTCGCATTGACAGCTTCGGCTGCCGACGTCACGGGGAAATGGACCGCGCAGGTTCCGGGACGCAGCGGCAACACATCGGAAAACACCTTTGTCTTCAAGGTGGACGGCGCCAAGCTCACGGGCACGATGGATAGCGGCCGGGGCGGCCCCGTGGAGATCACCGACGGGAAAGTCAGCGGCGACGACATTTCCTTTGTGGTGGTACGGAACTTCGGCGGGAACGACATGAAGATCTCGTTCAAGGGGAAGGTCTCCGGCAGCGAGATCAGGTTCACGCGCACGATGGAAGGCATGGACAACGCGCCTCCGCCCATCGAGTTCACGGCGAAAAAGGCGAACTAACTCCGGCAGGGAGGGAAGTATTGATATAGAGTCCCGTGCTCCGCCCCCTATTGGTCGCTGCCATACTGCTGGGTCCCGGGTGTCTCTCCGCGGTCCAGCATAGCGGTTCCGTTCGCGCGGCGGACCAGTTCCTTCCCGGAGCCACGGTAACCGCCGTGCAGGGGGGCGCCAAGGTGGTAGTGTACACGGACGCGGCCGGACGTTACACGCTGGACCTGACACCCGGAGTCTGGGAGATCCAGATCGAGATGTTCGGGTTCCAGACCCAGCGGGGCGAAGTCACCGTAGGGGACGACGCGGGCAGCAAGGACTGGACGCTGGAGATGCCGCGGCTCGGATCCGCGGCGGCTCCGCCGGTGGTGGCGGCGGCCAAGCCCGCACCTCCGGCTCCCGCCGCGCCAAAACCCGCGCCGGAGCCGAAGAAAGAAGCGGCGCAGCCGGGACCCAGTTCGCCCACGGGTGCGCGGGCGGCGGGGCGGGGCGGCCCCGGCTTCCAGAACATGTCCGTGACGCCCACCGAAGAGGGCACGCAGGCGCTGGCGTCGGCCGCCACCGAAGCACCGTCTCCCGACCAGAGCGGAAATGCCGACGCCGATGCGTCGTACGTGGTGAACGGCAGTATGAGCGGAGGTCTGGGAGCGGCGACGGATGAACAGGCCAGGCGCGACCGGATGATGGAAATGATGGGCGGCCGAGGCGGGATGGGCGGCCCTGGCGGCCCCGGAATGATGGGCGGCGGCATCGGGGATATGGCGGCCGGGGTGCCCTTCGGGCCCGCCGGGGCCAGCGCCGATCCGCTGGGCATGAACGGCTTCGGCGCCGCCGGAGTCTTGAACGGATTCGGCGACGGCTTGGGCGGCGCGCCGGGTATGGGCGGGGGCGGTCCTGGCGGCGGCGGTCCCGGAGGCGGTGGCGGGCGCGGCGGCGGAGGTGGTGGCGGCGGAGGCGGAGGCGGAGGTGGCGGCCGCGGTGGCGGCGGTGGGTTCGGCGGCGGCGGGGCGCCCCGTGGGCCCGGCGGCAGAGGCGGCGCCAACGCACAGCGGCGCGGGCCGTTTAACGGGCAGTTCGCGGCCTTCGGCAACCGGCGGCGCACGCAACCGGCGTACACCGGTTCGGTATTTCTGGACGTGACCAACTCGGTGCTGAACGCGGCGCCGTATTCGCTGAACGGTCTGACCGCGCCAAAACCGTCGTCGGGCTCGGGCAGGTTCGGTTTCAACGTGGGCGGGCCGCTGCGCATTCCCAAGCTGATTACCTCGGACAAATACCTTCTATACGTGAATTACACGGGCCAGAGGGCGCGCAGCGGAAACAGCCTGACGTCGTCGGTGCCGACACTCGCGGAGCGGAATGGCGATTTCTCGCAGGCCACGACCACGACGGCGGTCACGATTTACGATCCGCTGAGCGGAGCGCCGTTCCCGGGCAATGCCATCCCCGCCGCGCGATTCAATCCGGCGGCGGCGGGGCTGCTGAAGTACTTCCCGCTGCCCACGTACCCCGGGATCGTGCAGAATTACCACCTGGCGACGTCCACTCCGAGGGTTAGCGACAGCCTCGGCGTGCGGCTTAACGCGCCGTTGACCACCAAGGACCGCCTTAATTTCAACGAGCAGTACAACCGCAACGACTCGAAAAGCCAGCAGCTTTTCGGGTACAAGGACTCGACCAGCGGCTACGGCTTGAGCGCGTCGGCGGGCTGGAGCCACAGCTTCAAGCCGCTGTTCAACAACAGCCTGAACATCACCTTCAGCCGGAACATCAGCAAGCTGGCGCCATACTTCGCGTACACCGACAACGTGGCGGCGGCACTGGGGATCACGGGGACCTCGCAGGACCCCATCAACTATGGCCCTCCGAGCTTGTCCTTCACGAATTTCGGCGGCCTTTCGGATGGATCGGCCTCGGTGAGCCGCAACCAGACCACCAACATCACGGACAGCATCACCTACGTGGTGCGGCGGAAGCACAACCTGACGTTCGGGGTGGGGTACCGGCGGCTGCAGCAGAACAGCCTGTCGTACGCCAATTCGCGCGGGTCGTTCAGCTTCAGCGGATTGCTGACCAGCGAAATCGACAGTCATGGCCAGCCGGTGGCGGGGACGGGGTTCGACTTCGCCGATTTTCTGTTGGGGTTGCCGCAGACCAGCTCGTTGCGGCTGGGCAGCGCCAACAATTACTTCCGCGGTTGGGCCGCCAACTGGTACGCGCAGGACGATTGGCGGGTGCGGCCGGGCTTGTCGTTCAACGTGGGTCTGCGGTACGAGTACTTCGCTCCGTACACGGAGTTACAGGGGCACCTGGCGAACCTCGACCTCAGCCCGCAGAGGAACGCGGTGGCGGTGGTGACGCCGGCCAATAGCGCCGGGCCGTACTCCGGCAATTATCCCTCGAGCCTGATCGACCCGGACAAGAACAATTACTCGCCGCGGCTGGGCTTCGCGTGGCGGCCTTCGCAGAAGCATGCGCGCGTGATCCGCGGCGGCTACAGCATTTTCTTCAGCGGCTCGTCTTACGGCGGGTTCGCATCCAGTATGGCGGCGCAGCCGCCATTTGCGAAGAACGCGTCGCTCACCACCAGCACCGCGGATCCTCTCACGCTGCAGAACGGATTCCCGGCGCAGCCGTCGCAGACTATCACCAACACGTACGCGATCGACAAGAATTACAAGCTGGCGTATGCGCAGACGTGGAGCTTCGCGCTGCAGCAAACCTTCTCGCACGGACTGCTGGTGGAGCTGGAATACATCGGCACCAAAGGCACGGGCCTGCCCATCACCGAGCAGCCCAACCGCGCGGCGCCGGGCTCGTCGCCGCTCACTGCGCAGCAGCAACTGCAAATCGGCAACGCCACCGGGTTTTCTTACCTGACCTCGCAGGGGAATTCCATTTTCCACGCCGGACAGGCGCGGATCACGCGGCGTTTCGGCCGGGGAGTATCGGCCAACGCGCTGTACACGTTCTCGAAATCCATCGACGACGCTTCGAGTTTTGGGGGCGGCGGCGGCGTTGTGGCCCAGAACCCCCAAGATTTGCGCCTGGAGCGCGGCCTGTCGAGCTTTGACCAGCGGCACCATCTGACCGTGGGCTACATGCTCTCTTCGCCCGTGGGCATACATGGTTTGTGGCGGAACGGCGGCTGGAAGACCAAGGCCTTCACGGGGTGGACTCTGAGCGGCAACTTCACCGCCACTTCCGGCACGCCGCTGACGGCGCGAGTTTCCGGAAACCTGGCCAATACGGGCGGAACCGCGGCGTTCGGCGCCGGACGCGCGCAAGCGACGGGAGAGAACATCAACGCCGGCAACTTCCCCTACTTCAACCTCAACGCCTTTACCACGCCTCCGGCGGGCCAGTATGGCGACGCAGGACGGGACACCATCCCCGGCCTGTTCCAGATCGGTCTGAACGCTTCGCTCAACCGCGCGTTTCGATTCGGAGACAGCCGGCGCCAGCTGCAGTTGCGCCTGGCTGCCAACAACGCGCTGAATCACGTGGTGGTGACGAACATCGGCACCACGATTAACGCGTCCAACTACGGGTTGCCGACGGCGGCGTCGGGGACGCGGAACGTCACGCTGACGCTGAGGTTTAACTTTTAGGTATGAGAGGACAAGCAAAACCCCGCGATAGTGGGCCTACAAAACCCGGGGACAGAGGGCCTGCAAAACCTGGGGACAGTGGGCCTGCAAAACCCGGGGACAGTGGGCCTACAAGACTTGGGGACAGTGGCCCCACAAAACCCGGTGACAGACGGGGCTGTCCGCGCGGCGCAACCCCGGCGCCTTGGGACAGTCTCGTCAGTCACCGGGTTTTGGCTCTGGTGGCGTTGGGGGTGCTTTCGGCGGCGGGACAGCAGCCGGCCAAAAGAGTCACGTTCACGGCGAACGCCAATTTGGTGATCGTGGACGTCACGGTGAAGGACAAGTCCGGGAAGGCCATCGACAGCCTCACGCAAAACGACTTCACGGTGCTCGAAGACGGCAAGCCGCAGAAGATATCGGTCTTCGAAGTTCAGAAACTCGGCATGGAGCCGGCGCCGGGCCCAGAGGGCACCCCACCGCCGCCGACGCTCGACGACGTGAATGCCATACCGGAGCCTCCCAAGACCACCATCACCACGGAAACACCGGGCAAAGTGCAGTATCACGACAAGCGCCTGATGGTGATGTTCTTCGATTTTTCGTCGATGGGGATTCCCGAGCAGTTGCGCGCGCAGGAGGCGGCGCTGAAGTTCATCGACACCCAGATGAGCACGGCGGACCTGGTGGCCATCATGTTGTACTCGACGGTTCTCCAGGTGAAGACCGATTTCACCGCCGACCGCACGCAGTTGAAGGACATCATCAATGCGTTGCCGATCGGCGAGCTGAGCGAGCTGGCCGACGCGGCGGACACGGGCACCGACGATAGCGAAGACACCGGCGCGGCGTTCGTGCCCGACGAGACGGAGTTCAACATTTACAACACCGACCGCAAGCTGGCGGCCATCGAGGACGCGGCGAAAAAGCTGTCGGCTTTGCCGGAGAAGAAGGCTCTCATTTACTTCGCGGGCGGCGTCGCCAGGACCGGGGTGGACAACCAAGCGCAACTGGAGGCGTCCATCAACGCGGCCGCGAAAGCCAACGTGGCGATTTATCCCATCGATGCGCGGGGACTGATGGCGGATCCTCCGGGAGGGGGCGCCAGCAAAGCGGCCTCGCGCGGCACCGGCATCTTCAACGGCTCGGTATACAACTCGCAGCGCGCCGCCATCAACAATTCGCAGGAGACGCTGGCCACCCTGGCGTCGGACACCGGCGGAAAGGCATTCCTGGACAGCAATGAGCTCTCGCTCGGAATCGTGCAGGCGCAGCAGGAGAACCGCAGCTATTACGTTCTGGGCTACTACTCGACCAACCTGGCGGTGGACGGCAAGTACCGCAAGATCACGGTCAAGCTCAACAACAACCTGTCGGCCAAGCTGGAGTTCCGCCAGGGATATTACGCCGACAAGGTGTGGGGCAAATTCACCGGCCAGGATAAAGAGCAGAAGCTGCAGGAGGCCATGAACGCGGGCGACCCGGTGACGGACATTCCGCTGGCGGTGGAGGTGGACTATTTCCGCATCACCCCGACGGCGTACTTCGTCCCGGTTTCGGTGAAGGTTCCGGGATCGGTGATCGACCTGGCGCAAAAACGCGGCGGCGGCGAGACCGAGTTCGACTTTCTGGGGCAGATCCTGGACGACCGCAAGGTGGCCGTGGGCACCGTGCGGGACTACATCAAGGTCAAGCTCGAAGCGGGCGAGGCCGCCAGACTGAGCCACCGGAACTTCCATTACGACGCCGGTTTCACGCTGTCGCCGGGCAAGTACCGGATGAAGTTCCTGGTGCGCGAGAACCTGAGCGGCAAAATGGGCACGTTCGACATGCGCTTCGTGGTGCCCGACCTGGCGGCCGACTCGGCGGTGCTGAAAACCAGCTCGGTGATCTGGAGCAACCAGCGGGAACCGTTCAAGGCCGCCGTGGGCGCGGCGGAGAAGGAGAAGAAGGTCATTAAAGTGGCCATGTCGAACCCGCTGGTGGTGGGCCAGGAGAAGGTGGTGCCCAGCATCACCAAAGTATTCCGGCGCGACCAGAACATGACCATCTCGTTCGACGTGTACGATGCGGCGCCGGACCCGGCCAATCTGCGCGCGCGGCGCATCGTGGTGAGCATGAGCCTGTTCAACGAGAAAGGCGCGAAGGCGTTCGAGGCCGGTCCGCTGAAGGCCACGGAGCTGGCGGCCACGCGGCCGAACGCGGTGCCGGTGCAGCTTCAGGTCCCGCTGAAGGGGCTGGCGCCGGGGCGGTACACGTGCCAGCTCAACGTGATCGACGAAGTAGGCCGGAAGTTCGCGTTTCCGCGGCAGGCGCTGGCGGTGCAGTAGGGGTCTTATACTGAAACCATAGGCCCGTGATCTCCGCAACCGCATACGACGAGCACGTGGAACAGCTTTTCGAAGTACTGAAACGCGTCACATCCGCTTTGCGAGCCGCCGGTATCGAGTACCGCGTGGTTGGCGGAGTGGCTGTTTTTCTACACGTTTCCGAAAAGGATCCATTGGCCGCGCGGATGACGCGCGACATCGATATGGCCGTGGACCGCCGCGACCTCGACAGAATCGCGGATGCTGTGCGGCCGTTCGGCTTCGAGTATCGCCACGTGGCCGGCGTCGATATGCTGGTAGATTCGGTCAAGCCCAGCGCGAGAAGCGCGGTACACCTGGTGATGGTGCGCGAGAAGGTGCGGCCGGAATATCCCGAGGCCGTGCCGGATTTCTCGCCACCGGTCGAAACCAGAGAAGGCGTGCTGCTGGCGCCGGTGGCCGATTTGGTGCGCATGAAGCTGACCAGCCATCGGCTCAGAGACCGCGTCCACATTCAGGATATGGACGCGGCCGGGCTGATCACACCGGAGGTCGAGGGCGGACTGCCGAACGAGTTGCGCCGGCGGCTTGCGGAGATTCGCTCGACGCAGTGAGCGGGCCGCGCGCGCTATTTCTTGCCCGGCACGGGCAGCGGCGCGTCGGAACTGGTCATATCGGCCACGGCTTTCCACGTTCCGTCGGCTTGCTTCTTATAGGCCGTCAGGTACTTGCCCTTGTCGGTGACGGGTTTTTTCGTTTTGGGGTCCGTCGTGGTCATGGTGTAGGCGCCTTGCGTGTAGCCCAGGTCGCCGGACTTGGCAACCTCGATGCGCGACCCCTGGAAAGTCATCGCGAAATTGGGATCGTCGAAAACCGGCTTGAAAGCCGCTCGAATTGCGTCCTTGCCGTTGATGGCCGGCGCGTTGGGCATTAGCACCGACGCATCATCGGCGTAATAGCTCACAGTCTTTTCGAAGTCTTTGGCCGCCATGACCTTGGCCCACGCCGCTTCCGCATCTTTGAGGGATTGAACATCGGCGTCGTGGGTATCCGGGGGCGGTGCCTGCGTGCAGGCGGTGGTGAAGGCGAGCAGCAAGAGAGAAACCAGCATGGAAAGTCGTAGGTGCATCCGTTTGTCCTCCAGTCTACGGGAGCAATTATACACGAAGTCCTGATAGGGCGCTATCGTTTGCGGAACGCCACCACCGCCAACGGCGGCAGCGTCACGGCGATGCTGTAGGGGCGGTTGTGCTTGGGCACCGGGCGCGAAGAAACGCAGCCGCCGTTGCCCATATTCGATCCGCCGAACAGCTCCGAATCGGTGTTTAGAATCTCTTCGTAAAAGCCCTCTTCCGGCACGCCGAACTCGTAGCCCTGGCGCGGGACGGGAGTGAAGTTGCAGCAGAACAGCAGGAAGTCGCTGGGGTCCTCGGCGCGGCGCAGGAAGGCGATGATGGAGGCCTCCCAGTCGTGGAAGTCGATCCATTCGAAACCGGTGTAGTGGAAGTCCACCTGGTAAAGCGCGGGGCTCGAGCGGTAGAGGCGGTTGAGCTCGCGCATGAGGGCCTGGAGCTTGCGGTGATAGTCGAATTCCAACAGCTCCCAACGCACGCCGGTGTTGGAATTCCACTCCTCGCGCTGGCCGATCTCCTGTCCCATGAAGAGCAGCTTCTTGCCGGGGTGGGCCCACATGTAGGCCAGGAAGGCGCGCACGTTGGCGAACTGGCGCCACTCGTCGCCGGGCATTTTGTTCAGCAGCGAGCCTTTGCCGTGCACCACCTCGTCATGCGAGATGGGCAGCACGAAGTTCTCGTGAAAGGCGTAGAGCAGGCTGAAGGTGATGTTGTTGTGATGAAACTTGCGGTAGATGGGATCGTTGCCGAAGTAGGCCAGCATGTCGTGCATCCAGCCCATGTTCCACTTCATGGTGAAACCCAGGCCGTTGAGGTAGACGGGCTTGGAGACGCCGGGGAAAGCGGTGGATTCCTCGGCCACGGTCATGGCGCCCGGAACGGTATGCGCGAGCTCGTTGAAGCGGCGGAGGAAGTCGATGGCTTCCAGGTTCTCGTTGCCGCCGTATTGGTTGGGGATCCACTCGCCGGCCGGGCGCGAGTAATCGAGATACAACATGGAGGCCACGGCGTCCACGCGCAGGCCGTCGATGTGGTACTCCTTCAGCCAGAACAGGGCGTTGGAGAGGAGGAAGGTGCGCACTTCGTTGCGGCCGTAGTTGAAGACGAGGGTGCCCCAGTCGTGCTGCTCGCCCTTGCGCGGGTCGGCGTGCTCGTAGAGCGCGGTGCCGTCGAAGAAGACCAGGCCGTGAGCGTCCTTGGGGAAATGCGCGGGGACCCAGTCGACGAACACGCCAATGCCCGCCTGGTGGCAGCAATCGACAAAGTACTTGAAATCGTCGGGCGTGCCGAAGCGCGAAGTGGGCGCGAAGTAGCCGGTGATCTGGTAGCCCCACGAGCCGGAAAACGGGTGCTCCATGATGGGCAGCAGCTCGATGTGGGTGTAGCCCATCCGCTTCACGTACTCGACCAGCTTGACGGCCAGCTCGCGGTAGGTGAGCGGCTGGCCCATGGGGCCGCGGAGCCAGGATTCCAGGTGCACTTCGTAGACGGCGATGGGCGATTTGAGCCAGTCGGTCTGGCCGCGCGATTCCATCCAAGCGGCATCCTGCCACTGGCGCCGGGCGATGTCCCAGACCACCGAAGCGGATTTCGGCGGCGTCTCGCAGTAGAAGGCGTAAGGATCGGCCTTGAGCTGCTGGTAGCCGGCGAAGCGGGAACGGATGTGGTACTTGTACGCCGCGCCCTGGCCAAGACCGGGGATGAAGATTTCCCAGACGCCGCCATCGCGGCGGCGCATGGGATGGCGGCGCGTGTCCCAGTCGTTGAACTCGCCGGCGACGGTGACGCTTTCGGCGTTGGGGGCCCACACGGCGAAGCGAACGCCGGGGACGCCATCGGCCTCGGTGATGTGCGCGCCGAGGGTGCGCCAGGCCTCGTGGAGCGTGCCCTCGGTGTGCAGATAGAGGTCGGCATCGGAGATCTGCGGGCCGAAGCGGTAGGGATCGTCGATGGCGACTTCGCGGCCGTCCCACAGGCGGGCGCAAATCGCGTACGGCTGGGGATCGCCGTTCAAAGTGGCGCAAAAGAAGCCCTGCGCATGCATTTTGGCCATGGCGCAGCGCCGTCCGTCAACCAGAACCTCGGCCGATTCCGCCTGGGGGAGGAACGCGCGGACCTCCCATCGGGCCTGCCCGCCCTTCTTGCGGATGGCGTGCGGCCCGAGAATGCGGAAGGCATCCCCGTGATATCCGCCGACGATCGCTTCAATCTCTTCAGCAGTCATGAGAGCCTAATAATCAAGTATGGCCGATTTTTTGCTGGAAATGCCCAAAGCGGAGCTGCACCTGCACCTGGAAGGCTCAGTCGAGCCCGAGACGCTCCATGAACTCGACCCCTCGACGCCGCTCGCGGAACTCCGCGCGCTCTACTGCTACGCGGATTTCGAGGATTTTCTCAAGGCGTTCGGCGCGGTGGGAAAACGACTGCGCACGCCGGAGGATTACGCGCTGGTTACGCGGCGGCTGCTGGAGCGGCTGGCGGCCGAAAACGTGCGCTACGCCGAGATCATTCTGGCGGCCGGCGTGGTGCTGTGGAAGGGGCAGGAGTTCGCTCCGATTTTCGACGCCATCCGGGAGGCCGCTGCCGGCTCTCCGGTGGAGGTGCGTTGGATTCTGGACGCCGTGCGGCAATTCAGCGTCGAGCAGGCCCAACAGGTGGCGGAACTGGCGGCGGAGCGCATGGACCGCGGCGTGGTGGCGTTGGGGATGGGCGGCAGCGAAGAGCGCGGACAGACCGAGTGGTTCACGGAGGTGTTCGCGTTCGCCAAAAACGCGGGGCTGCGGCTGGTGGCGCACGCCGGCGAGAGCACGGGGCCGGAATCGGTGTGGGCCGCGCTGAAGCTGGGCGCGGAGCGCATCGGCCACGGGATCGCGGCGGCGCGGGACGCGGAGTTAATGCGGCAGCTTCGCGAGCAGGACATTCCGCTGGAGATTTGCCTGACCAGCAACCTGGTCACTGGCGTGGTGAAGAGCCTAGAAGAGCACCCGCTGCGGCGGCTGTATGATGCGGGCGTGCCGATTGTGCTGAACACCGACGACCCGGCCATGTTCGGCTGCACGCTGACAAGTGAATACCGGCTGGCGGCGCGGCAGTTCGGGTTCAGCGAAGCGGAGATGCGGGGGATTGCGGAGAACGGGTTCCGGTATGCATTCCGGTGAGTCCCAGGCTCACGACCAGGGAGGATCTACTGTTCGGAACGCCCGGGTTGGGGATCACCGGAGGGCCAGAGTCCGAGACGGGGACTAGACGACCACGTGACACGCATCAACTAAGAGTTTGTAAGAAAATAAGTGTAGCATTATGAACGAGGCGTGATGGCGTAGTTCCATTCGCCGTGGAAAGTGTCAGGGTGCAACTGGATGGCGGCAAAGTCCTGCTTGCCCACCTTGAT
>Ga0187877_1002282_pt1 | contig 17422 bp, 15 predicted proteins | sample June2016WEW_17_1_3_FD_132430 | JGI IMG/M metagenome (GOLD analysis project Ga0187877, IMG submission 132430) | Peatland microbial communities from SPRUCE experiment site at the Marcell Experimental Forest, Minnesota, USA - June2016WEW_17_100 | ecosystem: Environmental > Terrestrial > Soil >... | reverse complement strand
CCCCGGTTCGCTCGAGGAATCCCTCCGCGCTCTGGAGAGAGATCACGATTTCTTGCTGAAAGGCGATGTTTTCAGTGAGGAACTTCTGGAGACCTGGATCGAATACAAAATGAAGAATGAAGTGCAGGCCGTGAATATGAGGCCCAACCCGTACGAGTTCGCTCTGTACTACGACATTTAAAGAACGTCCGTCGTCCGTGGTCCCGCCGCAGCGGGTCAGCTGCCAAACTGCCTTCTGGCGGCGGACCACCGGGACCATAGCGCGAACTTCAGGCTCCGGTGGCGGGCGGAGCGGTGGGGTTTGTCGATAGGAGGCCGGCCCGGTTCCCGAGGGAAGGATGGCTGCGACCGCCATGGACCGGCTTCCGGGGGTAGTACAAAAGGTTGTGAAAATTCCGAAATCGCAAGTTGCTGTTTTCAGGGGGGCTGCAATTCACGTTTTGAGGCTGGTTCGGTGGTACAGTCAATGAACCAACAGGGGCACCGTTTGGGGAGCAGGCGGCACCGGTGTGTGTGCTCACGAACTAAATGCTCACTACGTTACACGGCGGGGAGCTTGACGACCAGGCCCGCGAGCGCACGCGGCTCTTTGAAGGGAATGATTTCGCCAGTCATGATTGCGGCTCCTGTTTCTTTGCCTGCCGTTTTTTGAAGTCCTCGAATTTTTCCGTGAGTACGAAAACGTAATCACAGATCGCCGTCGAAAAGTCGTACAGGTTTTTGGCATCGGCCAGAGCGAATCTTGCGTCAGTCGCATGCGCAGCCAGATTCCGGTGTTTCCGCAGTTCGTCGCCCCATTCATGGAGACGCTTATCGATGATGCCCCGCTCAACCGAACGCATCGTCACCGAACGAGGTCTCGACCTGCAGAGCCCGACGTGCCGATGAATGCACCGACGCTTCCACGGCGTGGAAGGCATATTCCGTCAGCAGCCGGCCGAGCAGCAGGGCCCAAAGCAAGACACGAGCCGGAATCTGGGGAGCCGTCCGGCCATCGCCCGGAGACACCAGGTAGGAATGCAGACGCAAACAGCGCGCGATGTATTTCCAGAGTCGCTGCAGGCTCGGCCCCTTCACCGCTTCTTCCGTCGCTGCTTCCGGGCCAATACCAAAAGCTGGGCATTGGCGGCCAGCACTTCGCGCACTGCCTCTTGGAACTCCCGCCCCGCCTCGACTCTGCGCCCGACATCTTCCACCCACTTTGGGGATACGTTCGACGCGCCGTTTCCCTTTCACCATGAAGGTCAGGATCCAGGCTGCATGGCCTTCCCCGCGGAGCAATGGCAGCGGGGATGACCGCAGCGGGTGTGGTTGAGAGTGAGGGAACCGGGGAGGAGTTCGGAAGGCAGAGGAAAACGCTTCAAGAGTTCAAACTTCCGTTGGCGAAGACGTGCCGCCTGAGGGCCGCGAGGTTTATCGTTCATATTGTAGCAATTGCGCTACAAGAACAAGGCAAAAGCAAGGGCCTTTTGCGAACGCGAGAATAGGAAGCCGCGCTCAGCACACCCCCCTTCGCATCAAGACCAGGACTCTTCAGGATGGAAACAGTTCAACCGTCAGCACTGTTCCGAAACGGCTCTGACCACCGCGTGGGTTATACGTCAGCGTTAAATGAAAGGTTGCGAGACGGTGAGCCGAGCTTGGATGGGCAATGGCCTACCCTCCACAGGGCGCCTGGAGCCCTTGCGGGAACACAACCACACTTACCAGTACGACTTCACAGCGGACCCGAAGTGCTCTACTGGCCAGGTGAATCTGATTGAATGGTCAACATCAAGTGCTTGTCGATTGCATCCACCGCGTTGTTATCATGCACCCAGCGACGGTGCACTTCCGAGTTGCCATAGGCCCGTTTTTCTTCCAGATTGTTAAATCTCATGACCACGGCATAGTCGTATTCCTTCTGATTGTCCTCGACTACGGACCCCACCTCCACCGACTTAACTTCGGGAATGGTTCGAAATGTGTTCTTCAGGCTTTGCAGTAATAGTTGCGCCCTTTCCGGCGTCACTGAGTTCTTATATCTGACGGCTTGGACATAAATAACCTGATTCTTTCCGGAGCTGTCACTGGCTGAACCACTGCCAATGGTCTTAGGGCTAGAGGACTGGCCTCCGTCACCGGGGCCAATCTCAAGGGCTTGGACCATGGCGTCGCGCTGAGAGCCGTCAACTTTTGACCCCACAAAGCGCAGGGCCACAACTCCGTTCTGTGGGCGGATATCGTTGTAAACTAAATCCACAGCCTTGTTTGCGCCACCCGCCGTGGCCCAAACATCCAAGCCCTCTTCCACCTTCTGCCCGTTGATATAGATCGTGATTCCTCTTTGGTTTGCTCCATCGTATTGAGTTTCTGCGAACTTCAGACGCACGTGATAGGTTCCCGGCCCTACTGTGGTGTTAACTGTGAATTCCGGCAGGTGCACGCCGTAGCGATAAAGCTCGGGATCCTGAGTCGCTTGCACGAATACCGCCTGCCGCATGGTCCACCAGGTCTTTGCCACCGCATCGGTCAAGTGACCCGTGCGAGCGATGAACTCCGTGCCTGGCCGCCACAGGTTTCCCTGAGAGTCCCGGTAATCCGTCCGGCTGGTGTAGCCGAAGACCATACGCTGAAATCCCGTTGGTCCTCCTCCCGCCCCATCATCGCTCTTTCCTGTGGCCGCCGAATACTGCACGCCATTAATGAACACTTCATCGCCACCCGAGGCTGGATTGTGCTCCCCACGTACCACTATCTTGAGTGTGTGCAGGCCGTCCGCCAGCCCGTTCCGGTAATACAAGATTTGGTCGTGCAGCACGATGGGACTGAAGCAATCCACCGGGACGAGTTGCTTGGCGCCGTCCAGAAACACATCGGCCCGGCCGCCTTTCGGGCTCACCCGACCTACGAGCCGAACTTGATTGCCCGTGAAGGAATAACTCATGCTCGCCCCTGGCTGGCTCGAGACGTGCGATCCGCCACTGGAGTCATCCTGCTCGCGGGCGAGATTCCAACGACCTGCAAAGATAATCTGCCGGTCCTCTGCCGTCTTTTGGGGATCGGAGCCGCTGAGGCTAATCTTCGTCGCCCCGTCATGATGGATGGTTACAATAAAATCTCCCCCCGTCAGAGTTCGCACCGTATAACCATTGGCCTCAAGATCGGAGCGAAGAGGCAACTCCTTTCCATCCGCGTTCACCGTCTTGGGGGAGTAGGCCAGGCGGAGTTGGTCGGCCCCGCCTACCGGCGCGTCAAAGGTGGTATAGGTGATCTTGTCCTTCCCATAGGTCACTTGCTTAACCACCGCCGAGGTGCGCATGAGATGGTTCTCCCGATTGGCCCCCATGATTTCCGGCAACCAAGCCATAGTTTTCAGCACATAATCGAGGGCCATTGGATGCGCAATCTTGAACCAGACGTCGTTGACGTAACTCCCGCCGTCAATCAGATCCATCGAGCGTCCGTTGTCCAACACGTCATAAGTGGCGAGTATTTGTGAACGGCGGGCAATCTCCCTGGCCCATTCACTATCCGCTTCAACCCCGTAGCGAGCCCAGACGCTTGATAATTCCATGGGACCATACCAGAGTGAACGTTCGCAGCAATCGGAGGACTCAGGGTAGGCCCAGGCGCCGCTGAAAACATCGCTGTTGGATTTGGGATTGACGCTCGTGTGATTCAGGAACAAAGACAGGAGGTTTCGGCCATCGTTTTTCCAGTTTGGGAAATAATCCTTGTGGTCCATCATGTAGAGAACTGTGAACTCCGTTATATTCTCGGCCTGGACCGGCTGTTCCCAATCCCAATAATTGCGGCCCCAGGTATCGTCAACCCACCAGCTGGGGAGGAGCACATCGCGGAGATACGATTTTCCCTCTTCTCGTGCAGTAACGATCTCATTCCCCTTCCCGGTATATCCGGTCCGAATCAGCTCATCGAAGAAAGCCAAAATGAAGACTACGCCGCCCGTCTGAATGCCGTTCATTCCGGCGCCATCGACGTTGTTAACGTAGCGTCCCCATGGTGACAGGCCAGGATCCCGACGCCGGTTTTCAGCGAGCAGGTCCGCCCAATGTTTGGCCGCCTCGTACCACCGAGTCTCACCAAGCATTTCGTAAGCCCGAACCAATTGCAGCCCCACTTCCGCGACGATATCCAATTGAATCTTCCCATTCCCGTCTTTCAGTTCGTCGCTCGGGCCGAGCCGGCAGTCTCCATAACGGACACCCATAGTCGGAACGCTGATGAGCATCCCCGGCCACCCGTGGTTCGCAGGAGTTTCGCAGTGGCTTATCAAGTAATCGGCGGTAGTGCTGATGATCGACAGGGCCGCCGGGTCGCCGGAGTAATGGTAATACTCCATCATGCTCCTTATAAGATAGGCGGCACGCTGCCCTACATCCCCGTTCGCCCAGTCCTTTTCTTCTGGAACTTTGATCTTGCCTTCTGCATCGATATTCCACGTACCGTTGTAAAGAAACTCCGGCGCAGGCAAGACGGCCTTATCCTTGCCGACCCACGGATAACGTTTCATGGTCTCCGCCGCAATCCGCACGCGTAAATCAAATTGACCGTTCTGCCCATTGTACCAAGGCGCGATGACCCCTTCACGATCTTCAACAGCGTCGTGACCGTAATAATGCCGGAGAGTCGTCGCACCCCCTGCGAACAACACAATTCCAAAGAAGATTGCCACAAGCAAACACAGCCGCGCTGACCATCCACTCATCGTACACCTCCAATGCTCAGAGAACTCTCTCTGCCAGGCTGATCAAAAAACGCCGGGAGATTGTAGGGCCGAGGCAAGCCCCGGCCCTACGAACGAAACGGGCCATTTTGCTAGTAGAAAGTAACACCGTCGTGAGTACATGGCATGAAGAGCGCCTCGACGGTACAGTCCCCCACATTTTCAAACTGGTGGATCATGTTCGCCGGCACGAACAGCCCGTCCCCTTACTTCCCAACCAGGGTTTTCTCGGTTTCCGAGAGGACAATGACCAGCGGATTTTCGGTAAGCGGATAGTAAACGCGCTCATCTTTCACCCTGATGGCATTGGTTACCCGCCCGGGAGGAATCCTGATCTTGCCGGTCTGGAACTCATTCGTGCTATAGGCGAACGAGGTTAGGAACTGGTGTTCGTAGTTCCTGCCTGTAGCGAAGTGAAGCCATTCTTTCCGACCCACGATCTGCGCGTGGTCGACGTCGAAATTATGGTGAACGGATTTCCCGCCCCGGGGAGGCCAGCACAGCAGGTCGTCGAGGCGAGACTGCGGCGCCTCGCCTGGCCGGTAGCCAGACCGGGCCCAGGAGGGATGCCGCTGGTAATGATGCTCCACTTCAGGATGTAACACGATTGGCCTTCTGACAAGCTGGTTCCTGCCTATCTTGTCAAAGCCAGTTCAGGTTATAACTTGCCGCTTTCCGGATCACTCCAACTGGTATTTTCGCACTGCCTCATCAGGAGCAAGTCCCCGCTTCACCACATCACACAATGCCTGTTGAAAGGCAGGCGGATTGGGAACCTGAATAGCATTCCGCCCAAACACCACCCCGCCGGCGCCCGCCGCCACTTCGGCGGCGGCCAACTGCAAGGCCTCACGCTGAGTGGGCAACTTGGCCGCGCCCAGTCCCAGAATGGGCACCGGACAACTTTCCGTCACGGCGCGGAAGTCGCGGGTGTAGAACGTCTTGACCAGGTCTGCTCCCAGCTCGCTGATGATGCGGGCGCCCCTGAACACCTTTTCTTGCAGTTGGTCGGGAGGCAGGGTTTCGCCGGTCACGGGAAAGTATTCGCCGATCACGGGCATGCCAAGTTCCTGGGCCGCGCCGCAGAGTTCCCGGAACACGGCCACGTTGTGTGCATCAGTGGCTTCACTGCCCGTCTCGAGGGTGAGTGAAATCAGCGCCACATCCGCTCCCAGCCGCAGAGCTTCGGCCGGCGGAAACATCGTCGCGGTGGCGGCCTCGTGGTATTTCCACGTGGTGCAGTACGTCGTGCTCCAGTTCAAACGGACCACGGCCAGGGGCGCCCCTTTGTAATTGAAGGCGTGTTGACAATAGGGCAGCATGCCGGGTGAGAGCAGGACGCCATCCACGCAAGGAGCCACCCGGCTAGCGGCCTCGGCCAGATTCGTCATCCCCTCCAGCGGCCCTTCGAATAAGCAATGATCCATGGCCACGATCACAGCCCGCTCATTTCGGTTGAATAGCCGCTGAAAGCGAATATTTCCCATTGGAGTTCTCCTTTGACAGTTAAGATAAACCAGAACCAACAACGCAAAGATCAAGTAGAAGCAGTACTCAAACTGCTCGGCGTACGCACGAGGCAAAACGACCTTGGCGTGCGAACGATGCACTCATACAGTACGAGCATTTCGGTCTCCCGTCAGGGCTTTTTCTTGCCGCCCCACGCAGACAACCGAACCCAGCCAGAGACCGGTAAAAACGCGCTTTGTCAGGACCCAAACAGCCATCGTGGGGGTGCCCTGCCAAGCTCCCACGGCCCTAACTTTGGCTAACAAAACCCCATCAGACGGCCCGCAAGGGCGCAGCCAATTCGCCGATCAATGCCTCATGAAGGGCATTGGGTGCGAAAAGGCGAAATGACTCAGGGGATTCTCCACTCGGATTGGCGGCAATCAGCTACTCTCCAACTATTTGCACAATGACCGATCGTTCCCTTTGTCGAACTGAATCGAAGTCAGCAAAATAGATGTGCCCAAACTGTCCCAGCACCAGTGCCGCATCCACGATGGGGATGGTTTCAGACCTTCCCAAGAGGCATGAACGGAGATGGGCCTCCGTGTTCAGGCTCCACCAGCCTTCTTCGCCGAGGTCGCCGGTCGCATGCTTGAGATGGGCCGGTCCAGGATGCAGGTATTGGCCTTCATGCCAACATTTGGGCGTGAGTTTTTCCAGGACATTCAGCATGTCCTGCATGAGATAGGGAGTGCCGTCCAAGGTGGTGTCAAGCGAATCCTCCTGAATCAGCACACTGCAAGTGGTGTGCTGTGAGTAAACGGTGGCGATACCGTGTCTTACGCCGGAATTGGCGACAGCCTTCTTCACCGGTTCGGTGACATCATGAAAGAATGGCTTGTTCTGATGATTTTGCACGCGAAAGGAATGAGTCATTACGGTCATGTTGCGCCTCTGATTGGTTCAATGGCGAACCGGATGCATTTCCTGCCATGTGTGTTTTAAGGCTGCAATCATTTCTTCCATTTGTTGGATTGGATTTTCTGCCTTCAAAATTCCCGTGGTTGCGCCGGTGCCTTCGGCACCGGCGCGGATCACGTCGGCAACATCCTCTGCGGCTCGAATCCCGGCGCTGTTGAAAACAATAATTTCCGGGTCAACCTTCTTGACCAGCCGAATCGACTCGGAAATGAACGCACGGTTTTCCTTGGCGACCGATCTACCGGTGCCGATCAAATCGGGCGGCTCGGCCAGGATCATATTGGGCTGCAATTGTGCAATCGCTGCCGCTTCTTGTGGCGAATCTGCGCAGACCAGCGAACAGAGACCGACTTCATCGGCCCGTTTGATGGTCCGGGCAATGTCGCTTAGCGTAAGCCGCCGCTCGACGTGATTCAGCAGAACGCCGGTGGCGCCGGCTGCCTTCAAGGCTTCCGGCAAGATCGCCCCCACCCCTCTGCCAATCTGCACGGGATCCATGTGTTGTGCAAAAACCAGGAGGTGTTTGGTCTCCCGGGCAATGATGCCGATGTCAACGTACTGCGGATCAAAAATGATCGTGACCCCGTATTTCTTGCTGAGTCGGTCAGCGGCCTGGGCCAGTTCTAACGCCTTCTCTCCGTACAGATATCCCTTCAATCCGATTTCAAAAAGCGGAGGCACAAATTTGATGCCGTCATACATAGCTAAGCTTCATGCTCTTCCGTAGGTCTCTTGTTCCCTCGGCTAGACCAAGCTGACTACGCGGGATTGCCGCTGCGATGCCAAAGCGGCAGTAAAAAGCTGGTGACTCAGCGCCGTTTCTTCCGGAGTCACGCAGCCAGCAAAGGGCTTCAAAGGCCGCCCCTTCGTCAGCTCGTAGACATACGATGCCCACATCTGAAGAATGGCATCGGAGAATCCGAATTCGAAGATGCCGCCGGTGATCGTCTTGAACGCCGTTTCCTGGCCCATGTCCACTTGTTGCCAGGACTGCTCCCCCCCGTGATATTCGAGCAATTCCAGGCGGCGTGGATTCTTGGTACTAAACTTGGCGGATGCCTTAGTGCCAAGGATTTCCAAGTACCAGGTGTTCTTCTCACCAGGTGCAATCCGTTGCGTCTTGATAGTCAGTGGGAACACTCCCGTGCCTGTCGCGCCGCACTGAGCCTCACAGAAGAGCGTCGCGTTATCCCAGGTGCGACAGGGCACCTTTTCTCCTTTCCCATCCGGCCGCTCAGTGACTATTTTCGAGAGAATCGCCCGCACATTACGCGGCCGCCATCCCGCCCGGAAGGGAACGTGACAGGGATGCATTCCCAAGTCGCCCATGCACCCGTACTCCCCATTGAACTCAACTTGACGCTTCCAATTTATAGGCTTATTGGGATCAAGATCGCTGGAGTGAAGCAACCCACAATTGACTTCCAGGAGTTCCCCGAAGGCCTCTCGCTCAATCATGTCCCCGATTCTTTGCACGGGTGGAAAGAAGGGGAATTCCGACGAACATCGCACGACCAACTCAGGATGCTTTCCTATAGCCTCCAGGATTGCGGTATTGGCCACCTTGTCCATGCCAAATGGTTTCTCGCCCATGAGGTGCTTGCCAGCTTCAATGGCGGCACAATAGAACGGCTGATGCAAGTGATGCGGGACCGCACAATAAACAGCTTCCACCTCCGGGTTGGCCAGAAGTTCCTTGTAATCTTGGGTTACCTGGCGGATGGAGGGGAAATTCTCCGTATACCAGCGGGCAAAGTCGGGAGGCTTTACGTCAAAGCAATCGCAAATGGCCACAATTTCAGGGCGTGCATCCATATCCGGCAAGTGGCACCAGCGTGCGCTCGCACTTGCGAACTCGCGTCCCATCAAACCGCAGCCAATCAACCCGAAACGTATCTTCCTCATACTTTCACGATTCGTGCCTACAGAAAATTGCGTTCTCAATGCGAGTAGCCGAGTTGGCGTTCCGCCTCCCCGATCGCGTCGTCAATAATATCCATACACTTTGCTGCCACGTCCAAGTCCATTACAATCGGCGGGCTCATGCGGAGGATGTGGCCGGCGGGTATCCAGGCCAGACCATTTCGAAACGCTTCCTTATAGATTAACTCGCCCGCTGCCACAAACGGTTCTTTGCTGGTTCGGTCTTTGACCAATTCCACACCCATCAGACAGCCTTTACACCGCACATCGCCAATAATCGGGTGGTCAGCCATCATCTGTGCTAAACGCTGGACAAAGTACCCCTCCAGACGCAGGGCATTGTCAAGCAATCGCTCCTCTTCCATCGCCTCGATCGAAGCCAGAGCGGCGGCACACGCCATGGGGTTTCCCCCGTAACTTGTCGAGGCACTGATGTGTTCCACGCTGTCGGCATAAGGTTCCCGCACCACCATTGCCGTCACCGGGAAGCCGTTGCCAAAACCCTTTCCCAGAGTCACGACATCCGGCAAGGTGTTCCAGTGTTCCATCGCTAACAACTTCCCCGTGCGCCCCATCCCGGTCAAAACCTCATCCGCCATCAAGAGCATCCCGTGCGCGTCACACCATCGCCGCAGCTTGGGGAAAAAATCATCAGGTGGAAAGATTGACCCCGCCCACCCTTGAATCGGCTCCAGGACGATCCCTGCCACTTGCCCGGTTGTTGCCTCGGCGATGAATTCATCATAGAAAGTAAAGTAGGCATCCGTGTCAATGGTCCCGTCCGCCTTCTTGAACCAAGGCCGATACGGATTTGGGCGTGGTAACATGTAGAAACCAGCGGCTCGGGTGGCGCCATTCACGGGCTTCATGCGAGCCAAACTGACCGCATGCCCGCTTTTGCCATGGAAATCACCGAAGCAAGAGAGGAATTCATGCTTTCGTGTTGCGGCACGGCATACCCGCAATCCAGCCTCCACAGCGGTCGTCCCGTTATCATACATTTGGACTCCTGCCAAGTCGCCAGGTAGAACCTGCTTGAGTTTCTCGAGCAACCTCAGCTTAATAGGTGTCGTGAAGTCGTGGCAGTTCATCAACTGGCCGGCTGCTTGTTGCACCGCCGCTGTAACCTTGGGATGACAATGCCCCAACGTTGTCACATAAATCCCGGATGAAAAATCCAAATAAACGTTTCCGTCCACGTCAGTGAGGGTGCACCCATAGCCCTTCTCAAACACTACCGGGAAGAGGGTCACCTGAGATGAATACCCTTTCATGATCGCGGCGGCGCGCCGGTGCATCACTTGTGACCTCGGCCCCGGAACCTCTCCACTGACAATGTGCGGAACTCTCTTCAAATCAACTTTGGCCCATTCAATTGAACTCTCAGTGCAAGCCATGCTCATGGTCTTAATCCCTTCTTGGTAATACGGTCGACCTCATGAATTTCCGGCGAAACAATGCCTCTCGTCTCCATTTCATGATCGCGGTCATCGGAGGCACTCGCATGCCGGTGTTAAGACGGAGATCCTCTCGAAGCTCGTGTATGGAATAAAACACTCGATTAACTTGAACATTATAGTCACGCCTTTCATGATGTCAACAAGATTCCCGAGTTATCCTTCTCCTTAATGAATAAGGCTGCCATGCACCTGGATAGTGCTCTTCCGTTTCGAGGCGCATACCTGCTTCGCCCGAACTATAAGCGCATCGGCTCTCTCGACGCTGTCGACGTCGGCAACGATAAACAAGCGAGTGGGGTCCAGCTCCTGGCACAAGACAGTTACTTCGTCAAGAAGTTCATCCATGGTGCAGTTCAGTAGTGGCCAAACCTGGACAGACTTGCCATATTCCTGGATGCGGCGAAGCAAGCCGATCCACTGAGACGGTGGTGGGGCACCAGCACCGGGAATCCACTGTATCGAATTGAGCTTTTCCACAGCGCAGATTCGGGGCAGGTGACGAATCGCTCCCGGGCCATCCAAATGATAGAGCGAACAATCGACGTGATGGCAAGATTCGATCAGATCCTGCCAGCAGAACTCGTCGTACATCTCAGGACTGATCATGCAGGTGAAATCCATTTGCCCAATACACAGGAAGCGCTTGGAACTCCATCCCATGGTCCACTGGGAAGCCCCCTGTCCCGTCCCCTTGATGACTTCCCATACAACATCAACGACCCACTTCCACAGGTCCGTCATTTGGCGCATGGCACGGTGAACGGCCGCCGGATGATCCAGGAGATCGACTAACAAACGCTGAGGGCCTCTTATGGCGCTTAGGGCATCAATTCCCGTGTGCAAGTCTGGAAAACCGGTTACCCACTTGTCCCTTCCGGCTTCTGCCGAACGCTGTAGAATCTCCAGATAAAGCTTCCACCAGCGGTTGTTCGGATCAATACCAAATTCCGCATGGTTATCCCAATCTCGAACGAACGGCACAACCCATGAGGTGTTGTGTTCCCTGGGCCGCAGAATCAGGTCTGCGCCCAGCCAGCCTGCAAACTGATCCGGACCAAGCCAGGGGTTGTAAACAGGCAACGCGTCTCCAGCGTAATAGGCCTGACTCAACTGGACCTCAGTGGATTCGATGATGTAATCCACGTTGGTCCAAAGCTCTTCCTCGTTGGCCGGTTCACTGATGAAAGGCCCTGGCTTGGCTTTCGGAACCGTGAGCCACATGAGTGGGTACTCTTCCAGTTGGCCGTCCCAAAAGGCCTCATTGCGAGCTAAGGCCTTAGCAAGTTGTCGCTCTCCAACCCAGGGGGTATGCACACCCACCTCCAACGTGCCCGACACGCAGTGACCTAGTATAATTTCCCATCCGGTGCGATCCCCCGAACCTCCCCGCGGTCCGAAAAAGCCACAGCCGCCAAGCGTGTACGCCGTTCTCCCCCGGCCGGCAACACGAGTTGCGTATTCGCTTTGATAGCCTGGGTCAAAGTCTGAGGATAAGAAGATACCGGTTCAAGCGCAGCGGTGTAGTTTGTGCCAAACCAGGGGTATCCCATCCCACCCCGATAAACTTGCCAAAACCAAAGAAATGGGAAGGTGTTCTTCTCCCAGCGAAGACCGAATCCGACCCTGCGTGATCCATTCACCAGTGCGTACCAGCCATCCTGGAAATCGTACATGTAGGCCATATCATGGGAATGGACCTCGGGCGGAGGAATGCGCGAAAGGTCCACGCTTTCGCCATTTCGGCCTTGCACCAGCGGCCATTCGGTATCTTGCCCTCTTTCAAGGCGGCTGCTGGGCGCCGTGTACTCTTCGGGAGTGCGAACACGACAGGGTGGAAGAAAGATTCGACAGGATTCATCGATGAAAGGCCAGCCGAAGGCGGGGTGGTACCCCCACATAAGGTCCATGGGTTCATCTGCCTCGTTGCGGACGAATTCATCAATATGCAGCACGGGGTCTTGATCGTTTATCGAAAGTGTCTTTTCCACATAGAAAGGGGTGCGAGCCGTGCGTACGCAAAAAGTGATAGCCACGTCGTCAGGGCTATTCCTCACTATGTGATAGGACCACGGCAGCAAGCAGACCTCACCATGGACCCCCAGAGCGGCTCCTTTGTAAGTGCAGTCCATTCCAGCATTGGGGAGCATTTCCTGCCATCCGCCAGTGTAAAAATCAATGAAGCTCCCGTTAGGATTAGCAATTGTCGGGTTGAAATTGCATGAGGTGCGCAACCCCGCGTAACTGCGCCACATGAAGTCCACGTCGAGAGGTTTATAAAGGAATTCAACGATGTCTGTTCCTTTCCCCGCAGCGACGACGATGCGGAGAAAGCGATTATCCAGTGCCACCATTGCGTAGCCATGATATATGAATTCAGTTATCCGCGCTCCCCAGTTGCGCTCGTGTACGTAAGATTGGTATCGCATGCCCGGATCACTCCTGATGATGGTAAATGTAGCGGTAGAGCTCGATATAATTCCTACAGAGCTTTTGGTAAAGGGCATGATTCTCGGGATGAGGGTTGAAAATGCGCTCTGGCTTGTAAAGCGCTTCACTGCACTCTTCGAGCGAGGAAAATGCGCCTGACCCCACCGCGGCTATCATTGCCGCGCCGACCACCCCCGCCTCTCGAAACACGGGCCTTTCGATGGGAAATCCCGTGATATCGGCGATCATCTGTGACCAGAAATCACTCTTGGCGCCGCCTCCAATCGAGCGCACGACCTGGATCGGAAAACCGCAGCGTCGAAAAAGCTCAAAGTTCTCGTGAACATTGCAACCCAGTCCTTCCATGGTCGCACGGTACATCTCTATGCGGGTGTGATGAAGTGACAGGTTCAGGAAAGCACCCCGGGCATCCGGATCCCGCACCGGAGAAATCATGCCATCGAAGTGCGGAAGCATTATCACCCCACGGCTCCCGATGGGAACGCGCGAAGCCATGTCATCCAGTTCTTGAAGGCTCTGACCAGGACTCAACTCCCGGTTAAACCATTCGAGAACCACCCCTGCCGTCTTGGAAAAAGCCAGCGCAAACTGATACCGAGGGATCGGGAATCTACCTCCCAGAAGTCCGGGAGGCATTGGCTGAGGAAGATGCTCTGTAAGCGTGACCAGAGAAAGTGCGGTTCCGGTGGTCACGGAGACGATCCCGGGCCGGCAATTGCCTGCTCCCAGGGCTCCCGAATATTGATCATTGGTCCCTGTCACAACCAGGGTGTCAGCATCCATCCCCCATTCTTCAGCGCTTTTCGGCGCCACCCGGGCGATGGGCTGTCCGCACTGCTGTATCTCAGCCATTTCACTCTTTCGGATCCCTGCTGCGGCAAGCGCTGCGGCGCAATAGTCGGACGCATCCTCGGCATACAAGGCGGTGCTCGAAGCTGTGCAAGGGTCAATGACGGCTCTTCCTGTCAAGCGATAGGCGAGGTAGTCGGGCAGCAGCAAGTACCGCTTGGCCGCCGCCATCAGTACCGGAAAGTGCTCGTGCAACCACATTACTTTCGGCCCGCTGGCAATCGGAGTCACGTACGGCATGGCCTCGTGGAGGTTAGAAGATTGCAGAGCCTGACTGAGGCGTTTCGCCTGCTCCGAAGCGCGTGCGTCATACCAAACAATGGCAGGGTAGAGGGGTTCATCGTGCTCGTTCAGGCAAACGAAAGTCTGCCCTTGAGAACAAATGCTTAGCGCTACAACCCTTGCGCCACTCTCTCCGATTGCTGAAACGGTCGCCCCACGTGCCGCCGCATAGATCGTTTGGATCGGAATCTCGATGTGACCTTCCTCCGTCAACTGAGGACGGTAAGGCCGATGCGCGAAGCCGAGCAGCCGGCCTTGTCCATCGAGCACGCCCGCTTTGGCGCCCGTTCCTCCAACGTCTAATCCTAGATATGCTTTTTGCTTCATGGACGCTCGCAGACTCTTACTGCAAGAGCACGGTGTTCCACCGCACTAGCTTCCCCCAGCGCACGATTTCCTCAGCCACTTTGCCGTAGACCAGCGCCGAGTGATGAGTACCACCCGCGCGACTGTATTCGGCCAGGAACTCACCAACCGGAAGGGAGGCTTTGAACCAGCCATGGATTGAATCCGCCATCCTGTCCGCGCCTGTAACCTCTTGCATAACAATAGGAGCGACGATCAACGAGTAGTCATCGTCGGGGCCGGGAGCCAAATTCGCCAAGACTGCATCCCCGGCGCGAAAACAACCAACCGCAACTGTCGGGTTCCCCACGTCTGTGAACGGAAACGGCTTCTCAACCAGGCTAGGGGTTGTGGCTGTCAACTTGATATTCATCTCACCCATATGACTAAGGAAAATCTTGTCCCCTTCCCAGTCAGGACAGAACATTTCGGTGAAACTAGTTTCTGGGTAGACCGACGCCAGGGCGCCAACGAAAGCGGCAGTGAGCACGTCTCCCTCACCTGCATAACCGACGCCGCGTGCCATTGCTTTGCTTGCTTCCAGAAATGGCATCGCCGGCAAACCCGAAGCCTTATCGACCGACAAAAAGTTGATGGTGAAGGCTGTGAGCTGTTCTTTCTCAAGCCAGAGGCGAATCGCCAGTCCCGCTTGCGTGCTTCGCCGGTGCACTTCCGGGTCAAGGTCCTTGACGACGAAGCGTTGCCGGTCGGAAGCCATCTCCGTCTCAACTGCAAGATCGTCAAGCATAGCTAATAATGTTCCGGCGAGCGCCGGGGCAGCTTCGATAGTCTGGATACCCAGGGTGGCTCTTAGCTTGTCCGGCGGCACGGCAAAATCACCCATGCCAACAAAAGCTGGCCCGAACCGGCCGACTCGGGCGCGCCTCATAGCCCCAGCCAATCGCGCCGAGCTCGCCCAAGCAGCTACGCGATCCAGGACATCAGACTTCTCCCAGTGCCCTGCCACAACCACAAAGGGTTTCTTGTTCCGAAGCAGCAGGTTGCACATGTCCTGGACGCCATGAATGCCATGGTTGTATAAAAGTTCCTGGGGATCTTGTCCCGGACCGTATGAATACGTGGGCGTCGTATCCAACACTACGATGGGGACAGGCGTCGCAGCCAGGGCTGCCGAGGACTCGAGCGAGGGGGAATAAGCCAAGTGTAGAGTCACGATGGCATCCACTTGCTCGCTTTCAAATTGGTGGATGGCCGACTCAAATTCGGGTTTCACCCGGCACACTGGGACAGTACTGACTTCCAATCCACGATCACTCAAAGCAGAACCAATTTGATGATAGAAACCGTCCACCCTGGTTCTTAGTTCAGGCCACGAATTATCGTAGAGTTCTATGTACAAGGGTAGAAGCCCGACTTTAGGTTTAGTCATAGTTTTCCTCCTCAACTATTTAAAAACGATTCCGGCATCCCAGCCTCACATAACAGTTCCGCGGCATTCCCATAGAAAACCGCCTCGATATCATTTTCCCTAAGGTCAGTTTTCGCGGCCACACGACGGAAGGCATTGATTTCTTCATACATGAAAAAGGTCAACTGGTCTGCGTCCTTTCCCTCGACTTCCCGCATATGCGGATCACCCGAGAGATCTCCGTAAAGTCCTTTCGGAACCAGGTTGATATAGGTTCCCCCCTCGCAGATGCGCCTTGTGCGCATTCGCACCACAGGTAAATCACTCCCAAATAAGATCCGTTTTGAACCCACGGCCCGGATCATCTGCTCAAAGGTTTCGGCGCAGGTGTTGGCAGAGATGTCGAAAAGCATTTTGCGCGTTTCTCCAAGAATCTCGAAGGCGTTGCCGATATCTTCCGGGCAGTACGCGCGCCCCACATGAGCAATAATCACCTTAATGCGCGGATAATGTTTCTCAATTTCGACCATTTGGGTCAGATTCAAGGGGTCCCGAAGGCGATCGTGGCGGGGAATATGCAGCATGACTATCCAACCGTGTCTATCTAACACTTTCAATTGGTGGTGCGGCAGGAAGTCGTAAATCTGTATGTCCTTTTCGGGTATGCGGGGATCAGACCGGGTTAAGTACACTTTGGCCCCAAGAAAGTTCCCGGAAATTATGCCCTCCTCGAACTCAACTTCGCTCCAGCGGGGATCGGCAAAGATCAAAGCCGGCATATGATTCTTGCGCGCACACTCGCTGACATACTCGTTGCACCCTTTTATATCATCTCCGCGTGACAAGGCCATGCCGAAAATGAGCGGGAGGACCTTCTTGCCTGGAAACATGAGATGATATGTTTCCACCAGATCTTCAATCGAGTTGTCCACGGCCACGCGGTGGGGCCATGTGACGGTCCGAACGCATTCTTCCTTTTGTTTGGATTTGAACCGATCAAGCCAGACATGCGTATGGACATCGATCAAGCAGGTTGGAAGGGAACTTTGTAAACCTTGCTGGTAGAATTCCCGGTCAATCGCCTTGACCTCGAATAAGGATCCCATTAGTTTCTCCACACCTTCTGCGACAAAACTCACGCCAAGATATACGCATAGGCCGGCGCAGGCATGGCGGCCAACGCTCTTTGGCTTATCATCTCCAAGCAAGAGTCCTGCCCGATTCCTAAACGAACCTTTACGAGCATATTTTTGAACCTTATAGTCAATTTGGGGGGGAAACACAAGAACTTTCTTGCCCCTTGAGCTCACCCTCGTCCAACCTATTGAACACCAAAGGCAAAAAAGTGGAGAGGCACAAACTTGCCCACAAGCGGGCTGTCATTTTTCCTGTGCGGTCAAGTCAGGAACACTGCCCTCTCCCTTGGAGACTGTCTCAAAACTCGGAGAGTGGTAACCGGAATGCTAAGTGAATCAGCATGAGCCACGAGATACGAGCGAACTACGATCAGATCGATCTGTTACCACAGAGTTTGGAGGACTGGGTTCCTGGGGATCATCCGGCGCGATTTATTCGCGAATTCGT
>Ga0187877_1002280_pt1 | contig 17458 bp, 18 predicted proteins | sample June2016WEW_17_1_3_FD_132430 | JGI IMG/M metagenome (GOLD analysis project Ga0187877, IMG submission 132430) | Peatland microbial communities from SPRUCE experiment site at the Marcell Experimental Forest, Minnesota, USA - June2016WEW_17_100 | ecosystem: Environmental > Terrestrial > Soil >... | reverse complement strand
GACCGGCGATGGATCGGCCCTTTGCCGATCAGCTCTCTCCGAAAGGATTTAGACGCTCGAGATAGTGCCCATGGAGAATGAACTCTCCTACCCGCGAAGCGGGTTGAGTTCAACACCCCGCTTTAGCGGGGTGGAGACGGTGCGCTTGAGGTTGATGAAACCGTTTCAACGGTTTCATCGTCGCGCCATTTAAGCCCATATCGCTCCACCAACAGCTTCAGTTCTTCCGAAAAGCTCCGCTTGCGGTGATGCACCTCCTGCCGGGCGATATACTTGGCAACCTCCCCGACCCCGGAGTGCGAAACGGAAAAGGCTCCATAGCCTCGACCCCAGGCAAATTTACCCGGCAGGATGTTGCTTTCGTTAATCCAATGCGATGAAGCGCCTTTGAAGAGCTGCATCATTTCTTCGATGGCCAGGCTAGTGGGCAGGTCCACCACCACATGCACATGGTCGGGATTCACGTAGTTGAGCTTCATGTAAATGCCCTTCTCGCAGGCGTACTGGTGCAGGTAGCCAGAAACCTTTGCGGCGGCAGGTTTGGGAAGAAAGGGCCTACGTTCCAGCGTGGACCAGACAAGGTGTAACCAAACGCGCGAATAGGAATGTAAAGACATGAGCGACACTACCGGCTGGCATCGGCGCAGGCAAGCAGGGAAACCGTTGAAAACGGTTTCCCGCCCGCCCGGTGGCATCGATCACCCCGCTGAAGCGGGGTGCTAATGAGACCTTCGGAGAATTCTGTCTCACACCCCACGTCGTCGGCCAGGGCCATTTACAAAGTCGTGTTCTGGAGCGCGCCAGCAGAGCGAAGCGTCCCGACGAGTAGGGATTTTGGCCGCCCGGCTTGCCACCGCATTCCAAAGTGGCCTACCTGAGACGGCCCGAGGGGATCACCGGAAAGACCTTCCTCCTTTCCTGGCTTGATTCTCTCCGTGGTAATCCTAGTCTTACCGAGTGACTGCAAAGGTTTCAGTGAAAGGACAGACGGTAATCCCCGAAGCCGTTCGGGAAATGGCAAGAATCAAGGCCGGCGATGAACTGGATCTGTTTTTGGCAACTGGTTTTGCACGGCAGCCAATTCCCCCTCACCCCGGCCCTCTCCCCGAGGGAGAGGGAGCAACCACGCCCGGCTCTCGAGCATTCTCAGACCGCCGGGTTGGCCGGCCGACGGACGACGATTCTCCCTCTCCCCGGGGGAGAGGGCCGGGGTGAGGGGAACCGGGACGCTCGAAATGGAGGAGGTGTTCGAAAGCAGGTCTGTGCCCGTTCAATGGGCCAGAGTTGAGCAGCTACAAACTGTTTTCCCTCCCCATTCGACATCATAAACCCACTTGCGGCCGGGTTTGGACGATGAAGCAACTGCCTTTGCTCAAGGCGCCCTCGATGTCCTGGGGCGCGCCGACGGCGGCCTCGACGGCCAGGCCAAGCTCGGCCATGCGGAGCAGGGCCTCGCGCCGGAGCGATTCATCCCAGACCAGCGGCTCGTTCGTGTAATCTGCCAGCGAGCTTAGGGGCGCCGGGAGCAGGAAGCTGTCATAGAGTCCGGCGCCGGCAAACCCGGCCAGGTCCTCGCCATTGGAGTCGGAGCGGAAGATGAGGCCGCCGCCGCGGAGGACGAGGCTCTTGCCGGGATAGCTCAGGAGCGTGAGGGTTCTGGAATTCCGGCCAACGACCGCGCTGAGGGCGCGGCCGGGATAGTTGCCCACGAGAGTCTCACCCAAGCCCAGGACAACCTCGAGGTAGAGCTCTTCGGGACGGTTGCCGAGCGGGTTGACGGTGTGCAGCACGAAGGCATAGTCCGCCTCGACGGCTTGCTGGATGAGCACGGCCATCAACAGGTCTTCGTGGGGGATGCCCTGGGTGCGGCGGCTGTAAAAGGCCCGGTCATTCCACTTGGAAGCCCATACCCGTTTGATGCAATGCCAGGCATCCCCGTCATCTCCCGGCCAGGGCAGGCCCGCCGCCGCCGCTTTTCGGCCCAAAGCCGAGGCCAGTTCGGGCGGGGTCTCGAGCTTGAGGATGACCTCGCGCAGGGCCGGCAAGGCGCGGGCCGGCTCGGTCTCGACTTGGCGGACCAGTTGCTGGTATTGCTCGGCGGCGGCGCGGTTGGGTCCGGCGGCCAGCACGCGTTCACAGGCGCCAAAGGGAACCGCAATCGAAGCGGGCCTCCGCGCCCAAGCCGGGAGTTTGCCGTCCAGGCGGACGAGGTTGAGGGCCTTGCCGCCGGTGAGCGAGGGGTCGAACTCGGCAGCCTCGATCGCCCAAGCGCTCGAGCGGGGTTGGACCCTGGACGGGCGCGCCCAGCGGGTCGAGGGGCGAACGTGTTCCACCAGTTTCTCGGCCGTCTCCTGCACCTGCACGTCGCCGGCGGGGCTGACTTGCACGCGAACGGCGCGGCCTTGCAGGCCCTTGAGCCGATTGAACGTTTCGGCGTCGTAACACGAGGCAAAGAGCAGGCCCGCGTTGCGCGCCCGCACCGCCACGTGTGAAACGATGTCGGTCACATCCGGGGCAATCACGGCGGTCACGGCCTCGGGAATCTCTTCGTCGCCGCTGACGTGCTCGGCCACGACCACGCGCGGGCGGTCGAAAGTTTTGCCCTGGACGGCGCGCAATTGGTCCACGACTTCGACGATGCCGCTGCCGCTGCCGCGGCTGACGATTTGCCAGTGGCCCAGGCGGGCGGCCTGGCGAAGAACCGGCTCGAGGTGCCGCAAGAGCATCGAGAGCACGAAATCGAGGCTGCTGCCGCGCACCACCTCTTCGCTGAAGAGCGTGACCACCCAGGCATCCGCGTGGAAGGCGTGGCCCAGCCACTCGGCCTTGGGCTGGAGCATCTGGTAAGTGCGGTCGATTAAGCCGCCCAGGACCCGCCCGACGCGGTCCACCACCGACTTGGCGTGCAGCGACCAATCCGCCCCAAAGCGCGGCTGGTCTTTGAGCCGCAGCCAATGCCGCCGGCAGAGCGCCAATTCCGCGTCGTCGGTGGACAGGAGGCGATTCTCGACGAGGCGCGCGATGAGCTCGACCAGGGCGTCGCCGCCGGCCACGTTCTGGAGATTGCGCTCGACCATCAGGCGGAGGAACTGCTCGAGGGCCAGGTCCAAGTATAGCAATTCACGGGCGCCCGCCCCGCCGGCGAGGCGCGGGCCCAGGCGGCGGCGGGCTTCGGTAATCTGGGCCACCAGGTCCGGCAACGCCACTTGTCCGTGGCGGTGCTCCCAGATGCGCCACAGCAGGCCCTGCGTGTCCCCGTCCATTTGCGAGCGGGCCGCATGGATCGCCGTTTCCAGGTCGGTCCCGGCGTGGACGGACCGCAGGATGCGCAGGAATTGCTGGAAATCGGAAATAAGGGCGTCCTTGAGATGGGGCACGAAATCGGGCTGGCTGCGGATGGGCCGCTCGAAGCTTTCGAGCCGCTGGCGGGTGACGCCGCCCTCCTGGAGTTTTTCGTAAAAGCGATTGAGGTTGCCGTTCGATTGGAGGAATTCGAGGTAGGCCTCGCACAGGACAATGTCGTCGGGCGTCGCGTTGTTATGGAGTTTCTGATGCCATTCTTCGAGGAAGTGGCCGCTGACCTCCTTGACATGATGGCGGTGCATGATGTTGAGGATTTCGTCGCGGATGCGCTGGCCTTCGCCCCCTGGGCCGACGCTGGCCAGCAGGAGACGCAGCACCGGCCGGTTAGGCGGCTCCTGGCTGTAGAGTTGGGCCAGCTTCCGGGTGAGCCGCTCCTGGGCGTGGCTCAACTCGCGGGGCTGGGTGTTGTATTGCCGCTGCCAGGTCAGTTGACGGAGCGCCGAGTAGCGCAGCCAGACAAACAGCAGCGCCAGGCCGTCGCCGTTGCCCGCCACGCGGTCCAGGAGGTCGTGGCAGAGATTGAACCGGTGCATGAGCGTCCAGGAATTCCGGCCCATCTCGGCCTCCACGATCTGATTGACGATGCCCGTCAACTCGGGCGTGCTGATTCCGGCCTTCTGTTCGTAATCCGCGCGGACGGGGACGAAGAAATTGCCGCCGCGGTAGCGGAGCCACCGATTGGCCTGGGCTTGTTTGAGCACGAATTGGACCCCCATCGGAGCCTCCCCCTGGGGTATCTCCAGCCGCAACCGGCTCAGGCCCTCCTGCACCGTGAAGGGGGTTTGCGCGGTGTGGCCTTCCCAAAGGACAGTCCCCGGCGGATAGAGCGCAGCCGGCGGGGCAAACCACTCATTGGACGAATACCGGGCAAGGCCCCAGTGCAGCAGGAGGCCGGGGATGTCGCTCAACATCATGAGCGCGAAACGGTCTTCCTCCCGCGTCACCACGACCGCCAAGCCCCCGCGCGGCTCCAGCTCGAAAACGCGCTGAAACAGGACTTTCTTTTGGCCGACGCATTCTTTGAGAGCCGATTCCAGCTCGGCGCCGGCGGCTTTGCCCGGCACAATCTCGATGCGGTAATTCTGGCCGCCGTTGTTGTCCCAGGCCCGCTGCTCGGGGAAGAACAGGACAAAATCGATCGACGAACAGGCGACCGGCATCGGGAGGCGGATGCGGATGCTCTCCTGGCCATCCTCGGGCGCAAAGGGCGTCTGCAGTGCCGCCCCGACCGCCCGCGTTTGGGCCGGCCAGGCCGTCTGTGGAGGAAGCCCCCAGGCATCCTGGCCCGGCTGCCGCAGACCCCAGTGCAACACGCATTTTCGCCGGCCCTCCAAGCGGAGGTTTATCTCGAGCGTTTTCTCGTTTGCTTGCCTGCCAACTTGCAGGGCCAATCCGCCTCGAGTCGCAATAGTCTCAGTCATTGTCCAACTATTCACGCCCGGCCCACAAAAAACAAGCCCGCCAGCGGGGGCAGCGTCAGGCGGAGGGAGCAGTGTTCATGCATCGATGAGCCTCTTGCCCTGGCGGCCGTGGAGGGGTAGGCTGATGACGTATGGATACTGAAGGTCTGCGCGAAGCCCTGCGGCGGCAGCCCTTCGAGCCATTTACCATTCGCCTTGCAGACGGGCGGGCCCTGAGGGTCCCTCACTCGGAGTTTGTCGCTGTCGGCAGCCGTCGTATCATTGTAGCGGGGCAGGATGATTCCTGGTCCGCAATTGAGCCGATCCTGATCGTTTCTCTGGATTACGATGGGCGCCCGGGATAGGCGGAATATCCTGCCGCACAGCCAACACGTGTGATAGTGTTTCTTTATGCCAGATAGTGGATCAATCGCCTTCCTGGACGAGATACTCGAGCCGGTGGCGCGCGCCTTTTCACGTGAGGTGGCGGAAGCCCTCGTGAACGTCAAGGCAAGCCCGGCCGCCCAGGAGCGGATTTCCGAGTTGGCTGAGAGGTGCAACGAAGACTTGTTAACGCCTGCCGAACGTGCTGAATACGAAAGCTACGTCAACGCAGTGGATTTGATTTCCGTGCTTCAGGCCAAAGCGCGCGCTTGGCTGGCGGAGCGCGGCGCGTCCTGATGGACGCGGCGCTGCGCAGGTTCGTAATGGAGCGCGCCGGCCATCGGTGTGAATACTGCCGCTTGCACCGCGACCACCAGCCCTCGGTGCTTTTCCATATCGAACACGTCACGGCTCGGCAGCACGGAGGAGATGACTCGCCAGGCAACCTCGCCCTCGCCTGCCACCACTGCAATCTTCACAAAGGAACCAACCTCGTTGGCCGCGACCCGCAAACCGGCCAGGTGACGCACTTGTTCCATCCGCGTCAGCACAACTGGACGGAGCACTTCAATCTCGGCGGCGGGCAAGTCGTCGGGCGCACCGCCATCGGACGCACGACGGCGGCGCTTCTGCAAATGAACGCGCCCGATCGGATCGAGCTGCGCCTCCAATTAATGGCGGCGGGGCTGTGGCACTGAAGCCCCTTCACAAGCTCCACCCCACCCGGCAAGGTGGATTGAGGAATTGGTTGGCCTCCGGCGAGTTCAGGAAGCGGCCTCTCCGGCCATCCCATTCCAGTTTTTTGCCGCCCATCTTGATGGCGATAATGCCCAGCAGGGCAATTTCCGTGAGGGGCCCCCCGTATGAGAAGTCCGAGCCGGCCTTAGTCCCTTGGCGGATGGCCTGGAGCCAATCCTGGTGATGTTCTTTGGCGCGCGGGATGGTCTTGGGCGGTTTCTGGTAGGCGTCCATCTTCGCTTGGGGAATAAGGCGCACCTGGCCTGCTCCATGCGAGCCATAAACAATCGTGCCCTTGTCGCCAACGACCACCGCCCCCGTCTCGATGGGCTTCTCGTCGGACTCCAGTTCGGGCGGCCGGGGTATGCGCTCGGTGCCGCTGTACCAGTGCAAGACCACGGGCCCGCGGTTGCCCTTGGCCGGGAACTCGTAGGTGATCACCTCGCCATACGGAAAGGCGTCGCCCTGGGTCTTGAAATCGTAATCTTTCACGTTGGCCTGGATGGTGGCCGGCGCGCCCAGGTCCAGCGCCCAGAAGACGGGATCGACCACGTGGCAGGTCCAATCGCCCACCGTTCCGTTGCCGAAGGGCACCCAACCGCGCCATCGCCCCGGCAGGTAGAACGGCTGATAGGGGCGCTCCTGCGCCGGGCCGAGCCAGAGGTCCCAATCCAGCGTGGGTGGCACCGGATGCTCGTCCGTCAGATGCGCCAGTTGACCAATCCCGGAGTTCCTGGCGTTGCAGCCGGCGTGGATGGTATGGACCTCGCCTATCGCGCCGTCGCGCACCCATTCGCAGAAAAGGCGGATGGACTCGAAGGAGTGGCCCTGGTTGCCAAGCTGCGTGACGACCCTGTGCTCTCGGGCCGCCCGCATCAATTCACGGACCTCATGGATGGAATGGGCCAGCGGTTTCTCGCAATAGACGTGCTTGCCGCGTTTGATGGCTGCCATCGCCGCCACCGCGTGGCAATGATCGGGCGTCGCCACCACCACCGCCTCGAAGCTCTTGTCCATCTCGTCGAACATCTTGCGAAAATCGCGATACGGCTTGGCCTGGGGGTACTTCTTGAAAGTGCCGTCGGAGTGCGCCAGGTCCACGTCGCACAGCGCCACGATGTTGTTGCCCCCCGAAACGGCATCGATGTCCCCCGCCCCCTGCCCGCCCACCCCAATGCCGGCAATGTTGATTTTTTCGCTTGGCGGAGTCTCGCCGCTGCCGGCCACGACGTGGCGCGGCACGATGCTGAAAGCCGTTGCCGCCATGGCGGAGGTTGAGAGGAATTGACGCCGTGTGAGATTTGGTTGTCGGTTCATGTTCGTGTTTAGGTCGTTAAGCGCCCTGGCGGGGCGCGGCAAATTCGTTGCTCTGGGCGCGCGGGCAAACAAACCCAACGCAGCCCGCCACGCCTGACGGGGCCAGAATACCCCGACCCGATTCGCAAGGTCAAGGGAAGGGTGCATGGAAACCGGCGGGGCGAGAGGTCATAATTGGTTAAAAATGGAAAAGCCGGAAATCGCGCCGGCTCGGGCTTGGCGCCACCGCTTGAAGTCAACCACCCGTGGGTCCAAATAAACCGACCCATCACGCAGCTTCGTCGTGCCGGGCAGCGTGGTGTTGTACGTCTCGGTTCGACGGCTCCCCGTTGTGGCGTTGACTTTGCTGCCCACATAAACCCAATCCGACTGCGGGCGTGTGTGCCCGTTCAAAACCGCCAGCATCACGTGGACAAATCGGATGAAGCCAGTCGCTTCCTCGATCTGGAAGCAGGCAAACAAATGCCACCCCGAGTGTCCGTTGTGACTCTCGCCTCCCTTGCCAATCTGAACCGTGGACTTGACCTCCAGCCCCACCGGCTTTCCGCCTTGCTCCACATTCGGATTGATCAGGTCCGGGTATGCCTGGCCGGAATTGTGTTTGTAAGGCGAGTGCTCGTGCAGCGCGTCACACAGGACGTTCGACACCAGCCCACTGAAATTGTTGCCCTGAATGTACCCCGGCAGCGGCTTTGCCCCACTCGCAACGAGATTGGAGCTGATCCGCGCGACAAGCATTTGAGTCGCGTTAATGGCGGCTTCCAAATGCCTGACGTCCATTCCCGGAGGCAGTGGCACGTGCCGGCGGAAGTAATGGGCCTCTGCCATGGGTGCCGCGAAGTTCTTGCCAGCACTGAAAGCCTCCACAACCAGCTTCTCAAGCGGGAGGTTCAGGGCTTGCGAAACCGACTCCAAAATATCGATGGAGAAATTCTCACGGCCATTCTCCAGGCCGGAGAGGTACTGGTAGGTGATGCCAGCCTTGCGCGCCAACTGTTCCTGCGTAAGCTTGGATTGCTCCCGCAGCTTGCGGACAAATCGCCCCAGGATGGCTTTCGCGTCCATTTCGCCTTTAGTTGGTACACATTTTTCGCTTGCTTGTCTTTCGCCTATAGTTGAAAAATGGGGCGTGTATCGGATCGAACATACCGATTGCTTCGGCTGGCTGCGGGATTGCCCCTCCCATTCCGTGCAGGCCGTATGCACCGACCCACCTTACGGGATTCTGGAGTTCACGGAGAAAGAGCTGGCCAAGCTTCGGGCCGGACGCGGCGGGGTGTGGCGCCTCCCGCCCAAGGTCGGTGGCAGCCACCGCGACCCTTTGCCCCGCTTTACCGTGCTGACGGACGAGCAGAAACAACACCTCCGCGATTACTTCCGGGATTGGGGCAAACTGCTCCTGCGGGTCCTGGTTCCGGGTTCCCATGTCTGTGTGGCCGGCCACCCGATTTTACAACACCATGTCCAAGGCGCGATGGCGGAGGCGGGCTATGAGGTCCGGCCCGCCCTCATGCGCCTCTACTACAGCTTTCGCGGCGGCGACCGGCCCAAGAACGCCGAAACGGAATTCCCCGAGGTCTGCGTCAGCCCGAAGGGCGCTTACGAACCTTGGATGCTCTTCCGCAAACCCATTGACGGCAAGACCGTGGCCGAGAACCTGCGGCGGTGGCAGACCGGCGCCTTGCGCCGCCTCTCGATGGACAGACCGCTGCCGGACGCCATCCCGAGCAGCCGCACCCCCAAGCGCGAGGAGGCCATTTCCGACCACCCCTGCCTCAAGCCCCAGCATTTCATGCGTATCCTCGCGCGGGCCCTGCTCCCGCTGGGGCAAGGAACCATTCTGGACCCCTTCATGGGCTCAGGTTCGGCCATCGCCGCAGCCGAGGCCGTCGGCTGCGCCTCGACCGGCTTGGAGATTGACGCGGAGTATTTCCACCTCGCCGAGAAAGCGATCCCCCTGCTCGCCGCGCTCTATCCGCGGTTCAGAGGCCAGGCCATCGAGATCGAACTGAACGGAAACGTGGAACCGGAAGTCTCCGAAAGCCAGTTGGCGCTAACCCTGGCCGAAGGGCCGGCAGCATACGGCAGGCCGGCTCGAGCGGCGAAAAAGTGACCGGGCCCGTCGCGCGTTGCGGATGAGAGCAAACGTCGGGGTCACATCTACACTGTAACAGGACTCCTGGCACCGGCCGACCCCGCCGGCCCGCGGTTGCGGGGGCCCTTCCGTCCCTCGGGCGGTCCTCGACAAACCTGACGCCATCCGGCAGTGTCATTGCATGGGCAAGCGGCCGACAACCAAACGCAGACCGAAGAAAGCGAAAGACCCGTACCTGTTGGCCCTGGGCAGAATCTGGCCGGCCATCCTGAGAGCGTGTGACGAGTTCAAAGACCTCAAACCAATTCTTGAGTACGGGCTTAGGCAGGAGCTCCTCTACGTCTATCCGGCCCTGCCCTACATCAACGACCTGAGCGACCGGACCAGGGAGCAGGCGCGGCGAACGTACATGGATACCTTGGCCGCGGGCGAAATCATGGTCTTTATCCGCGACAGCAGGAAGAGGGTTCTCAGGTCTTATGTGTTTCCCGTCGGAGAACCCGGGGAGGGCCGGCCAAGGCCTTTCTGATGGCAGCCGAGCAAGCCGGGGTTGACACCTGCGACCAACTGGCCGTGAACCAGTTCATGGTAGAGTATAACCTGCGGCTTCTGGCACGGCTGGAAGCCCGGCAGCGGGCTCTTGGTCCATGAAGTTTGGGTTTGCGGCAGCGCATCAGTCTGGATTAGCTTAGCGGCATGGTGAAGCAGCCGTTGGTTAACCTGGAAGAGAAGATTGATAAGGTCGTCGGGAGGCGGCTCAAGGCGCCCGACGCCCTTTCCGCGCGGACCAGCAGGAAGGCTGATTCCATCGCCTGGCGCAAAGCGTTCGGCGGCGTCAACGTCCCGCGAGGAGTTCATCGGTTTCGCACCCATGAAGAGGCAGACGACTGGTTATGGCGGATGATCTCCCGGCGCAAAACGAGTTAGAGCCGCGCGAACCGACGGTTGAAGACCTGCGGGATTTGTGCCGTGAACTGAATCGCCGCGGAGCGCGCTACCTCGTCGTAGGAGGCTTTGCCGTTCGCGAACTGCAGCCCGGCGAGTTGCAACAATACGATGTGATCCGCGTGGCCGACGAGGTGCTGGTGGATTTGATGTGCTCGGCCGGCGGGCTCAACGACGAAGAGGCGGCTGGCGACGTGGCCGTGCACCAAGTGGACGGTGTCCCGATTCGTTTCGCGTCACCGCGCTTGCTCTGGCGCATGAAGGCAGGCACTCATCGCGAGAAAGATGCGGCCGATCTGGTCTTCCTCCGCTACTGGTTCGCCCAACGTGGCGAGCAGCCGCCGCAATGACGGAAAAGGGGATCAAGCCTTCTTCCCGGGTCTGCTTCTGCGGGTAGGTTTAACGGGGGTGGCAGGCGCGGTTTTTGACCGGCGGGCTTTGCGACGGGCTGTGGTGTGGCGCGATTGGCCTTGTTTCCACGGGCAGTTATCGCAGGCTAGCGGTATGGCGATATCTGCCGCACCAACTGTTCAGCCGGGAGATCTGACTGCCGGGGTCGCGGAGCCCGTGCTGGAGGCTGGGGACCGGCTCTCACGCGGCGAATTCGAGCGGCGCTACGAGCGGCTGCCTGATCTCAAGAAGGCCGAGTTAATCGAAGGGTGGGAGCTCAGGGAGGGAGATTATCAGGAGCTCGCCGCAGCGAGCGACGGGCTGCTCAAGAGCGGCGTTTTCCCGGGCCTTTGGCTCGACGCCACGGCACTGCTGCGCGGCGACATGAAGGCGGTGCTGGCGGCTTTGCAGCGCGGACTGGGCAGCCCGGAGCACGGCGCCTTTTTGTCCGCGTGAGGGCCTGTGAAAAGGACCTGGCCAGCCAACGGCGCACAGGGCCTGTCCGAAGAACTCGCCTAAATGCACCCTTGGCCGCATCCTTTGCTTTGTCGTGAGCTTTGTCGGATTGGCTGTTTTTAGACAAAGGCAGCGACAAAGGCGGCGACAAAGATACGGAGCCGGAGTTCTTCGGACGGGCTCTGACGGAGCAAAGCATTCTGCCGCAAAAAGGCGCAAGAAACGCGGCGCGGCGAAGCCGCAACCGAAGCCCATCGCAAGTGCCTTGGTCAGGCAGGTAACGGGAGCGCGGATGGAGGCTTTGCAATGGCGGCCGAGCGCGTGACAGTGAGCCCCGCGTCCCCGAAACAGACGCAGATGTCCGCTGCCTCTGGGGCAGGTCGAACCGGGCGACCGCCGGGCAGGGGCCCTTTGTGCGCAGGAGCCTTTGAATGTCTGAGAGTGCCAGTGGCTTCGATCCTCACGCCGCTCTCACGCAGGGCTTTCCAAACAGTAGGATGCGGATGCTTCGCGTCCTCGGAAAGGCAAGAAACCACTGCTATCGTTTTCTCACGCGCGACCCAGTCAGAAAACAATGGCGGGTAATGACTGTCCTCCGCTCCGTGGTGGCTCACCTTAATAACATCAAATTTGCTCCAGTGCGGAACCTCTCCCGAGCGCAGGCCAAACGCGCGAATCTCATTCCAGCGCTGCATGATCTGCGGCCAGCACTCCCGAGGAGCATCCGCACAGAATAGAGCCGCTTCACGAGTGTCAACATGCCGGAAGACGATCACTCTTGAGACTCGATTATCTGCAATTCGGTGTCTAAGCGCATCCGGATCGTTCATGAGTTCCTTGTAAACGGGAAAGAATCTGTCCGCCTCAAATTCGTCGGATGTAGTTTGTTCAGGCGCGAGGAAGCACACCTCGAACGGCCCAAATAAAGCCCCGCCGGACGAAGGGGGCGCTGAGGCGAGAAAAGAAGGAGCGGGATACGGTGGCATGTACACTCGCTCCTCTCTAGGCAAGCCCTTTCCATCCAAGAGCATTTGTTTGATTAGGTCAAAAAGTTCCAATGCCTCTGCCGAAAAATCCAATTCGACCTTAGATTCGTCAATGCGAGCCACGACCTGCTTCATAAGCGCCAACGCGCGCAGTATGTCCTTGGCTGCCATGGGCTGGATTATCTGATCAATCAGCCACCGCCGGCGTCCAGTGTTGTCCCCGTAATCTGCCGAGAAACGCTCCCGGAGGAGGCCTGCCATTCCGCGCAAGTGGTCGGCGTCGTAGTGAGTCACACACGCGAACCTTAGCCGCTGAACTTGGTTCCGGTCAAGGACGTCGAGCAAGCGATGTCGGGCGGCAGAGCTTTTTGTGAGATTGCAGTCAATTAGCCCCCAGTCGTTCCCAGCCCGGGCGAGGATAGTGTCGCCATTCCCGCAATAGAAAAAGTGAAGTTCCTGGCTCACGACCCAACGGGATGCGGCGGGGACACCTGTTCGGGGTCGATCTCCTTCCACTCGGCTGCCTCTTTTTCGAATCTTTCTTTTGCGGCTGCAATTTCTTCGACCGTTGGTTTCCCCAGTGGCAAGAGGATGTGCAAGGATGTCTTGGCGAGCACCGGGGCCCCAACTCGAAGGAACTCGTCGCTGGTGCTCAGGTCTCCTCTGGAAAACTCTCGCTGCTCGACTTCGCCGTCCACACGGAACTCAATTATTATGCGGTCGCGGTCAATTTCTGTGACCCGGCCGCTGTGCTGCGCGGAATGCACAAGGATGGCGTTGGGCAAAACCTTCTGCTCCTCAAGCGACGGCGCATAAATTATTGTTTTCCAAAACCCCTTGGGTAGCACTCGCTGAAGATCATATTGTTGCCAACCTAGCCGAAGACTTTCTCCCAACCCGAGATAATCCGGAATTGCGCTCAGAGCATCAGAAACCTGACCATGAGTAAAGGAGCTAGCCACGCGAGAGGGAAACGTGTCCATCCAGGCGCTTATAGAGCCCGTCCTGAAATCTGGATCGAGATACGAGCGCCTGACTGCCAGCGGGCGTGACCGATAATCCCTTGCAATTCCCAGGCTCTCCCGATGATAATCCGCTTTCGGCGATAGTCCTGATGGACCGTAAGACAAATTGCCGGTCGTACGTCTGATGTTCATTTTGGAAGATCCTTCGGTCTGACAACCCTGTCCTCGGAAACCATCTGAGAAGCCACTCTCAACTGGATTTCCGCGGCGTCCAAAAACATTTTCAGTTGCTTGAGGTTTCCCGGGCTCAGCAGGATGCCAAGCGGGTCGTGGTCCTCATGGAAAGTCAGCCGTAACGTAACTCGCGGATGGAGGCATTTCAGGGATGGCTTATAGCTCTGGATGGGATCTTTGTCGGCATCAAACTCCTCGTCGAACTCTGATATGAACACACATCGCGTGTTGAAGGACTGTATGTGAAGCAGGGGCAGTTCAGGGCTCACTTCAGCCGCCAAGTTCCGCAGCAGGGGCTCTATCGGGGTGCCAAGCGCCAGGATGTTGTGTTTTGCGCGACCCCGAAACTTGGGTTCGTCACCAAGAATTCCAGCTTCTGCCAGGTCGTCAACTAAATCAGCGAGGCGGACGTCCTGCTCTGCGCACCGACTCGTCACCCATACCACCGAGCCCACAATGCTCTGCAGATCATCCAGCGGGATTCCCGTTTGCCTCGAAATGGGCACCCATTTGTCGCTGTCCGAGAATTGCTCGGTGCTCCTAACGCTGGCTAGCCATTTGCTCAGCGTCCCAATGACAGAGTCGCTGGCCTCGGTCACCGCCTTGAGATCCGCGCGAAGCTCACTTCGATAGAACGCCGGACTTTTTTCCAATATGCCTGTTTTCACAGTCTTCCGCTTTAGGAGAGAGAATGCACGGTCTAAACCGAGTTGTCAAATGCGCATTCCGGGCCGGTATTCCCGGCCGCTCGAGCGCCGAGGCGCCGAATGCCTCATCCAGGCGCTCACCACCCGCCGGGTTGAGCTTCGGCTCGGCCTGGTCGCTCGGCTCGACAAATAAACGCCCGCTGGGCGGCAATGGCTGGTCTTCATGAGCGATGCCATTTCCACCTTGGTGATTTCCTTTCCCTTGGGCAAGCGGCCCAATTGCAGGCTCACCGCCTGCTTTAACGCGCGCGTCTCGACTTCTCCGACAATGCCTTGTTCGTTCAGGAAGGGGCGGAGGCCGTTTCCGCGATGCGCTCTTTTGTTCATGGATTTTCCAGCAAAAGGTCATCAAGGTTGTGGTTTCTTCCCGGGTCTGCGTCTGCGGGTAGGTTTAACGGGGGTGGCAGGCGGGGTTTTGCACCGGCGGGCTTTGCGGGCGGCCGGGGCTTGGGCTGCGGGCGTCTTGGCAGCGGGTGAGGTGTCCAGTTCAATTCCGAAGACGCCAGCCAGTTCGTTGTCTGCAATGGCGGCGGGTTCTCCGACGGCGGTTGGGCGGACGATGTCGGCGGCTGAGGCGCGGCTGATGAGCTCCGAAGGGTCCACGCCACGAAGGAGGAAGAGCAGTTCGGGTTTTTCATCGAGCCTGGCGCCGACGCCGTAAAGGGTGGCGGCGACGTGTTTGCAGAGATCGGCCCAGTCCGGGCAGGAACAGTCGAGCTCGATTTCTTTGGGGCTGGGAAACAGGCCGGTCTGCTGGCGGGTAACCACTTGCATGACAGCGGAGGAGAGCTTGCCTTGGAGGAGTTCGATGAGGGAGTCAATCTTGCCGGCGCATTCGGTCTGGATGGTTTTCCAGAGGCGCGGGGGCAAGGGCTTGATCTTGATGTCAATCTTGTAGAGTTCTGAGCCGCTGACGTATGAGGTGATTTTGCCCTCGGAAATCTGCAAATCGACGACCGAGCCGTTGCGGATGTAGGTGCGGCCGCGCGGGAGGCGGTTGGAGTAGTCGCTGTAGGCCTCAAGGTTGTCGCACCAGGCCTTGCCCCAGAACGTGCCGGCAATCGTCCGCCCGGCCAGGACCACCGGCGAGACTGCGCGGCCGGCTTTTTTCGTCAATTTGGCCATCTCTCGGGCGGCGTTGGCCCGGCGTTGGGCCACGGGCACATAAGGCCGCCAGCCGCCGTAATATCCGTAACTTCTCCAACTCATAGGTTTTGATTCGTTTTTAGACCAAGGTTCATGAGCAAGCCGACATCCGAGTGTCGAGTGTCGAGTGTCGAGTGTCGAGTGTCGAGTGTCGATTTCGTTCCCTCGACACTCGCCACTCTTTCACTCCCCCGCTGCGGCCTTGATGTCCAGGGCCACGAAGCGGAGCAATTCGGAGTTGCCCATCTCGGTCAGCAAGCGCTCGGCGCCTTCACCGAGAATATCCTGGGCCAGGGAGGTTTTGCTGGCAATCAAATTCTGGATGCTCTCCTCGACGGTGCCGCGGCAGGTGAATTTGTGGACCATGACATTGCGCTTCTGGCCGATGCGGAAGGCGCGGTCGGTGGCCTGGTTTTCGACGGCCGGGTTCCACCAGCGGTCGAAGTGAATGACATGGGAGGCGGCGGTGAGGTTGAGGCCGGTGCCGCCGGCCTTGAGCGAGAGCACAAAAAAGGGCGGGCCACCCTCGCGCTGGAAATCGTCCACGCGTTCTTTGCGTTGTTTGATTGGGGTGGTTCCATGAAGGATGAGGCCGGGTTTGCCAAAAACGCCCGCCAGGCAGCGGGCCAACGGTTCGGTCATCTCGCGGTATTGGGTGAAGACCAGGGCCTTCTCCTGCCGGGCGGCAATTTCCTCGCATAGCTCGCGCAGACGCTGGAACTTGCCGCTGGCGGCGGGGTCATAAGCGGCATCGCCCAGCCATTGGGAGGGATGATTGCAGATTTGTTTGAAGCGGGTCAGAAAGGCCAGGATGATGCCGCGGCGTTGAATGCCTTCGACTTCGGGGCCTTCGAGCCGCTCGGCCAATTCAGCGACCGACTGTTGGTAGAGGGCGGCCTGGGCTCGGGTCAACGAGCAGAAGGCGATCATCTCGGTCTTTTCAGGCAGGTCGGCGATGACGCGTTTGTCGGTCTTGAGGCGGCGGAGGATATAGGGCCGCACCAGGCGGCGCAAGGCGCCGAACTGGGTTTGGCCGCCGGAGGAGCGGTCCTTGAGGAAAGCGGCGAATTCCCTGGCGCTGCCCAGCAGGCCGGGGCAAATGAAGTCGAAGAGCGACCACAAATCGGAGAGGCGATTTTCGATGGGGGTGCCGGTGAGAACAATTCTGTGGCGGGAGGGGAGTTCCTTGACGGCGCGCGACTGGCGGGCGCCGGGGTTTTTGACCGCCTGGGCTTCGTCCAGGACGACCAGGTTCCAGGGGGTTTCCTTGAGCCAGGGCAGACGGACGACCATCGAGTAGCTGGTGATGACCAGGTCGCGGCCGGCAATGGCGGCGGTGTCTTTGGCGGCGGCAGCCAGGGTCTCGGCGGAGGTTTCAGCCGGGTGGGCATAGAAGACAGAGAGAGCGGGAGCGAACCGAAGAATTTCGCTTTTCCAATTGGCGACCAGGGAGGCGGGAACGACCAGGAGACTGGGGGCGGGTGCGGGGTGAGCGGGGGACAACTGAGCGGGGTTGGCGCGTTTGAGGACCAGGAGCAAACAGAGGACCTGGATGGTTTTTCCCAGGCCCATGTCATCGGCCAGGCAGGCCCCCAGGCCCAGGCGGTTCATGAACCAGAGCCAATGGGCCCCCTGGCGCTGGTAGGGACGCAACTCGGCGCGCAGCGCCGGGCCGGGATCCGACTCGGCGGATGCGCCGGGGTTTTGCATTTCCTCGAGCAGTTCTTCGAGGCCGCGTCCGGCGATGACACTGGACCATTCGGCCCTCGTGGCTTCGGTTTCCGGGGTTTCCTGCTGGGCGGGGTTGAACCCCGAGAGCAGGCGCAAGCCCTGGAGGAGGCTCACACCGTCTTTGCCCAGGGTGGTCTGGACCTTTTTCCAGTGGTCAAGGACTTCCTGGAGCTTCTGGCGGTCCACCTCGACCCACTTGCCCTTGAGCAACACCAAGCCGGAGGCGGACTGGAGGAGGGCCTTGAGCTCCTCCTGGGTGAGCGGTTCGCCCTCGATCGTCATCTCCATGCGGAAATCCAGCAGGCTATCCTTGCCCAGAAGACTGGCGCCGGCCTCTCCGATGCGCACATTGACACGCGGGCGCGGGGGGTGGCCTGCCTTCCACCAATCCGGGATGCGGGCGACCACCCCGCTTTGCTCCAGGAGCGGGATGTCCTTCAGAAAGGCAAAGGCCTGGTCCGGGCGCCAGACCTGGGGATGGAAGACCGCCCGGGAATCCAACAGCTCACGGGCCAGTTTGCTCTGTTGGGCGGCGCGCTGCACGGGGCTCAACAGGGCGGCCAGCGCCGCGCGGTTCCTGGCCCCCGCATATTCCTCGAGG
>Ga0187877_1002279_pt1 | contig 17473 bp, 14 predicted proteins | sample June2016WEW_17_1_3_FD_132430 | JGI IMG/M metagenome (GOLD analysis project Ga0187877, IMG submission 132430) | Peatland microbial communities from SPRUCE experiment site at the Marcell Experimental Forest, Minnesota, USA - June2016WEW_17_100 | ecosystem: Environmental > Terrestrial > Soil >... | reverse complement strand
CCGAGACCGAGGAACGCGAGCAGAGCGCGATCTGGTCGACCGCTTCGGGCGTGTTGGCCGGCTACCGAACGAGCGCGGCCCTCGCGAGCACAGGGCCCGACCGCTTCGACCCGGAGCTCTTCGTGCGCAGTCGGTCGACACTTTTCATCGCCGCGCCGGCCGAGTACCAGCTGCACCTCGCGCCGCTCGTTGCCGGCATCATCCGGGACGTCCGCACGGCCGCCTACCGGCGCAGCGCGGCGGCACGCTCGCCAGCCAGTCCCCCGCTGCTGCTCGTCCTCGACGAGCTCGCCAACATCGCCCCGCTGCACGACCTCCCGGTGCTCGTCGCCGAGGGCGCGAGCCAAGGAGTCGTCACGCTCGCCAGCCTGCAAGACCTCTCTCAGGCACGCGTCCGCTTCGGGGTCGCGGCAGACGGGTTCTTGACGCTTTTCGGTACGAAGCTCGTGCTCGGCGGTGTGAGCGATGTCCGGACCCTCGAGGCGTTCTCCGCGCTCGCCGGCAGGCACGACGAGAACGTCACCTCGTCGACGAAGTCCCGCACGCCAGGTCGGCTGCGCAGCCACACCACCCGGACGGTCACGACGCGGCGCGAGCCGCGCCTCGCCGTGGACGCGATCGCCCAGCCGCCCCCGGGGACGGCCATTGCCTTCTTCGGTGCCCGTCCGCGGCGGATCGAACTCACCCCGCACCACTGCTCGTCGCCGTGGCGAGAGGTCGCCGGCAGGACCGTCGCCTCCCCGCCGGGTCGTCGACGCCTCGGCGTCCGCCCATTCCCGCCGGACGGGAGATCGCTCACCGGCTGAGCGAGACTTCACGGCGGCGCGACGTGTCGTAGACGCGACAACCCCGGGCCCAGCCGTCCTCCTCCCCGCCCAAGCCCAGCCCGAAGTGGCACGTCCTTCCCCGACGCTCGGTCTTTTCCGCCCGAATGCGCCAAGCTTCGCGGGCCCGCCGGCCTTCGGGCGGGCGGCCGAGCGTCCGGCGCAGCTCCGCCGGTTCGGCGAGCTCCAACGCGAACGATCGCTCGCCGGCGAGGCCGCGCTCCACGGGGGCGACGGCGACATGGTGACGCACACCGTCGGGCAGGTGCGCGATCCCGGGCCCGAGAAGGCGCGCCCCCCCAAAGACGATGAGATCGAGATCCCCGGCCCGCTGCCGACGGAACGCCTCCGACGGTCGGACAACCTCGACGGCCAACGATCCGAAAACCCGGGGTTCGGCGGCGACGACGAGCGAACGGCGTCCTTTCTGCTGGCTCTCCTCGGCGAGAAGCCCGATGGCTCCGAGCGCGGCGATAAGGTCAGCGCCGATCACGACCTCGACACCGCCGACGGTATGTCGCGTGAGCGCCTCGCCCGGCTGGACGGCGACACCGAGGGCTATCGCCGGGTGGGGCGCGATCGGTGCTGGCGTCCGGCCGGCCCGCAGGTCGCACCCGACGAGCACGACCGTCGCATCGGTCGCACACGCGCCATCGACGAGGGGGACGACAGCGCGCAACGGGCAGCGGTCGGGATGCGCGACGACGACGAAGGACCCGCGGGCGGGCGCCTCGCGCACGCCGAACGCGGTCGTCGCGATGCCGGTCGCCGCTTCGAGATGGGCGGCGCCACGCCGATCGGGTGCGAGACCGACGACTGGACGCCCGAGGCGTGCCGCCGCGACCGCCGCCTCGCGCAGGGCCGTGTAGACAGAGCACGGATCGCCCGCTTTCCCCGCGACGATGACCCCGGGGCGCCAAGATCGTTCGCCGCCGGCGGACCCGGCATCGTCGGTCGCCGCGCCCAGGTCCGGGGCCGCTGCCATCGCGCCCGCCAGACGCTGGCCGAGCGTCGCGATCTCCGGGGTCGCGAATCGTGCCTCGACCAGACCCCCGGGGATGCGCCCTCCGCCGGCGGCACGCAGCTGCACGGCGCGGGCGCCTTGCGGGACGAGTTCGCCCGAGGCGAGCAGCGCGTCGACCGCGGCCTCCAGGCGGCCGGCCGGGGCGCCGTCGGCGAGGCGGGCACAGGTGGCACGGACGAGTTCGCGCCGGTCGAACGGGCGGCCGAGGGACTGGGCCGCCGCCGCGACCCTCTCCTCGAGGCCCACGTCGTCAAGCTCGACACGCTCGGTGGCCGGGGTGCGGCGCGCCCCGAGCCTGGCGACGGCCGACCGCGACACGCCAAGAGCGAACGCCCGTTCGCGCCAGGTCGCGACGAGCGTCTCGTAGTCCCCTCCAAGCCCTTTCTCGGGGCGGGTGCGGTCGGCGGCGAAACGTGCGGCGTGCGGCCCCGACCATCCCGTGCGGTCGAGCTCGGCGGCGATCTCCGCACTCCGGCGTGAGAAACCCCGCAACGCCGCCGCTGTGATCCCGATGAGGTCGGCAAATCCGTCGAGGCGCGCCCGCCAAGCGACGGACAACCGCCGGGAGATCTCGTGGCGCAGCTGCGCCCGGTAGAGGGCGCCGGCGGCCGAGGCGTGCGCGTAAAGCGGCCGGGCGTCGAGCGCTGACCACCTTCCGCTGGCATCCGGCGCGAGGTTGGCGACGACGAGGTGGGTGTGGAGATGCGGATCGTCGGCGCGGCTCGTGCGGTGGAGGAACGCCGCCGCGACAAAGCCTTCCACCCGCCGTGGCGTGCCGGCGCGGCGCACGGCCGCGGCGTGGCGCTCGAGGTAGCCAAGGGCGCCGGCCACCGCCTGCTCGTGGGATCGGCGCACCTCGGCGACGGCGTCCGCCGGCCCCAGCGCGTGGAGAAGGCTCACCGACTTCGGCGCGGCAAAGGTGCAGTCGAAGGCGGTCACCGTGACCCGGTGGTGGCGGGGATCGAGGGGTGCCAGGGTCGTGGGATCCATTCCCGAGAGCAGCGTCAAGTAGCTCGCGACCTCGACGGTCAGGTCGGCGAGTCCCAGCGCCCCGGCGAGGCCGCCCCACCACGTGCCGTCGGATTCGACGAGCCCGGGGCGTCCCGACACCCGTTGTGCGGTCGCCTCGAGGTAGTACGCCTCGTGTCCTCGTCGCACCTTGGCCACGCTGAGCACGGCAACCGACGGTAGAAAAGGTCGGCGTCCCCTGACCTACCGCCGGGACGAGGAAGCGTCACGCGCCCGGCGACGGCCGCGGCACGGGTCCCGTGACCGCCGCTACGGGCCTTCCCGGTAGCGGGTGAGCGCCCGGCGGGCGACTGCCGCGGCCGCGTCGCGCAGCTCGGGTGGATCGATCACCTCGGCCGACGGGCCGAGCCGGAGGAGAAGACGGCCGAGAAAGTACTCCCCGGCGACCTCGATCGCCGCGACGACGCGACCGTCGGGCAAGCGGCTCGGCGGCGCGGCAACCAGCCGGTCGACGAGCACAAAGCGGGATTCGTCGAACGCAATGTGGGCGGTGCGCGCTCCGGCGCCCCCTACGAAGGCCCGCGTCCCGTCGAACTCGACCGGCAGCGACCTCGGGGCAACCGGCTCGCCGAGGCGCCGGACGCGGGCGATCCGCGCCACCTGGAAGCGGCGCCAATCCCCGGCGAGACCGCAGAAGGCGTCGAGGTAGAACCGGCCCTCGCGGGCGACGACGGCGTAGGGCTCGACGCGCCGCGTCGTCTCGTCGCCGCGCTTCGTGCCGAGATAGTCGATCTCCACCGCCTCACCTGTGGCCGCGGCCTCGCGCAGCTCAGCGAGGTGCTCGGGGACGTCAAGCTCGACGCTCACCCGCTCGAGCCCGAGCGCGAACCCGAGCTTGTCGAGCGCGCTCGCGAGCGGGCTCCCGGCCTCAGCGCCCTCGAGGGCGAGCATCGCTCGGGCCGAGGCGGCGAGGGCGAAGCCCTCGTCCGGTGTGAGCCGCGGTGGGCGCCTCAGGGCGTCGAGCCCGTAGGCGATGACGCGGTCGTCGTCGACGATCAGCTCGAGGAGGGTGTCCGGTGTGTACGGGGGCAGTCCGCAGCACGCGGCGAGCTCGAGCTCGCCGACGAGGGACCGCTCGTCGAAGCCGAATCGCGCCGCGAGGTCGACAAGGGAGGACTCGCCGACACGGGCCAGGTAGGCGAGGACAGCGAGAAGCCGGCGAAGCCGCGTGCCGGCGTCGACGGCGGCGGGCGGACGCTCAAGGGTCATCTCTGTTCCTCCGTCCGACGCGACACGGCCGCGAGGCGCCGGATGACCCCTCGCCGCATCTCGGGGGGGGCGAGCACCTCGACCGCGTCGCCGAGCCCGAGCACCCACGAGAAAAAGGCCTCCTCATCGCCGACGCTGAACGCGAGGCGCACCGACCCGTCGTCGTCGCGCCGGCGAAGCGCCCCGGCGCCTAAGAGCGCGATCGCCTCCGCGGCTTCGCGGGTGTCGACGGAGATCTCGACCTCGGTCGCCTCCGGTTCGGCGGGGCCGGAGGCACTCGGCTGGAACGGGACGTAGCGCAGCTCTTCCGCCGCCTCGAAGCCCTCCGGCCGCTCGTAGAGCCCGGGCGAGCCGGCAACCACCTCGCTCTCGATCCGGTCGACCCGGAAGCGGCGCAGCGCCCCGGTCTCGGCCGCGGCCGCGTCTCGTCCGACCAGGTACCAGCTGCCGGCGCGGAAGACGAGCCCGTAGCCGTCGACGTGCCGCTGGCGGCCGTGGTAGGCGAAGGTGACCGGCGCCCGGTCCCGGATCGCCTGCTGGAGCAGCCCGAGGGCCGGTAGTGACGGCAGTATGGCGACGGGCGCCACGATGCTGCGCGGCCGGTCCGTGCCGAGCTTGTGCACGGCCTCGTGGCCGACACCGCCCTCTAAGCGCACAGCGACCAGCGCGAACGACAGCGCGGCGGCCTCCTGTGGGGTCAATCCCAGGTCGGGCAGGTAGTACTGCTCGGGCAAGATCCGGTACCCCACCTGGTCGTCGCCGCCGATGCGTTCGACCGAGATCGGTATCCCGTTGTCGCGCAGCGTGCGTTTGTCGCGTTCAAACGCCTGGCGGAGCGCCCCGGGGGCGGTCGGATAGCCGCCGACGACGATGCCGATCTCCCGCAGCGGCAGCGGGTGGGAGGCGTTCAACAGGGCCAGGACAAGGTTCGTGATCCGCTCGAGCCTGCTCAACCTCGTCGACATGCGAGCAATCTAAGCCCGGGCCCGGCTGGAGAGATACCGGCGGGCGACGGGCGGGCCGCGCTCAGACCGACGGCAGGAACCGCGTGAACCGCAGCGGCGGTCTCCTCAAGACGAAGGTGACGAGGACGCGGACGTCGCGGACGCGCACGATGACGATCGCAAGCGGGTCGCCGTGCTGGTTCGGCGGCCAGCCGAGCGCCACATCATTGGTCGAGAACCTCCCGTGGTAGGCCACGGCGCAGATCGCGCTGTGTTCGTGCCGCAGCACAGCTGGAATGGCGACTCTGTTCTTCGGGCCCGTCTTCATCTCACGTAGGGCCGCCGTCAGGTCCTTCGTGCTCAGGTACCGGACCCCGGCAAAATGTCCCTCCTCGTTCACGGCTGCGTGGGCGACCGCGAGGGTACGGAAGCACGGGCTCTCGTGGGGACCGAGGGCGTTGCGAGCCGAGGTGCACGCCGCGAACCCGAGCGAAGCGGCCACAAGGCCAAGCACTGCCGTCCCGAAACGTGCGGCCTCAGCGAACCGGACGTTGTTCGCGCTCATTTTTCCACCTTCCCAGGCGCGCCCGGTGCATCGACCACCGTCGCGCCCTCCCGCGAATCTGACAAGGGCACCCTTGACCCGGGCGGCTTCGCCGTCTGACCGGGCGCGGGAACTCCGCTGCGTCGGCGCGCGAGCCCGAGCCCCGCCCAGGCCGTCCAGCCGAGCGGCAGGAAACCCCAGAAGCTGATGATCCGATAGGTGAGGACGGCAGCCACCGTCGACAGCTCCGCCCCGCCGAAAGCGACGAGGGCGATCGTGATGCTGCCCTCGACGACACCGAGCCCGCCGGGGGTGATCGGCAGGTTGGCCGCGAGCTGACCGGCGCCGTAGGCGAGGAGCAGTCCCCGCCACGGCACCGCGCCGCCGACGGCGAGGAAACCGCAGGCCAGGCAGCCGCAGTCGAACATCCAGTTGCCGAGCGCCGCGCCCAGGCTGACGACGAGGTCCCGCCAGCTGAGGCGGAACGCCTCGACCCGCGCCACCCAGCCCTCGACGACGACGACGCCGGAACGCCGCGGCCGCCCGAACAGACGCCGCGACACCTCCAAGGCGCGAACCACGAGACGCGCCAGCCAGCGGCGTTGGAAGACGACGGCGTCGGCCACGATCGAGATCGCGAACACGCCGAGAACGACACCGACCAGGTCATACGACGCGCTCTCGCTCGCCGCGAGGGCGACACCCACGGTCGCGACCAGGCCGAGCGCCACGGCGGCGCAAACGAACGTGGCGAGCAGCGTCCAGACGGCGAGGGTTTCGTCCGCGCCCTTGCGCCGATAGAAACGGAATACGTAGACGCTCGCGAACGCCGGGCCACCGGGAAGCGAATTCGAGATCGCCGCCGACGCGGCGCTCAACGCGGTCATGAAGCCGACACCGGTCGACACCCCGCCGGCTTGGAGAAGACGCCGCTGCAACACGGCGAACGAGACGTACGACGCGACCTCGCAGACGACCGCGGCTACGAGCCAGCCCGTGCTGAGATGGGTGAGCTCAGACGAAGCACCGATGAGCTCGCCGCGCTGGCCGTTGAGGGCCCAGAGCGCGAGCGCGGCGAGACCGAGCCCGACGACGAGACGCAGAATGTGCCACCAGCGCGTCCGCGAGACGCGACGTAGTTGCGCGCTCCACGTCACGCCGAAGCGTACCGTGGAGGCTTCGTGTGGCCGCGATGATTCGGTCGCGGCCACGGATTTGCCCCTTCCCGACCACGGAGCCGTGGACCCGGACGCCGGCGCCACGCTCGACGAGTCCACCTGCGTCGCCGTCTAAGCCACGGACTTAACGGCGAACCAGTCCGAGGGGAGTCCGAGGGCCGCGGCGAACTCCCAGCCGGTGACGGTCTTCGACGACCTCACGCCGGAGACGACGATGTCCTCGACCCGGCCGCCAAGTGTGCCGCGGCGGTTGCGCGCGACGACGGTGATCCCGACGAGGCGTCCGAGACCACGGAACCGTCGGCGGACGGCAGAGGCGGAGACCGTGAGGTGCCAGGTGTGGTTCGGGTTGCACTCGAGCGGGTTGCCCGCGACAACGCAGGCGTCACCGAGGTCCCGGACCGCCGGGAACGCACTCCGCGCCGTCCAGCCACCCGACGACGCGGAGTACGAGGTCAGCGCGACCTGGCCGGAGGAGCGCTCGACGCGGACGGCACCGGAGGTGTACGTCACGGCCGCGTCGGTAAGCGGTGACTCGAAGTTCTCGCCGACGTAGGCCTCGCAAACCGTGTCGCAGATGCTCGCGTACCCTTCCCAGCCACCCGCCTCCATGTACGCCACGGCGTACGAGCGGGAGGCGACAGCCTGCACCTCGAGCGCCTGGAAGCCCCAGGGGTGGCCCTGCGGAGCGCCGGGCGTGGCTCCCGCGCTGCCCCACGACGGCGATTCCTCGGCGGGGACGACACCATCGAGATAGGACTGCAACGGCAGGACGTTGAGCGTCCGCTCGTATCCCGATCGATCGTAGGCTTCGACGTCTCCACGGACGACCTCGTCGACACCGTCGTGGCGGCAGAGCGTGAGGAGTGACGCCGGCGGCGCGTTCGGACTCGCGCTCGCCGGGTGGACCGAGGGATCGATAAGACCGGTCGCGATCGGCACCGACCTGCCCGCCGTTGCCCGGGCCGACGTGCACGAGGTCGACTCGTACACGTCCCAGGTCCCGGCGCCGGTGAGCCGGAGATCGACCGCCATGCCGGCTTGAACCGTGATCACCCCGGGCGGGAGCGTCGTCGTGGTTGTCGAGGAAGGCGGCGCCACGATTGAGGGCCGCAGAGAGATCCTCGGGTTCGTCGTCGCCGGTGGTGACGTCGTCGTCGTCGACGTGGTGGACGTCGTGGTCGACGTGGTCGACGCCGTGGTCGACGTGGTCGACGTGGTCGACGTGGTCGACGTGGTCGACGTGGTCGACGTCGTGGTCGTGGGAGGAGTCCACCCCGCACCCGTGACGGTGAACGCCGAGGGCGACGTGACGACGGGGTCGTAACCGACCGTCCCGACCGGACTGACATTTTCGAGGATCACGACCGAGATCGTCGGGTTGGCGCCGAGGAGGGACCCTACGAGACTCGACGCGACCGTTCCCCCGTAGAAGTGGTTGAGGATCTGCGCCTCGGTCTTGTGGTAGCGGACCGCGTCGCCGAAGGCCCCCCACTGGCCCATGCCGAAGCCCGGACCGTCGCCGTGGCCGACGAAGCCGATCGACTGAATCGGCGTCGCGGTGGTCGCGCCGGACCTCGCCACCGCGAGCGGCGCGCCGACGACCGCTGCCGAGGCGACGGCCGCCAGCAGCAAAATCCGTCGGGCGCGGCGAGGTCCGGCCGTCGCGGGACAAACGATGCCAGTGTGCATCTTGGTGCCAATGTTAGGTGTGCGAGCGCTGGGGCGGCGTGCTGCCTTAGGGAACGGCAAGCGCGGCCTCGATGGCGCGGCAGAACACCGCCGAGGCGACCCCGGGCGTGTAACGCGCGGCATGCAGTCGCCCGGCGGCAACGAGGCTGGAACGCGTCGACGGGTCGGCGAGGAGCCGGTGCACCACCGAGGCGACAAGTGCCGGCGACTTGTCGGGCAGGAGCACGCCCGCCTCGCCGACGGTTTCGGGCACCGCGGCGACTGCGTAGGCGACGACGGGGATGCCCCACGACATCGCCTCGACGATCGGCGCGCAGAACCCTTCGTGGTCGGACAGGCACACGAACACGTCCGCGGTCTCGTAATAGGCGACAAGCGCACCGACCGAAACCGAGCCCGGCAGGCTGATCGCATCTTTCAGGCCGAGCGCAGCGGCGAAGCGACGGAGCGCGTCGATGTACGCGCTCCCCATCTCGCGCCCGACGAGATGGAGCCGGGCGTCGGCGTCGTAGACACGCCGGTAGCAGGCAAACGCCTTGATCACGTCGTGCTGCGCCTTGTGCGGCGCGATCTGGCCTACGAACAGCCAGTCCGCGCCGCCACGCGCCTGGGCCTTCCCGAGCCGCTCGAGCCAGGAAGGGTCAGCTGACTGCTCCAAGTTCCCGCCGTCAGCGAGGAACGGCACGACGGTCGTACGCGCGAATCCGTTCTCGGCAAGTTCGGCCGCGTTGTAGGCGGAGCGGGCGAGTGCGTAGGAGACGACCGGCGCGAGCAACTGCAGCTGCTGGCGGCCAAGGCGGGATTCCTCGCCGAGCGGCGGAAGCCAGCGTTCGACGAGCGGTGCCGGGGTGATGTTGTGATAGTCGAGGAGCTTGCGGCCCGGGTGGCGCACGACGACATCCGCCGTCGGCCCCCCGATCGAGCACTGGTAGAGGATCCACTGCCTCCCGTCGGCGAGGAACGGGAGCTCGCTCAGCGGGTGGACCCGGCCGGCGCAACCGGGTCCGATGATCGCGGCGTAGATCTCCGATACAAAGCCCATCTCGCGCAACAGCCTTTGGGCAACGAACGTGTGGTTGCTCACGGCGTCGTGCTCGATGATCGACGGGATCACCTGGTCGATCCGCGCCGGGCGAGAAGGCGACGAGCTTGCTGGTCCGTTCCCCTTCACCGGTTCGTCCCGGCTCGAACGACACGGAGCGGGCGCTCGGCGAAGGCGAGCATCCGGCGCAGGTACGGCCGCGCTGAGGCCGGGACGAAGCGGCGCGCGATCCGCCGCAGCAGGAGCGAGCGCTCCGCGAGTCGCGGCGCCCGCAGGGCGCCGGTCGCCGAGCGTTCGAAGGCGCGATCGAGCTCGGCAGCGTCCGCGGCCGTCCAGCGCCCGGTGGTGGCGAGACGTTCTACATCGGCGCGGGCCGCGGCGATCAGCGGCGCGGCGAGCGGCTCAGGATTCTCGCTCATCCGGTCGCGGCCTTCAGGTTCGCCTCGACGATCACACGCTGGCGTGACGGGTGGCTCCCGGCACGACGACCTCGACACGCATTGGGAGCGAGACCAGGCCCGTGGCCTTGCTCGGGTTCATCACCTCAAACTCGCACGCCGGCTCCGCGAGGCCGATGACGACACCTCCAGAGTCTCGCACGTCGACGTTCACGATGAACCGGCCGTCGAGGAGCGGCAGCGAGTCGAAGCAGAACGTCACGGACCCAGCTCCCGGTGCGAGCATCATCGCCTCGTCGACACCGCTGCTCCTCGTCGCGAACACCGTCTGTTCCTTGTCGGACAGGATCTCGATCGCGAACTGCGCACCGTCGACGGCCGAGGCCACCGAGAATTCGACGCGGATCGTCAGCGGCTCGCCCGTGACGAGATAGGGCCGCTCTCCGACACCGGGGTGCTCGACGGTGACCGACGTGATCTCGACTTGGGGGCGCGCCGCGACGGCGACGTAGGGTGCGACGTCCGCGGGGAGCACGGCTTCCGAGGCCGGGGCCGCGTCAAGTGCGAGCAGACCCTCCTTGAAGACGCGGATCGCCTCGCCCGGCGGGGCGAAGGTGACGAGCCGCCCCGCGTCGAATACGAGGATCTCGTCGCAGATGCTCCGCAGCATGTCGGACGAGTGCGAGACGACGATGATCGTCCGGCCATCGTCTTGGAACAGCTTCACCCGCTCGAGGCACTTCTGCTGGAACCGTTCGTCGCCGACGGAGAGCACCTCGTCGACCAAGAGGACGTCCGGATCCATGCTGACGGCGATCGAAAAGCCCAGCCGCACGGTCATCCCCGACGAGTAGTACTTCACCTGGTTGTCGATGAAGTGCTCGATCTCGGCGAATTCGACGATCTCGTCGAACCGGTGGCTGATCTCCCTCCGTGACAGCCCGAGAAGCGACCCGTTCAAGTAGATGTTGTCGCGCCCCGAAAGGTCCGGAGCGAACCCCGCGCCGAGCTCGAGCATCGCCGCGACCTTCCCGCGGACGACGACCTGCCCGGCGGTTGGCTGGAGAATACCGGCAATGCACTTGAGCAGTGTCGACTTGCCCGAGCCGTTACGGCCCAGGATCCCGACCGTCGAACCCGGCTGGATCTCCGCGCTGACGTCCCGCAGCGCCCAGAACTCCTCGTAGGGGATGTGGCCCACGTGCAATAGGCGCTCTTTGAGCGACGAGTATTTCTCGAGATAGAGGCGGAAGCGCTTCGAGATGCCCTGGATCTCAACGGCGGAGCTCATCGGTTCCTCAGAGCTCCTCGGCGAAGTTCCCGCTGATGCGGCCGAAAACGAGCATCGCGCCGAACAGGAGCAGTACCGCCGCGCCGAGCTGCACTCCGAGAAGCTCGACGTAGACGTGGTACGGGTACGTCGCGAGCACGGCGTAGTGGCTGTTGCCCGGGATATGCACGAAGACCTTGCCGTACAGCGCCCGCTGGAAGCTGATCACGACCGTGGTGACCGGGTTCGCGAGGTACAAGCGCGCGAGCCATATGAGATGGTGCCTCGCGAACATCCCGTAGGCGAGGTCGTAGCTGTAGATGATCGGCACGCCCCAGAACCAGGCGTTGAGGACGACGAGAATGAGGTGCTCGATGTCGCGGAAAAAGACGTTCACCGCCGACAGAAACACCGAGAGCGCCGCCGCGAAAACGATCAGGTCGACGAGCGCGAACAGGGCGATCGGCAGGTAGCTCCACGCCGGCGAGTACTGGAAGCCGACGAGGAACAAGATGAGCACGAGTGACTGGAAAAAAAAGAACACGCAGGCCGTACCGACCTGCGACAGGGCGAGGATCTCACGTGGGAACGCGACCTTCTTCACGATCCCCGAGTTCGCGACGATGACACTCACCGCTCCCGTGGTCGCGGTCTGGAACAGATTCCAGATGAGAAGCCCGGCGAACAGGTAGAGGGCAAAGTACGGCGTCGGGTTTTTCAGGAAGTACTTGAACACGACGTAGTACACGAGCAGCACGAACGCCGGGTTGAGCATCGACCACAGGAAGCCGAGGACGCTGTTCTTGTACTTGACCTTGAGGTCCTTGCGGACGAGGAAGACGAACAGCTCGCGCGCCCCCCAGATCTCTCGGAGACGTGTGCGCAGAGATACCCGCGAGGAGACGACCCGCGCCATCAACTCTCTGCCGTCGTCCTTCCGGCCCCCGAGGGGCACGACAGACCGCAGTCGCGTCGCGAGGCCGGTAGCAGCTGCAGGCACGCTGGCCTCGCTCACCGTCCCCATGAAGGCTCACACCTCTCATGCCTCTGGTGATCACGGGCCACCCCGACGGAGGTGCGTCCCCTTCTCATCCCAAGTTCGCCCATCAAGGCGACCGTGCCGGACTGGTTGTCCGGGGCGCCGCCAAACCCCGGACCAGTGCCGACGCATCCTAGTGGCCAGACCTTCGAGAAGGGGTCGCATGCCGGCGTCTACCATCGGGACCCGGATCACTGGGAGCGAGGAGCCGGCGTGGGACAGGTGCGAGGTCGCGTTGTGTGGCGCAAGGCACGAACCGCGGCGTCGCTCCCGGGCCGGGTCGCCGCGAACGAGGAGAGGATCAACGCTCTCGAGAGCCACGTCTCGGTCAAGATCGATGAGATGCGCGCCGAGCTCGCCGAGATCCGATCCCTCCTGCGCACCCAGATCGACGGCGACGCCGAGGCGACCGAGCTCCTCGGACGGCTCCTGCAGGCTGCCGAGCGGCGCCTGTCGACACTCGAGCAGTCGGTCGCCGAAACGGCCACCAAGGCCGGCCGCGCCAGTCGATGACCAGCGGCGGACCCCCGGCACCGGCGGGGACCGTCGTCGTCGACCTCCAGGCGCTGCAGAGCCCGACGTCGCGCGCCCACGGCATCGGCCGCTACGCCGCGAACTGGGCGTCGGCGCTCGAACGATTGCGTCCGGATCTCGTCGGGACGTACCTGCTCAATCCCGACCTGCCGCCCCCGGGTCCGATCGACGAGCTCGTCTCGTCCGGCAAGCTCGCCTACCGGGGGGCACCGCACGCCGTGGCGCCTGGCGCCCGGATTTTCCACTCGCTCTCGCCGTTCGACCTCGCCGTCGACACCGCCGCGGTCTGGCCAGCGGAGGTCGACGCGGCCGGCCTGGAGCTCTCGGCGACCGTCTACGACCTGGTCCCAGCGCGCGACCCCGATTCCGAGCTCGTCGACATCGCCGAGCGCCGCCGCTACCGGACCCGCCTCGAGCTCGTTCGTTTGGCCGCCGGCCTCCAGGTGCTCTCCGGCGCCGTCGGCACCGAACTCGTCACGAGGCTCGGCGTCGACCCGAGACGCGTCACGGTCGTCGGCGCGGCTCCCGACGACCGATTCCGGCCGAGCGAGTCGCGCGCCGCCGCGACAAAGCGCGCTATCGCCCACCTCGGCCGGGTGGGCCTCAACCGAAAGTACGTCCTGTACCCGAGCGGCAGCCACCCCCGGAAGAACAACGAGCGGCTCGTCGAGGCGTGGACGTGCCTCGGAGGGACCGCCCGCGAACTGCAGCTCGTCATCACCGGCGACCTGCCGCAGTCGACGGCCCACCACCTTCGCCATCTCGCCGCGGCGCTCACCCCCGACCCGGTGGTCGTCCCGGGCGTCGTCGACGACGACACGCTCGTCACCCTCTATCAAGGCGCAGAGCTCGTCTGCTTCCCCTCGCTCGCCGAGGGCTTCGGACTGCCCATCGCTGAGGCTCGCGCCTGTGGCGCGCCCGTCATCTGCTCGGACCGCCCGCCGCTCGATGACCTCGTCCCGCCCGAGGCCCGGTTCGACCCCGAGGACCCGCACGACATCGCCCGGGCGATCACCGTCGCCCTGCGCCACCAGGGCGGGGCGGCAACGCCCTCATCGTCGCCGCTCTCGCTCGCGACCTGGCCCGAGGTCGCGGCGCGTAGCGTGCAGGCGTTCGAAGATCTCCTCGCCGCCAAGGACTCCCGGCCGGCGGTCCCGCTCCGGCGCCGATGGCGCGCCCTCCCGCGCCTCGCCATCGTCACGCCGCTGCCACCGGCACCTTCGGGCGTCGCCACGTACAACTACCGGCTCATCGAAGAGGTTGTCGCGACAGGCGAGGTCGCCATCGACGTCTTCGCCGACGGCCCCACGCCAGCAGCGGAGGCACCTGCCGGCGCGGTCCTGTACGCGGCACCGGCGCTGTTGTCGGTCGAGCGATTGACCGGTCGCTACGAGTGGGTCATCTACACCCTCGGCAACAGCCACCACCACCTCGGCGCGCTCGCCCTGCTCCGCGAGCGCCCGGGCGTCGTCATCAGTCACGACGTGCGACTGACGAACCTCTACCGCCACGAGACTGGCGACCCCGGCCTGTTGCCTCACGGCCTCGCCGCCCGGATCCGAGCGATGTACGGCGACACCCTGCCGGCACACCTTGGGGAGTACAACGAGATCCGCGCCGGCGACCTCGCCCGCTACGGGCTGCTCATGGCCCGAGAGGCGATTGGCCTGTCCGAGGTCTTCTACGTCACCTCCCGCGCCGCCGCGGCGCTCGCCCGCATCGACGCCGGACCCGGCCTCGCCGGACGCGTCGCAGTGCTCCCGTTCGCAATCGAGTCGCCACGCGACCGCCACTCGGGCTTCGACGAGAATGCCGCTGTCCCACAGGACTGTCCGGTCGCGGCCGCGTGGTGGGGGCGCGCGCCAGACACCCGCAGCGATCGCCCCGTCGTCGCCCATTTCGGGATCGTCGACCCGGTGAAGGCCCCAGAGCTCCTCCTTGAGGCCTTCGCCACCTTTCTTCGACGGTCTGGCGACGCCGCCGGCACGGCGATGCTCGCCTTCGTCGGCCCGATCTCGGCAGAACTCGCCCGCGACCTCGCTGCGCGGGCCTCCTCGCTCGGCATCGACGGGCGGCTCGCGCTCACCGGGCCGCTTTCGCCGGAGAACTACCGCGCCTGGCTCGCCGCCACGGCCCTCGCCGTGCAGCTTCGCCGCTCGTTCAACGGCGAAGCCTCCGCCGCGGTTGGCGAATGCCTGGCGTCAGGCGTGCCGACGGTCGCGACCGATCTCGGCTGGCTGCGCGAGCTGCCCAGGTCCGCGGTCGAACTCGTCCCCGCCTCGGCGAGCGACGAAGAGCTCGCGCAGGTGATCGCCGACCTTCTCGCCGATCCCGATCGGCGGGCCCGGCTCTCCGCGGCAGGCCGCGCCTTCGCCGACCGGCAGAGTTTCACCGCAATCGCCCGCGCCCTTCTCGATGCGTTGTTCGCCGACCGCCCCGCCGCCGCCCCCGGACCCGGGGGCTGATCGGCGAACTCAGACTGCGTTCGTCGCCGAGTTCTTCGTCGCGAGGCGGCGACCGAGCGCGACCACGCCCCGCGCTACAGCCTCAGGGTCGATCGCCCGCCTCTTGCTGCCACCGAAGGGCGACTCGGGCGCCGGACCGATCGAGCCGCCGAGGGTTACCCGAGCCGCCATCGCCGCACGGTCGTACGTCGCGCGCGCCCGAACGAGCTCGAGCACCTCGGTCCGTGGATCCTCGTCGTCGCTGACGGCCCAGCCCTCCGGAACGGCCTTGCGGACGACGGGGCGCTCAGGTGCGACGCTGACCCGCTCCTCGGGCACGTCCCAGATCGAAATCAGCTGGTCACGATCTTTCTCGGTGCCGACGACCACGTGCGACGCGGCTGACCAGATCTCCCCCATCGCCCGGCTGCCGATACCGCCAGGAATTGGCGAGGTCGCGTCGAAAAGGACCGTCGACTCCTCGTACATTCGCAGCGCCGCCGCGAGCGTCGTGAGGGTCACGGCCCGCCACAACCGCCCCGCGCCGGGACCGAGCGGCAGATGATTCTCGAAATGGAAAACGACGGCTTCAAAGCGGCGCGACCGCCACGCAAGCCGGAGCGCGACAAGCGGCCCCTCGAGCCGGGCGCTGCGGTGCGCCGCGCTCCGGTCGTCCGGTGAAAGGAGCTCGACGTCGTGACCCTCAGAAAGGAACGTCGTCGCGATCTCGGCGAGCGCGAAGGCGGCGTCGCCCCCGGGGGGCGGAACCGTACCGACAACGAGGATCCTCATCGCCCGACCCGCTTCGTGAGCCCGGTGAGCGCCCCTTCCATCGAGTCGAGCACCTTGTCCCAGGTGTAGTTGGCGAGCACGTACCGCTGCCCGCGAGCCGCGAGCGTCGCCGCGGCCTTCGGCGCCTCGGCGACGAAACGGAGGCACTGCGCGAACTCGAGCTCGTCCGAGTAGGTGAGTCCGCCACCTGAGCGCTCGCAGTGCCAGGTCACGACCTCCCCCGCTGCCGAAGCGATCACCGGGGTTCCCGCGAGCCACGCTTCCATCAAGGTGCGCGAGAAGCTCTCGTTCGTGCTCGGCTGAACGAGCGCCTCGGCCGCGGCGAAGGCGCTCGGCATCTCCTCGGCGTCGAGATAGCCGAGGTCGATGACACGGTCCTCGAGGTTCTCCGGGATCTCCGGCGCGCCAACGCCGATCGTCACAAGATCGAAAGCGGCGTCGTTGCCGACGATCGAGGCCGCGTAGGCGGCGAGCAGCTCTCGCCAACCCTTGCCACCCTCGCGTCGCCCAGCGAAGACGATGAACGGCCGCTTCAGGCCGTGACGCTCACGGAACCCCGCCGGGTCGTAGGACTCTGGGACCTCGACCGCGGCCCCGACGACGCAGTGCCGCGGCGGAAGGTCCGGCGCGATGCGGTGGCCGAGGAGGTGCTCCGGCTCGGACAAGAACCACACAGCCGCCACCGAGGCAAGCGTCGACCGGACGATCTGGAGCCGGGCGTAGGGCTCGTCGTGCAGGCACGGGATCACGACCGAACGCTCCGGCGCGACCTGGGCACCGTAGATCGTCGACCAGAAGAGATACGGCGACAACACGACGACGTCGTAGCGCCGGGGGTCGGCCAACAGGTGCAGGTACAGCTCGGGCACTCGGAAACGGCTGTTCACCCACGCGATCTCCGCCGACGCGCTCAGCCGCTCGCCCCCCAATACCCGTTGCTCGAGACTCGACGACGCAAACCTGCGGCGTGAGGTGACCGTCGGGAAGCGTCGGACGACGGCCCCCTGATCCTCAAAAGTCCCGCTTTCGAACTCGTTCGCCCAGCTGAAGTGCGACCGGGCGCACGTCGTCAAAATCTCGACCTCGAATCCGCGACGCACGAAACCGCGCGCCGCCTCGGCCATCACCGCCTCCGACCCTCCGACCACACCGGGGCCGTAGCGGGGGGTGACGAAGGCGATCCGGACCTGCGAACTCGTCCTTCGCGCCATACAGCCGCTCTCTCTCGCCTGCCTGCTCGGACGCCGCCGAGACGAAAAGCGTAGGCGACCGCCGATCCCCAACCAACGCAACCAGGGTGGCTAGCGTCCGCGTCGTGATCCTTTCCACCCACCGGCCCGCTTTTCGCGGGTTGCGAGCTCACGGATGTGCCCTGACCCGAGCAACGAGGCTCCTCGCCGTGGCGGCGATCGGCGCCGCCGCCGTGGCTGGCGTTGCGGCGGCCCCGGCCGCGACTGCGGTGCCACGGGCATCTTCCTGCCGCGTCCTTGCCGGCCACGGCGTCACCTGG
>Ga0187877_1002268_pt1 | contig 17537 bp, 7 predicted proteins | sample June2016WEW_17_1_3_FD_132430 | JGI IMG/M metagenome (GOLD analysis project Ga0187877, IMG submission 132430) | Peatland microbial communities from SPRUCE experiment site at the Marcell Experimental Forest, Minnesota, USA - June2016WEW_17_100 | ecosystem: Environmental > Terrestrial > Soil >... | reverse complement strand
CTGGGCCGCTGGTTCCCCTTCCGCGAGCGCGGCGCGGCGCAGGGCGCAATTTGGCTCTCCAGCAGGTTGGGCGGCGCCGTGGCGCCAACCCTCATCGGCAGCCTCGTGGGGGTGGCGGGAGGCTGGCAGCGCGCGTTCTGGATTCTGGGCGCAGCCGGCATGTTGTGGGCGCTGCTCTTCTTCCTTTGGTTCCGGGATCGGCCTGAGGAAAAGGCCTCGGCCAACCAGGCCGAATGCGCGCTCATCCGCGCCGGCGCCGCAGAGCCGGAGTCCATTTACCAGGACGAGGCCCCGGCCCAGGTTCCGTGGGCCCGCCTGTTTCTCTCGTCGAACCTGCTCTGGTTGTATGTGGCTTCGTTCACCGCCAACCTCAGTTGGTTCTTCTACGTCACCTTTCTGCCCAAATATTTGAAGGACCAATTCCACGTGGATTATTCCCATTCGGAAATCATGACCGGCTTGCCGTTGCTGGTCGGCGGCTTGGCCTGCCTGGCGGGCGGGCGGCTGTCCGACGTGTTGATCCGCTCCACGGGCAGCAAGCGCTGGGGGCGCAGCCTGCAGGGGGCCATTGGCTTGGGCGTGGCCGCCGCTTGCGCCCTGGCTGTCTCGCGCGCCAATTCTCCCTGGCCGGTCATCCTCATCATCTGCATCGCTTCGGCTTTTCAGGACCTGGCCCTGCCGGCTATGTGGTCCGCCTCGGTGGACATTGGCGGACGCTGCGCCGGGACGGTGGGCGGCTGTATGAATTCGGTCGGCGCCATCGGCGCCATGCTCAGCCCGCTGGTCGCGGCCAAAGTCGCCAGCCTTTGGAATTGGAAGGCGGTGTTCGTCGTATTTGCCGCCTCCTACTTTCTCGGCGCGCTGGCCTGGCTGCGGGTGGATGCCAGCCGTCCATTTCTACAGCCGGGCCATCTTACAAGATAACAAACCCCAACCGTTAGCGGATTGGCAAGGCGCTCCCGGTGGCCGGGTGCGATTGAAAGCGTCGGGCGTGGGCCCCGGAGGTTTTGTCCCGGAGGGACATCCGGGAATAGCCCGGCGTTTTAACGCCGGGGAGGCCAGAAAAGGGACTCTCGTCCCGAAGGGACGACTGAGAATACTCGTTGCTCTCAGCCGTCCCTTCGGGACGGAACTACTCTTTCGATTCGCTTACCCGGCGTTGAAACGCCGGGCTATTCCCGGAAGCCCCTCCGGGGCAGAGGGCCGCCATAGGCTGACCGACAGTTTTAATCGCGCCCGCGATGGTCGCGCCTTGGCTCGACACCCGCTGCTCGAGCCGCTTCTCACCTCGGGTGTATTTCGCCAGCGCCTCCGGGTTGAGTGACACCCCCAAGCCCGGCCGGTCCGGAATTGACAGCATCCCTTCGGCGTCCAAATGCCAGCCGCCGGCGACGAGCTCGTCAATGAAGGGCGAGCCGGTCAGATACTCCACCAGGTCGGTGTCGGGGAAGGCGGAGGCGAGCTGCAAATCGGCCGCCAAACCGATGCCCGTGTTCCAGCCATGCGGAATGAACTTCACGCCGTTCTCCTTGGCCATCCAGGCAATCCGCCGCTCCTCGCTGATGCCGCCGACCTTCGTCACATCGGGTTGCACGATGTCCAAGACGCCCCGCTGGAGCCAGGGCTGGAAGCTCTGCCGGCGCGTGAGCACTTCGCCCCCGGCGATGGGCAGCGGAGCGCGCCGGCGCAATTGCACGTAATCCTCGAGCGCATCGGGCGGCAGCGCCTCTTCGAACCACGCCACGCCGTAATGAGCGAGCATCTCCGCCGTGCGCAACGCCCATTTGTAGCCTTGCGGCCAGAAGGCGTCGCTGCCGCCCGCATCCACCATCAGCAGCGAGTCGGCCCCCACCGCCTCGCGCGCGGCGCTGACGATGGCTTCATCCAGGGCCTGGTTGCGCCGACCGAACGGCCCCCAGCCGATCTTGAAGGCGCGAAAGCCCTGCGCCTTGACCGCCCGCAGATGCTCCGCCAGCGCCCCGGGCTCTTCCATCAGCAGCGAGGCGTACGGGCGCACCCGCTCCCGATACCGTCCCCCCAGCAATCGTCCGACCGGCTGCTTGGTCACTTGGCCCAGCAAATCCCAAAGCGCGATGTCGATGCCGCTAATCGCATGGGTCAGCGAACCGCCCCGCCCCATCCAGAAGGTGTTTTGGTGCAGCTTCTCGCTCACCCGCTCCGGCTCCAGCGCATTCTCCCCCACGTAGAGCGGGGCCAGCACCGCCAGCGCGGCCCGCACCAACTGGTCGTTCGTAAAGGTGCTGCCCAGCCCGATCAATCCCTCCTCGGTGTGCACGGCCACCAACGTTTGAACGCAATCCTCCGGCCGCAGTTCGTTACTCCAGCCCCCTTCAGGCGTGGCCCCGCGCAACCCCGCGCATTCGATCTTGGTGATTTTCATACGGCTTGACGCTGACGCGGCGAGGGAGAATGGCTTCCGAACCGGCTCATGGGGGGATGGTGCGCGAGGCGAGTCTCATCATCAACGAAAAAGTTTGAACCGACCAGCTCTTGACTTTACTCGTTCCGGATGTGGCTTGTGCGGCACGGCCAGGTGATCTATGAGATTCTAGCGGTTTAACCGAAGTCTATGCGTTCTCTGCGAATTCCTCTTTTTCTAATCGCGGCCGCCCTCTCCGCGCGCGCGGCCGAACCGGCCAATCTCGTCGCCAATGGAGATTTCTCGCGGGTCTCCGGCGGGCAGCCTCGCGACTGGGAGACCGCCGGTGACGAGGCGTTGGTGACACAAACCCTAAGCGTCATCACCAATGCCGGGGGCAGGGTCTGCGCGCAGCTAAACTGCGCGCGTTTCGAGCGGCAAACCTCCTCCGCCCATGCCATGCTTGCCCAGGTCGGCCGCGTGCCGCTGGCTCAAGGCCGGACATACGAGTTCTCCTGCCAATTCCGGGCTGAGGCTCTCGCCGGCAGGAGCGTCTCTGTGGCCATCAACGATACCAAGACATGGCAGAACTGCGGCCTGCAGACGGCGTTTTCCCTGGCCGACGACTGGAGGACCTGCCGGCGAATATTCCGCGCCACCCGGGATGTCGGGGCAAGCGGGCGGCTCCAGATCTGGTTTAACGAAACCGGCACATTGTATGTGGCCGATGTTCGCATCGTGGAGCATCGGGATGAAGAAGTGGAGTTTACCCAGGTGGTGGGAGCCTCCGAAGGCAAGAACCTCGTGCCCAATGCCTCTTTTGAACTAGGGGGCAGCGGCTGGTCATCCGTGGGCACGGGCATCGGCTGGGGCAACCTGGACCGTCTCCATGGCCGGATTGGAACCTCGGGCGGGCCTGACGGCCGATCCTTCCTGCGTATCCCCGTCGGCGATGCCCTCACGCCCGTGCTCTATTTCGATTATTACGAGCCGGTGGCACAGCGCGAGTTCCGCCCGCTGGCCGCCAACGAGGGCTGGATCCGGGTGGTGAAGGGAGCGGCCTATACCCTCTCCTGCTTCATGCGGGCCAGCCGGGAAGGCGTTCCGGCGGTGTTGGGAGTCGCGGCCAGGGAACCGTCGGGCGACGGGAGAGAGCACCGGCAGGGACTGAAACTAACCACAGCATGGACGCGTTACTCGCTGACCTTCAGCCCGGAACACCGGTATGTCTATGTCTTTGCCGGCCCGGACTTGCAGCGGGAAGAACGGGTGGACGTGGATATCGCTTCGGTCCAACTGGAGAGAGGGGACAGGGCGACGGAGTTTGAGCCGCGCCAGCCGGTGGAGTTGGCCCTCGTCCCATCGGAGACCGGGGGAATCTTCTACGACGATGAAGCCGGCGCACTGCGGTTGCGGGCGTGCAATTACGGCCATGCGCCTTGCCGCCTGACGGTCAAATTCCGGGCCACCGACTTCGATGACCAGCCGGCGGCGTTGCCGGATCGCAGGCTCCAGCTTCCGGCCCAATCCAGCGTCCAGGAGGACGTGCCGCTCCCGGGCAACTGGAAGGGCTTCTATCGCGTGAGAGCCTCGGCCAACACCGGCGAAACGACCCTGGCCGCCCAGGCGCGGCTGGCCATCGTGCCACGGCGTGCCGACCCGGATTCCGTGTGCGGGATCAACCATGCCTTCGTCACCGCCGGCCTGATCAAGCTGGCCTCGAAGGCCGGCGTATCATGGTATCGCGATTGGTCGCTGAAATGGCAACAGATGGAACCGGCCAAGGGCGAATACCACTGGGAACTGGCCGACACACAGATCGATCGGGTCCTGCGCGAAGGGGCGTCGGTGCTGCCGCTGTTGCCGCCCTTCCCTTCGGCGGACTGGGCCAGCGAAGCGCCGCCGGGACTCTCCACCAAGGGGTATCCGGGTGTGCGCGCCCGCCAGGCCTGGGGGCCCCGGGACCCGCAGGAATTGGCCCGGTTCATTGAGCAAGCCGCGCGCAGGTACAAGGACCGGATTCATATTTGGGAATTCCTCAACGAGCCGATCTACACCGATTACGCCCTTCCTGCGAGGCCCCCCGGCCAGTCCGCAGACAAGTCCTACAAGCCGGCCGACTACGTGGCCCTGCTGGAAACCGCAGCGGCGGCCATGCGCAAAGCCGACCCGGCTTGCAAGGTGATCGGCGGCATCGCCGGCGGGCCGCGGGAAATGACCCAGGACGTCCTCGAGGCGGGGATCCTCAAGCATCTGGATATCTTCAACCTGCACATCTATCCCGGCCTGCGGGCGCCGGAGGCCTACGCTGGCGAGATGGCCCAATTGCTCAAGCAGATGGATGCCCGCGGCGGACGCAAACCGATTTGGATCACCGAATTCTCCTACTATGGCGTGGACGACCTGCCCCGCCGTCCGTTCGTCCCCCGTCCGGAGGCCTGGGCCGAAGAACGCTTGCTCGAGAGCGAACGGGAATGCGCCGATTACACGCTGCGGTTTTTCGCCGTAATGCTTTCGCATGGCGTGGAAAAGATATTCATTCACTCGGGCGCCAGCGGAAAAATCAACGACCCGAACTTCGAGTGCGCCCTGTTTGATTACGGCGGCGCGCCCCGGAAGCTGGCGCCTGCGCTGGCGGTGCTGACCCAACTCCTTGGACCCTCTCCCCGCCGCGCAGGCGAAAAGCAAATCGGCCAGGCCGGCCATGTCGCCGCCTTCGAAACGGGCCAACAGGCCGTCCTGATGCTTTGGCAGGCGCAGGACCAAGGGGCCGCCGGCCTGTCATTGCCTTCCGGAAATGACCTGACCTGGCTCGATGCGATGGGCCGAAAACTCGGCGCGCCCCCGGCAAAGCTCTCGAGCTCGCTGACGTACTTGCTGGCTCCGGGCGGGAAATGCGAGGAACTGCTCGGGAGGCTCTGACGGCGTGCTGTTGGGCCGGCGTCAAGGCAAGGCGCAGGCATTCAATCCGCAGGGTGCAGCCATGCCGGCAAGCCGGCCCCGCGCAGGATAGCCTTGAGTTTATCGATCTCGGCCGGCGTGAATTGTGCGTTTTCGATCTTCCGTGTGGTGGCCAAGGCCTCCGGGTCGATCTCCGGTATGGCCCGAGTGGAGTCGAAAGGCCGGCCGGTGAGCGCCGCCAGCACCCGCTGGCGCAGGCCGTCGAAGTCAGGCGGCTCCGGGCTGGACGAGGTTCGTCCACCATGCCATCGAGCTCCCGCTCCACCTCGTCTGCCTCCAGAATGACCCTCGGCGGCTTCTTGATGTCAGCGCCACCGGTCAGCGCCACCCACTTCAACTTGAGCGCCCGGTTGACCTGTCTCATCTGGGCGCGGAGGTTGATCGCCTGCTGAAGCGCGACGGCCTGGGCGAAGGTGCCGGCGTTTTTGAGGAGGATGGCGTTTTCCGCGGCGGTAGCGAGCGGGCGTGTCAGCGTGACGGTGGTTGCCCTTTGTTTTCCATCCCACGTCCAGCCCTCGCCCCCGGCATTCGAGTCGAGTTCGTTGAGCTGCCGGCCATTGACCGCGACGCTCTCCGGCTTGAGCAATCCGTGCACGCGCACGACGTAGCGGCGCGTCTCAAGCTTGCCCGTGTAGCTGCCCGTGAGCGGACCGATCGCCAACCGGTAGTCGCCGTTCCCCTGAGATGGACCGAAGGTGAGACGGCTCCGCACGAACCTGCCGTCCCGGTATTCCAACGACAGGCCATCGTCTTCGTACAACTCAAACGTCGCCTCGGATGGGCCGCCGAAGACCTCGAGCGTCAGAGGGTCGAGCGGCTTTTGGTCCGTGTAGTCCATCTTCGGCGCCAGGGGGATAATCGAGCCGGCCCGCACAAACAACGGCATGCGTTCGATCGGGCATTCATGGATGATGCCCCTGCCACCCGCGTAGATGTCGCCGGTAAAAAAATCAAACCAGTGCTCGCCTGCCGGCAGATAGACCTCCTTGAGCGCCGGCTTGCCTTGGGTGGGTTCAACCACCGGCGCCACCAGGAATTCCTTTCCGAAGAGGTACTGGTGCGGGTGGCTGTAGGCGGGTTCCTGGTTTGGATACTCCAGGCAAGTGCCGCGCACCAGCGGCAGCCCCGTCTCATGAGCGATGCGCGAGCAGGTGTAGGTATAGGGGATTAGGGCGTAGCGCAGTTCCACGAACTTTCGGTAGGTGTCAACTCCCTCCGGGCCGTATTCCCACGGCAGGCGCAAACCCCAGAGACCGTGAAACCAGAGGATCGGGCTGAAGGCGCCGAACTGGACCCAACGACGATACAGCTCGGCGGGAAGGTTCACGTTGCCGACGCCGCCGCAGAGGTTGTTCATATAGGTGACGAGCATGTTCCCGCCCTGAACGGTGGCGGGCACAATCACCTTCAAGCACGCCCACTCGCCCGGAAGGTCGCCCGTGAAGAACGCGCCGTACCGGTGCGAGCCCCAGACTCCGAGCCGGCAGAAATCGAATGCGCGCAGCCCCGTGATCCGCTCCGTGCCCTCGTACTCGATCTCCCGGGTCCAGAGCATCGGGTCCAGGCCCGGCATGTTCGCCCCGGCGCAGCCGTCCTGCCACCAGAACGCCATCCCCATGTCCAGGGCCGGCTTGTGCAGGAGGTCCATGAAAAGCCGCGCGTATTTCGGATTGGCCAGGTCATGGCCGATTTCTTTGGTCCCGGCCGGCAACCCGAGCGCCTGCCGGATCGTCTCGAAGTTGCTGTCGTTGTCCTTCGTCAAAGCCCCGTAGTGTTCATTGACCGTCACTTTGACACCTCGCTGGCGCATCCACCGGAAGAAACCTTTCGGATCGGGCATCTGCTCCGCATCCCAGTCATAACCGGCCCAGATTACCTTGGTGGTGGAATCCGAATCGAGCACGACCATATCCAGAGGCAGGGACTCGTCGCGGAACCGCTTTACAATCATCTTCCATTCCTGGTCCGAATAACCGGCGCGGGAGCCAAACCAGGCGCCCAAGACATATCGCGGAACCAGCGGGCTGGGTCCAATCAGCTTAGCCAGGTCTTCCAGGCCGCGCTTGTAATCCTGGCCATAAACCAGGAAATACCAGTCCTGGCCATCCTTGTCTGGCCGGAGCTTGACCCATGCGGTGGCCTTGTCCCGCAACGCCGTATGGCTGTCATCGAGGAGAAAATACCCGTTTCGGCTTAGCGGACCGGTGTTGGTGACGGGCGTGACGAGCCCCGCCATGTCGCCCGGCACGCCCCCGAGATTCTTGTCGTCGTTATCCCCGGGCTTCCAGCTTCGCTCCCCTGCCCCGTCGCTCCAGTTGATCTGCAGGTTCTCGGACCCGAAAGCGCCTGAGCCTGTCTTGTAGCGCACGACTATCTTACCGCTCCGCAGCGTAAGCCACCCCGCGGTCTGCTCGCTGGCCCACACCGCTGCCGGCCACCCCTCGCGGTTTATGACCGAAATGCTGAGGTCGTCCACGAACCGGCCGGACGGCGAATACTCCAGCCGAACGAGGGACGGAGCCAGAGCCGAGAACCGTGCCTTGCCGCTGGTCACGGTTCTCAGGTCGGACGGTTGGGCCTGGCATCCTTGGAAATGAGGAACCACGAATGACGAAACGCCTATCAGCAAAAACGCCGCCAGCGGGGCGGGGATTCCCCTCAGAGGTCTCTTGAGATGGTCGTTGGCAGGCATGGCCTGACAATGCCGGATATCAACCGGTCGCGCAAGACGAACCGAGACGGGCCAAGCTGGGCGCGATTCACAGCGTCGGGCATGCGCCTCGGAGGTTTTGTCCCGGAGGGACATCTGATAATAGCCCGGCGTTTCAACGCCGGGGAGGCGAGAAAAGGGACTCTCGTCCCAAAGGGACGACTGAGAATACTCCTTGCTTTCAGCCGTCCCTTCGGGACGGACCTACTCTTTCGGTTCGCTGACCCGGCGTTGAAACGCCGGGCTATTCCCGGAAGCCCCTTCGGGGCAAAAAGGCGCCGGGAGTTGACCGTGAGTGTTGATCGCATCCCGAGACGGGAGCGCCCGGCTGCCCCGCAGCGGCAGCCCGCTCGCTTGCGGGCGCCCCATGGCAACCCAATCCATTTCGCGGTTTCTCGGTTGAGCGCGCTTATGAGTTTGCCGCCTGGATGAAGTTGAAGGATCAAGCCGCCGCATTCCGCAGCCACGATCAGGAAGGCGGGCGCAAGGAGGCCTCGGCCTCGCGCATCTTCTCCTCGCCCACGGCTGCGAGGCCCAGCGCGCGAAGCTCGGCTCGAATCTCGGCAGGGGCCGAGCGGAGGAGGCGCACGAATCCGTTCCAGGCTATTTTTGCGTTATACGCGTCGTTCTTCGAGGCGAAGAGTCCGAGCGCCTTCAGGAAGAACCTTCCGGCTCCGGCGAAGTCGCGCTGCTCCTCGGCAATCCTGCCCAACTGGTGGTAAGTCCTCGCCGCGCCGTGTTCGTCCCCCTGCTTTTCCGTGATCGCGAGTGACCTGCGATGCCAGGCCTCGGCGGCGGCAAAATCCCGTCGCTCCTCGGCAGCCCGACCGATGTTGAATAGCGCGATCGACTCCTCCAGCGGGAGGCTGCGTTCCCGGGCCCAATGGAGATGTCTCTCGGCTACGGCCTGTGCCTCTGCCAGCCGGTACTGCCCCAGCTCGTAGTTAAAGCTCACGTTGAACCAGCCCCCGAGGTCGGGTTCGGCGATTTCCACCCGGTCGAGTTTCTTGCGCACGTGGCGGGCGCGGTCGTAGTCGTCCAGGGCGACGGCGGCGGCGAACATCGGCAGGTAATAGCGGCGGACGAAGGCCTCGGGCGGCTCGCCGCGTGCAATCGCCTGGCGCAACTGTGCGTCGAGGGTTTCGAGTCTTTCGCGGGCGGCCCGGGCTTCAGCCATATCAACCGGCATCGGCGGCGGGTCGGACTCGAACCGGCTGCCGCCGCCGAGGAGGTGGACCTTGAGCGGCATCCAGCGTTTCAGGTGGTCGGCGACGGAGGAGAGCAGCCGGTAGTCGAAAGGCAGCAGGAGAAATAGTGTTTGGCAGTCGAGCGCGTCCCACTGTTCGCGCAACAGGTTCATGCCGCGCCAGAAGGCGACGGGGCGAGGATCACCCTCGGCCGGCGGCGGGTCGCCGGTGTCGAGCAGGAACAACAGGCCCTGCTCGGAGGGCCAGTCCGCGGCGGCGGCCCGCGCAAGGGCCAGCAGGTCCGCGGGCTCGTCGCGGGCCGGGGAGAACTCGAGCACCAGGTGGGGGCGGGGCTGAGGCGGGCCGGTCCCGAGCGCGAGGAGCCGGGCGATGACCTCGCGCGCGCGGGCTTGCGCATCGATCTCGACGGCGATCAACTCGCGCACCGGCTCGGCCACCGCGTTGCGGAGCCTGGCCCAGGCGCCGGGGTCGCGGAGCTCAGCCAACGCGTCCGAGTTCCTTGAGGTTGTCGATGACGAGCGGATGGACTCCATACCAGCGGTCTCCGTTGTATTCGACCAGGGCGCAAGCGCGCAGGAGGATTTGGTTGATGGCATCCACCTGGGGCGGGTTCCTCTCGCCCGCGAGCTGGCGCTTGGCGTATCCGGTCAGGCGGTCATAGAGCTGCTCGACGGAGGCGACCCCGGGCACGGGCTCGATGGGGAGCGCGATTTCGGACCAAAACTCGCTGCGCTTGACCTTGAGGGCCTCGACGATCTCCTTTTCTTTCAGCGGCAGGGTGGCGGAGTCCATCAGGGCCGCGTTGCGCAGCACCTCGAAGGCGTGCTGCAGGACGCCGCCGGTTTTCCGGACCAGCAGGTCGAGGGCGCCCGGGTCAACGGCCTTCTCGTCGATCCGGGCCAGGATGATCTTTTTGACCACATCGAAGCCGGGCGCCGGCCGGCCATCTGATTCGAAGGTTTTGATCATGGCCAGGCCGAAGGGGCGGAAGAGGGAGCGCAGAACGCCGGCATCGGGCGAATGGAGCGTGAAAATGGGGACGGTGTAGATGACATCGGCCACGATCGCGGCCAGGAGATTGCCGTTGTCTATGAAGACCCGGTGGGCGCAGGCGATGCCCAGCTTGTCCAGGTCCTCGACGACGATGAGCAGGCGCTTTTCCCGCGGGATGCGCTGGCGCACCGCGCGCACTACCCCGTTGATCTGCTCGAGCAGGTCCGCCGGGCGTTTTCGCAGAGTGGCGACCACTGTTTCCTCGCTGTGGGCGTTGAGCTTGATCTCGCTCTTGAACTTCGCCATTAGCTTCACCAAGGGAACGAAGAAGCCGGTGCTGGCCGAGGCCTCGGCGCTGACGCCCATGGAGGCGTCGCGGCCTTGCTCCACCTTCCGTGTCACGGTGGCGAAATAGTCATAGATCGGCCTCAGAACGTCATCGCCCAGGCAGAATCCGCCCTTTTCCGTTTCGGCCAGGAGGCGCTCGGTCAACACCAACATGACATCCTCGGCCTGGATGGCCACCGGATTCATCTCGTCCCGGATGGAAAAGCGGACGGGGAAATAGTCCCCGCCGAGTTCCTGGATGAGCTTGGCCAGCTCGGTGGACTTGCCCGAGCCGCCGTGTCCATAAACGAGGATCCGCGCGTCGTTCTTGTCCTCGAGGGTCCGCCGGACGCGGTTGCGGAGGCTGGAGTTGGGCGTACGGGCCGGGTCAGTATCGACCCAATACTTGTCCAACTCTTCCGCCGTGAGCAACGGGCCGAGACCGCAAACCCGCCGGATGTCGCGCAAAGTCAGGGCTTTATTCATGCCACGTCACATACTGAGCCAGCGAAAGGGAAAACGCAATGGTTCAGAAATGACTTTTGGCAATCGCCCTTGTGGGTTTAATGTCCATCCCGTTCACGTGGCATCAGGACGAACACAACCCGAGGGCAAATGGTATCTTTACGCGCAGGCCTGCCCCCTGCCCGGCAACGGCAACTACATCGATGGCCAGTGGGACCTGTGGTGCATCGCGTGCGACCGCCTGATCCCCACACTGCCTGGCTGCGCAAACGTCTGCATCCCCGGCCGGTCAACGGCCGGGGGAAACGCGCGCTGATTGCGATGGGGTCTGGCAATCATTGCCTCTGGTAGAAGATTACCGCCGAACCGTGAGGGATGCCCCAATGCCCGACCGCGCGTGCGTAAACAGACCGGGCACTGTCTATAGTTATGGATATGGAAACGACCTATGAATGATAACAGTCTCAGCATCTGGAGAAGACCCTGGAACGGCCCGGCCAAGTGCCTCGCCTGGTTTGCCCTGCTCGCCCTGGCTATTCTCCTCGTCTTCCTTGGCATCGGCATAGCCATTGGGCCGAGGCCCAAGGTGAGCGACATCCTGGGGATGGCCCTCGCGGCCGTGCTCCTGGCGGCGCTGCTGGGCGCAGCCACCCTTTTTATCCGCTGGCTCTGCTGCTGGCGTAATCTGCGCCGCATCCTGTATGGGATCGCCGGCGTTATCATCCTAATTGTGCTCGGCAACGCCGAGGAGGACTGGCGCGGCAGCCACGCCTGGCAGAGGCATGAGCGGCTTTTGGCGGCCAGGGGCGAGCACCTCACCCTTTCGTCCCTGGTGCCGCCCGCGGTCCCGGACGAAAGGAACTTCGCACTCACGCCCATTCTTCGGCCGATGCTGGACTACTACCACGGGCCGACGGGACAGGTAGTCTGGCGGGACACGAACGGCATAGCTCGCCTTGAGGGGATATCTGCGGATCTGTCCCCCCATCGCGATACCAACGACCACCTCGTGCTGGGTCACCTGGAGGCGGGGACCTTCGCCAACCTGCCAGCCTGCGCCCTGTTCTACCGCGGCAACACGAACTACCCGCAGGCCTCCCCCGATGCAGCCCCGGCACAGGTCATCCTAACGGCACTCGGCAGGTTCGCCCCCGAGCTCAGGGAACTTCGCGAAGCGGCCGCCGCGCGGCCGGAGTCGCGCTTCCCCGTCCATTACGAGGAACTGCCGTCATGGAGCATCCTGCTGCCGCACCTGGCCCGGGTGAAGAGCCTAACCACCCTCTGCCAAATGCGCGCGACGGCCTCCCTGGACGCGGGCCAGCCGGCGGATGCGTTAGAGGACCTGAGGCTGGGCCTGCGCCTCTCCGACAGCGTCCGCGGCGAGCCCATTCTGATAGATCACCTCGTCCGGCTCGCCACCCTCGCCCTCGACCTGCAGACCGTGCGCGAAGGCCTGCTGCGCCACGCTTGGAGCGAAGGGCAGCTTGCCGAGCTGGAGGGCTGCCTGGCCCAGGTGAACCTGCTGGCCGAGTACAAGCACGCCATGCGCGGCGAGCGGGCGTGCCACACCGAGGCCGTGGACTACCTGCGCCGGCAGGACTTCCGGTCCGACCCCATGAGATCCATCGCCAGCGAGGAGGGCTCCGCCGCCATTCGCTTCATACCCAGGGGCATGTTCTACCAAAACATGCTCACCATCTCGCGGTTCTTCGAGGACTTCACCCTGCCCGCCGTGGACGAGCGGGCGGGCCGGGTCTCCCCCGACCTCAGCGCGAAAGGGCAGCGCGCCCTCGAGGAGATGCGCCGGGGGCCTTACACCCTCATGGCCAAGCTGCTGCTGCCGGCCCTGGGGAATGCCGTACGGAAGTCGGCCCGGATGCAGACCTGCGTGGACGCCACTCGCGTCGCCTGCGCCCTCGAGCGCTATCGCCTGGCCGACGGCAAGCTCCCGGCCTCCCTCGACGGGCTCGCCCCGCGCTTCATCGCCGCCATCCCCGGCGACGTCATCGACGGCAGGCCCCTCCGCTATCGCCTCGACCCCGATGGCGGGTACGTCCTTTACTCCATCGGCTGGAACCAGACCGACGACGGCGGGGTGCTGGCCTGGTCCAAAGATAAGAAGGTCAGCGTGGACATCGAGCAGGGCGACTGGGTTTGGCGCATGGCCGCGAGGTGACGGCCCCCACGCCCCGCCCCACTATGACAAAGCCAGATTGGCCCGGCGTTGCAACATCGGCCGGGGGCTCGAGCCGGTCAACGGTCAACGTTCAACGGTTTGGCTCGATCTGCTCCCAGGAAGGAGCGGTCCAGAAATGGATTACCCCGTTCCAGTTGCAGGCGCTGAGGGTATTCCCGTCCGGCGAAAATCTGATGAGCCTGAAAAATGAACCGCCCCCGGGAAGTGTCGCTACCTCTTCCCGCGAATCGAGGTCCCAAAGCTTGATCGCTTCCTGGCCGTTGCTTCCGGCCGCAAGCCGCTCACCATCGGGGGAAATCGTCACCGAGTGGTACCCCAGCAGAACTTCGTGCAATAGGGCGGTGCGCGCCAGAGTCTTCGTATTCCAAAGCTCCACGGTCCCGTTTTCACTCGATGCTGCCAGGGTGGCTGCGTCCGGAGACAGCGCGACGCCGCTGAGCCGGCCCTGCAGCGCGAAACGCCGCCGGCGCTCCGGCCGCCCCAGCTCAATTAATTCCAGAGTCCCTTCCCAGGATGCGACCGCCGCCAGCCTCGCCTCTTGATTGAGCGCGATAGCAACCCGGTCGGAAGGGATTTGCCAAAGCCCGATTTCACCCCAAGTCGCCGCATCCCATTCCTTAATCAGGTTGTCCGCCCCGATTGTCAGCAGGCTCTTTCCGCCTTTCAGGAAAACGACCGCCGCGCCCTGGTACGGCGTCGAATGCGCCAAAAAGTTTGTTAGCCGCGACATCGAGGGCAAGGTCCAGGCTGTCAGGCTTCCCTTCGTGTCTGTCGTCACCAGCACGCGCTGGTCGGGTGAAAAAGCGAAGCTGTGGATATTCGTCAGCGCCGGGCCAAGTTCGCCGGTGAGCTGCAGCGTCTTGGCGTCATAGAACTCCAGACTCTGGTCGTGAATGACGCCGCACCACCGTCCGTCACGCGAATAAGACCACCCGAGGGTGCGTCCCGGGCTCAGAGTTCGGAAGACCGGCGGCCGGTTCGTCGAGGAGTTGAGGTCCCAAAGGACCACGGAGCCGTCTTTGGAGCCGGCCGCCAGCCAGTGGCCATCGGGAGAGACATCGAGCGTCCAAATCTCGCCATTGTGACCGCGCAGAGTCCGCAGAAGCCCCCGCGTCTGGAGGTCCCAAAGGCGAATCGTCCGGTCGGCGCTGGCGGAAGCCAGCGTGTTGCCGCCGGGCAAAACGTTCAGGCAGCTTACCCAACTCCGATGCCCGGCGAATGAACCGAGGAGCTGGTGAGTGCTCAGATTCCATTCCTTGACCGCGCCCTCCGCATACCCGGCGCCGGTGAACAGGACCCGGGCATCCGGCGAAAATACCAGCGCCGTCACCAATTCGTCCGCTACCCGAAAGCTCGAGTCCGTTTCGCCACTGGGTTGAATCTCGCGGACGGAATGCGACTGGCCTCGGATCGCGTAGGCCCATTTGCTGCCGTCACCGGCAATGTTAAAGACGGTTCCCATGCCATAATCGGCCACGTTGGCCGTGGCCCGGTTTAACGCGCTTCCGCTGCCGACCCCCCAAGTGATGAGATTATTGGTTGCGCTCAGGTCGGCGGTGAACAGCCGCCCGTCGCTCGTGAAGGCCAGGTTCCTTAGAGCACCCTCAAGGGGCAGGCGGTGGGTCACCGATTGCCTGCGGCTGTCCCAGAGCACGATACTCCGCTGCTCATTCGAGCGATCAAAAAACGCCAGCAGATCTCTATCCGGTGCGAATGCCAGCCGGCTGGGCTCATCCGGTGAGGCCTTGTTTCTGAAAATTAGGCGGTGCGCCGCCACATCCCACACCGTCACCTCGCCGCTCCACGTGCCGGCCGCCAGCAAGGCCCCGTCACGGGAAAACGAAACCGAGACAATCGAATTCGAACGCCGAGAAAGAGTAAAAGCCGCGTCGCTCTGGCAAAACTGCCAAAAATAGCGCCATTCCCAACCGCGCAAGTCCTGCTCCCCCGGCTCCGGCCGTTGTCTATCCAGCAACTCCTGCGCGCGTCCAAGGTTATCCTCCGCCAACGCCTGCGCGAGGAGATTCATATCGGAAGCGTAGGCCTTTTTGCGCGCCGCCAGCTCCTGGCTTTCGGCCAGCCGGCGCAAGCGCGCTTCGTTGGCTCGCGCCGCCTGGGCTTCCTCACGCAAACGGCTCTGCTCCCCTTCGGCCGCTTCGGCGCGCCGACGCAGCACCGTTTCCTCTCGGGCCCGCTCGCGCGAGACCTGCTCCCGCTCCCGCGCCACGCGAGCTTCGGACCTGGCGAACCACACCGCGCCCGCCGCGAGCGCCAGGACAACAGCGCCGGCAAATGCGAACCGTCTCAGCCAGGTCAGGTGTTGTTCGAGTTTCCGGGCCTGGCGCAGGCTGCGGCCGGCGAGAAACAAATTCAAATCGGCCGCCAACTCGGTGGCGGCTGTGTATCGCTGATTTGGCTCAGGTGCGCAGGCCCGGGTGATCACCTCGTTAAGTTCCAGCACGGCTTCCCCGTCGGGCGATTCTCCAAATTCCGGCGGCAACTGGGGAAAGTCCAGCCGGTCCCGCCCGGTCACCAACTCGTAAAGCAGCTTGCCCAGCCCGTACAGGTCCGCTTGCGCCGTGCCCGGACCTTCCGGTGGGATAAACCCCTCCGTGCCCACAAAGCTGCGGGAGTCTCCCGCGCCCGTCACCAGGCCAATGTCCGCCAGCTTCGGCTTTCCCTCGACGAATATGACGTTGCTGGGCTTAACATCGCGATGAACAAGTCCGTGGGCATGGAGATGGGCCAGAGCTTCGGCCAACCGCAACGCCAGTTGGGCCGCCTCAGCAGGGGGCAAACATCGGCGTTGTGCCAGGTCGGTCCGGAGAGTTCGCGGCAAGTAGGCGGCCGCGGCATCCTCCAAATTCGGCGCGCTCCGCACCTCCAAGTCCCCCCTCCCCCTCGCCGGATCGGCCAATTCCATCACATAGTAAAAGCACCCCGCTTGCTCATTGCGGCCGACGTGCAACACCCCCACCAGGCCCTCATGCGAGCGGGAGACGGGCTCGTACTTCAAAATCCCGTGAAACTCCCGCAGAAACGGCCGTTCATCCTCGAACCGGTCGCGATAAACCAACTTGACTGCGCGCAACGTGCCGAGCGTGTTGCGCGCCAGCCATACCTCTCCATAGGCTCCGGTGCCAATCCGGCGCAGCAGCCAGTGATCGGGAACTGGCGGCGGCGCGCGCCCGCGCTCTTCCTCGCTTGGCCGCTCCAGTTGGCGCTCCAGGGCCGCCCGCATCGCCCGCACCGCATCCGGCGCCGGGCGGGCCATGGACGAATCTTCACCAAAATCGCGCATTCTCGGACTCGCAATAGAGTTCGCTCCCGGCCACCAAGTCTTTCAAAGATTCAGACCGGCCGAGCGAACCCCCTGCCGTTCGAGTTCTTGGGCGATGCGCTTTACCGCCACGCTGATGCGGTGTTTGGCCAAATAAACCTGCGCGGCGCTCATGCCCAGCCTGCGAGCCGCCTCAGCCGCCTTCAGGCCTTGGAGCACACAGTAGTCGAAGGCCTGGTACTGCTTCGGGTTCGCCCGCTGCCGGACGCGCGCCAGCGCGGCCTGGAACAGGCTTTCGCGCCACTCCGTTTCCCAAGCCGCGTCAATCTCCGCATCCGGCGCCAATGCCGGCGACGGCACCTGCTCGAGGTCCCGTTGGCCCGAGCCGCCCGCCGAACTCGCACCCCCCAGCAGCACCTGCGCGCGGTAGGCGCGCCTGAAGTGGTCGTGGATTCTCCGCCGTGTCACCAACAGCAGCCACTGTTTGAACGAGCCTTTCGCCGCATCGTAGCGAAAAGCCGGCATCTTGCGCGCCACCGCGATCACCGTCTCCTGCACAATATCCTGCGCGTCGCTATCCGCCAGACCGCTCTTGCGGGCCACGTTATAGATCAGGGCCCAGTAGGTCTCGAAAAAAAACCTCCAACTCGCCTCGTCCCCCGCGTTACGCAGCCGGCTCAGCAAACTGCTGCGCGTCGGCACGCTGTCGCAAGTGAACGAAGCGGCTGTCGTCAAATAGCACGCCCGCTCGTTGGCAACCATAGCTTCGGCGTAACTTCGCCCCAAACCCCTGGCTCTGCAAGTCCCGTCAGCACCCGCGGTGCGATTAAAAGCGTCGGGCATGCGCCGCTGAAGTTTTGTCCCGGAGGGACATCTGGCAATAAGCCCGGCGTTTCAACAGATTTCTCGGAGGGGCAGTTGATTAGACACTTTGGCTATTTGAAGCGGAAGTCGAGCTTGAAGTTGTAAAGCCAGGGCACCCGCGGATCGACCCCTTCGCTCTGCAGCCGTTGGGG
>Ga0187877_1002266_pt1 | contig 17542 bp, 7 predicted proteins | sample June2016WEW_17_1_3_FD_132430 | JGI IMG/M metagenome (GOLD analysis project Ga0187877, IMG submission 132430) | Peatland microbial communities from SPRUCE experiment site at the Marcell Experimental Forest, Minnesota, USA - June2016WEW_17_100 | ecosystem: Environmental > Terrestrial > Soil >... | reverse complement strand
GGCACCGATTTCGGTCCTTGCTTCGACTGGCTCAATGAGCACGGAGTCCGCCCCCAGACGATGGTCTTTCTGACCGATCTCTACGGGACATTTCCAGACTCCGCACCAGACTATCCCGTCCTCTGGGCCTCGACCGGAGGCCGTCAGGCGCCCTTTGGCAGCGTCATTCCCATGCACGCGGCGTAGCCAATGCTTGGCTCATTGGCAGTGACGCGCTACGGAGCATCCCATGAACAAGCAATTCTTCATCTTTACCGATGGCTCGGCCATCGGTAACCCAGGTCCTGCCGGTTGGGCAGCTATCGTGATCCACGGGACAAGACGGCAGGAGATCGCCGGATCGGTTCCGTGGTCGACCGTCTCTGAAATGGAACTGCGCGCCGCAGTCGAGGCTCTGCGCCTGACTCCAGTTCGCGCCCGAATCGAACTGCGATCGGATTCAGAACTACTGATCGCCGGAATGCGCTTCCGAGTTTTTCTCTGGCAGCGGTTTGGCTGGCGCAACAGCCGTGGCTTTGACCTGCAACACCAGGAACTGTGGCGCGAGTTGATCCACCTTAACGAACTGCGAACCATTCGTTGGCTATGGGTCAAAGGACACAGCGGCCATCCGATTCAGTCCCGTGCCGATGCGCTTGCATATAAAGCGGCCAGAGCAGCCACCATTCAGGAACGAATTGCCGCCTGATGCTGCTGGCCGACCACAACCCAATGAGGAAAAGAACCATGTCAACGATTGCAGCAACAAATTCTCTCTTTGAGATCGACGCGGAACTTGACAGCCTTCTCGATGAGATCGAAGAGCAGACTGGCCAGACAGGGGAGCCCTCAGAGGAAATCGTTGCCCGCTTCCAACAATTCTGCTCGGCCCACGGCGAGAAGGTGGACCGGATCGGCCGCTTTGTGCGCATTATGGAGGCTCGAGAACAGTATTGCCGGAGCGAGTCCGCGCGGCTTACTGACCGAGCTCGGGCCACAGCCGTCAAGGTGGAGCGAACCAAGAACATGGTGCTCTACTACCTGCTCAGCCGGGACCTCAAGAAGATCGAAGGCTACCAGTTCACATTGCGCGCGCAGAAGAATAGCCAAGATTCCGTGCGAATTACCGACGAGGCCGCAGTGCCGAAGTGCTATTGCAGGATTGAGGCACGAGTCTCCGGCGTTATCTGGGAGACAGTGCTCTCGTTGCTGCCCGATGAACTGGCCAAGACCCTCGAATTTTCAATCCAGGAGACCCTGCCGGACAACGACGCAATCAAAACAGCAGCGGCACGAAGCGAGTTTGTGCCCGGCGCCGAGGTGCGCAGAGGATCACACCTGCGAATAGTGTGATCGGGTAAGGGTGTTCTTGCGCAGTGTGAAGTGCGGGTCGGTGCGAGAATCGTAAATCAAGAGCGCTTTCGTGTGAGGCTTTCCATCTGCTCTGGGAACGTTCTCCGCGCCGGAGCAAAAAGGCAGCCATCGGCTGTATCAACTTGCATGGGACACCTCCAGAACCTGCAAAAGCTGCTCTCGGATTTCTTTTGCCGTCGCTCCAAGATCAACGGTGGCAAATCGAATCTCATGGTTCTGGATCACAACGGCCTCGTTAACCATATCGCCCACCGAGGGGTGAAGGAGCAGCCCCGAGGCTTTCTCCGCGAGCGGGTCGCCGTTGCCTTCCTGGGATCTCAAGTAAGCGTAAATCTGATAGACATATCCGCTTCGCAGAGTTTCTTCCCGATACCAGCCACGTGTCACCACAGAGTTGAACTTGGTGTCGATGATAATCCGTCGTCCCGTGCCCGAATGGCCCAGGACGACGTCTGTTCGCATGGAGGGAAGGATCTTGTCAATGCCCGGACTCTTGCTTTGAATGAGCCAGCCAATCGTTTTGCCTGCGTCGACACGCCATCCTCTCGAGGAAAGCACGACATCGTAGAACCCAGCGATCCCTTTCTCGTAAAGCTTCCGAACCCAGGTGATTTCCCTATCCGGCAAAGATAGATGCTTCTCTCCTGCGGATTCAGTAGGCAAGGCTAAGTTGAAGGCTAGATGCGCCGCAGAAACCATTGGCTGGTCATCTGCATCTTGTCTTCCGAAGCGGTCGATGGACACCTCACCACGCCCCGGAAGTTCCCCAGTTACGCCCATACGTCTCAGGCTTGCCGCCAACGATCTGCATCGGTGAGCCAGTGCATCACGACAAACTATTTTGGATATTTTCTCTAAAGCTGCTCGGACAAAGCGGTTTCGAGCAGTATTGACGGTCAATTCGTCAAACCGGCAAGCAACCTTCCCTCGATCAAGTAATCGGTGTCTTTCGGTGTTCAGTAGGTCAATGCGTCCGCGCACACGGCCCAGTACAGCTTCCCAAGATTGAAATCCATAACTCAGATTGCGTTGAATACGGCGCTCGACCTGACGGCAGAGCATTTCTGCCACCAGATCTGGAATGTCTTCCGGGTTGTCCTCTACGGCGACCTCTGCCTTTTCGAGGTCCCGGAAGAGATCAGATGCGTACAGCATGAGCAGCCAGAGGTTACGCACCGGGATGCGGCCGATCCGGCCAACCCCTTCTTGGGCGTCTGACGTCAAGCTGTCTGCAGCAGGAGACACAATTAGAATCCTTCAAGCAGGCGTTCCCTGGCCTTCTGGGACTTTTCAAGCGCATCGAACCAATATTCATCGAGCAGTGGCCCGATCTCGGTGTCAACGACCTGACGGAACCATTCTCGAGCATCAGCAATCGGAACATCGAACGGCGGGGTGACATAGCTGTGCCCCACTTGGAACTGAGGCCCGAGACCGGTATCGGCCGAAATGTCGCTGTTCAGAGCGTTGAGACGCTTCTCGATCTCAACGAGGATTTCTGAATCAACACCGCACTTTGCTTGGACCCAGTCGTGCCAGGGCTTGCCAAGAGTAGGTTTCAGATCGATAAAGGCAAAACGGCGACGTAATGCCAGATCGACCAGTGCAAGGGAGCGGTCGGCAATATTCATCGTTCCGATGACGTACAGGTTGTCTGGGATAAAAACGCGCTCGCCATCCGACCGTTTGTATGAAAGCTCCAAGGCTTCATTCGGCGTTCGCTTGTCCACCTCCAGCAGCGTTAGCATCTCGCCGAAAATCTGTGCAGGATTCCCGCGATTGATCTCTTCGATGACGACAACGTGCCTAGACGTAGGATCTTTCGTGGCGGCCTTCATCATTTCCACAAATGGCCCATCCACCAGCGTGAGTTTGCCGTCGCCCGCCGGTCGCCAGCCGCGAATAAAATCCTCATAAGAAAGGTTCGGGTGAAACTGAACCGCACGGACCTTGCTGTCATCGCGTTGCCCCATCAAAGCGAAAGCCAAACGCTTTGCCAGCCAAGTCTTTCCCGTTCCCGGCGGCCCCTGGAGGATCAGGTTCTTCTTGGTTCGAAGGCGTTCAAGGATCATTTGGAGTTTCTCTCGGGCAATGAAACAGCCATCCGTAAGGATGTCATCGACGGAGTACGGTTCGATGGGTGCGGCTGTGACCTCTGCTTCTGGCGCCGTTTTCGCTACGTCATCCTGCGCATCAGGGTCTGTGGCATTAGGATGGGCAGATGTCCCACCGTCCTTAAAAAGCCAGGCCGCAAGGGACAGTTCAGGAAATGAGTGGACTGGATAAGCATCCTCTTGAAAGCGAGCTTCGAGGGTATCCAGAACCGCCAGATAATCACTGGCATTACAGCGCCCCTTGGGGCCGTTCATGCCAATCAGGATATTCAGTTTTTTGGTGATGTAACGCTGGGACTGAGCATCAAGTGTCGGAAAATTCCAGGGGCGAACCCAGTAAAGACCCATGGTAAGGTTCCATCCCACACCAAACCGCTGCGTCGCGTTATCGTAGGCAGTGATAAATGCCGATCGTGCATCGGCATCGTCCGATTCAGCGAAAGCAATCGCCCGAGCGAAGGCTTCCCAGAGGGTGTCAATGTCATCTGGTTGACGTTTGTTGTCGTAACCGAAAAACCATGACTTCTGATTGTTGAGAGTTGGAATCCCCTCAAAGGAGTCAGGAACAGGTTCGGATACACCAAGTAAACTGGCCAGTTCACTCGCAATGGCCTTGCGATTGGCATCCGTGATCCCCCGGTTGAATATGCCCATGACAGTAAATGGGCAGATGTCCTTTAGGGGCCCGGATGTGCCATCTCCAAATTGATCCTGCAGGTTTGACAGGCCGTCAACCTTGGAAGCGATAGCGTGAATTCCGTAAATCAGCTCATCGCGCCGGTTTCTGAAGGTAAGCAGCTTGTCGGCCACCGCCTCATAAAAGCGGGTCCAGTTGAAGCGGCGTTTGTCGACGGAACCATCACCGAAACGCTCTCGCCAGTACGGAGCGTTGCGGAACCGGATGATGTCCTGCACCTTTTCCTCGAAGGTAAATCCGATCAGCGCGTCTGTGGTCCAGTCGCCAGGCAAGACGCGCCAGACCGTACCTCGATTGGTATAGAAGTACCACTCGCGCGGCGGATCGAAGGGTTTCCAGTCAACCCTCAAGCTACGGCCATCACCGAGGTTCTCTTTTACCTTTCCAATAGCTTTGATCGCCATGACTGAAACAGTTTGGCCTCGGTTTTCAAAGGGCAGATCGTGTTTCCGCGTATAGGACGATTTGATCGCTATACTATCGCCAACCTGGATGGACCTCACAGCGTCGAGGTATTTGTCCTGGTACCCATTCTCCCAAATGCCTTCCTGCAGAAAACGGGGTGTCTGATCATCGGTACCGTATGTGGCCCCGACAAACCAGCAGGCTCGGGCTCCGGCTCCTTCAGGTTTAGAGCTCATAATTAGACCTCCTTTACCGGCCGACAGCCGTTTTGGTGCTGCCACCATGCTGCGTGATGCGAGGACGGCATTTATATTCACCGCGCCACGGGTGAAGGCTCCGTCCGAAGCCAATTTAGGCGCTACGCAAGGGCTTGAGGGCTTTCCAGCCGAACTTGTAAGGTTGATTGAAGAACCGTGCGCAATCGAGCAATCGACATTTACGTACTCCCTTCTCGCTAATCAGCATAGGAACTGTTCCCGCCGCGAGATATGTGCGATCGTGACGCATGTCTCAACCGTTAGGTGTTCCGCCCAGAGATGAACGAACACTCGCGACGCATTCATTTAGATCGTGGTGGATCTGCGGGCCGAGAAATCGGAGAACCTGCCAGCCCTGAGTCTGAAGCTGGTTCGACTGGCGCGTATCGTGGATGCGTTGGCGCAGTGCTGAATGGAATTCCAGTCCGTCGGCGTATATCAAGACCTGCTTCGGAGTCGTGTATGCGAAGTCCGCTCTGGTGATCAGGCGACCCCTTGTGCTGTACACTTCGTGCTGCTTAAGCGGCTCGGGCAACCCTGCAGTGCGAATTGCCCTAAGAAGTCGCAATTCCAACGGCGACTCGCAACCTTCCTTTAGCGCTTCATCCCAGTCTGGTCCCTTTCCCGACGTTGGTTGGGTGACAGAGTTCTGCGATTCCAACTCGCTCGCTGCTGCCGTTTGCAAGTAATGCATCGCAATTCGCCAGTTGAGGATGCCGTGTACCCGTTGATTTCGATAGTTACGCAGACAGCGGTAGCAGGACGCCGGGCAGTTGTGCCCATCCAAGTGCCGTGCCGCAGCTCCTGCCACTTGCTGGAACTCTCGGACCATTGCCTCGATGATTCCTGAGCCTCCAAGAATCTTGTCAACCCACAGGATCTCCAGTGCGCGATCTTCGCCATCCCCATCACGGGCCGTTTGCACCAACACATCGAGGTCGTCATCATCCAGTTCGAAGTGCTTGCGTGCACCTTCAAGCAACGCCGTGCCGATTGACCATGCCCACGCCACGCCATCCTCGCCCTGCTGCTCAAGGCCGTTTACGATGAGCCGCAGCGTGTCGGCCTTGGTCTGCTGACCAAGTGAAACTGTTCTTGGTTCGCCAGTACAAACCCTGGCATGTGGGTCCTGGTCGGCGCGCGGATCGCGAACTGGTGTGCGACTCCGGCGCCGCGCCTCAGGTACTGCAGGCTGAACGATCTGCCGGACCATCTCGCCACAATTGGGGCACATACGGAAACCCTCAGGGCGCAAGGTGGCCCCTGAGCCATCACCGTCGGAGGGCAGGCCCTGCGGACCGTGGTTGATCCACCAAATTTGTTCTTGCCGGCGAAGTTCCAATCGCCAATCGCCCATCGACCATGCGGTTGCAGGGACGTCACGTTGCGGATGCGGCCGTACATCATAGCTGCCCTGTTGCCGTTCCTCTTCGCTATCGGGTTCGACCTCTTCCAGCGAAGCCTGAAACGCAGCGGCATCCCAAGCTTCGTGGTTCCCAGCTGATAATTCCGCATTGCAACGCCGACAATTGTTGTTTGACGCTTGTGCCAAGCCGCAATTTGGGCATTCGGTATATCCGAATTTCTCGGGTCCGCGTCCGGTTCCCAATGCTCCGGGGCGATGCAGAGCTAGACCCCGAACCGACCAACGATGGCCACGGGCATACACGATTTGACCCGGACAGAACTCACGTTGCGACTGGAGTCGGCCGGCAAAGACAACATCTGGATCCAGTCCCAAAGACAAGGAGCCCGGGTCACCAGGAAATGCATACCCAGGTAGCAATCCGGCTTCTGCCAAAACGCTGGGCAAGTAAGCATATCTGTGGTCGCTGCGCAGTTTCTGTGCGAGCCTCCGGTAAGACGACTCGGTGAACTCCTCTGCGCGATTCAAACCGACGCGCTGTCCCAAATCGCTCATGCGGCGCACTGCATCGGCAACGAGCGCGCCCCTCTGAGCGAGAGCTGCACGCACTCCTTGAGGGAACGCCGTAGTCACAGCCTGAAGCCAATCTGCCTGAACTCCCCTGATGTTGCCGAAGATCACAAGAGCCCGAGCGTTGGCTCCTGGAGCCGCATCGCTCAACTTCTTTACCAGTTCAGCTACATTTGCCTCGATCAAATCCCCGCGCTCGGTGAGAAAAGGCTCCAAGCTGTTTGCATAATCCAGCGCTGCTTCCTCCAGCACTAGGCTGTTCACGTGCCTTTCGATGGCCGCGAGATTCTCAAGATTCAGCCTGGGCGGGGGAATTGCACCCGAAATAATTTCATCGGGATGATCGAAGAAATAGCCGTCGTGCGGTGTGCCCCGAGCGAAGCCAGCGACGACACCGGTCCGTGTCTCTCGTCCAGTACGGCCAGCCCGCTGTGCATAGTTGGCTGGGCTGGGCGGTATGTTCCGCATCGCCACGCCCTCCAGATCCCCTATGTTTACGCCGAGTTCGAGCGTCGGTGTGCATACGAGGACGTTTGGGCGCGGCGGGGACTGTTTGAAACCCTCTTCGACTTTTAAGCGATCCTCGTCGGGAACGGCTGCCGAATGTTCCCCCGGAAAGAGAGTTGGCGCGGAAGACGAAGCGATCAGTCTAGCGTTCAGGTTGTGGTCGGCCACCGGTCCGATGTATGCCCGCATCGACCCTGAACATCTCGCCCGAGCACAGCCGGAATTGACGGTTCCGTTTGCTTCGATCCTGCCGCAGACTTCACACCGAGTAAAAGTATGCGCAATGCGAGCCTCGATCGCGTCGTGCCTGAGCAGAATCCCTTCAGCCTCGTTTGCATCCCTTCCAATCCGGCCACGAACCAAGAATCGCCCGCCGTCTAACATCCACTGAATCGCAGCTTCGAGAGACTGTTCGGTCGCATTGTCCTGCAGAGTTTGCCGCCAGAGGCTTTGTGGACCCGCTGGCATTCCGGTGCGATTCCAACAGCTGAACAGCTTGTAGGTCTTCTTTTGATCTGAGGTCTGGCCCACATCGCGATAGGCCACAGGAATACCAACCTCCCGACCTGGAGTGATGTTGTATGCGCGAGCGACCGGGTCATTTCCGCGCAAATACCGCTGCATCGCTTCGTGTGACACTGCTCGCCTAGTCCTGAATAGATCCAACAGTCGCTTCACACCAAGGCTAGCCCGATCAAAGTCGAGGTTGTGATCGCGCACAAGGCGTTCGAAGTCCTCGCCCTGCAGCTCCTCTTCAAGTTGGGAATAACGAATCTCAACGAGGCCCAGGCGTTCCATGCTTTGGCGGACATTGGGGGCAATCACAAACTCGTGGAGCAGCGCGCCCTGCAAGGTCCGTCTCCGCCGCTCCCTTTCGTCATTCGAGCACCTCGACTTTAGATCCCCCGACTCCACATATTGCCGGTGGAGCTGTTCTTCAAGCCAATGGAAGTCGTGGGGCGTGGGCGAGCCGGTCAGTGCGGAATGGATGTACCGCCTCAGGCGCAACAAGCGCTCAGCGCCTTCGATGAACCGCGCCTGATGGGCCGCGTCCTGGCGGCTGTCCGTGAAAACCAGGAGCTTGCGGCGCTCGATAGGAAGTTCACGGAGCAGTGTCCTGGAGACATGTGTCAACGCCGAGGAATTCCCCAGGCTGACAGGCGTGATCACGTCGAAGCGACCATATCGGCTCCGGCAAACAGGGCAGTTTGTCCCCCGGCCATTGAGGAGACGCACAGGGCGCAGAACTGCTTCGCAACCACAGAAACGAGCTGCGCGGTCCACCGTCAAGCTCAAGCATTGGGGACACAACCAGTGCGTAGCATCTACAGGAGTTGCGGCGACCGGTTCATCAACAGTGTCGCCATTCGATTCTGTGTCCTCTGGCTCTTCGCCTTCGTCGGGCGAGTCTTCGGGGTCGACTTGCACGACAGTCCCCGGCGGGTCGTATACGAAAACCGTTTTGGGGGTAGACCGGCGGCCGAGCCACGGCACTACTCCCGCGCCTGACTTGTCGGGATGGCGGCCCACAAAGAAATCCCATCCACATGTGCGGCAGAGGGCAAGAGGCAGTGAGCTGCAACCGCAGGCATCGCAAACTTCCACTCCGGAATCCAGCAACTTCCCACATTCTTTGTTTGTGCAGCGCCAGAATCGCGCCAGCCCCCGTAGAAATCGATGCACGCGCGGGCGAAGCCGCAGAGGATGCTTCTCCTCCAGGCAGGGTCCGATCAGCAGTGCCATCTGTACCTCGCGAGCGAGAGCCTCCAGTGATACGCCCGCTCGTTCGGGCCGCTCGGACAGCCTCTGCACTACCCCGGAGACAGGCAGGGGGTCCTTAAGCCAATTGAGAAGTAGATACGGCAGCAAGGTGGAATCCCAGCACTCCTCCAGGCTGCCGGCAGTGCGGCCCGTCAACTTACGAGCCAGGGCCAATACCGTTGGCGTTGCAGCCGGCGAAAAAGAATCGAGGTCTTCCTGGGTTATGTTTGGGGCCGCCGCGAGGCTCAGCCCACTTGGCAACGCTGGAGCTTCGGTGTGCTCACGAATGACCGATTCCTTGGGCGTCGGCTGGCCGGTCAGTTTCTCGAAGAACTCGGCGACTCCGGTCCGCGGATCGCCCTCACCAGACTGCAATGTTGCCGACGTGCCAATGAACAGAGGATTTGCTTCCCCCAATGCTGCCCGAAGACGCCGGACGAGGCAGGCAACGTCCGTGCCTAGCGCTCCTTTGTAAGTGTGGACTTCGTCCAGCACGACATACCGCAGCGAGTGTTTATGAAACAGGGCGCGCCCATCGCCGCGCAGCAAAAGGTATTCCAGCATCCTGTAGTTCGTCAGCAAAATCTCTGGGGGATGGGCGCGGAACTCGGCCCTAGTGAACCGTTCGTTGTCGGGAATGCCCTCCGGCCGCTGGCCCCACTGACCCGTTTCCCCCGTGTACACGCCAAAACTTACCCTGGTGCCCGTCAGCAGCTTGCGAATACGATTTCGCTGGTCGTTTGCCAGAGCATTCATTGGGTACACAAGGATGGCCTTGAGCGTGTCCGGTTGGGCGGCGCGGAGACAAAGGTCGATGATGGGCATCAGGAAGGCTTCCGTCTTGCCGGATCCGGTTCCGGTTGCTACGACCGTCGGCAAGCCAGCAATGATTCGCCTGACGGCCTCGCCCTGATGCGCGTAGGGCGTCTCCGCAATCGCACCGAACCGTTCACGGGTTTCCGGCAGGAGTTCGGTGAGAGCGGATGACTGTTGATACGGCAAAGCCAGAGAGACAAACGGTTCCCGAGTCAGGAATCCCTCGCGCTCCACAGCGACGCCGAAGTCACGCTTCAACCCTTCCTGTCGGGGAGCGAAGGTCGTCGTCAGAAGCTGAAGGTAGTCGGTGCGGAGCTGCTCCGCGATGCGAAGGGGATTCATGCGATCACTTCCTGTGTACGCGGCTGGTAGGGGCCGTTGGGGCCCCATTTCTTGGCTTTGCTCGGGATGTAGGCGATGGCGCCGAGCCGGCTGTATTCGGTCACCCGTTGTTCCAGGTTTCGCATCGGTCCCATGCGAAAAAGACAGAATTCGTCGTCGATCATGTTTACTTTCACTTCGTCGCGGTACCAGACGACCAAGTCTTCCGGCGGGGCGATACCGCGATGACGGAAGTAGGCCAATAAGGCCGTGTCGCGTGTGACGTAGGAGCGTGGCTCAAACTTTGGCTTGCCTTGCTTGTTCCAGCGGACAAAGAAATCGTCCGGCAAGGGCGGCTGGTCGCGGTCAAGGAGTGGGAACGCTGTCAAAATGCATGCGAACTCGGCTGGCGATAAGTCGTAGAGTCCGGCCACAATCGCATCGATTTCCGCCCGCAGGCGAGCCCGTTCACGGAGATCGAAGGCAGGCTCCGCGAGCTGAATCTCAGCAGTAATCGAGCAGAGCCTGGAAGATCGGTCTCGCAATTCTGCGAATGCAGAGGATTGACTCCCTGGTCGAAGAAGGGGCCACGACTCGACGAAGAAGATATTCAAGTGAGTAGAAATCTTCTGACGAATCAGGAAGTCGCCAACAATTGAATTAGCGAATGCCAGCCATACGACATGACAATCTGCCGCTCCCGTAGTGACAACAGGCACAGAATTCCCAGCAGGCATCCCTTCGGGAATGAGGGCAGCCAATGAGGAACGTTCATTAGTCTGTCCAGTTACATCACAGAAACCAGCACGGGCAGTGAGGGCGATGGGCGTGCCGTCCACGTAGAAATGCGGGACAAGCGCTTTTTCTGTGAAGTCAAGATCTCGCCATTTTGCCCCTCTTCCTTCTCCACTTACGTAGGCCTTCGCGGCGTGATCGAATTGATGCACCATGCGGCCTTCATAAAGTGGCACATATTGCACGCCGGGCACGACAGGTAATTCCTGCTCATCCAGCGCTCGGTCGGCGAGAAGGTATCCAGCTATACTCTGCACAGTGATCCCTCGACGTCCACGTTTCGCCTGTTGTTCTTCAGGCTTCTGTGAGGTTACACGGTATTTTGTTCCTTCCGGAACGATATAGCGAACCCCTGACACGAACTCACCATCGCGCGACTGGTACCATTCTGGGTTTGGTGAGGTGAAGAAACTCCCATTTTGCTTGCAGCCACGTTCCAAAAGCCAATCACGACGGCGGAAGCGCCAAGCGTCATCTGTCATGTTTAACTCGCGGTGGAATTCGACGTTCCATCCCCCGGCGCCCACGAGCTTCTTCGAAAGGGGAGGCACTGAGCTATAGATGCGCTCCACGAGCTTGCGTTCTTTGTCATCGCGAAGCTCGATTATAGAAAGGTAAGTTGGGTTGGTGAGTTGAATGAATTCACTTGTTACTCTCACAGATCGGTAATCTGGATCATGCTCCGTGTAAGCGAGAAAGCCCTCATCTCTCAGCATGAATGCGGCGGGGAATGATTGGCGAGCTACATTCTGCTTCTCGAAGGCCAGAGTTATGAATTTAAAGCTCGGGTGGATCTGAAAAAATCTCTTTCCCCAGTTTTCGAACGAGTAGATAGCTTCAACATGGGACTCTGCGAACAGCATGCGTCGCATGCCTGTTGCACCTTCGAGTGAATACAAACCCGCAGGCATTAGCACCGCAACTCTTCCGCCCTGACGCGATAGCTGGTGGAAGCGTTCTAGGAAGACCTTAAAGAGATCCGGCTTTCCACCGGTCTTTTCGCCATTTACTTCGACCACTTGGTGATGGTACACGCCACCATTGATTAGCAACTTGGCGTTGCTCGACTCTCGCGACTCATAGTCTCGCCAGAGTCGCCAAGCCTCCGAGCCGCTCGGTGCGAGTTGTGAAATACGTCTGCCGAGAGTCTGGCCTTGGAAATCACGAATCGCCGGATCGTACTGTGCGAAGAATTCCTTCCGCTTCGGTTCGAGCTTATCCCAAGGCGGATTTCCAACCATGGCATCAAACCCCGGACGTTCGCGTTTTCGGATGCCCTCTCCTTCCGTATTCGGCTCGAAGGACAACTCCGGGAACGTCAACTCCCAGCAGAAGGCGCGAACTTCCTTACCTTTGGCAATTGCCATCTCTGCGGAAGTGCGAGTCTTTTCACTGATCAGATGCTGATCCTGAATCTCCTGCATCCATCGGTTCGGGATCATCGGATCCGCAGCCGGGTCATCCTCGTCCAGGAAGGCGCGTCCGATACGCAGGTAATGAGCGTCGACAAACGGAGCCAGCTCCTGTTACATGATGAGCGATGCCGTTTGCTGGTCTTCAAAATCGCCCGGCTGCTCTGTTTCCAGCCGCTCAATCTCTCGCAGATGGCGGAACGCTCGCTGGAGTCGCGCGTCCAACTCGGCACGAGAGAAGTAGAGACCCAACTCCCCTTGATGTGGCTCGTCGCCCGTCAGAGCCTTTTTCGTCTTTTTCCGGTAGATGCCGCGCAACAAGTCGTCCACCGTGATTCCAAGCAGAGAATCGCCCGGCACCAGGCGATGGTTGAGGAAAGTGAGCGGATGATCTGACGCTGCAGTTGCAAGCCACAGAGAGACACGCGCCAGTTCAACCGCAAGCGGGTTCTTGTCCACGCCATATAGGCAATAGAAGGCAACCAGACGGCGGCACGCGGCCAATTCTGCAGGTTCATCGGTCCACACCCTCGCGACCTCAGCGTGAACCCCCGCGTCCACGAGCAATTCGTGCTGATAAGGTTCTTTTCCTTCGGCCTCTGCGCGGGCTTTTTCCTCCGCATATCTTGATCGATAAGCGGAAAGCAAGTGGTCGGCCAGGCGTCGGCAAGCGCCCACCAGAAAGTGGCCGGAACCCATCGCGGGATCGCACACAGAGAGCTTCAAAATCTCCTCGGGGCTCTTGCCTTCTGCCAGCGGATCGACCGCACGACGTACGAGATATTCTACGAACGCTCGATTGGTGTAATACGAACCGGATTGCTTACGGCCGAGGCCGGGGCGCAGCACCACGGAGCCAACCGGAATTGGATTAGGCTCTTCCAACATCGATGGAAGGATGCGAATAGGCTTCTTCTTGCCGATTGTGACGGGTTCTTCGTCCGCTTCTTCGTCAGTCTCCTCGTCTGGCTCGGCCTCTAAATCTTCCGGCTCATCCTCTTCGTCGGTCTCATCCAGATCCAATGTGGCCGCGCCAATTTCACCTCGGCGCTTGCGCAGGTCGGCCAGCTGCGATCCGGTCACCAGCACAACGTCGCCATCGAGACGGATACGCCATAGCGGCCCGCTTTGCTCATCCACGAAGTCAACCGCACGCTCAAGCAGACCCTCGTAGAGTGACCCGAGCTGCTCGACATCGAGTTCGCGGTAGGAGAGGGTCACCTTGCCGCGCTTGGTCTGGACGTGGGTGAGGGCTTCGAGGACGTAAGCAACGGTCTGGTCGCCGATGCGGAGATCGTCGAATTCAGGGTACTCGCAGTCGGGCTCGCGATGTGGATAGAACAGGCCGCCGCCATATGCCGGGATTCGTCCTTCAGGTCCGAGGTCTGCGCCGTCGCGTAGCAACCGGAAGAGAGCAATGAGACTGAGCTCGTAGAAGCCGTTGGCGGCATCTGCATTCACTCGCGGATCGGTGGCGCGGTCGAGTGCACGGCGAACCAGGCCGCGAGCCCCGGTGAGCGCATAGCCATCGCGATAGGCTGGCATATCCAGCGGGAGCAATCCGCGTGCTTCGGCGTAGAGTACGAACAGAAGGCGGTACAGATAGCGGAGTGCGCCGGCATGCAGGTGCTCAAGGAGACCTCTGCGGCGCGTCGATTCGGCAACAAAATTCGCGAGAATCTCCCGATTCGCTGGGTGGGTAATCGCGCCTTGCAGCAACCGTTCCACCGCGGCGGGTACTTGCGAGCCGAGAAGTGTACCAACTTCCTGTTGATGTTCGCGACCGAGCCGGACCACCTCATCAAGCATCGAAGGAGACGGTTGCCAAGAGTCACCGCGGAGCACTCCCCAAAGCAGTTTCCATGCGGACCGCGCTCCGGGTACATCGTCCGCCATGTCGAGCAAACTGAATGCCAAATGGGAGGAAACGAAGCCTTCGCTGCGACGAACGATCCGGAGTTCGTAAGCATTCAAAAGAATGCCCCAGGTCAGACCTTCCTGTTCAAGAACGCGGACCAGCCGATGTGCCGGCGCGAAGCGGCGATGCAGTCCCTCCGGCGGGAGATCAAGGGAGGATTCAGCGGAAATGGCCAGCACACGGGCGACGGCCTTCTCTTCGCCATCGATATATAGTGGCTGGCTTTCCTCCTCTTCGCCAATGCTGGTGACTACGACGGAAAGCTCGCCGAGTCGCCAGGACAGCACTTCGGCCATGGGATCAAGCAGAACGCGGCGGGTGACGCGGGCCTGACGGCTGCCGCGTAGTTCGCGGTGAGCTTGTCTCAAAAGGCCGTTCAGGCCGCGCCATGCGCGCTCAGCCCCCGACTCATCGAGGCGCGAGACCAGTTTGGCCTCATGCGGAAGAATCTTATGAAGGAAGTACTCGCTGAATGCGTCGCCCTGTATTTGAAGGACATCCATTGCCTAGAGTCCCTCCCCTACGAGCGAAGTAGGTACGCGCAAGAGCACTCCCAACGGCTCGACCAACGGCTCTTCGAATTTGACCCTGTGGTCCAGAATTGTGCGCTGGATGTCGACCCGCTTGCGGTGCTCGTCCAGTCGCCGACGAATCGCCGGCGGAAGCTGCGGCGCTTCACCGAACAGCAGCGGTTGTTGCTCCTTATGCAAATGCTCCCGGAGAATCGCCTCTTTCGTCGCCCTGTCCCAGCGTTCGATTTCTGGTTTCTGGAACTCCGCCTCCAGCCCTCGCAATGCGATTAACTCTGTCTTCCAGTTCATCGCGCGACGTCTCGCCTCTGATTCAGCTAGCAGCCTGGCTTCCTGCCACCAGGGGTCGAACAGCGCAGAAAGCTGTTCACCGGCGACGTTTCCGGGGAATGTGACGCGGGACGCTTCCTCATCTGCTGCTGGGGCCCTCGATGCCTGGAGGTCGTGAGAAACTCGAACAGCTTCGAAGCGTTCCAGCTTTGCGGCGGTCCCGTCCTGTAAGGTCACCAGGAATGTGGCGATCAGGTCCTGCTCCGCGAGTTGCGGAACAACAACGCAGGCGAGCCGGTGATCATCATCTTTGCGGAACCGAGTTGACCGAACCCACCGGACAGCAGCTTCTAACAAAGGATGCTCTTCGTGCAATACATCGACCGCCGCGCTTTCATCACCGGGGCGAAATGACCCGGGTGGCAGGAGGCCATCGTATTTTTCCTGGACCACGTGGGAACGCCAGATTGCAGGTGTCACCACATAGAGGGCGTTATCGCGAATCTCAACGCTTCCTCCAGCTGCCAGTACGGCGCGTCTGAGAAAAACATCCAGAGCAACTCCGTGCTCCTTTTCGGCGAGCACCGCGGCTGTTGCGCGGTCCAGCTCAACTTTGTCCTCGTTCGCCTCGCCGAGTTGTTCTCTGATCCTTGGATCGGATGCACGGTTCAATTCGCTATCAATCTGGGCCTCAGCGTCCTCAATCGCACGGTACATATCCGGCGCCGAGCGGCTCAGGAGCCGTTCAATGCTATCCACTTGAATTTGACCGAGCACGTCGCCCACAGAACCGAGCCGTCGCATCTGTGCTTCGATCTTCAAAACGAGCCGTTTCATCACCTCACCCTCGTAGGAATCTTCGGCATAGAGGAAAGCGATCACTGGAGCTTTCTTCTGGCCGTAGCGGTCTATGCGTCCGTTCCGCTGTTCCATTCGGTTAGGATTCCAAGGCAACTCGAAATGAACGAGGTGGTGGCAGTGTTCCTGAAGATTGAGCCCCTCGCCGGCTACGTCGGTGGCAACCAAAATGCGCGATTCGGCTGAGGCAAAGCGCAAGAGCGCCTTCGTGCGTTCTTTTCGGTTCCCGGTGTCACCAGTTAGCTGAACCACCTTGCCGGAGTAGCCGCACTTCTCTAAGTGGGCGACGATGGATTCAACTGTATCCGCGTATTCACTGAAAACGATGACCTTTTCGTCGGGATGGCCACCGCGTATGGTCTTGAGCCAGCTTTCGAGAGTAACCAGCTTGGCCTCGGGAGCTGCCCCACAGTCGAGTATCAACTGCTCCAGTTGGTCGAGACCCTCGACCTCATCCTTGAGACGCCTAAGTTCACGTCCTGTGCGCTGCATCGTGGAGAGATAACTGCGGTAGAGATCAAGTTCCAACCGAGCCTGCGCTTCTTCGGGAATGGCCTCGCCGCGGCGAAGTGCTCGGAGATGGTCCCGGCGGACCTCAACCTCTCCGATTGTCTGCCCAATATTCTCCTTACGTTGAGCGACAGTTTTCCGGAGTGCCGTGAGCGACGACGCGGCACGCTTTCTCAGAATTGTCGCAACAAGGCGGATTGACTCTCTATCGGCCCGAATTGCCTTATCGGCGAGCAGGTCCAAGTTTGCCGCTTCCTCACTGACCGCCTGTTGGAGCGCTCCCTCCTCAGCCGGTAAAGGGACGCCCAGAGCTTGTACCGGTTCCCGCTCAACGAACTTTGGGGATCCGTCCTGGAGCCTCACATGTCGCTTGAGTCGGCGGACCATGTGACGTCGATATTGGTCGTATTTGAGATCGCGGCCAGGGACGATGAGAGATGGCTCTAGCAGCGACAGCAGAGCCTTGAAGTTTTCATCGTAGCCGTCGTGTGGCGTCGCCGTTAGCAGCAGTAGGGCTCCACTATTTTCCGTGGCAAGCCAGCGCGCAAGCCGGAATCGATCAGTCATTTCGTCGTCGTTTCCGGAAGCGAGGTGATGAGCTTCGTCGATGATGATGACATCCCAACGGCTCGCCGACAATTCCCGGAATGCACCTTCGCGTCGCTTTATGAAATCGATTGAGGCGATAACGCGCAGCTCTGTGCTCCATGGATTTGTTCCAACTTCGAGAGAACGCCGTGCTTCGGCCACGCCTTCGCTGTCAAAGATCTTGAACTGGAATCCGAATTTGGAAGCGAGTTCCGTCTGCCACTGCTCGATGATGGAGGCTGGACAGACGATCAGAATCCGCGCAGCACGGCGGCGGGCATTCAATTCACGCAGGATGAGACCGGCCTCGATCGTCTTGCCCAGACCGACGTCATCGGCTATCAATAGTCGTGGCCGTGGCAATTCCAGCGCACGAAGCGCAGGGACCTGTTGGTAGGGCTCGAATTCAATCCGTGAACGAGTTGATGACACCAGTCGGTCGTCACCAGGCGCAAGACCAAGCCGACTTGAATCCATCAACAGCTGGAATCGGG
>Ga0187877_1002239_pt1 | contig 17681 bp, 16 predicted proteins | sample June2016WEW_17_1_3_FD_132430 | JGI IMG/M metagenome (GOLD analysis project Ga0187877, IMG submission 132430) | Peatland microbial communities from SPRUCE experiment site at the Marcell Experimental Forest, Minnesota, USA - June2016WEW_17_100 | ecosystem: Environmental > Terrestrial > Soil >... | reverse complement strand
TCCATCTCGGAGTGATAGATCTCGTTGTAGTTGCTGACCCGGTCGATGGTCACCATGGGCTGGCTGTATTTCCAGGGCTTGGCCAGCATATCGGCGGGGTCCAGGCCGACGCCGACAATGAGATCGGCCTTGCCCAGAATGTCCATCTCCAGTTTGCCGCCAATAAAGACGCCCGCCGAATAGGGATGATTTTCCGGCAGCGCTCCTTTTGCCTTGGGAGTACAGAACACGGGCGCGCCAATTTTTTCGGCCAGCGACCGCAACTGCGGGTAGGCTTTGTCCCAGCGAACTCCCATGCCGGCGATGATGACCGGCGCCTTGGCTTCGCGGATTCTCTTCACCGCCTTGCTGAACTCAGCCGACTCTCCGCAATACATGCGGATGGCCCTCAGAATGGAGACGGGAGCAAGTTGCTTGTCGGCCACGGGTTTCAAAGTGACATCATCGGCGATATCCAGTTGCACCGGGCCGGGGCGATCCTCCAGCACGGTGCGGAAGGCGCGATGAAGCGTCTCATGCGCCCACTCCGGTGAAATCGACGCCGTCCACTTCGTAATGCCTTGAAAGATCTGGCGGGCGTTCAATATCTGACGCAGCACGACCTGAGTGGTGCCCCACGGATAATTGTCGGAGAACACAAGTAGCGGAGAGCGGTCCAGGTAAGCGTAGGCAACGCCGTTGGCTACATTGGTGACTCCCGGCGATATGGCCGTCGCCACTGCGCCGGGTACCCCGGTGAGATCGGCAAGGGTGCATGCCATCATCGCCGCGGCTGTTTCGTGGGTGGCTAACACGAACCGGATACCCGCTTTTTCCGTCGCATCCAGCAAGTCGATGCTTCCGCCTCCGCCGGGAATTCCAAAGATGTGCTGGACACCTTCGCGCTTCAGCATGGTCGCGATCAATTCGACAACGTTAGGCATGTATTCCGCTCCTTATAAATGAGTTCGCATAATGGTGCCTTCATGCCGATTCCGCCTCCCTTTCAGGAAGCGGTTCATGCATGGTGCAGAGCACAAGCAAGCAGAAAAAAGAACAGGCGGCCAGGAACAAAAAGACAGCATTCCAGTTGTAGTGGTCCAGGATCACGCCAGCGACCAACGGGAATATCGAAGGACCAATGGAGCCGCCGGTATTGACCAAGCTATAAGCCACGGGAAACGTTTCCTTGTTCGCCAAGCCCATAGGGTAGACCGTGAAAGCCGAATAGCCAAGGCTCAGCAAGAAGCCCGTGGCAAACAGCAAGGCTCCGAGATACACGGCATGGTTGGGGGCGTAGATAAGACTGTACATCATGATGGAAGTCGACAAGGCGCTGACCATCATCAGCGGCTTGCGGCGCATCTTGAGTACTCGATCAGAAATCCAGCCGCCGAGCAGGTTACCCAACACCGCGCCGACAAAAGGGGCCGAAGACAGAGCGCCCATCCTGAGCGCGGTAAAGTGCTTTACCGTTACCAGGTAGGAAGGTATCCAGGCCATGATGACATTTACAATGCCGACCATGCAGAGCCAGGCAATAGTATTGCCCATGATGTTCCAGGAGCGGAATACCTTGGCGATCGTGTCCACCGGTTCAACGCGCTTCACCCTGATCAGCTTGTCCAGCCATTTTGGGTAACGATCCTCATGCGGGTTAGGCTGTTTTCGCGTCTTCGTTTTGGCGTCTACTTGCTCGTCGCGAATATATTCAAGTTCGGCCGGCGAAACGAACCGGCTTTCTTCAGGTTTGTTCCTGACAACGAGAACCCAGAGGAGAGAGAGAACGATCCCCGGAATGGCGAATATGAGAAAGATCTGGCGCCATCCGGCCCAGGCGATAACAGCTACGCATATGGGGGGGCAGATCACCGGTCCAGACTTTGACGCAGCCCAAAACAATCCAGCGGCAGTGCCTTTTTCCCTTGGCGGAAACCAGCGGTCAATGGTGGTGCCGCACCCGATCGGCAGCGGAGCTTCCGAAAATCCCAGCAGCGCACGGCTGAGTTTCAAGTGCAACGGCGAGGAGGCGGTCCCGATCAGCCAGGTCGAAAGCGACGTAAACAGCATGGAAACAGCCATCAGTACGCGAGGGCCAATCTTTCGGTAGAGGAGGCCGACGGGAATTTGGGCCACGGCATAGACCGCGAAAAATAAGCTGATCATGAGGCCCGCTTCCGTGTTGCTGAAGTGGAACTCCTTTCTTATGTAAGGCAGGGCGACGCCGAGATTGGCGCGGTCAGCGTTGGCAAGCGTATAGACCAGAAAAATGAGGCCCATGACCACCCACCGGAAACCAGATGTTTTTCCGGTGGATGGCGTCGGCTTGGATACGTCTTCTACGGGAACATGCGCGCCCATTCTCTCTGTCCAATCGGTTGGTTATTCGCCGGCGTTAACAAGCACTCAAACTTCAGTTCCGGCCAGCTTTCGGCAAATCCCTCTATGTTTCACCCTCGAGTCTCTCTTTACACCGCCGCCGCTTTACGCCGCCCGTACTTATCAACGACACCCAAATCGGTCATAATGACGCGCAGTTCCGCGAGTTTTTCTCCCTCAAGTTCAGGATAGGGCCGGCGAATGCCACCGGCCGGCAAGCCCAGAATCTTCAGCGCAGCCTTTATGACAATGGGGTTGGAAAACCAATAGAGAGCCTGCAACAGAGGATAGAACCGGAAATACAATTTTCGGCATTCTTCCATTTTTTCCAAACTGTCCCATGGCCGCGAAATCCGGGCCATTTCCTCGGGAATGATATTGCCGCCGATGTTCGCCGTGCCGTTTCCGCCCAGCGCCAGCGTCGGCACGACGATGGAATACTTGGGGAAATCGCAGCAGAGGATGTTGAGTCTGTCCCCGAGGCGCCGCTTGACTTCCACCAACTGAGAAACATTCGGCATTGCCTCTTTGTCAACAATGAAATTGGGGATTTCATTGGCCAGTGCCTCGAGCGTTTCAGGATCAAGATTCACGCCGACACGAGTGGGATTGTTGTAGACGCCCACCGGAATCGAAACTGCCTTCATGCAGGTTCGCATATGCTCCAGCACGGCCGACTGAGGCGGCAGAAGATATGGCGGGACGGTGAAGATCAGGCCGTCGGCCCCCTCGGCTTCGGCAAATTGAGCAAACTTTACGGTATCTGCCGTCGTGGGATGCGAGGCGTTGAAGAAAACAGGAATCCGGCCTTTGCTGAGCTTGATGACTTGCTTGACTATGGCCTTCCGTTCTTCGGAGGTAAGAAGCGTCACTTCGCCGGCTGAACCCATTACAAACAGCTCGGAGGTGCCGTAAGCTATCTGATGGGCAATGATTTCCTTGAAACCGCCAAAATCGACGTTGCCGTTATGATCGTAGGGGGTGGGAATTGCAACCCACGAACCGGTTGGTTTGAACATAAAATTCCCTTTCGCTTGATGGTGGCGTAAGTATACGAATAGCCTGTTAATTTGTCACATGATTCCGGCGGGTTTTGGCATGCAATAGGTCAGCCGCGGGGGCTTTGGAGGGGGCGATGGAGGTAGGTAAATGACATTTTCAGCGGAAGTGAAACTCACGCGCGCGGGCGAGGCGGGCCGCTCCGGCGCCGATATTCGTTCCGACCTGCGCGTTCTATTGGAGCCGCGAGCCTCCGGGGGAATCCAGTTGGAACTGGTCTCGCGCGTTGACCTTTACTATGGCGAGGCTATCCGCAGGCAGGCGCATGATACTCTGCGCGAACTCGGCGTCGAGCATGCTCGCGTGCTGATCGAAGACAGCGGCGCACTGCCGTTTGTTATAGCCGCGCGCATTGAGGCGGCGGCGCGTCGTGCCGGATTGTCCTCCACTCGCCGCGCGCTGCCCGAGCGGGTAGCGTTGCCGAAGCCGTCTGCCAAGGACCGTTTGCGCCGCACCCGCCTTTATCTTCCCGGCAGCGAGCCCAAGTACTTTGTCAATGCCGCGCTCTACAAGCCGGACGCAATCATTTTCGATCTCGAAGATGCGGTGCACTTCGCTGAGAAGGACAGCGCCCGCATCCTGGTGCGCAACGGCTTACGTGCGGTTGATTTTGGCCCGGCGGAGCGCATGGTACGCATCAACCAGCTTCCGCTTGGTCTCCAGGACCTGGAGGAGGTTGTGCCCCAAGCCCCGGATTTGCTGCTGCTCCCCAAGACCGAGAATCCGGAGCAGGTAATGGAAGCCGATCGCCGCATTGGCGAAATCACGGCTCGCGAGGGCATCGAGCGGCCAATCTGGCTGATGCCGATTCTGGAGTCCGCCATCGGAATCGAAAATGCATTTGCGATTGCCTCCGCCAGTGAGCGCATCTGCGCCATGACCATTGGCCTGGAGGACTACACCTCCGATCTCGGCGTGGTAAAGACTGCTGACGGACGGGAGACCCTGTATGCGCGAATGCGGCTGCTAAACGCAGCCAAGGCCGCGGGCGTGCAGGCCATCGACTCCGTCTATGCCGATGTCGGTGACCTCGAAGGACTGGCGCGTTGGGGCGAGCAGTCGCGCGCGCTTGGCTTCGAGGGCATGGGCTGCGTTCATCCCTCGCAGATCGCGGTCGTCGAACGGGCGTTTGCGCCCGCGCAGGCTGAGGTTGAGAAGGCGTTGAAAATCGTTATTGCCTTTGAGGAGGCGCAGGCAAAAGGACTGGGTGTGGTGAGCCTTGGCTCGAAGATGATCGATGCGCCGATCGTGATTCGTGCTCGTAAACTGGTCGAGCGAGCCAGGCTGATGGGGATTCTTCCAGTTGCGAGTGCCGCCACACCGGCAAGCGCGAATGCCAGGAATCAGGAGGCGAAACAATGACGCAATCGCCAACGCGTAACGCAGTTGGGCGCATGGTGCCGGCCGTGGTGAATGGAGCCGAGCAGGTCCCGTTCGCCGGCGTAGGCCGGCACCGTCCCACGGGCCGCAAGGCGGCGCCGCCGGTGAGGAGTGCTATCGACTGGCCTGAAAGCGGCGACAAGCGCGTGCCCGATCTGGCCACCGCTCTGCAACTGTGCGGGCTGCGCGATGGCATGACGATTTCATCGCATCATCACCTCCGCAATGGCGATCGTATCGCGCTCGATGCCCTGCAAACGGCTGCCGGCCTGGGGGTGAAGGATCTCATGTGGTTCCCCAGCGCCTCTTTCCCCTGCCATACCCCGGTCATTGAGCTGATGGACGCTGGCGTGGTCCATCATATTGAAGGCAGTATGAACGGTCCTCTCGGCGATTACTGTTCCCAGGGGAAGATGCGCGGCCTGGGAGTGTTGCGCTCGCATGGCGGCCGCTGGCAGGCGATCCAGGACGGCGAAGTACATATCGACATTGCCGTCATTGCCGCCCCAACCGCCGATTTTTTCGGCAACGCCGATGGTTCTCACGGCCGCTCGGCTTGCGGCTCGCTTGGTTTCGCGCTGGCCGATTCGATGTACGCCGATCGCGTCATCGTCGTCACCGATAACCTCGTGCCATTCCCTTGCATTCCGTGGCAAATCCAGGGAAACAACGTCGACTATGTCGTCGAAGTGCCTTCCATTGGCGATCCGGCGAAGATTGTCTCCGGCACCACTCAGATCACGCGTTCACCGGACCGCTTGCTGATTGCGGATATGGTCGCCCGTTTCCTGCGCGATACGGGAATCATGCGCGACGGTTTTTCCTTCCAGGCAGGGGCCGGGGGAATCGCGCTGGCTTTCGTCGACTATCTGAGCCGGTACATGCGCGAGAAGGGAGTCAAAGCACGATTCGTGCGCGGCGGTTCAACCAAATACCTGGTTGAAATGCTGAAGGAGGGCCTGATCGGTTACATCCTGGATGGGCAGACATTCGATCTCGATGCCGTGCGATCCATCGCCGGCGATCCGCGTCACGTCGCAACCTCTCCGTTCACCTCCTACAACTTCCACGGCAAAGGAAATTTCGCGTCGATGGTGGATGCGGCGGTGCTCGGCGCCACGGAAGTCGACGTAAACTTCAACGCCAACGTTGTCACCCACTCCGATGGCCGCATGCTGCACGGCATCGGCGGATGGCAGAATTGCCTGTACTCGGGCTGCGCTATTCTGGCCATACCCTCGTTCCGTGACCGCATTCCGACTATTGTGGATGAAGTGACGACGCTGACCGGCCCGGGCGAGTTGATCGATGTGGTGGCCACCGAGCGCGGAATCGCAGTCAATCCGCGTCGTCAGGATTTACTGGATGCGCTGAAAGGATCGAATCTGCCGATTCGGCCGATCGAGCAGATCAAGCAGGAGGTCGAGCGAATCTGCGGCGGCAAACCGCACAAGCCTCGTTTCATGGACGAGCCGGCCGCGGTGGTGAAGTGGGTTGACGGGACCGTGCTCGATACCATCTGGCGGATCGAGAATTCCCGGTTTTCGTGATCCGGCTGTTCCGCATGGTAATTTGGCAACACATTAGCTCATGCCGACCTTAATGTAGCCGGTAATACAGGCACAGTAGACAGCACCTTGGAGAGAAGCGATGCCGCACATCATCATCGAATATTCCAGCAACCTTCGCGAGCGGCTGAACCTGGAGCAGTTCGTGCGAGAAGTTCACGATGCCACCGTGCAGACGGGAGAGTTCCCCATGGCGGGCCTCAAGACGCGAACCTCGGAGCGCGCCTGCTACCGGATTGCGGACGGGCATCCGGACAACGCCTTTGTGCACGTTGTACTCAGGTTCCGTCCCGGACACGATCCGGTAAAAAAGCATGCTGCCGGGGAAAAAGTGTTTGCAGCCATCTGCCATCACCTCGCTTCTATCTACGAGTCGATCCCGCTCGGCATTACCTTTGAAATGCAAGAGATTGATACCGATTTTCGATTCCTGAAGAGCAATCTCGCCGATTACGTAAAACGTCGCGAGGGCGCGCCCGTCTTGGGATAGCCTTTCGCGCAGCTTGCATGCCGCTGGGACTTTACATCTCGGTGCCGTTTTGCCGCACCAAGTGCAGCTTCTGCAACTTCGCCTCGGGCGTGTTCTCGCGGCCTCTGCTGGAGCGCTATGTCGCTCATCTCGAGCGCGAGCTTCGGCGGGCCGGGCAGATAGCCGAGCAGGTTGGCGGCCGCTTCGAGCGCGAGGTGGACTCTATCTATCTTGGCGGCGGGACGCCCAGCATTCTTGCCCCGGAACAGCTACAGAGGATTTTCGCCGCCATCGACAGTAGCTTCACCGTGCAGCCAGCCGCTGAGGTCACGGTCGAGTGCACTCCCGGAACGCTCACGCCTGAAGTGGTGAGCACGCTGGTAAGTTGCGGGGTCAATCGTGTGAGCCTCGGCGCGCAATCGTTTATCGACCAGGAGGCGCGCGCCGTGGGCCGGTTGCACACGCGCGCGATCGTGCTCGGCGACATTGGACGACTGCGCGACGCCGGAATCGCCGAAATCAACATCGACCTTATCGCCGGCCTGCCGCACCAGACCGGGGAGTCGTGGCGCTACACGCTGGCGGAAACTGTGGCCGCGAACGTGCCGCATGTCAGCGTTTACATGCTGGAAGTGGACGAAGACTCGCGGCTGGGCAGGGAACTGATTGCCGGCGGCACGCGCTATCACGCGCACCACGTGCCGGATGAGGACTTGACCGCCGACTTTTACTCATTGGCCTGCGAAGAGTTGTCGGCGGCGGGGATCGCACAGTATGAAATCTCGAACTTTGCGCGTGGCCCGCGGACCGGCGATGGGTTTCCCGCCCATGCCTCGCGCCACAACCTGAAGTACTGGCTGCGGCGGCCTTACATGGGCTTTGGAGTCGATGCGCATTCCATGCTGTTGACCCGCGACGCGGGTTCGCGGCATTCCGCCGTGCGCTTTGCAACCAGCGATGAACTTGAGGCGCTGCTCTTGGGCTCGGAGTTCGAGGTGACCAGGATCGACGAGCGCCTGGCGCTGGAAGAGACGTGGTTTCTTGGACTGCGTCTGAATCGCGGCGTGGAGTTAAGCCGCCTGGAATGCGAATTTGGCGCCGCAGCATTCCCAGATTGCGGAGATCTGCTCAGTGAGCTTGAAGCAAGCGGACTGATAGCTATCGAAAACGGCTGGGTCCGCCTGACGGCACGCGGACGCCTGCTGTCGAACGAAGTCTTCAGTCGATTTCTGGCTTAACGTTTCCCCAGGACTGCCGACTTCGGCAAGCGCGCTCCGGCACGCTCAGCGTTCTGACCCGGCTCGTGATGCTCTGCCCGCGCTGGCGTATGCTCGCTGATCCAAACCAATCGCCGGATGGCGTCACAACAGTTAAAACAGAGAAAAGCGGGAGCCTCTCGAAGGTCCCCCTTATGTTCGCAGATACCGCACTGGATCGTCATTTCCTCACCCCGAGTTTCGAACTTGAGTCCTCGGGTCGTGTTTCTGTCCGGGGCTGTAGTTCGTCGCCGCTTCTGTCGTTAATAAACCACATCAAGGCCGGGTTATTCCCCATTCCGAATGGATAATTCCCACATTGAAATTCGACAATGGCCGCTGCCACCGGCGGCTGCTCAGTTACCGATTGGATGGGGGTCTTTGCCTTTAGGATAGAATTTTTTATGCATCTCTAAAGTTGACCATCCCGGAGAACTCGTTTTATGCCCCTAGCTTGCCCGAATTCGAATTTCAGCTCTGAACAAGATCGCCCGGTGGACCGGGGTCCCCAGCGAGCCCCGCTCGATGGGGTGATAGACCTGCGCAGCGACACCGTGACTCTGCCCACGGCAGCCATGCGTCGAGCGATGGCCGAGGCCGAGGTCGGCGACGACGTTTATGGTGAAGACCCAACGATCAATCGGCTGGAGGCGCGGGCCGCCGAAGTATTTGGGCGCGAGGCGGCAATCTTCGTGCCCAGTGGCAGCATGGGGAATGCCATCGCCATCAAGCTGCACACCCGGCCCGGACAGGAGATCATCTGCGAAGAACGCGGTCACGTCTTCAACTACGAAATGGGAATGCTGAGCTGGTTCAGCGGCTGCGTGGTGCGTCCGGTTGCCGCACCGGACGGCATTCTTACCTGGGACCTGGTTCGGACAAAGCTCTCGGCCAAAATCTACTACCTGGCGCAGACCGGGCTGGTTTCGCTGGAAAACACGCATAACATGGCCGGAGGAGCGGTGATGCCGCAGGCGGTCATGGACCAGATTTGCGACGGCGCGCATCAGGCCGGAATTCCCGTTCACCTGGACGGCGCGCGCATTTTCAATGCCTCGGTCGCGCTTGGCGTGCCGGTGGACCAACTTACGGCCAAGTGCGATTCGGTGATGTTCTGCCTCTCCAAAGGCTTGGGGGCTCCCGTAGGCTCGCTTCTGGTTGGCAGTAAAGCGTTCATTGCCGAAGCGCGCGCGGTTCGCAAGGCGTTGGGCGGAGGCATGCGGCAGGCCGGTGTTCTCGCGGCTGCGGGACTCATCGCCCTGGAGGAGGGCCCGAAGCGATTGCACCAAGACCACGAGAACGCCCGTTTTCTGGCGGAAGGGCTGGCACGGATTGCGGGCATTTCCATCGATCCGCGAACGGTTCAGAGCAACATTCTGATCGTCGATATCGCCGGCACGGGAATGACTTCGGCCGAGCTTTCCAGCAAACTTGCCGAACACAGGGTGAGGGCGAACGGCGTGAACCCGCAAACCATGCGCTTTGTAACTCACCTGGACGTGAGCCGCAAGCAGTGCGAACGGGCTTTGCAGGTTATCGAGCAGATCTGTGCCGCGCGGGCAACGGCGTAGCGAGTTGAGGCGGCGTCCGAGCGAATCAATGTTTCAGGATGTCATCCTGAGCGAAGCGAAGGATCCCTGCACGGCGTGGAGCTGATGCGCCGCCGAAGGATTTCATCAAAAAGCCCAAAGCGGCAAGGGTGGGACAGTTACCTGGGATGCTTCGCTACGCTCAGCATGACATTCACTAGGTATCGTTAAGTTAGGCGAGTTCAAAGGAGGTCACGTGATCGCACGCATCTGGCACGGATACACCAAGCCCGAGCACGCCGACGCTTATGAGGCCATGCTGAAGCCGGAGCTTCTGCCCGGCATCAGCAAAGTAAAAGGTTACAAAAGCAGCTACCTGCTCAGGAGAGACCACGGCGACGAGGTCGAGTTCATCACAATCATGTTATGGGATTCCATCGATGCGATTCGCGCCTTCGCGGGAGCGGACTACGAGACTTCCGTGGTTCCCGAGGAGCGCCGCAAGTACTTGTCCCGGCACGATGCCAAAGCGGCACATTACGAGATCGCATCGACCCACAAGGCGAGTGCAAATTCAAACTGACCCGCTAGCGGGGTGTCCGCTCACGCGACCGTGAGCTCACGCCGCTCTCGTCGCAGGGTCATTGCGTACCGCATGGTCGTCGCGCAGCAGTTGGCGCGCAATGACCATGCGCTGGATTTCGCTGGTGCCTTCGCCGATGGTGCAGAGCTTGGAATCGCGATAAAACTTCTCGGCCGGGTAGTCCTTAATGAAGCCGTAGCCGCCATGGATCTGCACCGACTCGTTGGCTGCCTTGACGGCGACTTCGCCGCTATAGAGCTTGGCCATGGCGGACTCCAGGGTGGTTTTCATGCCGTTATCTTTCATCCACGCGGCGCGCAGGGTGAGCAGGCGGGCGGCGTCGATTTCGGTTGCCATGTCAGCCAGCTTCCACTGGATGGCTTGAAACTCACTGATGGCTTTGCCGAACTGCTTGCGCTGCTTTGAGTATGCCAGCGCGCAATCGTAAGCGCCCTGGGCCATGCCGAGTCCGAGCGCCGCTATCGAGATGCGGCCGCCGTCGAGAATGCGCATGGCATCGACGAACCCGTGGCCTTCGTGCCCGAGCAGGTTTTCGGCGGGAACTTCGCAATCCTCGAAAATGAGTTCAGCGGTATCGCTGGCGCGCAGTCCAAGCTTGTTTTCCTTTTTGCCGAGTTTGAAGCCGGGGGTTCCCTTCTCGACCACGAAAGCCGAGAGGCCATGATGGCTGTGAGTTTGGGTCGTTTTGTCGGTGACGGCGAGAACCACGCACACGTCGGCGTAGTGGCCGTTGGTGCAGAAAGTCTTAGTTCCGTTCAGCACCCACTTGTCTTTCACCCGCACGGCCGAGCAGCGCGCGCCGCCGGCATCGGAGCCGGAGCCGGGCTCGGTGAGCGCCCAGGCGCCGATGAAGTCGCCGCTCGCCAGCCGGGGAACGTACTTCCGCTTCTGCTCCTCGTTGCCGGCGACAAAGATGTGGTTGGTGCAGAGAGAGGTGTGCGCGGCCACGATGATGCCAACCGAGCCGTCGACGCGTGAAAGCTCCTCGATGGCCATGGCATATTCGGTGTAGCCCATGCCCGCGCCGCAGTATTCGACCGGGAAGATCGCTCCCATGAGCCCAAGCCGCCCGAGTTCCTTGATCGTCTCGAGCGGGAAATGCGCGGCTTCGTCCCACTCCATCACGTGCGGCGCGATTTCTCGCTCGGCGAACTTGCGAACCATTTGGCGGAGGTGCTGCTGCTCTTCGGTGAACTGGAAATCCAAGGTCTCCTCCTGAACTACTCTGAATAAATTGCTACTGCCAGCGGCGACGGCGGAACGTTGCCAAGCCCGTGCTCACTTCCCATCCTTTGGCTTCGCCGAAAGGGTGGGCATCCACTTGGCTTATACACATATAAGAGATGCTAATAGCGACGAATTGGTAGCTCAGCTTTGCTGGGAAAATCGGCGGCGATGCTATGTTGCCGATGCAGCGTTGCGAACTGCTACACTTCCCTTTGCCGTGGCTTCAAGAAACTCGGTGAGCGTTTCGCCCGTTGCAGTGTTAACAGGCCCAAGGTAGAGCGCGACACTGATCAGGATTGCCGTGAGTGATTCGATTGCGAGCTGGGTGAAAGAAATTCGGGCGGGAAGTCCGCGCGCCTTGGCCCGGGCGATCACGGCCGTCGAAGACCGCACGAAGGAGTCGCACGAGCTGCTGCGGGCGCTTTTTCCCTACAGCGGGCGTGCCCGTGTCGTGGGTCTTACGGGTGCTCCAGGATCGGGAAAAAGCACGCTCACCGATCAGTTGGCGCGCGAGTATCGCAAGCGTCAGCAGAGCGTTGGCATTGTCGCGGTCGATCCGACGAGCCCGTTCACGGGAGGCGCGATTCTGGGCGACCGCATCCGCATGCAACGGCACCACGCCGATCCGGGGATTTACATTCGCAGCATGGCCACCCGCGGCTCCCTCGGTGGGTTGGCCAGCACCACGGCGGACGTGGCCACTGTGCTCGACGCCAGCGGGCGCGACGTCGTGCTGATCGAAACCGTTGGCGTGGGACAGGATGAAGTGGATATCGTGCGCCTGGCCGACGTGACCCTGGTGATCCTGGTTCCCGGCATGGGAGACGATGTGCAATCCATCAAGGCGGGAATCATGGAGATTGCCGACATCTTCGTCATCAACAAGAGCGATCGCGAGGGCGCCGATCGGGTCGAGCGCGAGGTGCGCGCTTTACAATCGACTGCTCCGCCCAGAGGCGCGACTGGCGCGGACGACGCGGCGATGGAGAGTTGGACGCCGCCGGTTGTCAAGACTGTCGCCAGCGAGGGTCGCGGCATCTCCGAGTTGGCGGTCGCCATCGCGCAATATGAAGCGTTTCTGGAGACGTCTGGCCTAGGGCGTCACCGTCGCATCGAGAGCTGGCGCGTGCGCCTGGTCGAGATGCTGCGAGTCGCGCTGATGCAGCGCGTCAGACGCGACTACCTGACGGAGGCAGCGGGGCGAGAGCTGGCGGCGAAAATTGCGGCGCACGAGTGCGACCCGTACACGGTGCTTGAGGAAATCCTCGGCAGATTTGGGTTCGGCTGAGGCATGGTTATTCTTGGCATAGATACTTCAGGCCGTGACGGCAGCGTTGCCCTGGCCCGCGGCAGCGGGGAGGGCTTCGAGGTGCTCGGCTCCATGCCGATTGCGGGCGGGACCTACTCGGCGCAGCTCATTCCGGTGATATCGGCATTGCTGGCGGGTGCGTCTCTGGCTAAGAGTGCGATCGATCTGCTGGCCGTCGCCTCCGGTCCCGGATCTTTTACCGGGCTGCGCGTGGGCCTGTCCACCGTGAAGGGATTGGCTGAAGCCCTGAGGAAGCCAATCGTTGCGGTTTCGCTGTTGGCGGCCACAGCCGCCGCTGCCCGGCAGACGGCTTCCGTGGTTGTTGCGCTCGATGCACAGCGGCGCGAGGTGTACGTGGGCGAGTACCAGGTGGTGCACAGCGAAGTGCCTGCGGAGCTGAGATTGCACCGCATCGACGAGGTTCTGCTGAGCCTGGACGACTTCACGGCGTCGCTGGGTACACGCATCCCCGTGCCGGTTACGTACACGCCTGACGCAACCATCGAGAGGGCATTGCGTCAGTCCGGTTCTCCCGTGGAAAGAATTCCGCGCCCGGGGGCGGATCTCATCGCCCGCCTGGGAGTGGCTGAATACCTCCAGGGGCTGACGATATCGTCCGCGACGCTGGATGCGAATTACCTGCGGCGCTCAGATGCGGAGATATTCTCCGTCCCCAAATCAGGGCGGCCGCCGGAGTAACCGCATGCGAGTGCGTCCGGCGGAAATCAACGACATCCCGCGCCTGCTCGCCATCGAACGGCAATCGCCGAGCGCCGCTCACTGGAGTGAGCGGGAATATCATGCCTTGTTTCCCGGCCCGCGGGCGGATGAGGGCAGTGTGCCGAGGCGCATCTGCCTGGTGGCGGAAATGGCAGCGGAGATTGCCGCGAACAGCAACAATTCCGCCATCGCCGGGTTTGTGGTGGCACTTTGCTTGGGCCAGGAGTGGGAGATTGAGAACATCGTCGTTGATTCGGCGCTTCGCCGGCGGGGATGTGCCAACCTGCTCTTGCGGGAGTTGCTCAGCCTCGCCAGCAACGAAGGTGCCGGGAGAGTTCTGCTGGAAGTGCGGGAATCGAACCAGGCCGCCCGGGCTTTCTATGCCCGTTGGGGATTCCAGATGATTGGACGGCGCAGGAACTACTACCGCGACCCTGAGGAAGATGCGATTTTGCTCCATTTTAGGTGCAATAGCCGTTCTCCTTAGGCGCCTTTAATGGTTCTTTCAAAAACGGTTGAACCCATATCTTTCCCCGTGTTAGTGTGTGCAACACGGTTGAACGGCCCCGGAGGTCGCGGAAGCTGCGGCTCATCGGGACGCCGGCCCGTAGGCGAGGGTAGTGCGCCGCCGGGTACCGCAAGGAGGTCCTAAATGGTAAATCTCGTACGCGAGTCGCTCCTGGCCAGCAACGAAGAATTCCGGCACCTGGTTCAGGAACATGCGCAATACTCCCAGCGCCTTGATCACCTCTCGCAGAAGCCCTACCTCTCCGAAGACGATAAAGTTGAACAGGTCCGGCTTAAGAAGTTAAAGCTTCGCCTGAAAGACCAGATGCTAGTGCTCGAGCAGCAATACATGAAAACGCATCCCGAGCACGTGGCATAAAGCCCGATAATCCAGTTTCCGCGAATTGTTAAAGTCCGTTGAACGCTCGAACCCGGGCCGCCGCTGAAGTGTGTCCGGAGGAATCGCAGTGTCCGGCGCTCAGCTCCCGCTTGCCGCCTGCCAGGCCAGCCGGAGCCGGTCGAAAATTCTTCTCCAAAGCCCCGCCAATAGCTGTTCTATATAATCAGTTCATCTACATGGTTCGCGACGGATTCTATTACGCGGGTGCTTTGCTGCTGGTGGCCGTGGTCGTCGGCTGGTTGACGACTCCTGCCCTGGCGATCGTTCCCTTGCTGCTGGCGGCTTTTTTCCTGTGGTTCTTCCGCGATCCGGAAAGAGTCATTCCGCAAGCCGCTGGGGCGGTGGTTTCGCCCGCCGACGGCAAAGTGACGGAGGTTTCCCCGGTGGCCGTGGCGGGAGCGCAGTGGCTGCGCATCAGCATCTTCCTTAATGTTTTTAATGTTCATGTCAACCGCTCGCCGGTCTCAGGGGTGATCACCGGCGTCGAACATCGCAAGGGCAAGTTCCAAAACGCCATGGGCGCGGCCTCGGCGGAGTTGAACGAGCAGAGTATTTGCAGCTTGCGTAGCGATGAAGGCCATCCTATCGTTTTCAAGCAGATTGCCGGGCTGCTGGCGCGGCGCATCGTCTTCAATCGCCGCCCGGGAGAGCATGTGGAGCGCGGCGAGCGCGTGGGCTTGATCAAGTTTGGCTCGCGCTGCGATGTTTTGCTGCCTGTCGGCGCGCGGCCGGCGGTCAAGGTTGGCGAAAACGTGAAGGGCGGTTCCACGGTTCTGGCCGCACTGCCGGAGCCGGTGCCACAAAAGGTTTTGGACGTGCACGAACAGCAGTCGGGGAGCTCACGATGAGTGTTTTCCATCACCGCGGGGAGGACAGACCGCCTCGCCGGATGAGGAAGGGCCTGTACCTGCTGCCGTCTTTGTTCACGACAGCCAATCTGGCCGCCGGCTACTATGCCATTTCGCAGGCGGTGATAGGCAGCGCGGAGGAGCCGTGGCACTTCAACGTTGCCGCCATCGCGATCGGGTTTGCCGTGCTGTTCGACGGCATGGACGGTGCCATTGCGCGCCTGACCAATACGACCAGCGACTTCGGACGCGAGCTGGATTCGTTGGCCGATGTCGTGACGTTTGGCGTGGCCCCGGCTCTGCTCGCCTGGATGTGGGGCTTCCGGCAGCTTCCACTGGTGCTCGATCCTTCATTGAGAGCGCGGATCATCCAGCTTGGCGCCATCGCCTCTTTCATATTCCTGGCTGCCGGCGCGGCCCGGCTGGCGCGCTTCAATATCGCGGTGAACCCGCAGCCTACTAATCCCGGTCGTCCGGGGCGCAAGTATTTTGTCGGCATGCCGATCCCTGGCGGGGCGGCCTGCATCGCCGCAATGGTTCATCTTGTGCAAGGAGACCCGATCGAGAAGTGGTGGTATTCGGTCATCTGGATCGGAGTGGTAACGATCCTGGGATTTCTGATGGTGAGCCGATGGCGATTCTGGAGCGCCAAAAGCATTGATTTCCGAAGCCGGCATCCGTTCCGGCTGGTACTGATTATGTGCGGATTTATCGCCCTGATCTTTTATTGGTCTCGTTACGTGCTTTTTGCGCTCGCGGTTCTTTACATGATTTCGGGCGTGTGGGCGCGGTTATTCTACGCTCTGAGGCGGCGCGCAAATTTACCGCCTGCTCCTCCGCAAGAGGTCACCGGACATTGATGACGAAAATCTCGAAACCAGAGATCAAAAGTTCGAAGCCAGATACCAACCAGGGGGGAGCAAAATTTCTGGTTGCCATTATCGGCGCCGCTACGCTCAAGGGGAAGGAACTCAAGGACCTGCTTACGGAGCGCAACTTTCCGGCCGGCGATATTCGCTTGCTTGACGACGAAGAGTCGCTCGGACAGCTCGAATCGGTGGGCGACGAGCCTTCGTTCATTCAAAGCGTTACGGCCGAACACCTGAGCGGCGTCGATTTTACTTTTTTTGCCGCCGAGGAAGCCTGCACAAACAAGACGTGGGAGATGGTGCGCCGCGCGGGCAGCGAGATTATCGATGTTACCTATGCGCTGGATGCTCGCCCCGAGGCCGTGGTTCGCGCCCCATGGCTCGAGCAGGAACTCGGCGAGGGCCACCCGGTGGAGCTGGTCACGGCTCCCGTGGTCATTGCGCATCCGGCGTCGGTGGTGCTCGGGTTGTTGCTGGTGAGACTCAACAAGCAACACAAGATCCGTCGAGCCAACGCGACGGTTCTGGAACCGGCCAGCGAGCGCGGACGCCGTGGCATGGACGAACTCCACGAGCAGACGGTGAACCTGCTTTCGTTTCAGCAATTGCCGACCATGGTTTTCGGGACGCAGGTGGCGTTCAACGTCGTGCCGGGCTATGGCGAAGGGGCCGAGCCGACGCTGGCCGCCGTCGAAGAGCGCGTGCTGCGGCATTACCGCGCCATCACCAATGGGCACGCGCCCGTGCCTTCGCTGATGTTTTTGCACGCTCCGGTCTTCCACGCTCACACCTTCTCCATATACATTGATCTGGCGTCGCCGGCCTCGCTGGATGACTTCGAGGCGGCGCTTGCCGGCGAACACCTGGAGTTTGTCCGCAAGCCGCCGAGCGAGCCCAGTAATCTGAACGCCGCCGGCCAGCAGAACGTTCAGATTGCGGTCCGGCGAGACGCGGACAGCAAGACCGGTTTCTGGATTTGGGCGGCCGCGGATAACCTGCGCATCTTGGCGTCGCTCGCGGTGGAGTCCGCCGAAGACATGGCTGCCACGCGCCCCCGGGGGAAGGTGCAGTGAAGACTCGCTCATGGGCGAAGGTCTATTGCGGAGTCGCATTGCTCGCGATCGTGAGCTTGCCAGGCTGCGGCTACCACGTGGCGGGCAAAGCTTCGCGCTTGCCGCAGGACGTTCATACCATCGCCGTGCCCACGTTTCAGAATAAAAGCCAGACCTACCGTATCGAGGCTAAGCTCACCGCGGCTGTCGTGCGCGAGTTTAATGCTCGAACCCAATACCGCATCGTCAGCGATCCCGCCAATGCCGACGCCACCATGCGTGGCAGCGTGTTGAGCACGCAGATCGAGCCGCTGACTTACGACTCGCGGACGGGACGCGCCTCTTCCGGCGTGATCACCATTCGCATGAGCGTGACGCTCACCGGCGGCAATGGCGAAGTACTTTTTCGGAACCCAAACTACTTGTTCCGCGACGAGTACCAGGCCTCCGAGCAGGTCTCCAGCTTCTTCGAGGAGCAAGACCCCGCGTTTGACCGCCTCTGCCGCGATTTTGCGCGCTCGCTGGT
>Ga0187877_1002234_pt1 | contig 17711 bp, 13 predicted proteins | sample June2016WEW_17_1_3_FD_132430 | JGI IMG/M metagenome (GOLD analysis project Ga0187877, IMG submission 132430) | Peatland microbial communities from SPRUCE experiment site at the Marcell Experimental Forest, Minnesota, USA - June2016WEW_17_100 | ecosystem: Environmental > Terrestrial > Soil >... | reverse complement strand
TACGTCTCGCCCTCGCAGATCCGACGCTTCAACCTGCGCACAGGAGATACCATTGCCGGACAGATTCGGCCTCCCAAGGAAGGGGAGCGTTACTTTGCCCTGCTGAAAGTTGAGGCCGTGAATTATGAGGAGCCAGATTTGGCGAGGGAGAAGATTCTCTTCGACAACCTGACGCCCCTCTACCCCAATTCCCGGATCCAACTGGAGGTCCCAGGAGAGAATAATATGTCCATGCGGGTCATGGACCTTCTGACCCCGATCGGGAAGGGCCAGCGAGGCTTGATTGTCAGCCCCCCTCGGGCCGGAAAAACCATGGTCCTCCAGTCCATCGCCAACAGCGTGACCGCTAACCACAAAGATATGGTTCTGATCGTCCTTCTGATCGACGAGCGGCCGGAAGAAGTCACCGATATGCAACGGTCGGTCAAGGGGGAAGTGATCAGCTCGACCTTCGACGAACCGGCTCAGCGGCACGTTCAGGTGGCGGAGATGGTTCTGGAGAAGGCCAAGCGTTTGATCGAACACCAGAGGGATGTGATCATTCTTCTGGATAGCATCACCCGTCTGGCCCGGGCCTATAATACCGTCGTCCCCCCCAGCGGAAAGATTCTATCCGGCGGGGTGGACTCCAACGCCCTGCACAAGCCTAAACGTTTCTTTGGAGCCGCCCGGAATGTGGAAGAGGGAGGAAGTCTGACCATATGCGCCACGGCCCTGGTGGATACCGGAAGCCGAATGGATGAAGTGATCTTCGAAGAATTCAAGGGTACAGGAAACATGGAAATCGTTCTGGACCGGAAGCTGGCCGACCGACGCATTTTCCCGGCCATCGATATCAACAAGTCCGGGACCCGAAAAGAAGAACTGATCCTAACTCCCCACGAACTCAACAGGGTATGGATTTTACGCAAACTTCTCCAACCCTTGAATTCCATCGACGCCATGGAGTTCCTACTGGACAAGATGAAGGGGACCAAGGATAATCCGGAATTCTTGGAGTCTATGAGCAAGTAGAAAAATCAGCGATTAGCTATCAACCTTCAGCTGTCAGCAAAAGAACAATTTGGAAAAAATGCTTTTGGGTCATTGCTGACCGCTGATAGCTGAAAGCTTTCTCTCAGGAGGATTTAAATGAAAAAAGGGATTCATCCCCAATTTGTCGATTCCGTGATCAAATGCGCATGCGGGAATGAAATTCATACCAAGTCAGTCAAAAAGGAAATTTCGGTGGAAATTTGCTCCAAGTGCCATCCCTTTTTCACGGGGAAACAGAAGCTGATCGATTCTGCCGGACGGGTGGAGCGCTTCCAGAAGAAATACGGCTTGAAAGCGAAAACATCCTAAAGAGCGATGTCCAAGATTACAGTCGGGGGACAAGCGGTAATCGAAGGGGTGATGATGAGGGCGCCCAATGCCCTGGCCATAGCCGTGCGCAGGCCCAATGGCGAGGTGGTGGTGAAAGAAGATGTTTGGGTTTCCTTGTCGCAGCAGCTCAAATTCTTGAAATGGCCGTTGATCCGGGGTTCCGTGGTCCTGATTGAGACCTTGATCAATGGCCTGCAGGCCCTATCTTTTTCCGCCAGTCAAGCCCTGGAAGACGGGAAAAGGGAGGAAAAACTCAGTTCCTGGGCCATCGGTTCGGTCATGGCCGTGGCGTTTGGGGTGGGGATCCTCTTCTTCATTGTCCTCCCCCATTATCTTACCGGGTTTCTGGGCCATCTCTTCGGTCGCGATCTCGCCGTGGAAAATTTCCTTTTCCATCTGGTTGATGGGTTGATCAAGGTCTTCTTTTTGGTCAGCTATATCTATCTGATCTCTCGCATGAAGGATATTCGGAGGATCTTCCAGTACCACGGGGCCGAACATAAGTGCATCTATGCCTATGAGGCGGGAGAGGAGTTAACGGTCAGCAATGCCCGAAAGTTTTCCACTCTCCACCCTCGATGCGGGACCGCTTTTTTGCTGATCGTGGTCATCGTCAGCATCCTTCTTTTCTCAGCTCTTTTTCCTTTCCTGCCCAAGTTTCCGTCTCTGGGAAAAGGACTGACCAACTTGATCTATGTCGGGATTAAACTACCCCTGCTTTTTCCCATTGCGGGTTTAGCCTATGAGGTAATCAAGCTAAGTGGGAAAAAAGCCGACCATCCTGTTTTGCGTATGGTCATCGCCCCGGGCCTTTGGCTTCAGCGTTTGACCACCCGCCCGCCAACGGACGACCAGATCGAGATTGCCATAAGAGCCCTGCAGGGCGTCTTGAGAATCGAAACCGAAAAAGCGATCCTTTAGGTTCAATTTAAAAGAATTTTTGGACGAAGATGAACGCAGATGGACAGGATTATTAAAAATGAAATAGTTAAATGGGTTATTTAATGGCTTATCCGCAGGTATCTGCAAAAAACTGCATCCCCGTTTATTGAATTTATGTTCCAGAAATTAGATCAAGTCGAGAACCGGTATCAAGAGCTGGAGACGCTTCTGGCGGATCCCAAGGTTTTGGGAAACCCCAAAGAGATGCAGAAGCTCGGCCGGGAGCGGGCCGAGCTATCCCACCTAGTAGAGACGTACCGGGCCTACAAGAAGGTCCAGGAGGGAATCCAGGATAGTCAGGACCTACTCCAGGAATCCGATGAGGAGATGAAGGAGTTAGCCAAAGCTGAACTTCAAACGCTTAAGGAACGTCTGGCTAACATCGAGGAGGAGCTCAAAATCCTGCTCTTGCCCAAAGACCCGAGGGACGAAAAGAATGTTTTTTTGGAAATTCGAGCAGGAACAGGAGGGGAGGAAGCCGCCCTTTTTGCCGCTGACCTCTTCCGAATGTACGCCAAATATGCAGAGAAGGGACGCTGGCGGGTCGATGTGGTGAGCCAGAACCCCACTGGACTCGGGGGCTTTAAAGAGATCATCGCTCTCGTTGAGGGGAAGGGGGTATACAGCCAGCTGAAATATGAAAGCGGCGTCCATCGTGTTCAGCGCGTACCAGTTACCGAGGGTTCGGGGCGGATCCACACTTCTGCCGTTACCGTGGCGGTACTTCCCGAGGCAGATGAAGTGGAAGTGGAGATCAACCCCAACGATCTGCGAATCGATGTTTTTCGATCCTCCGGACCCGGAGGGCAAAGCGTAAATACAACGGATTCGGCGGTGCGTGTTACCCACCTACCGACTGGAATGGTGGTTACCTGCCAGGACGAAAAATCCCAGCACAAAAACAAGGCCAAGGCCATCAAGGTCTTACGTGCCCGCCTGCTCGACAAGTTAACGGAGGAACAACAGAGTGAGATCTCGGAAGAGCGGAAAAGCCAGGTGGGAAGCGGAGACCGGAGCGAGCGCGTACGTACCTATAACTTTCCCCAGAACCGGGTTACCGATCACCGCATTGGTCTCACCCTGTACCATTTGGACAGAGTTCTCGAAGGAGACCTGGACGAGTTGAGCGATGGACTGACCGCCCATTTCCGAGCGGAAGCCCTTAAATCCGGGCAATAAGGGAGACGCATTGGCTCAGAATGTGTGGACCATCCTGGCTCTCATTCGCTGGGCAGATGAGCGATTTAAAAAAGAAGGACTGGCCACTCCCCGTCTCGATGCCGAAGTCCTACTCGTGGAGACGCTCGGGATGGACAGAGTGGGGCTTTACACCCATTTTGATCAGCCTCTTAAACCGGATGAACTGGCCCGGTTCAAAAAATTGATCCTGCGGCGCCTACGCCGAGAGCCGATTGCCTATATTCTCGGAAAGCGAGAGTTCTGGTCTCTCCCCTTCAAAGTAACCCCCGATGTTTTAATCCCCCGCCCGGAAACCGAAATCCTGGTTTCAGAGGCCTTGAAAACCCAGGACCATCTGGATGGAAGGGCCCTGCATATTCTGGAGATCGGTACCGGAAGCGGAGCGATCAGTATTGCCCTAGCCAAAGGGCTCCCCATTGCCCGGGTGGTAGCTACGGACCTTTCGGCCAAGGCTCTTTCGGTAGCCGAGGAAAACGCCATAGAGAATGGGGTTCGAGAACAGATCCATTTTTTGCAGGGTGACCTTTTTCAACCCTTGCAGAAGGGAGAGAAATTCGAGCTGGTCATTGCGAACCCACCCTATATCCCCCGGGAGCAAATCTCCTCCTTAATGCCGGAGGTGCGAGATTTTGAGCCTCGAATAGCCCTGGATGGAGGGGTGAATGGTTTGGACTTCTTTCGGCGAGCTTTGCCCCTGGTGGGAAAGTTCCTTCACTCCGCAGGGTGGTTCCTGGTGGAGATGGGCGCGGGGCAAGATCAGGAAATCTTGAAGATTGCGGAAAAGATTCCGGACCTCAATTCCTTTGATTTCATCAAGGACCTGGCCGGGATTAAGAGAGTGTTCAAGGCCCGGAAAAAGTGATAAATTATGGGACGCAGATAAACTTAGATTTTCAGGATTCAAATATAAAAGACGACATAATGGCAGGCAGCCAAGACAACAGATAGGCGGGAAGCAATTTTTTGATCCTATTTTTATCTGCGTGGATCCGCGCAAATCTGCGTCCTAACAGATTTAATGGAGAAGACCTATGGAAAAGATGATCATCGAAGGGGGTTACCGCTTGGTGGGAGAGGTTCCCATAAGCGGAGCGAAGAACGCAGCCCTGCCCCTCTTCGCTGCCTCTCTTCTGACAGATGGTTGGGTTACCCTCCATAATGTTCCTGCCCTAGCAGATATCCGGACCGTCTCCAGACTCCTCCGGCAGATGGGGGTCAAGACGGAAGGAGACAGCGGAACAGTCAGGCTGAATGCCTCGGGAGTTCATTTTTATGAGGCCCCTTACAATTTGGTTAAAACCATGCGTGCGTCGGTCCTTGTTCTGGGGCCGTTAGCGGCCAAATGGAAGCGGGCCCGCGTTTCCCTTCCCGGTGGCTGTGCCATCGGCGCCCGGCCTATTAACCTGCATCTCAAAGGCCTTGAAGCCCTCGGGGCCCAGGTGGAGTTGAAACATGGGTACGTGGAGGCCACGGCGGACCGTCTTAAAGGGGCAGAGATTTACTTTGATATTGCCACCGTAACGGGAACAGAAAATATCATGATGGCTGCGGCTTTGGCTAAGGGGAGGACGGTCCTGAAAAATGCTGCCCGGGAACCGGAAGTCGTTGAACTGGCCAGGGCCTTGAATCAGATGGGGGCAAAGATTCAGGAAGCCGGCAATCAGGTAATAATCATCGATGGGGTGGAAGAACTCCATCCTATAGAATACACCATCATGCCCGATCGGATCGAAGCCGGGACTTTTATGTTGGCCGCCGGGATTACCCAGGGGAATGTGAAGCTTTTAAATTGTAACCTCTCCCACATGGAGGCGGTTACGACCAAGCTGAAAGAGGCCGGATTGGAAATTTTTCCGGAAGGGGGAGGGGTGAAGGTCATTGGGCCGGTGAACATCAAGCCGGTCGATGTCAAGACCCTTCCTTACCCTGGGTTCCCCACAGATATGCAAGCCCAGATCATGGCCTTGATGTGTCTGGCCAATGGCCTCTCGGTTATCAACGAGACGGTTTTTGAAAACCGCTTCATGCATGTGAGCGAACTGAAGCGGATGGGGGCCGATATCCGCATAGAGGGTGGGAATGCGATTGTCCGGGGCCTCGCCAACCTCACCGGGGCGCCGGTGATGGCCACAGATTTGCGGGCCAGCGCTTCTTTGGTGTTAGCCGGTTTAGCTGCTGAAGGGATAACAGAAGTTTCTCGCATCTACCATCTAGACCGGGGGTATGAAAAGCTGGATAACAAGCTGAACAAGCTTGGAGCCAAGATCCGAAGAGCACAGGAATAAAACCATGCAACTCTTGGTTTCGGGGAAAAAGGGTTTCTCCCGTTTTTTAAAACGCTTGTCCCAACGGGGAGAGGCAGGGTTCCACCAGGTTGAGGGACCCGTAAGGAAGATATTGGACCAGGTCAAAGAGCACAGAGATTCGGCCCTCCTCAGGTTAACGAAGAAGTATGATGGCTGGAGCCCTTCTGTGAAGACTCTTAAGGTCTCCCCCGGGGAAATCCAGAAGGCCTTGAAGACCCTTAGCCGGGAAGAAATAAAAGCCCTGGAGTCAGCGACGGAGAGGATCGAAAGGTTTCACACCCTTCAAATGCAGAAATCCTGGTCCTTTGCCGAAGAGGACGGAACGATTCTCGGCCAGATCGTCCGCCCCATGGAACGGGTAGGAATTTATGTTCCCGGAGGAAAGGCGTCCTATCCTTCCAGCGTTCTGATGAACGCCATTCCCGCAAGGGTGGCGGGTGTTCGAAAGATCATTATGGCCTGTCCGGCTCCTAAGGGATACCTAAGCCCTGCTGTCCTGGCTGCAGCCCGCATCGCCAGGGTTGATGAAATTTTCAAGATTGGCGGAGCCCAGGCCATTGGAGCAATGGCTTACGGGACTAAGACAATTCCCAAGATGGACAAAATTGTGGGCCCGGGAAACATATATGTCGCTACCGCTAAGCGGATGGTTTTTGGAGAGGTCTCCATCGATTCGATTGCCGGCCCGAGTGAAATTCTGATTATTTCCGATGGAAGGGGAGCTCCGTCCTATATTGCGGCTGATCTCCTTTCCCAGGCTGAACACGACGAGCAGGCTGCGGCAATCTTGCTGTGCACCTCCAGAAATTTTGCCAAAGAAGTTTATAAAGAGGTTTCTACTCAGCTGACCGAGTTGCCCCGCCGAAAGATCGCCGAAAGGTCCTTAAATGATTTCGGAGCCCTACTCATCGTGAAAAATCTCTCCGAGGCCGTCCGAATTTCCAACGACCTGGCCCCCGAACATCTCGAGCTGGCGGTAAGAAATCCCTGGACCCTCCTTGATAAGATTGAAAATGCGGGAGCCATTTTCCTGGGCCCCATCTCCCCCGAACCCATCGGTGACTATGTGGCCGGCCCAAACCATGTACTGCCTACGGGGGGTACGGCCCGCTTTTCCTCTCCCTTAGGCGTCTATGATTTCCTCAAACGATCCAGCCTGATCTGCCTTTCACCGGCCGGCCTGAAGAAACTTTCTCCGGTTGCCATGAGCCTGGCCCGAATGGAGAACCTGGAAGGGCACAGGCGGTCGATCCAAGAACGCCAGGGTGGATAGGATCCTCATTTCCTCCGGACCCTTGCTCATTCAATAACTCCCATGTCGTGCTGCCCACCGTTGAACTTCCTCGGCGGCAGTCTTAAAAGACACGGAGGAGAAATATTGCTGAATCAAGCCCAGAAGCAGATCACCGCGATCCTGGGAAAATATTGGGGGTATACGTCGTTTCTTCCCCTCCAGGAGGAGACGATTCTATCCATCCTGGGCGGAAGGGACACATTGACGATGCTGGCCACAGGCGGGGGAAAGTCGCTTTGCTTTCAACTTCCCGCCGTGCTGAAAGACGGCTTGGCCGTGGTCATTTCTCCATTGATCTCTCTCATGAAGGACCAGGTGGACAGTTTGAAAGACATGGGCATTGCGGCAGAGTGCTTGAATTCCAGCCTGCCCCCGGAGGAACAGAGATCCATTGTGAAAAAGATTCAAAGGAGAGAAGGAAAGCTTCTGTACCTCTCTCCAGAGCGCCTGCAGAAGGAAAGTACCATTGACCTGCTAAAATCGGTACCTCTATCATTCTTTGTTATTGACGAAGCCCACTGCATCAGCCATTGGGGCCATGACTTTCGGGAAGATTACCGGAACCTGGGCATCATCAAGGAGGTGTTCAGGCCGCTTGCCGTTCATGCGTTTACGGCCACGGCGACCCAAGAGGTTCAAAAGGATATTTTGGAGCAGCTGCGCCTGGAGAACCCACAAACCCATATCGGACCTGTGGATCGTCCCAATTTGACCTACCGGGTGAATCCCCGTTCCCAGGTGGTTAGCCAGGTTGTGGGCCTTCTGAAGAAGCACCCGGATGAACCCGGCATCATCTATTGCCTGCGCCGGGACGATGTGGATGCTCTCTCCGCCAGGCTGAACGACCTCGGCTATCCAAATCTTCCCTATCATGCTGGTCTTCCCGATGAAACCCGCCGGTCCCATCAAGACCAGTTTGCCCGCGAAGATGTAGATATTATGGTGGCCACCATTGCCTTTGGCATGGGCATCGACCGCTCCAATATCCGCTTCATAATCCATACGGCCATGCCCAAAAGCATCGAGCACTATCACCAGGAGACCGGACGGGCGGGCCGGGACGGACTGCCCGCTTCCTGCTATATGCTTTATGGGGGAAGCGATTTCCTCACCTGGAAGTCCTTGCTGGAAGACTCTCCCCAGAAGGCCGTCATGCTGGATAAACTCCAGCGCCTTTATCATTTCTGCTCTCAGCCGTATTGCCGCCACAAGGTTTTGGTGAATTATTTTGGTCAGGAGTACGAGAAGGCTTCCTGCGAAGCCTGCGACTATTGTTTGAACGAACTGGAGATGGTGGAAGACCCATTGGTCGTGGGCCAAAAGATCCTTTCCTGCGTTTACCGGGTTCATCAAGCGGGCGGACTCGGATTCGGCGCGGGGCATATCGCCAATGTACTCAAGGGAAACCGGACGGACCAGGTGGAGAAATGGGGTCATCATGGATTATCGACCTTTGGCCTGATGGCCAACGAATCAGTGGCTTTCATCCGCTATATGATCGAACAACTGATCGGGCAGGATTTTCTGCGTAGAGAAGGGGAGTTTTCCACCCTCTCCCTGGCGGATTCTGCCAGAAAAGTGCTGCGGGGGGAGCAGGCGCCGGTCCTGGTCAAACCGCTGGTGGCGGCCAAGAAGAAAGAGATTGCCCGCAAGGGCCGGGCGAAAAGGGAAGAAGAATGGACCGGAGTGGACCAGGAACTATTTCAGCTTTTGAAAAAGACAAGAGCGGAGCTGGCCCATCAACAGGGCGTCCCGGCATTTATCATCTTCGGCGACAAGTCCTTGAAGGATATGGCCACGATCAAACCCATAACCCGGGAGGCTTTCGCCACCGTCTACGGCGTAGGGGACCACAAGTTGGGTGTTTACGCTGAGGCGTTTATAGGGGTAATAAAGAAATATCTTTACAGGGGGGAAGCGTAAGCAGGCAGCCGAAGAGCACCAGCAAAAAATATTTTATTTGTTCGATAAACAATTACAGCAAGAAAGCCCCCGTCTTCAACCACTTTTTGATATTAAGAAGGAGAAGGATTATACTATACTATGTTTAGTAATTAAATCATAAACTTATAGTTAAGTTAAAAAACTTTAAATTATTTTCTTGACAGATCTTGAAAAGTAGAATAATCATGAATAATGCTTAAGAAGAGATATCGATCAGCGAAACAAGTGGATGGAATCATCGATCTAGAGCGCCTGCGATCCGGACCGCCTAAATGCCTCGAACGAAACCCCGATCTTTTCTTCGACCTCACTTTCCTTTCAGAAGACCTCCGCGGCATGCTTGGCGCATTGAGCCGACGGTTTTCCGAGGATCGAATTGAAGGGAATGGATTATTTTTGGCTGAGGCGGTTAAAGGTTTGGGAAAGTCGCACGCTCTATTGACGGCTTATCATCTCTTCGCCAATCCAAACCCAGCAAAGAGGTGGATGCAAACCCAAGGCTATACCTGGACCCCACCGCAGGACCCCGTCATTATCATCAAAAAATTCACGGATGAATATTTGCCTTTTGATGCTCTATGGAGCGCCATTAGTCAGGAGTTCCACGCCGAATGGAATCCCAAACATCCCCCTTCTCTTGATGAGCTTCGGGCAGCCCTAGCCAGCAAAAAGCTGATCCTTATTTTTGATGAACTTGAGAGGGGAATCACCAATATTGCCGACCTGGCCAGAAGAAGCCAAAATCTGAGCTTCCTTCAGATGCTCTCCGAAGAAGCCAACCGCAGCAATCAGGTTACCATTTTTGCAGCAATTTATGATGGAAGTGTAGAGCCGGGATCAACTTTAAAACGCGTGGCGAGGGTTGAGCTTCGTTTTAGAAAGCCGGAGGACCGGGCCAATATCGTTCGTCATCGTCTCTTCACGAATGCCGAGTCTTATGATCCGTCAGCAGCGGATGCGCTCATCCGGTCGTACATCAATACCTGGGATCGGCTGGGCGTTAAGACATCGGATGATTATTTGTCCCGACTCAAAAATGCCTTTCCATTTTTGCCGGGCCTCATGGAATTAATCTTCGATCGCATTAGTGGAAGCGGAGGTTTTCAGGGCACACGGGGCGCCCTCGGGCTTCTGGCGGCGATGCTGGATGCCTCGACCTCGGGTTCCTATTTGATCACGGCCGGTCATTGCAATCTTTCCGATAGGGCCTGCGCGGATAGGCTCCAGGACCTTGACCCGGCCGGAAACCTGATCAATTGCGCCCAAGGAAATCTCCAGGACTTGAGGAAGCAACCCCTCGCTGAGTCCCTTGCATCAGCCGTGCTTCTAGCCAGCCTGACCCCGGGTGTTAAAGGACTGACCAGGGAGGAACTGGTGAGGCAGGTGATGGCTCCCGGGTATGATCCGAACCAGTTTGAGGGCACATTTCAAGCTTTCCGAACTTATGGTTCGTACTTTCATGAGCGGGAAGGACGATTCTTTTTTGACCTGGAAGAAAATGAAAATGCCAAGGTGGAAATTGAGGCCCTGCGCCTCAATGATGAAAGGGCGCGCGAGGAAGTAAAAACCATCTGGAAACAGGATCTCTTCCGGGAAGTGCAGCAGGTGGTATTCTTCACGGAGCCGGAGGCAACCAAAACGGCTTTGGACCATCTGACGAAGAATCCGCTACGATTTGTCCTTTCCCCGCGCCGGCTTTCCTCGGTCGAGCGCCATGCCATCTATTTCGGATCAGAGTTGCGCAACCAGATCGTTCTTCTGGAGCCGCGAGAGGATGCGGCTCATCTTCTCAACAACCGGGACATCCTGACCGCTGCCAAAAGGGCGATCGCAGCCTCCAACCTGGCTCCCACCGCAAGCACGAGCGAAAGACGCAACCGCTATGAGAACATCTCCACCCAGGAGCGGAGAAATGTCAGGGATTTTATCAAAACGGCAGGGCTGGTCTATGTGCGGGTGGAGGCATGGGGAGATCGTCACGAGGATTCAGTTTTTGAACTGGAGTCCCTGGGGCAGGCCTGGGACAAGCAAGCCATCCTTGAGCACCTGCGCAAACAAATCTACCCCCGAACCCTTTTAGGGGAGCATTTGAAAGAGCGGCTCCAATCATTTCATGGAATGACCATCTCCCAGGTGGATCGCATTTATAGAAACACGCTGGGCTACCCCGTACCCCTCGCGGTCCCGGATGTCTCCGATGCAATTGTGGTTTTGGTAGAGGATCGAAACTGCATTCTCGGCTTGCAGCACCAACGCCGGAACTTTTGCGGGGAGAGGGTTGATTTGGGCGCAGGCGAGTTGCCGTTGGCGGTGCTCGCGGCCCCTTGGCCTGCCGCACCACCCGTGCCCGCGCACGAACCCCCCACTCCAACCCAACCCGGGCCTCCGGCGAAAACGGCCAGCCCGATCCCCGTACCCGAGCCTCCAGGTCGCAGTCCAAGCTTTGATGAGCGAGTGACTCCGTCTTGCCGGTCAAAAGGCGAACTCAGACAGGCACTGGCAGGCAAACTGTCGGATGTGGAGGGGCAAGCGATTCAGAGTGCTCGGTTTCAGATTTTTGCCCGTTACGAGAAAGCCAGCCTGGCAGATTATCCGAGCGCATTGCGCGGGGGTCTGACGGATAGCGGAGACTTGGAGGTCCAGATCGACCTTACCATTCCCGGCCCCATGGATAAGGCCAGGGTCGAGACCCTTTGCGAGTCTCTTCCCACTCTGGCAAGCGGAACCTACTCCTCCAGGGTTAGGATTATTATCCGCACTCACCCGGAAAGCGATTCCGCCGGGGATGGAGGGCAAGGATGATCACCCCCATCGATTTGACTTCCTTGGACTTGCTGACCAGACCGCAACCCCGCCTGCCTCAGTTGAAGGAATGGCTTTTCCAGGAAGTATGGACATCTAAGCGCTTTCAGGATTGCGGCGGAGCGCCTTCCGCATATCTCAATTCGGGAGAAAAGCTGGTTAACGAAGCGGAATCCCTTATCACTGCCGCTGCGGATTCCTATCTGGGAGAGTTGATTGCCGCCCGGGCCTCGGCTCCCCCACTCGTTGAATTCTTGAGGCAGCAACAAAATCCCGCAGCTGTTATTCTGGATGGATGTTCCATCCGGGAGATGCCTAAATTCCTGGAACTGGCTCAAGCATCACGCCGGCCAGTGCTGGAATGCACTTATGGTTCTTCGGCAATCCCCAGCACCACCGAACTCTTCATCGAAGACCGCCTGGGTCTAGGCTTGCCGCTCATCGGCCCATCCCAAATGGTTTCCAGGCGGGAACTGATGCAATCCGGCATTCGCTATCACTTCTTCCAGAGCCCAAGCGAATCACAGCATATCCCCGACGGGCCCGGGCCCATTCTAATCTGGCACCGTTTTCCGGACCTGCGCTTCATGGACAGTACCGCCTCCAGCGCCGAATTCTATGACGGCATCTGGGATAGCCTGGAAATGGTCTGGCAGAGGACCGTGCAGGCGCTGCCTGCCTCGAGTCATATTCTGGTGACCAGCGACCACGGTTACGTTTTCTTTGGGCCGGGCCTAAGTGATCGAAACCTGGACCGTCAGGACCGGCCCTTGAAGGGAAAACGGTTTTATGAATTCCCGGCGGATGAAACTATGCCCCAGGAAGACCCCGCGCTTTTCATCGATCAGGACCGTCGGCTGGCGGCGGTCAAGGGGCGCTACCACAATCGCCCCCAGGGACCACATCCTGCCCAATCTCTTTACCGGCATGGAGGGGTGAGCCTGATGGAAGTCCTGACGCCCTGGCTTGTCCTGGGACCTATGGAGTGAGCTATGAAAAAGAAAGTTGGAACTTTACTCGACGAAGAGGTCATCAGGCATGCCAAACGTCGGGCCGCCGAAGAAGGCAGGCCTTTGAGCGACGTGATTCAGGACGCTCTCGTCTCGTATTTGAGCGATAAAGTGCCCGACCCCAAAAAGCGGGAAAATGCCTATCAACTTTTTTGCGGGCAGCCCATGCGTATCAGCAGAAAGCAGTTCAAGGAGATCCTGGAAGAGGATGCCTGGGACCTATGAACCTCGACGATATCCAAAATGGAAGCCTCTGTGTCGTAGATACCAATGTACTCCTCTATGCCGAACAGGGATTATCACAGCAAGCCCAGAGGCTCATCCGGCGCTGCTCAACCGGGGACCTCATCGGCGTCCTTCCCCAGACAGTCTGGCAGGAATTAACCCATAAACTCATGCTGGCCGAGGCCCTGATGATGGAGAGGGTCTCCGGTCCCAATGCAGGAAGGAAGTTGTCCAGGCAACCCGACATCGTGAAGCGTCTGGGCCTCTACAAAGACAAAATCCTGGCTTTGCTCAATATGGGGCTTGGATTTGAGGCCTGCATGAAAGAAGACCTCCTGGTCAACGCCTTCCGCTATCAGGAGCAATACGGCCTCCTCACCAATGATTCGGTTATTGTGGCTATCGCCGTGAGGCTAAGAGCGGACGTTCTTGTTACGGCGGATGCGGCCTTCCAGAAGATTAGTGAAATCCCCGTAGCCATGCCTTCGGACATTACGTAGTAAATTAATTCCCCCCTTTGAAAAAGGGGGGCGGAGGGGGGATTTCTCCTCCGGGCGGAAGTCGTGGGCACGAACCTATCATGAAAGATCCACTTTTAAGTTCATCCGGCCCCATGCCGCGTGCCATCGAGGTTGGGTTCCCCATCGTGGAGATCAACCGGTTGGCCGTGCCCGAGAGGAATTCCTTCAAACCGATCTATCAGATGCACAAGTGGTTTGCCCGCCGCGCTTCATGCGTCTTCAGGGCGATTCTACTCGGGGCCTTGAAACCTGCCTTCAAGCAAGATGGTTCACCCACTGACCTGATGGAGGAGTTTTACAAGGACCACACCAATGACCCGGATACTGCCGGAAAGACCGTGCTCGATCCATTCATGGGGGGCGGGACCACCGTCGTGGAGGCTCTCAGGCTTGGATGCACGGTGACGGGAATAGACCTCAATCCGGTGGCCTGGTTCATCGTCAAAAGCGAGGTAGAGCCGGTCGATCTTGAAAAACTCAAAGCCGCCTTCGAAAGCCTGGCTGAGCGGCCGGTGGCCTGGAACGGAGGAAAACCCCTCCGGGAGACTTTGCTCGACCTTTACAAGACCGAGGCGGAACCGGGAATCGAAGCGGATGTAATCTACACTTTTTGGGTGAAGCATGCCGTTTGTACGGATCCCAACTGCAAGCGGGAGGTGCCTCTTTTTGGCGATTTTATCATCGCCCGCAAGACTCCAACGGTCCGCTATCACCCGGATGTGACCTGTCTTCATTGCCGGAAAGTTTACGACTGGGAGATTGAGGTTGGTTCCCTGATCGCCGACCCGGCCGTGATGGTGAACGCCTCCCGGGGGAGCGCCGGGGACGGAAGGCCCACTCAGCTATGGAGTTATGCTTCACCACCCGTAAAGAAGCAAGAACCTGCCATTGTCGAATGTCCTCATTGCCGCAAATCAGGATCGCCGAAACTTAAATCCAAGAAGGCCAAACGGAAAAAAGTTCCCCTGACCGTACTTCTCTGCCCGGAATGTGAGGCAGTATGGCAGTGGCGGGGAGAGCTTCCCGAGGGAGAAGTCCAGTGCCCGGCCTGCAAGCATGATTACGATCCCCGGAAGGGAAATGTTCCGGACAAAGGGAAGTTCTTATGCAAATGCGGCAACGTGGATAAGATCATTGAAAGCATCCGCAGGCTCCCAAAGGACCAGCGCTTGCCCGTCAGGCCCTATGCCATTCAGGCCTACCTGGCCACGAATCAATCCGACGAGGATGATGAAGAAAATCCCCAGATGGGCTTGCTTGGAGAACAGAAGAGACCTATCCGGGGCAAGGCGAGAAGAAATCATGATTCTCCCCAAAAACTGCTCCTTCCCAAGAACGGCAAGTTCTTCACCAGATTTACCCCCTCGGACAAGACCCGGCTTCAGCAGGGGGAGGTTTTCTGGGAAAGAAATAAAGAAAAGTTGCCCTTCCCGAAAAGCAAAATTCCACGTGGTGCAGAAACAGGGCGTCTGATTGAGCACCATTACAATTACTGGCACGAGATGTTCTTCCCCCGCCAGCTTCTGGCCCTCTCCACTCTGCTCAAGGGAATCATGGCGGAGCCGAATGGGATAATGAGGGAAGTTCTCTTGAGCGTATTCATGATGACGACGGAGGCCAATAACCAGTTCACCTGGCAAATTAAAGAAAGAAGTACGCCTGGCGGGACCGCCCCTGGAGGGGTTTTGAGGCGACATGATTTTGCACCGAAATCTGATATATGTGAACAGAATGTGTGGGGAATCATTTCCGGTAACAATACTTTTACCAACCGTTGGGAAATGTTGATGCAAGCAGAGCAATTTGCGAGAGAAGTCTACGACCTCAAGATAACAGGAGCTAAAACCAAAACAGAAAGAAGCATTTCGGGGGAGAAATTTCAAACCCCTGCATCTGCAAACCTATTGTGTTCCAATTCTGGAATCGGACTGCCTGTCGAGGGCAAGGAAAGCATGCTATGCATTACTGATCCGCCCTATGTTGGCAACGTAAATTATGCAGAGCTTTCTGATTTCTTTTACGTCTGGCTCAGGCTTGCGTTGAAAGAATCTCATCCGAATTTTGCCCCGGAATACACTCCGAAAGCAGAGGAGATAATTGCAAACCCAACCCGCGGAAAGAGCATAGCGGACTTCTTCTCGGATTTAACTCAATCCTTTAGCCGTATTCATGGTGCGCTGCATGAAAATGGTATATTGGTTTTCACTTTTCATCATACCGATGCAGAGGGCAAAATTTGGGAGGGGCTTCTCCAGACCTTATGCGATACTGATTTTGAAATATTTGCCGTTTATCCCATTCATGGAGAACGGGAGGCTTCACTCCACCTGCTGGACAAAGAAAACATCTCCTACGACCTGATCCACGTATGCCGAAAACGTCAGACCGCGCCCGAGACGCGCTCGTGGGCAGGAATCAGGCAGGAGGTGAGGAAGAAAGCGCGGGTAGAACTTAAAGCCATTGAGGACGGCCGCTATGGGAAAGAGCCTTTAGGCGCCAATGATGTCCGGCTCATCTGCATCGGCAAATGCCTGGAACTATACAGCCGCCATTATGGAAAGGTCGTGGACCATGAAGGGAACGAGTTCAGGCTTCACGAGGCCCTCCAGGATATCGGAACCATTGTTGACCAGCTCGTTACCAGGGAAAGACCTCTGCCGCCGGAATTAGAAGAGGATGTGGACCCAATCTCATACGCCTGGCTGCGGGTGCTCTTGGAAACCAAGATGGAGATCAATGTTAACGAGCTTAGCAAGTCCCTGCGGGCCATGCAGGTGAACGTGGAAGACCTGAAAAAAGCGGGCCTGATCGTGAAGGGGCGGACGGGGAGGGGAAGGTATTTCAAGGTAAAGCAGCCGGATGAAAGGCTGAATGCTCTGAAGGAGAAACTGGAGCCTTCCTTAACCCCTGCCAAAGATCAGATGCCCCTTTTCGACGCCATGAGCAGGCCGGTAGTCCACAACGTAAACCTGGTGGACCTGGTGCAGCTTCTCATCGGTCTTGCCTGGGCGGGCGAGTCCGTAGCCCCCTGGCTGGAGAGGTTCTCTCACATGCGTCCAAAGGTAAGAGCGGCCCTGCGGTTCATTCGCGACCGGCGCAGAGACTGGAAGGAATATATTGACCGAATCCTGAACATCGTGGAAGGAGCCCCCCTATTCTCAGCTGAACCCTCCAGACAAAAGGACGAGGTTGAAGGGGCAACGATCGCGAACAAACGAAAAGGGTGATCCCATGCCAGGATACATGCTGATAGAAAAAAATATGTTGCAGCCCCAGCGCCCGAAAGGGTTTCAACTTAACCCTTGGAGGATAGGGATTCTCGATTATCTACGGGAGCTCAGGCAGGAGACATTCCCTTTTTCACGCGAAAACCGACTGAGAATAGTAGGGCTTGAAGAAGTACTTCTGGCCGCAGGTATCGGCGATAATCTCCTAAAGGTCTCTCTTTTCATCCGCAATATTTTGACGAGCAAAGCCAATGAGCTTGAAGCCAACATGGGCTGGGTGCAGGTGATCTTTCGGTGGCCTCTAAAACGGGCGGATGATTTTTGGTTTGAACCCGGGGGCGGGCAAAGATTGAGCCTCCGGCCCATTTTCGGCTCCCCTATGAAAGAGACCAATGGATCGGGGAACGAATGCTACCGAGTAGGATTTAACCTGACATGAGTGAAACTGCGACGACGAGATATGCCGCAACGGTTGCGGTAAAACCCAGTGACCGGGTTAAGGTCCCTTCAAGGCCCGAACTTGGAACGGGCGAGGTTTTGAAGATTGCCGATATTGCCGGAATTTATCAGGCGGATGTGGTCTTCGACCTGCCAGAGGGGCGAAGGCTCGAAACCTTCCCTGTTGAGCTTCTGGAGTTAACCGCTGACCTCTGGGGAAGGCTGGCGGCGGGCGGTTTCGACGACCCGGAATCCTACCGCCTGAAACAGATGGCCTTTGAGTTGATCCATTCCAATAATGGTGGAGAGCTTAGCTCCAGCCGCGTGAATCTTCTCCCCCATCAGATTTTATTGGTTCACGACCTGGTGGCAATGCGTGACCGGCGGCTTTTGATAGCTGACGAAGTGGGGTTGGGCAAGACCATCGAAACGGGAAT
>Ga0187877_1002223_pt1 | contig 17776 bp, 10 predicted proteins | sample June2016WEW_17_1_3_FD_132430 | JGI IMG/M metagenome (GOLD analysis project Ga0187877, IMG submission 132430) | Peatland microbial communities from SPRUCE experiment site at the Marcell Experimental Forest, Minnesota, USA - June2016WEW_17_100 | ecosystem: Environmental > Terrestrial > Soil >... | reverse complement strand
GTTTTCCGTTACACTCTGTAGTCATAAGGCTGTCTCCCTTCTCTGGCGCAAGTTTTTCTCAACAAAATGCTTATGCCAGAAGAGACAGCCTTTTTCAATTCTTTAGTGAGAAATGCGGGCTAACCACGCCGAGTCTCCCGGAACCGAGGATTGCTCCGGGAACACCATCACCCTCAGCGAAGCCTTCTACGATGAGATCAACCAACATCGAATACCTATAGAGCGTCATGCGGTTGCTGCGTTCGCTCATTCTCCCGGAGTGCTGGACTTTTACGTTTGGCTGGTGTGGAAATACTGGACGGTAAGGCACCATGGCGCGCATGTGCCGTTAATCTAAGAATGGGGTCTCGTCAGCTAACTTGGGACCAGAGAATACAGCAGAGAAGGTTTCTTCCGTCGGAAGATCAACTTCTGGCTTCGGCAGGTCAAGGCCCTCAGGCCAGTGAGACTCTCTCACTTGGACTGGTACAAAATCTCGGTCCGGTCATCGGCAAGTCGGCGGACATTGAGCCTACTTTGAGGAGGATGTATTTGGAGGTGGAATCCGGCGCAATACCTGCAGGACCTTTTGAGCATCGGAGTCATGTGGATTAATCTGTAGCGCTGTCTCGAGCTCGTGTCGGCCCGCTTCGATGTCGCCCTTGCGAGCATAAATTAGTCCCAGGTTTCGATGCAGGACCGGGAGCTGTTTGCATTGCCCGCAAGTTTTAATGGATTCTTGAAGCTGCTCGACTGCCAGGGGCCAATTATGAGCGTTCGCCGACTCCAAGGCGAAATTGTTGAGCCTCTGCACTCTGTCCGATAATTGCTCGGTCTTTTGAAGTGCCTCGAATCGTTCCAGGTAGATCTTCGCTTCTAGATCCTTCGCCTTGGCAAGGGTGCGAGCCAGGTTGTATAAGGAGGAAACATTTTGGGGATCCAACTTGACCGCGATCTTCCATTGCTCAACTGCCTCTTGAGTCTTACCCGCACGCAGCAGGTTTTGGCCCAGAAGGTAATGGGCATCGGTGTTTTCCGGATCGATCCTTACCAGCCTGTCCAGAACCTCCAAGGCACGGGGTGATACCCCAGGACGAGGGCCAAGAGGTAGAGCGCGGCGGGGTAGTTGGGTTGCAGTCGGCAGGCGGATTCAAGGAAGGGTAGGGCCTCCTGTTTGTGGTCAAGGTCGTACAGCACTCGCCCCTTGTTGTAATAGGCCTGGGCATTATTTGGCGCCAAGCGAATGGCTTCCGAGAATTCCTTCAGCGCTCCTTGTAAGTCGTACTGGTCCGCCAAGGCAATGCCAAGATTTAAATGAGCATCTGACGATTCGGGACGCAATGATACCACTTGTCGAAAAGCCTGGACACTTTCTTGGAGCTGGTCCATCTTGGCCTCGACCATCCCAAGCGAGGTTAAAGCATCGGCGTCATTCGGGGAGATTCTTAACGCGCGCTGGATTTGTTCCTTCGCGCCAGGGAGATCTCCATGTCGAGCTAAAAGCAGGCCCAGATTAACGAAGGGTCTCACATAGGTGGGGTCGCTTTCGGTCGCCTGGCGAAAGAGGGCGCTGGCTTCAGAATCCTTCCCTTGCTGACTGTATTCGACACCAAGATTGTCCTGGGCCTCAGCGAATCTTGGATTAATTTCGAGCGCCGCCCGAAATTCTCTCTCGGCCTCGTTCATCTTCCCCTCGGCCAAATACACGAATCCCAGGTTGTTGTGCGCGGCGACCAGGTTAGGGTCAATTTCAAGAGCCCTCTGCAACGCCTTCTTTTGCCCTTCTCGGTTGCCTAATTGGCCAAGCGCCAATGAGAGGTTGTATTGCCACTGGGCATTGGTGGCGTCGAGTTGGACAGCCTTGCGATAAGCCTCCGCAGCTTCACCCGCCTTCCCCTCTGCCAGGAGACGGTTGCCTTCATTATTGAGGTCCCCAGCGGCGGTCTCCTCGTTTGCCTGGTTCTTCAACTTCTGAAATATCTCCATTTCCAGCGTCGAGCATGTTAGGTCCCCCTGCCTCCGCAGTTGACGAGCCAGTTGGTAATGGGTATCGGCGGATTGGGGATTAATCTTCTCGGCTGTGAAAAGTTGTTTGATGGCCTCATTAATCTCTCCTGCCTTTGCCAAAACCGACCCGAGGTCGTAGTATATTTCGTAATCGTCAGGTTTCAACTGTTTTGCCCGCTCGAGGGCTTCGACAGCTTTGGGCAGTTCGCCCAGGCCGGTGTAGGCAGACCCCAGCATATGAAAGCCTTCCGAGTCCTTGGGTCGATAGCGGGTGTAATCGGTCAGGTATGATACGGCCTCCGGAAACTGGCCAATCTGCACCAGCACCTTGCCCAACGAATAGAGCGCCGGATAGTAATGGGGATCAATATGCACCGCCTCCTTGAAATTGGTGATGGCATTTTGGTGTCCGAGAGCTGGGCCCTGCTTTGCATACACAGTTCCTAAGTTGAAATGCGCCTCGGCATCGTCGGGATGGGCCTGGATCACCTGCTGCAGGGTTGTAATTGCCTGATTCGAATCGCCGTTCTCGGCATACGCCACTCCGAGCATCGTGTGAAGCTGAAGCTCCAGATCTCCGGCCGGTGATGATTTCAAGGCATCCTGCAGATACGCGATTGCGGCGGTGTACCGCTTCTGGTCTATGAGTACCTGTCCGAGATTTAACGCTGCCAGTGCAAATGCAGGGTCGCAATGGAGCGCTGTCTTGAACTCTTCCGATCCGGTTTCCAGTTCCCCCTGCCGCTGCAAAAGGCTTCCCAACGTATTGTGAGCTACCGCTAGGTCAGGTTTCTGTTGGGTCAAAATGTGAAGATGGTCGGCTGCCTTTTTGCCTTCGCCTTTCTTGATTAACGCCAAAGCTAGGTTATAGCGGGCACCCCAGTCCCGGTCATCGAGACGGAGGGCTTGCTCGAAAGCGGGGATCGCGCAGTTCAGCTTGTTCTCTTCTGCAAAAAGCACCCCGCGTGTATTGTACGCTTCCGCGCTAGGGTGCTGCATTACGGTCATTAAGAGTTGGCCCAGCCGCTGGTTCGACTTGCTTAGATTCGGGCAGGCAGCGGACGCCGGTTGTGGCTTTCGCGAGTCCGGCGTGTGCGTTTGCGGCGAGGCGGCGTTCGCTGGGCCTGAGAAGATAATCACCCCCACACTGACCAGTGCGAAAAACGCAATACCACATGCGTGAAATTTAACGTATTTGTGCGCTGGTATCATAGGGCCAACCCAATCTTTTATCTTATCAGTCCTCCTCTTGAACCGGATTTCAAAGAGAGGCAGCACCTACCTGCGTTCCTCGGCGATCAGGAGCCACCCGCGTCCGGGTTCCACCGGAATGGACTCGGCAGCGTTAAAGACGGCCTCCCTTTGAAAACCTTGCAGCGCGGGTGCGTGCAAAGTGGTCAGTTTCGGATCCAGTCCCAGGGCTGACCAATCGATCTTGAGCTTGATTTGCGCCGGTAGCTTAACCCAGCTCGCTATCGCGATCAACGATTTTCCAGGTTTTCTATAAACGGTGGCCGGCACGTTTTCTTCGCCCGTCTTGATGGGACAAGCGGAATTCCAGTAGCCGAGCATCTCCGAATCTTGAATGCCAAACTCATCCCACAGCCTCCAGATCGGCGCGGGGTCCACACTGGTGTAGAAGGCGCGAGCGGTCAATCCAAACAACATTCCGCGCCACGGATTGGGATCTTGCAGGAGCTCGCCACTGAGGCCAAACGGCAGGCCGGACATTTCAATCAAATAGAAGTCAGGAGGAGAGTCTGGATTAAAAGCTTCCCCAAACCAAATCTGGTCTACATAAGGAAGGTGCTCCATGTAATATCCAATGGGCGAATTGCAGGACCAATAGTCCCGGTTGCCATGCAGATCAATCAGGCTGCCTGGGCGAGCCGTGTCTATCACTCGTCTGACGCGCTGCATCACCTCGCGCGAATAGGTGACCTCGTCCAGGTAGATTCCGTCAATCTGCGCATTCTCGAGCAACCACTTCAGCCCTTCCACGTAGTAGTTTTCCCAACGGGAACCGAAGACCGTCCGCAAAGTAATGTCGACCTCGCCGGTAAGCTGAGGCCAAACCCATCCCGGCGAATAATCATGTACCAAGTGTTCTTGAACCCAGGTATCTAAATAGGGCGCGCCGTGGCCTTGCACTCCACCTACACGGAATATCTCGGTACCCAAACTGCGAAAGGCCCACAGTTCCGGCAAGCGGGTGGTCAACTCGCGGGTATTCAAATAGAACTTCGCCTTCACTCCATTTCGGTGGGCTTCTTGGATATAGGGAATGGCCAGACGGAGATCGTAATAGGGGTAATTACCCCAGTCGTTGTAGAACAATGCCGGAGTGGAAACGACTGTTACGCCAGCTTCTCGGAGTTCGCTCATCGGGCGGTAGGCCCACGCGTAGCGGTATTTCCATCGGTTCGGGTCGAGCGGCTTGAGCGGTGTAGGCAGAAGCCGGAAGGAGAAACTCAACTCTTCGTTAGCTCGGGTACGGCGGGGTCCGCTGTATGCCCGGAAGAGCACGGCACCGTTGCCCGTTGGGCTGATCCGAACGCCGCCATTGGTACCGTTCTTCCAGTCGTCCAAGGGTGATTTGAGTCGGCAGAACAAGCCCGCGTCCAGCCCGCCAAGCCATACGAAGTACTCGAGATTGCTCCACTGGTCCTTCCACCGTTGTCGTTGTTCTGTCCAGTTCCATTGCCAGTGCTCTGGGCGCTTGCCCCCATTGAGCCCCATACCCGCGACGTAAGGAACGCGATCTTTGAGCAACGGAATCTCGAGGGCGATATCGGAGATGTCGGCATCCCGCTGGCTGACCAACTTCACGTCATAAGCAATATTGCCGTCAAATTCCATTGTGGCCCGCACACGTAAGGCAAAATTCTCAGCGACGCTGCTGGATTCCCAAGTCACCCTGGAAGGAGAAGCCGAAACGATCTTGCTGCCCTGGCTCTGCCACGCCAAGTGCGTCGTCCCCCGATACACGTGGAGGGCGACGGGTTGGTCGAGCAGCTCATTGTTCCCTGCCTGAACGCTATCGGGAAATCCGTCGGCCCCAAAGCGAACGCGCCGTCCCAGGCACGTTACTGTGGAGCCGCTGACCTTCAAGGGCACGTAGGGGGCGGTGATCTGGTCTCCCAGGCCGAGGCTAGAGTCCAGCCACTTCAGCCGAGCCAAGCGTTGGATGTCATCAACACCTCCATCGCGAAGGAATTCGGAATCTACCTTGAGGTTGATCGTAATTGGCATTTCCGCGTAGCCCTCGGGGCGCAACAGAACGCGCCCTTCGTAGGCTCCCGGAGCAGCTTCCAGGGGAACCTGGATGCCGAACCAGAGCGCGCCCACATGTCCGGGAGCGACGGACCAGGCTTTGCGAAACCGCTGACCTTTCACATCCACCCCACCCAAATTGAAACACCGGAAAGCGGAAGCGGGAATTACCCCACCCTTGTGCCCCCGCAGGTCCTCGAAAGACACGCCGAAGTTAACTGGACTCTTGATCAGGTCTTCCCGTGCATAAACTCCGATCTGAAAAACATAAAACTCGTTGCGATATGCTTGGCCGTGGAATTGCCCCTGCGACCCGGACTTAATCCAACGCAGGGGGAGGTGATCATCCATGCGAGTGGGATGGCCCCGGTCTTCCGGGAAGAGCAGAAACGGCCGCCCAGGGTAACGAGAAACTAGGCCCTGGACCTCGTCCTGATTCGCAACCACCTCCATAGGATAGAAGGAGTCATGCTCTGAACGCGCTTCCAGTTCCACTACGTCAGCCACCGGCAGGCTTTCCCAAACTTCCTGGGAATGCTCCGCAGCGCCGAGATGATGACGCTCGACCCAGGCTGGATCGGCGGAAGGCCGTGGCGCGATATACCTGGCCTTTTCTTCCAGTACAACTTTATTAATGTCTTCAGTACGAGGGTCAAACGGGAAATAGTAAACGTAGTATTGGCCGGCGGCCGGAGCTTGAAAAACAAGATCGCCAAATTCGCTGTTGACTTTCCAGCGAACCACGTTCGCAATCTGTCGACCGCTCGCCGCCTCGTAGACCAGTGTGGCCTTCTGCTCTGGATCCGCATCATGCCGCCGCCAGGGAATATGCACTCGGACGGCGTCCTGTGCCTCGCTCACTCGGACGATGGCCCGTTGACTTCCAAGTTGCTCAGCCCACGGTTCGGAAACCACACCGTATGGCACCTCGTCTGGGAGCGGGGTTTTTCCGAAGCTCCATGAGGTTCCATGGAGTATCAGCAGCATCGACCCAACCAACAGTATTGTATGAAGCGTGCACCGGCCGCTGCCTACGAGCCCCGTGAGTCCTCGATTTCTCATTAGATACGTCCTCCTAAGACCTTGTCTTTGCCTTTGCCTACCGACGACATCTTGAGTTACGTCTGTCCACACTGGGTCAACGCGCCCTCCAGACTGCCGCTCCAAAGCGCACATAGGTCACTGGGCCAAAGAAGCTCAGAGCTGCCATCCCAAAGCGGGGAAGGCCGCTTTTCCAAGAACCATCTCACTGCGGCATGAATAGTCTTCCTGCCAACAGTCCTGGCGTAGCGAGAAACCTCGCTCCGCGTACTTTCTCGTCAGATCAGAGCCCGATTCCTCACGGCGTGCGGAATGACAACTGGGAATTGCCGAGGAGCCGCATCGTGAGGAAGCGACGCCTGCTCAGTTGATCCCAACCAACCTGAAGCTGTAACTTGGCAAAGTCAGCTTGATCTGGCCGTCCTCGGCGGCAAGATCTGATTCCTCCGTCGTTGAGCCAACGGTCAGAACGCGAACTTGCGGCGGCTTACTGATGCCTAAGGCACCGAGGTGTAATTTGATGCTGACGCTTTCTGGTGTCGGCCCCAGGTTGGAGACGACCAACAGCGCGCGCCCCGGTGCCTCTTTCTCATTCAAGTAAACGCTCGCCTTGATCGGTGATGATGCCGCACTTTGGGCGTTCGTCTCCAGGTACGCTCCCGACTGCCAATAGGGAATGAAAGTCGCCTCGTTGACAGCGTACTCGTCGTAGACTTTGAAGACTTGGCTCATCATGTCATCCGCGAATCTTCCCCAAAGCAAAACCCCATGCACGAGCGCGTATGCCAAGACATATTCACTCGGCCCCCTGGTTTCCAGGCACCCTCCCTTGTACCCCAGCGTCGAAAGATACATCGGTGCAGGACCCCATTGACGCCCGTAGAACTCTCCTTGAAACTCCTCCAGGTTCAACGGGGAGATGGCATCTCCAAAGAAGTACTTTTCATCCTTCTCACAATGCCAGGGTCTGGCCGAAACGTGCTCTCCATCCAGGATCACATCGCTGAAAGAGAGCACCGGCATAAGGTTGTGGCTCGACATATGAATAATTACGAGGTTCTGGCTGTTCTTGTTTTTGGCAAGAACGTACACTTTTCTCACCAGATCCCTGAGGGCTATGATCGGATAGACTGTGCCCTCCGAGACGTGCGCCGGGTTTTTGTCCGGATAGATGTAGATATTGTCGAGGTACAGCCCGTCCACGTCGTAGGTTGCGAGGAAGCTTTGTAGCGCATCGAGAAAGTACTGTGACCAACTGGTTGAAGGATTGAAGGCGCGTAACGTCGTCCCACCTAGAATCTCGGGAATGTATTGCCAATTCTTCTTGTTCTTTTGGAATTCCGGAAGGTCATTCTCGTCCATGGCCTCGGCCTGAATGTAGAGAAGAACCTTGATGCCTTTTTGGTGAAGCGATTGTATCAAAGCAATGGTGCGGTCCTTGTCTGCCGGCCGGGGAAAGCCACCCCACGGCCACTCGGCCTTGTGCAGCGGCCATAAGATGGCGATGTCGGGTTTCGGATTGCTCTCAGAGAGTTCCGGCGACAGCTCCTTGGCTGTCGGCACGGTGTAGACCGTTCGGATCGATCTCCAGTGGTCAGGAAGGGGCCTGGTCGGAGTCGCTTGGAGTCCAAATTCGTAGGCGGTGGCCGACTTCAACTCGGTGGGAAGGCTGACGAAAGATACGTTGAACTTGACCACGTGCCCATCCCGTACGATCCTGAGCGGCATTGAGCCGTTGTGCCAATCGTTGTCCGATTCTGAGAACCAGAGCAAGCCCTTATTCGGATCGCCGATCCAAATGTAGGGATTGAACGGACTCACCCAGAGGGTGCCTTGCTCTTGTGGGATTGCATAAGTAGCCTGCTGCCCCCAATCTTGGTTCATCATCACGTACTTGTGGTAGAAAGAAGCCACCCCATCCCTGAATGGAATCTCCAGGCTGAGTTCTTGGAGAGTCGCCCTGCCATGGGGATTCAGTTCGATGTGATAAAGCATCAGGCCATCGTATTCGACGCGCACGGTCACGGTTGCTCGGAGGTTGGCGCCGCATGAGACCTCTGATGACAAGCTGACTTGCGCGGGACGAATGAGACGAGGGACCACCCGTTGGGCCGCGAGTGGCGATTGGCCGCCCGCTTCGCGACAAACCAGCGAGATGGGGCCAGCGAGCAGGGCTTCGCCGTTGGCTGTGATACCTTGGGGGAACACGGAATTTCCGAACTTATAGTCCCGCCCCCACATCTTCAACGCGCCAGCCTGGAACTCCAGAGGTGTCCATGGCGCAATCAGGTCTACCGCCGGCGCCGTCTGGTCCGCGGCGCCCATCGCAACGCAAGGGATAAAGAGAAACAGAATCACAACTGTCAGCCACAATGCTGCTTTTCTTGAGTTGACCATTTTGATTCCTCTCGTAGCCCTAGTGGTTTGTAGGACCGAGCACTGGAAATTGGAACAAGCACATCCGGTGTCGCTGGCGGATCTCACGCCAGACAAAACCCCACCGGCCGGCAAAAGCTCATTGGTGAAGAGCCTCGTCAGTCGACAGCCCTTCTTCAGACAGCAGATCTTCAATCGTGTTGCTCCTCGGGTGAAAACGCTCACGCCGGAACGGTTCTCCAACGGATAATGTGGTAACGTTCAGGCTTCTGTCCGCGCGAATTGCTAACTGTGCCTTGTGTACTGTGACCGTCCCAGTTGAGTGTTACGGCCTCCAGCCTCGGATCAAAGCTGTCATCATCTTCGTAGATTGTGGTTGACGCTGGCCCGGAGCCGTAGAGCCTGGCCTCGAGGAGCCAGGAGTTGGGATCACCCGTGTGAGGCGTGGGTTCTGCCAGCGGGAGTAGACTGCCGCCCTTGACGAAGATCGGGATCTGGTTTAACGGCACTTCGACATGAATCGACTGCTTGCCGGAATGTCTCTTTTCCGTCCAGAAATCAAACCAGTCGCCTTCCGGGAGATACACTCTCCGCGTTTGGTCACCGGCAAATACCGGAGCGACCATAACATTGCTTCCGACCAGGAACTGATCGTCTATTTCCCAAGTTGCGGCGTCGGCCGGGAAATCCAGCACCAGCGCCCGGAAAGGTGGGATGCCATCGCGATTGTAACGTACAAACGCGGCGTGCAGATGCGGAATGAAGCGCATGCGCAACTCCAGCACTTCTCGGCACGTCGCTTCTACCCGTTCCCAGTTGGGGCCGAATTGCCCGGCGTTATTCTGGTTCTTTTTTATCTGTTTCCATGGCGGATTCCGCATGTACCAAGCGTTGATCGTCGCCATAGCTGAGAAGATGGCCGTCTGCAACCGCCGCACTAGGTCCTCGATGCTGTCGGCATCACGCACTTCCGCGGACCAGAGTAGTCCGGAGAAACCGGAGTCCACCAGCGCCCGAACGTATTGCCGGTGATCGTACAGGTCGCTGTACAACACATGGGGATATGGAGCGGCGAGTGCGTGCGCCGACCGAACCATCCCATAGGTGCGCTGTCTACGTCTCTCGAAGACGCGTAGCAGGCAATCCTGGTATCGCATGGCAAACAGCGAGTGCATCTGCTCGCCATCTGCTCCTGAAGGAAAGCGGCTGATCTCTGGAAAGGACCACTCCCCAGTAAAGTCCGAGTTGTCGCACTCGTCTAACTTGTATCCGCATACACCGATCGCGACGTGTTCCTTCTCGTGATAGTCAGCGAAGGTCTTCTTCGCGGTTTCGTTCAAGAAGTCAGGCACCAAGCCTTCCCACACCCTATAGTCCCCCGAGTACGGGATCAGGGCGTCATGGATGGGCGAACTTGGATGGACGAAGCTATGCTCCCAAAGATTTACACGGCAGTGATCGTTGGCGAGTTGCTGCAACATCGACGTGGGATCGGGAAAGGACTTCGACCAGACGAACGAACAGGAGTAGGCGTGCGATTGCCACCCTGCTTCGAGGCCAATGACGTCGCAGGGGATACCGCGAGCGCGGAACTCCGCCGCCAAACTCATAACATCCTGTTGCGTAGAATCGGATGCGGGACGGTAACAACAACCTAAGCCCCAACGTGGGGGCAGCGCACCCCCACCGGAGAACAGGTTGTAACGCTGGACGGCATTGCAGATCGTCGGGCCCGAAAAAACATATACGTCAACCCCTCTCGTCCGCGGAATCTCCACAACAACGTCGGAGCTCTTGTGCATGCGGCCTAACCGATAGGCCTCGGAAAATACGTCGAGCACGGTGGCGCCATTCTGGGGACTGGGGCCTTTGTTTCTTTCCTTTGGAGTGAGACCGCCGCAGTAGAAGGTTGGATATCGCGCCGTGTCGACGAGTGCACCGTAGCCGCGGGTCGTTACATAGAACGGAACTGGTGCGTGGCTGTCACCACTGTCCGATTTGGGATCAGCGTTCGTGCGCAGGGTCTTCTTCTTGCCTCTTTGCATGAAGGAAAGGAATTGCAATCCAAAGCCGTAAAGTGCCTCGTTTGCCGCCAACGGAATGTTGAGCAGGTATCCGCGAGAGGTGACTTGACCGCTGATGCTTACAGGACACTCTTTCACATCCGGTAGTTTCTTCAACCCCGCCAGACTTGGTAGATAACGACGCGTGCTTACCGGAGTGATCTGCTCGGGATCTCCGAACCGAAATTTCCAGACTCCGGGTCCAACCACCTGCGGCGCAGCGCCATGCGAAGAGGGCGTAGCCACTGCCGTACTCGTCGCTTTTGTCGTAACCAAACCACTTGCGCTCGCTACCCCAGCTGAAATCAAGAACTTGCGTCGGTTCATTTTGCCCCTCCCTAATGCTCGGAAGATTCCATGAGTACCGTCAAACGAGCGCCTGACCCATACTAAAAGGGCCGCGGTAATCGCGGCAGCGGTGCCCGAGACATGAATCGAACTGCATCCTGCTTCACCTGCTTTGTGCGGCATTTTCCACGCTGAACAGCTGCGCGTAAAGTAACCAGGGGTAAGTCAGAGGGGTGCCCATCTCTCGTCGGCCCCCCCCCTAACTCCCGTTATTTGAGTGGGAAGAGGGCTTAACCGGTGCTACAGTTACGTAACCGCGACCCATAGGATCCTATGAGCGGACCCGAAAGTACGATAAGTCGGCAGGATATTCCGAAGGATGCGGTGCTCGCATCGCTCCAGAGAATCTTGCAGAGCAAGACTTTTTCCCACTGCACTTCCCTTCGCGACACTCTCGAGTACATCGTTGAGAATAGCTTCTCTTCATGTATAGAGCCTGCTAACGAGGGGGAAGTCAGAGATCACGCCTCGAAGTGCATTTCGGACCCAAGGTGAACCCCGCGAGCAGCACGCCGTCCGAATGCACGGTCTGTCCCTGATAGAGAAATTCGGTCGAGTTTGGCAACTTGCTCGGAGATCAGGGTTCAGTGATAGCCGCTTGCCGGTCACCGCTAACCACACAGCCTCCACCGACGGAAAGGAGGTTGTCCGCCAACTCCCAAACAAGTGGCGTATGGCAGATAAAGATGACTTGGTGGAATCCGCCAAGGTCCGTGGCGCGTCGAAGCATGCGCACGTACTCCTTGGCATTGGCAGCATCCAGAGCTCCCACGGTTTCGTCCCGGAAAAGAGTCCCGTACCGAATGCCTTCGCCCTGCCGCATGTTGTAGATGGCGATGCCCAGGTTGACGGCTTCGTTGACCAAGACAAATTGCCCGCCTGACAGTTCGTCCACCAGACAAGTGCGGTCTAGGCGCTTGCAGCGCCTACATCGGCAAAAAATTGTCTATACGGCGACGCCCAATTCTTGCAGGAGCGTTCGCATGTTGAGGCGAAGGGTTTCATAGTGTTGATCGATGCAGCTCCAATTTTTGGGTCTCCGGCCGAGTCTCGGTGTGGCGATGCCGGCCAAGAGAGGCTGGATAACCCTTTCTCGCAGAACCACCAGAGCGGCAACAGTTTTGAGTCCCTGCGAGAGCGGCTGGTAATGGCGGGAAAAGCCGACTTTCGTGACCAAGTCCTTCGCTCGAATTTTCTTCAGGTCGTAGGCCGCACGTCGTGCTCCGTATTCCTGTTCGTTCTGTCCGGTGATTGCCCGCACCTGGGAGGCGAACTCCGAGGTGGTGAAGCCGTTGGGAGAGGGAGCCAGCGCCAGGACTGCTCCCAAGGCGGCGCGCATTCGGGGTTTGTTCGGATCAACGCCACCCACGCGCGTTTTTCCCACCTGGGCCGGGGTGGCCAGCTTCTCAAGGATGTCAGGAGCTATAAAGCAGGCATCGACGCAGTGGAGATGGTCGAGAAAAGCTTCCAACATGGTCTTCAACCGGCTCACGATCTGAGTGAACTTTGCCAACAATCGGCCGCAGCCCAGCTCCCGGGCGTTATGCACGTGTGCCTCAAAGCGCAGGACGCGTTCGCCTTTGGTATAACCCTTCAACGTCAGCTTACCGAAATGCAACTTGAAGATCGTCAGGTCATACGTAGGTGTCTCGACCACGACCCCCACCTGAGGTGTTTTCCCTTTCCGATTTCGATGGGGGCGTGCTTTCGCACCGAAAATCGTCTTCAGGTGCTTCACGTTGAGACAGGCGCGGGTGCGGTCAATCAATCCCTGAAAGACCTGCTCCATCTGACCCCCCACTCGAAACAACAGGTTCTGGCTGTACTCTGCCTGATAGATCGAATACTGATAGCGAAAATCGCTGGCTGCCTGCTCTTGCGAATCCAGAGCCAGACTGAGGCAGGTATAGATCCAACGCTCGCAGACTTGGTTCAAGCGCCCTATAGCCGGCGGGGCCGACAAGGTATCTGCGACTCTCCCCAAGCCTGCGGCGTCAGAAATATGGGCAAAACAATTCCCCTCTTTAGTAAAGGAGATTCCGTCCTGCTGCGCTTGGCAGGCCACGTACTCGTGACCATTCAGGATGATCTGGGCTCCGAACGGAGGATGCCCCGACATCTTAATCGTCACGTGTCCCCATTCCCGGTCCAGAAGGTGAAAGCTGTAGTGCTTCACATAAGGTTTCTGCTGAACCAGCTCGCGGAGCTTTCCCTTCTTCGAGCGGCGAACTTTCCACACCGGAGCCACGGCACGCGAGACCAAGATCAGGAACAAGCCTTGTACGGCTGGATGAGTGGCGAGGTACTCTTCGGCGATCTCGTGCTTCCTCTCGCCGCGCTCACAGTCGACCACGGGGATACCGTGAGACTTGGCGAAGGCGTGCAGGCGGCGGCTGAAACGGCCTGCCATGCGCATCAGATGAGTATCATCCAGTTGCGCGTCCGAGCCGTTCCACAGCCGGCGCCACCAGGTTCGGAACCCTCCAGCGGAATAGCAGAGCGGATTGAAAGCGTTCAGCACGATACGACCCACACAAGCGTAACTGCCATCAAGAAGAGGGGTGTAATAGCGGCTCAGTTCGTCGGTCATGAACGAGGACGCTACACGGGTCAGAGCAGATTTTCAACTGCCCCGACAGGGGCCACTTTTTCCGAGCGCAGTCCCGGAAAAAGCGTAGATTCTTGTTACGGACCTCGACATCGAAATCGTCTACCATTCCGCGGCCATCCGCCTTGGGGCGCTGCGTCCTGAAGCGGATTTCGAACTTATTGTCGAAGCACCCCTCCAGCAACCCCACTCTGACACCCGACAAGGCCCAATGCAAGGAAACCATTCGGGAGACTTGGAGTCCCCATCGACAACGGCCTCTGTGAACCACCCCACCCTGGAAACCCGACCGGCAATTGCATTCAGTGGCCGTCAGGTGTAGGTTATTGGTAGAGTCCCCAAATCGATAATTGAAATTCCGGCCTATTTTGTCCCTTCAAGCCCTCGTCTGTGCGTCACTCTTGTCTCTGAGTCGAGGTCTGGAGGACAATAAGTCCAGGTGCTTGCCCTGCGGACTGGTCGTTTCTTGCGGCGTGGCACTTCGCATGGGAGGCCAGGAAAATGCGATATGTCGCTGGCGTGGGCTTCGCCGCCGTTCTGGCATTGTTCGTTGGTCAATATCTTGGCTTACGAGCGCAGCAGGTCCAGGGCAGCTTCACGGGAACGGTTAGGGACCAGTCGGGTGCGTTCATTCCAGGCGTCACGGTAACGGCGATCGAGTTTGATACAGGGTTGGCTCGCAGCAGCGTCATACAGGAGGATGGCTCTTACACGATCCTTCTTTTGCCACCCGGCCAATACCGGCTGGCGGCAGAGAAGGCGGGTTTCGAGAAGACCGTTCAAGGCCCCATCAACCTTCTCGTGGACGCGCACTCGCGGGTGGACTTTCAGATGAAAGTGGACGCGCAGAGCACTACCGTCACGGTGGACTTAACCGCGCCCGTGCTGGACACGCAGACCGCTACGGTAGCGACCACCGTCGAGCAGGCCAAGATCAGCCAACTTCCTTACAACGGGCGCAATTTCCTCGAAACCATGCTCTTCACCCCAGGGGTCGTGCCCGGGGTCCAGGGGTCGGAACTGAATAATAACCGCGGCGGATCCATCAACGTCAACGGACTGCGCGAGGACATGAACAGCTTCCTGCTGGACGGCATAAGCAACACCTCGATTGCCGTCGGAACCTTCGCCGCCGCGCTACCACTCGATTCCATCCAGGAATTCAAGATCGAGACCGGCGTCTATGACGCCAGGTTCGGTGTGTCGGGTGGCGCCCAGGTGAACGTCGTGACGAAGTCGGGAACCAACCAATTCCACGGTACGCTTTATGAATACCTGCGCAACGGCAATCTGGACGCGCGAAACTTTTTTGAGCCCGAGGTGCCGCCCTTCCATCGCAATCAGTACGGGGCGAGTCTGGGCGGGCCGATGGTTCTTCCGCATGTCTATAATGGCCACGACAAGACCTTCTTTTTCTTAAACTACGAAGGTTTGCGCGACAACCACTCGTTCTTCAGCCGCGCGCACGTGTCCACGCTCGCCGAGCAAAGGGGCAATTTTTCCGACATAGCGCCGGGATCACCCTGCCCCCACACCACGGTTCTCCTGGATCCTCTGTTGTTCCTCAATCCTGCCGCTCCGCTGACGATTCCCGGAAATAACCTGAACAACATCGCTCCAGCTCTTCCGGCGCGTACCTTTGACCCCGTCGGTAAGGCCTTGGTCGGTCTTTACCCGTCTCCCAATGTCCCCAATGCCCCCTGCGGGGGAGAGAATTACCAACGGCAGGTGCTGCGCATCATCGACACCAACAGCTTCGTCGGCCGCTTCGACCGCCGCTGGGGCTCGAAGGACAGTCTCTTCTTTCGCCATAGCCTGACTACCGAATCCTCGTTGACTCCTTCGGGCTTACCGACGGGTGTGCCAGGCTATGGTACCAGGCGCGTGGACTGGTTCGACCAGACCGGGATGGATTGGACCCACACCTTCACTCCTACACTCATAAACGAGGCCAAGGTGGGCTACAACCGCTGGCAGTACCGGTGGAACAATGAGGACGAAGGAAGGGATATTAATCAACTGCTGAGCATTAACGGTGCGCCTGCGGCTTACCGCGATACGGGAGTGCCCAACCTGACCTTCGCCGGCTACGACGGTCTGGGCGCGGGTACCACCGACCCCCACTCCGGCGCCGTCAATACTTTCCAGTACGCGGACACGCTTGCCTACATTCACGGCAACCACTCCTTGGATTTCGGAGCGGACATCCGGCCTATCAAGCGCGGAAACTTCTTCGAGGACATTGACGCGCGCGACGCGTATGCCTTCAACGGCGTAGTTACGGGCAGCGCCGTCTTGGCGGGTCTGCTCCCAACCGTTCAGGCGGCACTCTTGGCGGCCTGTCCCCCGCCCAGGTGCGGCTTCGGCAACGGCGTGGCCGGCGCCCTGTTCGGCCTTCCAACGAGCTGGGTCCGCGGCTCTTCGGGCTACGTCTCGGGGACGGGCACGGAATACGATTTCTTTGCGCAAGACCGCTGGAGGGTTCGGCCCAACCTCACAATGACGCTTGGCCTCCGGTACGAATACAACAGCCTGATCACGGACAAGTACAACCACTTCGGCAGCTTCGACTTCAATAAGGGTCTGGTGCTCGCCGCGGGTACGAGTGCGGCCTCCCTACTGAATTTTGTCGGCACGACGGGGGCCTCGGGCCTGCCCATCGGGCAATTCGAGCAGGTCGGGACGGTGAACCTGGGAAGCACGTCGGAAAACCGGGCGCTGCAACGCTCCGACCACACTGACTTTGGGCCTCGCCTCGGCATCGCCTGGATGCCGTTCGGAAGTGAGAAGACCGTCATCCGCACCGGCGGGGGCGTCTACTACGACCAGATGGTCGGTCAGCTCTATTTCCAGAAGAGCTTCAATCCGCCCTACTTTCAATTCACCCAAGGAAACTTGCTAGATAATGAACGGGCGGTGTTTACCGCCGTGGCCACGCCGCCCTCGGCGGGCGGCCTGCCGCTGGCCACCGGCCTCCTTCTCCAGAACCTCTTTTTGCACCTTCACTCGCGCAGGCACTTTTCCCGGTCCTTGACCCGGTTGACTTGGACCTCAAGGACGGAAGGATTTTTGAATGGACGTTCGATGTGCAGCAACAGTTGGGCTCCTGGCTACTCGACGTGGGCTACGTTGGAACTCGGGGACTAAGACTGCCCTTTGAGTGGGACCCGAACCAGCCGAACAACGCACTGTATACGGGCGGCACCTGCATTCCCAACACACCCGCGAACACGCCCTGCCCGCGGCCCTACCCCAATTTCGAGACAATGTCCTACACCGATCCCATCGGCACGTCGATTTATCATTCCTTGCAGGTCAAAGTGGAGAGGCACTACACCAACTGCTTGGCGATCATCTGCGCCTATACCTGGTCGAAATCCATCGACGACGACTCCGCCTACTTCGGGACCAATGCCAGCCCTGGCTTCCCGCAGAATTCCTACAATCTCGCGGCGGAGAAGGGCCGCTCGGACTTCGATTACGAGCAACGCTTCTCTCTGGCCTACGTTTACGACCTGCCTTTCGGGAACGAGATCGGGAAGTTGCAGAACCCGAAGGCGAACTACCTCATCGACGGCTGGGAAGTTGCGGGGATCGCCATGGTGCAATCCGGGGCACCCTACACGCCCGCCGTCGACGGCAATCCCAGCAACAATATCGACAACCACGATCGCCCCAACGTCGTTCCCGGCGTGAGCTTCTATCCCGCCCATAAGAGCGTCAACCAGTGGACAAATCCGGCCGCGTTCTCCCTGCCTGCCCCTTACACCTTCGGAAACGCGGGACGAAATATTTTGACTGGGCCAGGTCTTGCCGACTGGGACTTCTCGCTGATTCGCAACTTCAAATTGGGGGAATCGAAAACCCTTCAGTTCCGAGCCGAGATGTTCAATATTTTCAACCGGCCCAACTTCACTCTGCCCAATGCTGACTGGAGTTCCGCCTCTTTTGGCGTGATCGGCAACACGGTGCAGCCCATCGCTGGCCAGGCTTCGGGCGGACCGGGCGACCCGCGCGAGATCCAGTTCGCGTTGCGCTTGGCGTGGTAGGAGCGAAGCTTTTGTTCGCCCCCATAAATTCG
>Ga0187877_1002221_pt1 | contig 17789 bp, 14 predicted proteins | sample June2016WEW_17_1_3_FD_132430 | JGI IMG/M metagenome (GOLD analysis project Ga0187877, IMG submission 132430) | Peatland microbial communities from SPRUCE experiment site at the Marcell Experimental Forest, Minnesota, USA - June2016WEW_17_100 | ecosystem: Environmental > Terrestrial > Soil >... | reverse complement strand
TTGGTGCCACCGCCAGACGTTTTGGGAACCCAAAGGCAATGGGAAAGGCCAATCTCACGTTTTTCATGTTACAAATCGCCCTGATGGCAAGGGACAGGGAGCGGCCCGATAAATCGCCTTGCGCTCATTTCCCGCCGCGGTAGCCGCTGCACTTCGCCTCCAGATATTCCACTCGCATGGCCCACGGCACGGTCCGCAGAGGGTCGAGGCTGCCCTCCCACCTCAAGAACTTGCTCGACACTTGCTCGAGACTACGGGGTTGCCGGAGCGTCGGGCTTTTTCATTTGGCCGGTGATTAGATTGGCCAGCAGGACGTCCACTAACGTGCCGCCGTGGCCGCCGCTGGCGGTATTGCCCCCGGAGACCATGATTTGCGGGACCAGGGCGATCTTGTTCGCGGCCAAAGCATTGGCCACCTGAACGATCGCGTAGTTGGCGGATTCCATCGAGGCAATCTTCATCTTGATGACGTCGGCCTCGGCCGTACCCACCGCTTTGGTCTTCGTCGCTTCCGCGTTGCCGACGGTGGTAACGACCATCGCATCGGCTTCCGCTTGGACCGTCTTGGCCTTGGCTTCACCCTCGGCTTTTCGGATGGTGGCCTTGGCCTGGAATTCGGCGATGGAAACACCGCGTTCGGCGTCAACCACTTTCGCTTGCGTGGCCGCCATGGCGGAGGCTTGTTCGAGTTGCTGCCGAGTCACCTGGGCCAGCCGTTGGGTTTCGAAGGTGACCGTCTCTTGTTCGGCGATCTTGCGGTCGGTGAGCGTTTTCATCAGCTCCGCCGGCGGCACGATATCGCCGATCAGGGTATCCACCGCGCCGACATTATATTCGGCGAGCGCCTTCGAAATCGCGGTCTTGGCCTCGGCTTGCCGGCTTTGCCGTTCCTTCAGAAAGGCAATGGCATCGGAACCCTGGGCGGCATTGCGGAAATAGTTGCTGATGATCGGTTCGAGCACCTGGCTGACCAGGTTTTCCACCGTGCCGAATCGGGCGATGACCTTGGGGGCGTCGTTGCGCGGAATGTGGATGATCTGGCTCACATCCAGGTTGAAGGTGAAGCCGTCCGAGGACCGGACCTTTATGGTGCACAGTTTCTCGTCGAGCCGGTGCGCCTCGGTTTTGCCGGTCGCCCAGTTGAGGACGACGTTGGCGGTCGGCACGCATTCCACCTTGTGGGTGTAGGAGTTGATGGCGTATTTGCCGGGGTCGAGCGGTTCAACCCAGACCCCTTTTTCTCCCTTAATGACCATGTTGCCGTGCTTGAATTCGTCGCCCGTGACGTCTTTGCCGGCGACCCCGACATAGGCAATCACCACGCCCACATGCGCGATGGGCACTTCCGTCATCGGCTTCACTTCAATGGTGGCGAAACAGGGGTTGATGAAGTATCGCCCCGCCAGGAGCACTTGCTCTTGCAGCCCTTTGTTGCCCCCTTGGTCAATGAAGGCCTGGCCGTTCTGATACATGCTATGTCCAGCGGTTTCCTTGCCGGCGATTTCGCCCGTGGGCAGCGGCGCGCCGTCTTTGGTGGTGACGATGCCGACCATGTTGTCCGGGATCTCGATGACGTCCTCTTGCGTGACGCTGAAGAAAGCCGTGTTGATACGGTAGGTTCCCTGGGGGACGATCGAAATCTGAGGGCCGCGTTCGCCGCCCGCCCCAAGAAAACCCCGCACAGTTTGGAACGAATCGCAGTCAACGGCTTTGGCGAGGACGCGGCCGTTCGCCAGCGCTTTGCCGCCGCGGGCCTGCACGACGCCGATTTTTCCCTGGCTGACCGTAACAAATTCCTGGAGCTGGATGCTGAACTGCCAGGGCCAAAACCAGAAGTGGATGCCGGGCGCCAGGGTGTCGGCCTGCAAACCGGCTTCGCCATTGAGGGCGATAATCTCGCCGTCAGGCAGGGTCTTGTTCGCGCCGAACAAGACGAATTTCTTATTGATGATGCCAATGGCGTTCTTCGGGATGATGACTACCCCGAAAATACGCAGGATCAGCTTGTAGCAAATGATTGCGAGTATTACCGCAACGATCGGGATGAGGATCGCCAGTGCTTTCCCCGTGATAATGTCATTCATGCTATTCCTTTTCTTCTGACTGGACCGACACGGATGGGAATCTGCCTGCTGTTCGAGCGTCCGGTTTTGCGGCTACGCGGGAGAGGGAGAAGTGGTCTTCGGTCCGTCTCATTACGGCCGGACGGTGCCAGACGAGGAGCAGAGGGTCAAGGAAATGGGTTTCACACGAACATTCCAAAGTCCAAGGTCCAAACTCATAGGAAATCGCTTTTCGCGCCCGCTCGTGCTGAGCGCTGCGCGGGTGCTGCGGCAGCCGGCCTTTCCGCACGCTTCGCCCAGCGTTGCCAGCCATAGCTTGCGGTCGCGGTCGTCGGCATAGATATCCCGCCCTTGTTTGCCGCGCGCCATGACGTGGTAAGCGGCCCCGCCATACTCGATGCGTATCTTGCGTGCCTTCGGCGGTCATCCGGGACCCAATCCCACCACTAGTCACCTCTGATGACTGCTTTCCTGGACCTTTCATTTTGTGGGGCTTTTCGGAGTTTAGCCCTTTCGGTGTCGTCACAGACTATTTTCCTCTTGGCGGCACAATAATGCCTGTTTCCCCATAATTGAGTATGTTTGTGTTGGAAATATAGAATCCTGTTAACCCAATGCCGGAAAATGCCCACCGCACGCACTCCAAACTACCAAGGGCATAAGCCGCCGGGTCGTTTGTCAGACCTGACGAAATCACAGGTTTAATGCTGTCAAAAGGTGTGTGGACAGGAAGAAACCATCCGAATTGCTGCTCAGGACAGGCCGCGAAGATTAGGGTGTGAGGCGTAGGCTCCCACCTGACGAAATTTGTTCCGAAATATATCCAGCCATCGTTTGTTATGACATTGGAATTCGTCCCGCTGTAGCCAGCATCATCAAGCAAGAGTCTAATTCTCTGGGCATACCTGATACTCTCCGCATCTCCTGCATTAACGAAGACCTTGATAGGAGTCCTAGGGTAGCCTGCTACCAAACTCATGAATAGCCCTCTCTGTTCTCCCGAGATTATGCGGTCTTTCTTCGCATCACTGTTGGCTTTGGCTTCAAGCTCTGCCCCCGTTTTCGCAAAGTCTGCTTCATCAGCACCTTTCTTCAACCTGATTCTCTCTGACCTGTCAAAATCGGCACGAATTTCTGGACTCCAATCTAATGGTATGAACGTGCCATTTGTGGCGACACTACTAGCCGTATTACCGAATGCTCTTTGCTTTGGGATTTGGAAAGAACGCTGAACCAGCCCGTTATCAATGTTCATTTCTATTATTCCGCCTACGACCTCACCGCGGCACGGCAACATAAAGCTGACGGCTTTCAAATCATCGGGAGTCAGCGAAGGATTATAGAAGCTTCGGTTTGCTGTTGGCACCGTTTTGTTGCCAGCTTCTATTCCAAAATACACATCAAAGCGCAGCAGTTTTTCGCTGCCATACAATGCAATGCTCTTAATGACCGTATCCGACCTGCTGCTGCCTGTGTCGCTCGCACCCGCGCCTGATTTCGCCATCTGAGAGGCTCGCCCAAAGAAAAGCGATACCGAATCGTCGTTGTAATGAGGGCCAATTGCCCGGTAGGGGAAAAGCGCGGCATTTTCCGCCCATCCAAAGCTTGGAAGGTTCGTATTGTCTAAATCGCCGCTATTTTCTGACGGCCTCACTACCACACAAGCATATGCTGAGAATGCGAAAATTGGCTGCTTATGTGGGTCGTTTCTTATCGCTATTTGCTTTATCCCCCACTCGTCAATCGCGGTAAATCCTGCTACAATAATTTCGATAACTATTCCCCCAATTACCAACCACTCCCCCCAAACTCGCAATGTTTGCCACCGCCTGAATGACCTTATATCACGGAACCACTTCTTGACCGCAAATGCCTCGAACAACAGGCCAACCAAAACGACCACACCGCCAATACAGGCGATTAGGACAATCCAAAAGGTTGATGTTTGCATCTGCGCTGCTCTCCGGCGTTATGCCAACGTTTCGATGAAACGCCTATCCAGTTGCACATCAGACAATAAGTTCTACCGCAAAGTAAGGGGACATGAGCAATGCCTCATTCCCGGGTATCGTCCGAGGACAACTCCGCTTCTAAGAATTCCCGCTTGTCCACCGGTTTCGTGAGCCAAAGTTTTGGTTTTTGAGCTCCCTCCTTCTCAATCTCAGCCGTGCGCTGATAAAGACTTTCAATCCAACAGTATGCTGTTTTTTCGTCCTCCCCATCTTTTTCTTCTTGGTAGAACTCAATGTAGCTCTTCAGGACGCTATACCAGCCCCGTATCCAATGGAAGAAATTGTGATGTGCCAACTCATCGCTGAAAACATCGCCGTTTAGGTAGTAGCCTGCGTCTTCCAAGAAATCCAGCACGGGTTCGACCTCCTCGCGCTCAGGTTTGGGGACTTGTTTCCAGCGTGCCTTTTCCTCACCCTCGATGTTCAAGAACTTCAGGCAAACTTCCGCCGCACGCTTCCGCTTGCCATCCTCTTCGAGTTGGTCGAAAGCGGCCTGCAAGAATGCAATTGAGGCGGGGTCAAACGTGCGTCGTTTGCATTCCGTTATCGTCTTGGCCCATACCATGGGGACCAGGACGAACAAAATCGCAACGGCAAGCACGACGCACCCCCACAAGTAACGCATCAAGTTGCCGGTTGTGTTGCCGCCGACGATTGAGGCTCCTATCGTGGCCACCGTTGCAAGGGCTGCGATGGCCGCGATTACATCCCCAATGGGGAGCGAACTGAAATGCCGCCTTTTCCTCGCGGCCTTCACAACGGCTTTGGAAGATGCGTTCACACAAAAAAATAGCGCGCAAAGGAGCAGGGGCAATAATAAACGGGGTGCGGGATTGTAACCGATCGCTCGTATCTGAATGCGCCATGCAACTCGGCTGAAAATGCCCCTGATACGGATTTGGGCTTTCGCGCCCGCTTGTACTTGACGCTGCGCGGGTGAAGGAGAATTGCTTTTCGCTCTCATTCATTGCGGCCCCGTCTTGCCAGAGCTGGTGGAGGAAGGCAACAAGCATGCTCTGCCGGTTTTCTTGGGGTTTTGCCCCATCACCAAGATCGTAGGCGGGCAGCAGCGGCCGAGCGGCCAGGCAATGCACGAGAAGCAGCGCGATTCCGGGGCAAACCGGGCCGAAGGAAGCCAGTGTCGGGCAGAAGTCCGCCTTCAAATCGGCCTGGAAAACAACGGTTCTCAGTCGGTTAGCACATTCTCGTAATCCGGGGTGGGGTCCGCGGGAGAGGGGTCAAGCGTAGATTGTACCGGGTGATTCGGCCGGACAGAGGGGGTAGAGGCGGACTGGTGGTCTTCGGTGTTTGCCTAGCGGGTGGTGGCCGGACATGGTTGGGTTCACGCCGCGCGCCATGCGCGTGGAGCGCCTTCTGGGCGAGCACGGCATTGGGCAGGACTTCGCAGCGGGGCGTCGGGAGTTCGAGCGGCAGATGGAAAGGCGCCGACTGGAGGCAATCGAAGAGGAAGCGCTCAAGCCGCTGCGGCGGGGCTGGCAGGAATCCGAGTGGGCCGCTCGCCGGCGCAGCGACCCCGGCAAGCTGGCCATCGCTGCCCGGCTGCGGTGCGAATCGACCCTGCCGATCAACTGGATTGCGGCGCGGGTGCAGATCGGCACGGCCAATGGGGCCAAGGCCCTGCTCCATCATCTGGCTCAGAGCCAAGACAAACGCAAAACCGCAAGCGCCCTCGAACCATTCGCCCAGCTCGAATTCCAATCTGCGGCTGGACCCCTTTCCATGGGTCCCCGGACCGCAAGTGGTGGCTGCGCGGGTGAAAATGGGCTTCCGGGTGCGCCCCTAGCACGCCAGCCATGTCATCATTAGGCGGGACAATCCATTTGCGCAGACCGTTATCCCCGCGCATCGAGAACTGGCCCGGGTCACCTTGCGGGCCATTCTGCGGCAGAGGGACATCGGGGTGGAGGACTTCATTCGATTGCTTTGAGCGGACGGGCCGGCGCCTGAGGCTTCCTGGCCGTGCTCTCGCCGCCGCACCTGCCCTCAACTCACCGCCCTGCCAGCCTTGTTTGGCGCTTTCCGGGACCCTTTCATGCCCCTTTCAAGGCCCTATCCTACACGCTCGTGAATCCGACCGACCTGGGCGCGGACGGGCATCCTAACGCGTCGGGGCACACAAAAATCGCGAATGCATTCATCCCGGTCTTGGACGGCATCATGGGGACGAATTGGGGAAGTGCCCCGCATGGCACGCCGCTCACCTGGCTGAGGTCCTACGGCTTCACCAACGACTTCGCCCTCGCCGAGGAGGACGACCCCGATGGAGACGGGCTGAAGACCTGGGAGGAATACCGCGCTGGAACGGAGCCGACGAACGCGGCCTCGGTCTTCAGGTTCCAGGAAATCGCACCTGTAGCCGGCGGGCTCAGGCTCACCTAGTCGGGCACGACGAACAGCGGGGTCACAACGCCCTTCCTGATCTACCGCGCTACGAATCTGCCCAGCCCGGCGTGGGAGCTCATCTCTGGCAGCATCCCACGCGCGGGCAACGGCTTCAACGTGTGGACCGATTCCGCGCCAGCTTCGGGAATGCAAGTCCTTTACCGCGTGGCTATCCCAGTTCGGTGAAAGGGTCCCAGAAGAGGCGCAAAAGGCGCAAGAGAAAGGAATCAACTGTGGAAGATATTATGAAACTGTGCGATGTGGTCCGGGAAACGGGGTTCGCGATTCACCGCTACCACAAGCACCGCCACTTGGAAAAGGTCTATGAGAACGCGCTGGCCCACCGGCTCCGGAAGCTGGGACTGGATGTGAAGCAGCACTAAGCGGGTCTCGAGAAGAAACCAAGCGGATTGAACACCGGACGTCCAACATCCAGCATCCCACGTCCAAACCCGAAAACCGCTTCACGGCGGCAAGGCCGCAGTCAAGCGAGTTGGATAAGCTTGCCTGATTAAAAATGGGGCTTTGGGGGAGTTCTTTGGGTATAGGATGGTACCAGGGTAGTACCGGGGCGCCCCCAGACCAGCCCGAGGGAGGCGGGGGAGGGGGGTTGGATTCGGAAGGCTTATGGTGGACGGCGAACATCCAACATCCAACAACCAACATCCAACATCGAACGCCAGGGCGAAGCCACCCAATGCCACATCAAAGCCAGCCCAAAGCGTGTTGATAGCCAGGGGATAGGCACCCGAAAGCCACCCCAATGCGACCCCAAAGCCACCAACATGCGACCCATATGCGACCTGCCCCACCTCATTGACCACGGACCACGGACTACGGGACCACTGACCAGGGGCTGAAGGGTGCCGGCCCGGCGATTACCGGGCGTCCAGGGCGTGGATGGCGTGGCGGAGGCGGTGGGCGATGGATTGCTGGCGGTCGGGCGCGAGGACCTTGGCGCCGTCCAGCTCGCGGACGTAAAAGCTGTCTATGGCCGCGCCGCGTTCGGTGCAGACTTTGGCGGCGGAGATGTCCAGGGCGAGCTCGGTCAGCGTCTGCGAGATGGTGTAGAGGAGGCCGATGCGGTCTTCGGTTTCGATCTCGACGACGGTGCGGGTCTCAGAGGCGTCGTTATCGAGGCTGATTTGGGTGGGGATGTGTTCGCCGGTATAGGCGGTGTAAAGCGGGCGGGTGATCTTCTGGCGGCCGATCAGGGCAGGGAAGTCAACCTCCTCGCCGCTCAGGGCCTTCTGGAGGACGCCTTCGAAGCGTTCGCGCTGGTCGGCGCCGGCGAGATTGCCGGTGATGGCGTCGGTGACGAAGTAGGTGTCGAGCACGAAGCCGTCGCTGCGGCTGAAGATTTGGGCACTGAGGATGTTGAGACCCGCAGCGCTGAAGGAGCCGGCGATTTTGCGGAACAGGCCGGCGCGGTCCCAGGTGCAGATCTTCACCGCGTTGTAGCCGCGGTCGGGCTCGTTGTGCCAGTTGACGACAGGCGCCAGGGCGTTTTCCTCTTCGGAAATCTGGAGGCGCATGAAGCGGTGCGCGAGGATCAGGTCGGCCAGGATTTCTTTGGCCGGATGGACCTGGAAATAGCGCTCGGGCACCGAGGCGAAGTGGGCCTGGAGCTCCTCCTCGCTCAGGTCTTCGGGGGCGAGGCGACGGACCTCTTGCATGAGCTGCTCGCGTTGCTGCTCCTCGGCGCGGGCGAACTCGGGGCCGCCGGTCATGAGTTGCAGGGCTTTGTAATGCAGGGAGCCGAGCAGGAGGTCTTTGAAGCCGTTCCAGAGCTTGTCGCTGGTGGCCTGGGAATCGGCAAACGTATGCAGCGTGAGTAACGCCAGCGTTTCGGGCGTCTGCACTTTCTTGGCGAACTGCCGGATGACGGCCGGGTCATCCAGGTCGCGCCGCTGGGAGACGCTGGCCATGAGCAGGTGGTGCTCGATGACGCGTTGCAGGGTTTGGGTCGCGGCTTCGTCGAGGTTGAGGCGTTTAGAGACGCGCAGGGCCAGTTCGCAGCTTGCCTCGGAGTGGTTGCCATGGCTGTCGGCTTTGCCGACGTCGTGGAGGAGCAGCGCCAGGTAGAGCACGAAGGGCCGCTCCAGCTTCTGGAAGAGGGGGGTGTAGGTGGAGTAGGGGAGGGCTTTGGCCTCCCAGATGCGGTCGAGCTGCTCGACGCACATCAGCGTGTGCTCGTCGGCGGTGTATTGGTGGTAGAACTCGTGCTGCACCAGGCAGGTGAGCTTGCCGAACTCAGGGAGGTATTTGCCGAGGAGATCCACCTCGTGCATGGCGCGCAGAATCGGCGCGACGCTCCCGCGCTGGTCGAGGATGGCCAGGAAGCTGTCGCGCACGTGCTCGTCGGAAAGGAAGGCGCGGTCCACCAGCCCCAGATGGTTGCGGATGAGCTGGGCGAGGTCCGCGTGCAGGCGCAGCCCGCGCTGTTGGGCGTAGAGGAACACGCGCATCAGGCGGCGCGGCTGATCGCGGAAGACGCGGTTGGAGGTGGCGAGGATTTCACCGTTGATGAACTTGAAGCCGTCCACGGGCGCGCTGGCGGGTTTGCGCCCCCCGGGCAGGAGGCCCGAGAGACGGCCGGGGAGGGAGAAGTCGGGCAGCCAGCGCGGCTGCGGCAGGAGGGCCAGGCGTTGTTCGAGGGTGCGGGTGATGAAGAAGATGTTGCGCGAGTGGGTGTAGAGGTCGCGCATGAAGCCCTCGATGCGCTTGCTGGGCGAGCGTTCGCGGTAGCCAAGGTTGAAGGCGACGGCGGGCTGTAGCGCCTTGCTCAGCACGTCCAGGGGGCGGTTGACGTGGTAATGCAGCTCGGTGCGGACACGCAGCAGGAAATCGTAGGCGGCTTCCAGTTGCTTGCGCTCGCTTTCGCCGATGAGGTCGTGGGCCTGCAGTTCTTTGAGGGAACCGACGCGATACTTGAAGAAGGCCATCCAGAGCAGGTTCTGAAAGTCGCGCAGGCCGCCGCAGCCGCCCTTGAGGTTCGGCTCCTGCATGCAGGCGGAATTGCCGAATTTGGCGCGCCGGGCCGCCTGGTCGGCCAGGCGCATGGCGATGTATTCCTGCTCGTGCGCGACGACACACTTGCTGACCAGGGTCTTCTGGAACCGCTTGAACAGCTCCTCGTCGCCCGCGATGAGCCGCGCTTCGATGAGCGAGGTCTTGGATTGCATGTCGCTGTTGGCGACCTTGACGCAGTCCTCGATGCTGCGGACCGAATGGCCGATCTTGAGGCCAATGTCCCACAAGGGGTACAGCGTGCCGTCAATGATGCGAGAGAGATGCGGCAGCGGGCGGATGCCGGCGGCGACCTGCCGGCTGTGGAGGAACATGAAGTCAATGTCGCTGTGGGGATTGAGCTCGGCCCGGCCATAGCCGCCCAGGGCCACCAGCGCCATCTGCGGAAACTCCTTGCGGGCTTGGTCGGACAAGCTGGCCTTGGCCGCGTCCCAGAGGTGGCGCAGCAGCGCGTCGAGGATGGCCGCGCGCGCATGGCAGATTTCGAGGCCGCCGGCGCCGGCGCGATGGTGCAGCTTGAGCCGGTGCGTTTCCACCTTGAGGAAGGCCTTGTAGCGAGGCAATTCCTGGGCGGCCTGGCGCCCGGGCGGCAATGCCAGGCGCGCCGCGGCGCTCTCCTCAATCTTCTTGAGCAATTCCTGCATCGCGAATCACTGTGGGTGCAAAAGCCCCGCGACGCAAGTGCCGCGAAACCTTGTGGCGTTGCAGGGGTTTGTTAGATTGGCCCATATGTCCGCCACGGCTGATCCGGATGCCGCTCTGATGTTGCGCGTGAAGCAGGGCGACACGGCGGCATTTGCCGAGCTGGTGGACAAGTATAAGCAGCCGGTCATGAACGTGGCTTACCGGATGCTGCACGATGCGATGGAAGCCGAGGACCTGGCGCAAGCGGTTTTCGTGCAGGTGTTCAAGTCAGCCCATCGCTACCAGGTCGCCTCGAAGTTCTCGACCTGGCTCTTCACCATCGCCCGGAACCTGTGCCTCAACGAAATCCGCCGCCGTTCACGACATCGAACCGACTCGATGGAAGCGCCCCACCCGGACCAGGAGGATCAGCCGCTGCACCAGTTCGAGGACAAGCAGACAGCCTCCCCGCCGGAGCGCCTGCTGCACGGGGAACTGGAAGCCAAAATCGAGCAGGCCCTGGCCGAGCTGCCCGAAAACCAGCGGCTGGCCATTGTGTTCTGCCGGCAGGAAGAGCTGAGCTACGAGGAAATCGCCCAGGCGCTGGGCTGTTCGGTTTCGGCGACCAAGTCGTTGATTCACCGCGGTCGGGAGACGCTCAAGCAAAAGCTGAAGCCCTATTTGCGAAGCGGCGTCTGGCGGGGGCCAGAATGAATGCAACTTTGCGGGACAGACGGTTTTAATAGTAATGGCGATGTTATATGACTAACGACCCAATCTATAACCACCTGCGGGAGCTGAGCTGGCGGCGGAAGCTCACCAGCGCCGAGGAGGCCGAGTTGCGGACCTGGCTGGCCACCCATCCCGAGGCGCAGACTGACTGGCAGGCCGAAGCGGGACTGAACGCGGGCCTGGGCCGGTTGCGGGATGCGCCGGTGCCCAGCAATTTCACGGCGCGGGTGCTGCAGGCCGTCGAGCGGGAAGCCGTGGCCGAACTGCGCCGCCCTCAAGGGAATTGGCTGACTTGGCTCTGGTTGCGCTGGCTGCCCAAGGCGGCCTTCGCCGCCGTGGTCGTGGGCGCGGGGTTGCTGTGTTTTCAGCAGGTTCAAGCTGCCCACCGCAAGAAGCTGGTCGAGAGCGTGGCCGCCGTCTCAGCCGTTTCCTCTCTGCCCGGCCCTGACATCCTAAGAGACTTCGACGCGATTCGTGCGTTGAATCCGACGCCTGCCCCTGACGAACAGTTGCTGGCGGTGCTGCAATGAGCCAGCCTGGGCGTGAAGTTCTCCGGGTGGCCGCGCTGCTGGGCGCCAGCCATCTGCTGTCGTTCTCGGTGCTGGCCCAATTGGCCACCAACCCCCCGGTGTTGACCCTGTCCAACTCGACGGCCCAGCACCTGCTCCTGGCCAAACCGCCACCCCCGCCTCAGCCGGCGCCGGCATTGCCGTTATCCCAGTCACCCATAGGGTTCTTCCGCGAACTGCTCGCGATGAACCCTGGGGAGCGGATCCAGGCACTGACAAATCGCACGCCGGAACTCCGGTCCCAGATTCTGGCCAAGGTGCGCGAATACGAATCCCTCAAGGCCGAGGAACGCGAACTGCGCCTGCGCGTGACGGAACTGCGCTGGTATCTGTGGCCACTGATGACCGCGCCGGCGACCAACCGCGCCGCCCTGCTGGCGATTATCCCCGAAGGATACCGCGAATCGGTCGAGGACCGGCTGCGGGAGTGGGACAAGGTGCCGGCGGACGTGCAGAAGGAGTTGTTGGGGATTGAACCGACGCTCCGGTATTTTGCCGAGATAGAGGGACTCAGCGACGCCCAGAGGCAGCAGATCCTCAAAGGAATTTCCCCGGCGCGCCGGGAACTGCTGGAAAAAGGCATCCAGCAGTGGGATTCGTTGTCGGAAGGCCAGCGCCGCAACACTCTGCGGCGGTTTAACCAATTCTTCGAGCTGACGGCGGGGGAAAAGGAGAAAGCACTCAGTACGCTCTCCGAGCCCGAGCGGCGGCAGCTTGAGAAAACGCTGCAGAGCTTTGGCAGCTTGCGCCCGGAACAGCGCGCCCAATGCATTCGCTCCTTTGCCAAATTTGCTAGTTTGAGCCTGGAAGAGCGCCAGCAGTTCCTGAAGAATGCCGAGCGCTGGAAGCTTATGTCCCCAAGCGAACGCCAAGCTTGGCGCCAACTGGTCACCAGGGTGCCCCCGCCCCTGCCGCCCCCGCGGCCGCCCCCCCTGCCACCAGTGGCGCGGCCCCGCCCGGCGCACGCGGTCGTTACCAATGGGAACTAACGGGGGAGACATTTTCGTTTCCCACTTTCGCGATTCGGTTCTAAGCTCTAGGTAGTGCACCCGATTGCGCTTCAACTGGGCCCGCTCTCCATCCACTGGTATGGTGTACTGGTGGCCCTGGCCTTTCTGGCCGGCCTGTGGACGGCCAGCCGGCGCGGGCTGCGCGACGGGATTGCCGCGGAGAAGATCGTTGATCTTGGCCCGTGGCTCATTGTCGGCGCAATCCTCGGCGCGCGAACGCTGTACGTAGTTTCGTACTGGCGCGAGTCGTTCGAAGGCAAGCCGGTGGCGGAGATCTTCATGGTCTGGAAGGGCGGGCTGGTTTATTACGGCGGGCTGGTTGGTTCGTCCATCGCCTGCATTCTCTACACCAGGCTCAAGAAGCTGCCGCTCTGGAAGGTGGCCGACATCCTTTCGCCGAGCATCGCGTTGGGCTACGTCTTTGGGCGCATGGGCTGCCTGCTCAACGGTTGTTGCTACGGGCGCGCGTGCGATCTGCCCTGGGCCATTCGCTTTCCCGCAGACAACCCGCTCCAACCTCCGACCTACCCGGTGCATCCCACTGAGATCTATGACTCGCTGCTAAACCTGGGCCTATACGCCTTCCTGGCGTGGCTGTACCGGCGCAAGAAGTTCGATGGGCAAGTGTTTGGGGTCTATCTGGTGTGCTATGCGGTGCTGCGGTCGTTTGTGGAGATGTTCCGCGGCGATTACCCTGAGCATCAGCACTACCTGGGCGGTTGGGCGACCCCGGCGCACCTGGTCAGCATCCTGATCCTGGTGGCGGGCTTGGCGCTCCTGAGCCTGCTGTCGCGCCTCGAACCGAAACGAGGATAGAGGCTAGGGAACAGCCGATGGCCGCCGAGCCTGAATCCTCCTCGCCGCCTCCCATCTGCCATCCTCGCGTGCTCCTGCTCGCGGGGCCGACGGCGGTGGGTAAATCAGAGATCGCCGTGCGGTTGGCCGAAAGGCTTGGCGGGGAGATCGTGTCGGTTGATTCCATGCAAGTGTATCGCGGCTTGGACATCGGCACCGCCAAGCCCTCACCGGCTGACCGCGCGCGCGTGCCGCATCATCTGATTGATGTGATGGAGGTGACCGAGCCGTTCGACGCCGCGCAGTTCGTGCGGTTGGCGCGGCGGGCCGTCGCGGACATCCAGAGCCGTGGCCGGCGGCCGATCCTATGCGGCGGTACCGGGCTGTACTTCAAGGCGTTCCTGGAGGGCTTAGGAGATGCGCCGCCGGCGGATGCGGCGCTGCGCGTGGTGTTGGAAGCGACGCCCTTGCCGGAGTTGCTGCACGAGCTGGCCGAGCGCGACCCGGCAACCTACGAACGCATTGACCGCCAGAACCCACGCCGGGTCATCCGGGCGCTCGAAGTCATTCGCTTGACCGGCAAGCCTTTCTCCGTCCAGCGCGCTAATTGGGAGCCCTTACCCTTCGCCACTCACTCCCCGCCCCTTCACTTCGGCCTCGTGCGCTCTCCGGCAGATTTACGCCAGCGGATCGAGGCGCGAGTTGAGGCCATGTTCCGCCAGGGCTGGGTGGCTGAAACCGAACAGCTCCTGGAGCGCGGTCTGGGCCAAAACAAGACCGCCATGCAAGCGTTGGGTTACCGGCAGATCGTTGAGCACCTGCGTGGCGAGCGCTCGCTGGCGGAGACGATTGAGCTGGTCAAGGTGCGGACGCGGCAGTTTGCCAAGCGGCAAATGACTTGGTTCCGGCGTCAGCTTCAGTTGAGCTGGGTCAACCTTGAACCGCAGAGCAGAGCGGAGGCGGTCGCGGAGAGGATTGCCAGCGCTTGAAGCCATTCGCTGCCGGGCAAGTTTGATGCTTGGATGGTCTTTGCGGCTGATCGCCTGCATGAGCCGCATCAGCACTTTCCCCTCCTGCGGATGGCGCGCTAGCCAGATCCGGCGCGGCGAGCCTTTGGGTAGCGCGCTGGTCCGGTGGGTACAGCGCACTGCTCTGGTGTTGCTCTCTCGTGGTCCTCTCGTGGTCCTCTCGTGGTCCTCTTGTTCTCCTCTTGTCTTCCCACCGGGCCTGTCCTTCTGCGGGGGGCCCTGCATCTCTCCGTCTCGCATCGGCGGCCTTCAGGCCCGCAGACTTGTCCATCGGTCGCCTGCTGACACTATATAGACATTGCAGTGCCCGTCCAGGTTACACCTTTTGCGTCGGGAAAGCCGTATTTTTGCACTTCCCCGGGTGAACTGTTGGGCCAAGCTAGCGGCTCAAAGGGTCCCGGTCGCGCCCAGTGGAACGAAGCGCGCGAAAAATGGCCTTTTCTCCCGCCGGAAAGGTGGTATGCTTTGCCCGTAACAATTAGAAAGAGAGCAAACGCGACAGCCGCGCTGAATTGAAAGCACTGATTGAGACCAGGAACCGCCGGACGGAACGAGTGTTCCTCGTGGGTGTTGAACTCAAGTCACGGCCGAGCAGGGATTTGGATGAGTCACTAACGGAGCTTGCCGAACTGGCTACCACTGCGGGCGGTGAAGTCGTCGGCGATGGGATTCAGAAGATGGCCACTCTTTGCGGCGCGACTTATATCGGCAAGGGCAAGGCGGAGGAGTTTGCCAAGCACTGCCAGGGGGCGGATGTGGATACGGTCATCTTCGATGACGAGCTTTCCCCCGCGCAAAGCCGCAATCTGGAGAAGGCGTTCAACTGTAAAATCCTCGACCGCACGTCGCTCATACTCGACATCTTCGCCCAGCGTGCGCGCACGCGCGAAGGCAAGCTGCAAATCGAGCTGGCGCAACTGCAGCATTTGTTGCCGCGGCTGACGCGGTTCTGGGGCCACTTGACGCGGCAAAAGGGCGGCATCGGCATGCGCAGCGGTGAAGGTGAGACGCAGTTGGAGACCGACCGCCGCCGGGTGCAGGACCGCATCGCCCGCATCCAGCGTGAGCTGGAGGAAGTGCGGCGCCAGCGCGCGACCCAACGCAACGCGCGGCAGCGCAACCATTGGGCGCTGGCTTCGATTGTCGGTTACACCAACGCGGGCAAATCCACCCTGCTCAATACCCTCACCGGCGCGGACGTCCTGGTGGAAGATAAGCTCTTCGCGACGCTTGATCCGACCACGCGCCGTCTGCGGTTGCCGTCGAACCAAAACGTGCTGGTGACCGATACGGTCGGTTTCATCCGCAAACTGCCGCACGGGCTGGTGGAGGCGTTCAAGGCGACCTTGGAGGAAGTGGTCCAGGCCGATCTGCTGGTGCATGTGGTGGATGCCAGCCATCCGGAAGCCGAGGAACAGATCCAATCAGTGGATGGGGTGCTCAAGGACATCGGCGCCGAAGGCAAGCCGACGCTGATGGTGTTCAACAAGATTGACCAATTGAACGGCAGCCGGGAAGTGCTCTCGCGGTTCCTGGAACGGCATCCGCACGGGGTCGCCATCGCGGCCACGACGGGCGAGGGAATACCGGCGTTACTGGCGGAACTGGGCAGCCGGTTGCGCCCCATTCGCGAGTTCATCGAGTTGTCCGTGCCGCACGAGCAATCCGGCGTCATTGCGCGGTTGCACGAGGTCGGCCAGGTGGTGGAGCGGGATTACACCGGCGAGACTGCTCGTTTCAAGGCCCGCATCCCGCCGCATCTGCGCGAGGAGTTCGCGCCCTTCGTCGTGCGCGAGTTGCAGGTGGCTTGAGAGTATGACGGGGGATTGAGGCCGAACTGCGCCGCGAGGGGTGGCGTTGACTCAGCGCTGTGGCAGCCGGGGCCGCGCTTCGAGGGAGAGATTTGACTTCGCCTCCGGCCGGCCTTGCCGCTAGAGTCGCCTCATGACCGCTACCAAGCTCAAGGACCAGCCCGCCAGTGAACGCCCGCGGGAACGACTGCGGGAGAAAGGACCCGATTCACTCAGTCCGGGGGAATTGGTGGCCATTCTTTTGCGCACAGGCTTGAAGGGGACCAATGTGGTGGAGATCGGGAAGCAACTGGTGCAGCGCTTCGGTTCGCTGGATGCGCTGGCTCGGGCTTCCTGGCAGGAGTTGGCCAAAGAGCCGGGCATCGGACCGGACAAAGCGGTGACTTTGGTTGCGGCGTTCAGCCTGGCGCGCAGACTGGTCCAGGAGACGCGCTCGGAGTCTCCGCCGCTTGAGACACCGGAGGCCGTGGCGAACCTCATGCGCGAGGAGACCCGCTTGCGCACCGCAGAGACCTTCCAGGTGCTCCTGCTGAACACGCGCCGGCGGCTGATCGGCGAGCCGGTGAAGATTGCCGATGGCACCCTCGATACCATCCTGGTGCATCCGCGCGAGGTGTTCCGCCACGCCATTCAGAACAACGCCGCCGCCCTCGTGCTCGTGCATAACCATCCCAGCGGCGACCCGACACCTTCCGAGGCCGATATCAAGGTGACGCGGGACCTGATTCGTGCCGGGCAACTGCTCAAGATCGAAGTGCTGGACCATGTCATTTTAGGGCGGGTGACGCAGGAGCGGCAGAAGGATTACGTGTCGCTGCGGGAGCTGGGATATTTTGCCGGGTTCTGATTGATGCCGAGTGGGGCTAAAAAAACCCCGCCCTCGTCGTGTTTCGACTGTGCTTCGGAACCTCGTCAGAACATAGGGGACAAGCGGGCTGCTTTCGACTTCCAGTAAAGGCGTGTCGGCCACAACCGCCGCTATGCGTCCCTGAGTTGTTCAATTTACGGTTCGAGTGGTCTAGTCGCTCGCCACGAACAGGGCAGGGTAAATTCAAATTATTGCCTGGCAAAGAACGTGATCATTGCTACCGCAGTATCCGTGCCAGGGTCGGGAATTATCAAGGCGAGGCGAGCTTGAAGAATTGGCCCGTTGGGGGTTTGGGCACGGCGGATTCAAGAAAGCGTGGCAGCCGACGTGAGGAGGCTCTGAACCCTTCAGCTCTCGAGAAATGAGCCTCCCTACGTCGGCTGTTACGCTTGCGCGCTTTCTTGAATGCGCCGTGGGGGTTTGAGGCCGCGTGGGTGTCCTCGCACGAGGCACCGGCGTCGTTTTGCAGGACGCCTCCACAGCGGAAGGAAGGGGAAGAGAAACGGTTTCACCCAAAACCCCTGTAGGAGGGCGCCGATGACCTCCCTGGCCCTTGCTCTTCGTCAGCGGGCCAGCGGGAGCTATTGGGTGAACGGTGCTTGATTTCGGCCCAAACTCGCCTCATGCTCTCGGCAACTTCAAGCAGGACCGGCAAATGAAACCTATTTCGCGCCGAGACATGTTGAACCAGGCTGGTTTGCTTGGAACCGCCGTCGCCGTGGCGCTGCCGTTGGCGCAAACCGCTGCCGGCCAGGCGTCCAAGCAACCGCACGAAGCCAAACCCAAACTCAAAGTGGTTGTCACCGGTGGTCATCCCGGTGACCCTGAGTACGGCTGCGGCGGG
>Ga0187877_1002220_pt1 | contig 17790 bp, 19 predicted proteins | sample June2016WEW_17_1_3_FD_132430 | JGI IMG/M metagenome (GOLD analysis project Ga0187877, IMG submission 132430) | Peatland microbial communities from SPRUCE experiment site at the Marcell Experimental Forest, Minnesota, USA - June2016WEW_17_100 | ecosystem: Environmental > Terrestrial > Soil >... | reverse complement strand
AAAAAATCTCTTGACAACTGAGATTGTCCACATATAATGCGCGTGATTGGCCGGACGCCCTTGGTGATCGGACCAAGCTAGTCACAGATGAACAACAATCAATGTTTGAGTTGATTTGGTGCATGGAGATTTGGGATGTGTTGCAAAACTCAGATTCTGGCGGTTGCACCTACGATCGCTGGTAATCAAATGAGCCGCCGACCGCAAGATCTAGCGTTCCGATCCAGTGATTCCAGATGTTCGCAACACATCCCGGGACTATTATGCGGGATATTGTTTTACCTGAACAGTGCGTGTGAACGAACCATCGGGCTGGGTCTTCAAACTCTATTTTTTTACAAGGAGAAGGATTATGGATAAGTTGACAAGTAGGATTCTTAGTACGACAATGACACGCAAAGCTTTCAAGCTCCGAACAAGAACATGGGTTGGGATGCTGGGGGTGACGGTGTTCCTGCTGGCCGGCCCTTGCGCCCTTGCCCAAAACATCACCAGCACCCTGGTGGGACAGGTCGCCGACACATCCGGCGCGGTCATCGCTGATGCGCAGGTTACGGCCTCCAACATGCAAACCGGAGTTAGTTTTCACGCCACTACCGACTCCAGCGGGACGTATTCCGTTCCCGATCTGTTGGCCGGTTTGTATCAGGTCACCGTGAGCAAACAGGGATTTGCGACCTTAACCACCACGGATGTTCGGGTCCTGACTTTTCAGACCGTGCGCGTGGATGTAACCCTGAAGATGGGGCCTATTCAGCAGCACGTCGAAGTGGTGGGTTCAGCGCCCTTAGTGCACACCGACAGCCAGAGCGTTGGCAGCGCGCTAGCCAGCGAGCAGATCAGTGAGTTGCCGTTGATGAGCCAGGGCATCGGCGCCCTGATCGGACTGGTCGCAGGGTCGGTAGGCACGAACAGTTTTCCAACCACCAGCGGCGGGACAGATTGGGGGAGCCACGACTTTACCGTCAATGGTATGCAGGTCAATGACCCTGGGAATGCCACAGGAGTGTATACCTATGCATCTGACGTTTCGGCGTTTCTCAACATGCCGCCGTTGGATTCGATGCAAGAGTTTCGAATTGACAGCGTGGACATGAACGCAGAATACCGCCAGGTTGCCTCCGTGACCATGGTGACCAAGCAGGGAAGCAACAAGTTTCACGGGACAGCGTATGATTTCCTGCAGAACACGGTGTTGAACGCCAATTCTTTCACCAACAATTACAGCGGGATCAAAAGGCCTAACTCCTTGTTCAACCAGTTTGGTGCGAGTTTGGGAGGCCCCATCAAACAGAACAAAGCGTGGTTCTACTTCAACTATGGAGGGCTCCGGCAGCGCTCCTACGCGACGCCGGTTTTGACTTTCCCCTCCGCGGCCATGCGCCAGGGCGATTTTTCGGGTTTGTGCACCACCTTTACCGGGGGGGGTTGCACCACCGGAACCCAATTGTACAACCCCCTGACCGGCCAGCCTTTCGCGAACAACAGCATTCCTTCGAGCATGTTCGCCTCGCAAGTCACACCTTTGCTAGCCTATCTTCCCGTGCCCAATCAAACCACCAATCCTCTGGGTCTGCCCAATGGCGTTCCGAACTATATCGGAACGGTCCGCTTGCCGGGCGACGCCAACAATTACATGGCGCGGGTCGACTATCAACTTTCCAACTCCGATTCCGTCTTTGTCGTTTTCACTCGCGACATCGTCAGGCCCTGGGCCGTCGCGCTCGGTGGGCCTTCCACCTATGACAATGCCGAGAACTTCGGCGGTTGGGGCAGCACGATAACCCCCACCTGGATCCACACGTTCAACCCCACCACCATCAATGACCTTCGCGGCTCCATTTTTGAGCAAAACATCCGCCGGTCGAGCATGAATTGCACCTTCAATCCGGCAACGTTGTTCCCGCAATTGGTGCCGGGGATCAACCGCGGTATACCTTCGATGAGCACCTCGGGATATTCGTCAATGAAGGATTACGGCTGCAACAGTGGTGGCACCGTTTACGACATTGAACTGGCGGAAAACCTGACCCACGTTCGCGGTAGGCACACCATCAAGGCGGGCGTCGGTGAAACGGGTTACAAGGTTTACCGTATGCTCGGTCTGGGAGGATTAGGAGCGTTCGGCATGACCGGGCAATGGACGGGAAACAAGGGTTGGCCGGGACAACCACATTCGCAGGGCAACTCTTTCGCGGATTTCCTTCTGGGTGACGTCAACAGTTTTTCCTATGCACTACCCGGACACGATGAGATAGGCTATTCCCGGGATTGGGATTTTTATGCTCAGGATACTTGGCAAGTGACTTCGCGGCTTACGCTGAACTACGGTCTGCGCTACACATACCAAACTCCGTGGTCCGTTCGCGACAACATGCAAGCGTTCTTCGATTTCAATACCGGCAAACTCATTTTGCCGGAGACTTCAACGACTGCGGTCCAACCTCCCAACACCTATCAAGCATGGTTCGCGGCCTTCCCCTTTGAGACCACCGCGGCTCTCGGAATTCCGCTCCGCTACTTTATCCCCCAGACCAAGAATTTTGCCCCGCGGTTCGGATTTGCTTACCGCCCTCGGTTCCTTGAGAACACGGTAGTCCGGGGCGGCTATGGGATTTACTACAATTTCAATGGCTGGTATGCGGGGAATTATGAGGGCACCATAAACCTGCCCTTCGGGACGTGGCAGGCACAAAACAACGGCTCGATCAGCTACGCCAGCAGTCTTCCAGGGAATCCGACCTCGCCCTATCTTCCCGATCTGACGTTTGCGAACCCCATTCCCACGACGGGCAGCGGAGGAGCCGTGGTGAACAGCCACCCGATAGCCTACGCTCCCTCGCGGGACAATCCGGTTGGGCAAGTGCAACAATGGAGCTTGACGTTGGAACGGCAGTTCAAGTCCGACTGGATGGCGCGGATGTCTTATGTCGGGAGCACCACCAACCATCTTCCCTTCAACGAGTCGAATATCAACGTGCCGTTGACGCAAACGCCCAACGCGCCAATTCAGAACCAGGTTCCGTGGCAGCCTTGGAGTCAGGTCCTTGCCAGTCGGAGCGGCGGCATGCAGCATTACGAGTCGCTCCAGCTGGAAGCGATCAAGCGGTTCGCGCACGGCTCCAGCTTCCAGGCAGAGTATCTATGGGATCACAGTTTGGATAATGTGGAAATTCGGGCGGGCAACCCACAGCGATGGCAATTTCCCGGTCTTGACTACGGCAACACCACCTATGTCCAACGACAAAATCTGGTCTTCAACTACATTTATGATCTTCCCTTTGGCCAAGGCAAGCATTGGCTGAGCCATTTGCCCAAACTGGCCGATCATTTGCTGGGTGGCTGGCAAGTGGCGGGAATCACGCAGTATAGCACAGGAGTGCCATTGTCAGTTACCTTTTCCGTTCCCTCCTCTGTCGTCGGCTGGTGGGGAGGCCGCGCCGATCGAGTCGCTGGCGTGCCCCTCTATGCGGGCCAACAAAGAGGGACGCACGACGTGGAAACGGGGGTGCAGTGGTTTAATCCCGCCGCCTTCGCTCCACCGCAAGAGTGGACTTGGGGCGATTCCTCGCGCAATAGCGTCTTTGGCCCCGGCCAGGGGAACTGGGATCTGAGCGCTCACAAGAATTTCTCCTTGACGGAACGCCTTCGCATGCAATTCCGAGCTGACTTTTTCGATGCCTTCAACCACTTCAATCTCGGAAGCCCATATGGGGGGATCGCTGACACGCGAGATGGAGGACTCCCTGTGGCGACCTCGGGTAAGATTTACGACGGTTGGGACTCTCGCGTCATCCAGCTCGGGTTGAAGTTTGTATTCTAGTCCCGGCAGGATGTTCAAAAAACCCAGGTTCCTCCGCTCGCCGCGCGGCGAGCGGAGGGCCTAGGCGATGCGGTGTTTGAGGTTATCAGGATCGCTTGGGCGATGGGGATACGTGTTCGAAGGCGAAGTTGCCTGGTCATCCTGCCGACGGAGCAGCAATCTGGCGGTGGGCCGCGGCGCCGTCGGCCTGGGCAATACGGTTGCGAGTGGGGATACTAAGCGACACCCCGCAGGAGAAGCTGGGGAAGTCGTTTTGGAAGATATTCGCCGAGCACCGATAAACCCGCCGGGCTATTGCCTTCAGAGTCGGTCAGTTGTATGTGACCGGTCGGTCGAGAATTGAAAACGGAAATCTTGGCTAATTATGAAAATTGCTAAGGCCGAGAGCTTGGTAATCAAACCCTAACCTGAATCCTGCGTGATGAGCATGAGGAGAATTCCAGAAATCCTTGTCAGGAGCCTCGAAGATGGCTATCTTCCCTGTTTTTGTGAAACTCCAGTAAAATATCCCCCGGCAGAGCCGGGGATCTCCCCACGGATTAGAAATGCGGTTGTGCAACAATGCGCCGTTAGCCCCTTGCTTGCCGACCAGCTCAAATACCTTCGCGAATAGGTCGGTTTTTGCAAAGTTTCCTGGGGCAGTGACTGGCCCTGGAATGGTTCTTCGGTGGACTTTTGCTTTAGGTCCGATTACAGGACCGTGGTTGACGCCTATCGTCACTTCGCAGGTTGCACCGACGAGGAACGTGAATTCCTGCTAGGAAAATCAGCCTATCAATTTGTGACCGGAGGACGAAACTAATCTCGAGTAACTCAAGGAGGCTATGCAATGGAACCAACTGGCTGGAGAGAGAAAGACAATCGCACGATCAAGGAAATCCGTGAGTATTTGGTACGCGAGAAGCTGGATGCTTTCATTCCGTGGAAAACGGCCCATCTTGCGTATCTTACCAACTACTATGACTTCATCCATATGGGGTTACCTTGGGAGGAGATGACCTCCATTATTGTAATCCCCAAAGAAAGCGACGCGTTCATTGTGGGCGCGCACGAGAGTTCCGCCGGGTACGTGGAGTTTGGGGTGGCACCTTGGTGGCTGACCACGCGCTATGGCGGCTACGACTACGCTTCCTGCGAGCAGGCGCTTCAGGGTGTCGTCAATCTGATCAAAAAGCTGGGTTTAGAGCACGGGCGGATTGGAGTAGAATTCAAATGGATGCCCGTACCCGTGCACGAGCATTTTCGCTCGGCGCTTCCCCACGTGGAATTCGTTTCTGCTGACCGGCTGATCCCGCAAATCCGATTGATCAAGACCGAGCGCGAACAAATGCTTTTGAAAAAGGCCGCGGAAGTCGGGCAGCGATCCATGGAAGCTTATATGCAAGCCATCCGATTGGGTGCAACGCGACATGAGGCCGAGCTTATCCGGGCTCAGCGGGCATTGGAATACGGCGGAGAATGGACGGGTGGGGTCTCACGAGTGAGCTGGACAGGTGGGATCGACGAAACTCCTGCATGGTGGGATGCGCAGGCCAGGCGCCGTTTTGACGTGGCTACCGGGCCCAAGAACTACTTGGCTGTGCCGGACGACGTGCCTTTCATTGTCTTCCACTATGAGAGTACTTTTCAATGTTACTGGGGTGATCAGGCGTGGCACAAGTTCTATGGACCTGAACCGGATGAGGACGACATCCTGGATTTTGGTGGGGAGAAAGTCTGCTACGCCGAAGCTCGTCACAACTTCGAGGTCATGCGGCGTGTTCAACGGGAAGCTATCAATGAGATCCGCCCGGGAATGGACCAGCATCAAGCGCGGGCAGCCGTTGATCGATACCTCCAGTCCGATCCAGAGGCTGCCAAGCACACCGGTGTCGACCCCTCCAATCCGAGCGGGACGAAGCATGTGGGTATGTACTTCATCCATTCCATCGGCTTGGAGGTTCACGAGGAGCCGGTGATCGCCAGCCGCGCACCGCGCCCTATACCACTGGATGGCCCCATTTACATTCAGCGGGGCGCGGTACTCCAGTCGGAGTGGCTCGGTCCCCTTTGGACGGTGGAGGAACCTTTTGTCTTGACCGACAGGGGATGGAAACCACTTGTGGACTTGCCAGGGTTGATAGATACCCAATAGAAGGACTGAAATGCGCATCGTGGCTATCGGGGGAACGGGCCACCTCGGGACGTTCCTTGTGCCTCGCTTGGTGGAAGCGGGCGATGAGGTCGTTTGTATCAGCAAAGGAGATCGCCCTTACCAGCCCAGCTACGCCTGGAAGTGGGTTCAAGACGTCGTCATGGATCGCACGGCGGAGGAAGCAACCGGAAGCTTCGGACGCCGAGTGATGGACTTCAAGCCGGACGTGGTGATTGATCTGATCTGTTTTAACCGAGAGAGTGCCCGCCACTTGGTAGAGGCGGTGCGAGGAAAGGTCAGACATCTTCTGTGCTGTGGAACGATATGGGTTCATGGCTACAACGTGAAGGTACCTGTCACGGAAGACACGCCGCGCCATCCATTCGGTGAATATGGCATCAGGAAAGAACAGATGGAGTCCTACTTGTTAGAGGAAGCCCATCGAAACCTTTTTCCTATCACCTTAGTGCATCCGGGTCACCTCGTTGGTCCAGGATGGGTACCCCTTAACCCGCTCGGTACTTGGAGTGTGGACGTTTTTGCAAGACTCGCCAAAGGGGAAGAACTTCTGATGCCGCATCTAGGTTTGGAGACAATGCATCACGTCCACGTCGATGATGTCGCACAGGTATTCATAAAGGCCATGGCCAACTGGCGCAGTTCCGTGGGCGAAAGCTTCCACGCCGTTTCACAGGCAGCCCTTACCATGCGAGGATACACCGAGTCGGTGGCCGGGTGGTTTGGCCGGCCAGCGCGCCTCCGTTTTGTGCCTTGGGAAGAATACCGTGCAACTGTTTCCGCAGAGGATGCGGCAAGCTGCTGGGATCATATGGCCCACAGTTCGAATTGCAGTATGGTCAAAGCGCAACGGCTGCTGGGCTATTCACCGCGCTACAGTTCGCTGGAAGCCATCTTTGAAGCTCTGACTTGGCTACTCGAGCAGGGGAAGATTCCTCGGCGTGAATAACACCGGCCGCGCAAATCAAGTCCCTCCCGGGTAGTGGCGGCTCGGTTCTTAGCCTGAGTATCCGCTTCCGGAAAGCGCTGATTTAGCGCAGGCCGGGACCGCCCTGTGGGAACTCTCCCAATAACTTATTCCGGTGACGAGCGGTGTGGTGAACGTCGGGGGAACGGAGTCCATGAGAGGGGTGCTCGTTTGAAGATACAAAACACCCGTGAGGCCGGGAGTCGCCGCGAGGAGTCTAAAGCTCTGTCTTATGTCTATTTTGTTTGCGCGGTCGCTGCCCTCGGAGGGCTTCTATTCGGGTTTTACACCGCCGTGATTGCCGGGGCAGTGACCTTTCTGGAAAGAAACTTCTCTCTGACTCCTCTTCACCTGGGGGTAGCGGTCAGCAGCATCAGTTTCGGGTGCATGGTGGGCGCTGGAATTGCCGGCTTCATGGGGGATTGGGTGGGTCCTAAGCGAATTCTGATCGCCTCCGCTTTTCCGTTCATCCTTTCTGCCATGCTTTGTGCTTTGGCCTGGAATGTGGTTCAGTTCACAGTCGGGAGATTTGTGGGCGGGCTGGCGATCGGCCTATCGAGTCCTGTTTCCCCCGTCTATATCGCAGAGATTTCCCCAGCGCGGATGCGGGGTCGCCTTGTAACCCTGAACCAGTTGGCCATAACTCTCGGGATGCTCCTCGCCTTCGTTACCGATTGGGGGATTTCTCTCATCGGTGCTCAGGGGTGGAAAGACGCGTATTCCTGGAGGTGGATGTTTGCTTCCGGAGCCCTGCCTGCGTTGTTGTTCCTGATGGGTCTCATGTGCGTTCCGGAGAGCCCCCGATGGCTCGCCAAGCGCGGGCTTCTCGAAGAAGCGGAGGCCGTGCTGGCGCGTTTATTTGGGAGGCGACCGGAGCGAGAAGAATTTCAAGAATTCAAAAGCACACCGGTGAGGGAAGAAGGCTCAGGATGGCAGCTTTTACTTCCGCCACTGCGAAGGCCCCTGATCATTGGTGTTGTTCTGATGATCTTCTCTCAAGTCAGCGGCCTTAACGTCATTGTCAATTACACTCCCAAACTCCTTTTGGAACTGGGATTCGAAAGCGAATCCACGGCCTTGCTAGGTATGGTGATTACCGGGATGGCGTTGTTTTTGACGACAGTTATAGCAATGTGTGTAATTGACAAAATCGGACGACGGGTCCTGCTTTTGTTCTCCGCCGCAGGGCTGACTTGTTGCTTGGTGCCTTTGGCTATCCAGTCTGATATTCGAGTTCTCCCGCAGCTGATTATGCTGCTCATCATTCTTTGCGCGATTATTTTCTACGCCCTGGGGATAGGGCCCGTGTCGTGGCTTGTGGTTTCAGAAATATTCCCCACACACGTTCGAGGCAGAGCCGCCGCCATCTGCACCGTCAGTCTGTGGGCTACAAACTTCGTTGCCTTGCTCGTCTTTCCGAGCCTTCACCAGGTTTCGCCAGCGGGCACGTTCTGGTTGTTTGTGGGAACTACGGTTGCTGGGGGTATCTTCGTGTGGCACGCGGTTCCTGAGACTAAGGATAAGACCCTCGAAGCAATTGAGCAACTCTGGCGTCGTTAAAGAAGGGGTCGGACATCGTTGCCGATCTGAGAGAGGGGAAGAAAGTGATCAGAACATATAAGCCCACATTTCCATTTTGAACTCAACTTACGAATCTTTGGATGTTCGTCAGCATCAATATTTATACGGGCTGGCAGGACTCACGCTTGACGAGTTGCGTGGGGACAGTGAAGTGCTCCGGTGGTAGGCTAGGCTCAGCAGCATGCTTGAGCAGCAACTCCGCCATTTGCTTTCCAATTTCCTCGCTAAACACTCGCATTGTAGTGAGCGGAGGGTGTAGCAAGGCAGCCTCGATGTCGTTGAATCCGGCGACGCTTACGTCTTCCGGGACACGGAGCCTGAAATCCCTCAACGCATTATAAACTCCTTCGGCAATGGCATCACTTCCCGCAAGAATTGCGCTAACAGGCTCACCCCCGGCAAGAATTGATTTGGTAGCGAGATAGCCAATTTCCGGGTCCTGGTCAGCGTGGGTTGTGCTCAAACGAGGCGTGAGTCCGGCGTCGAGCATGCCACGCTCGTATCCTTTATGGCGGCGAGCGCCCCAGGGAAAGTCACAGTTTCCCACGAACCAAATGTCGCGATGTCCCAGAGACTGCAAGTAACGGGTCATTTCCACGCAGCCCGAGATGTCGTCAAACCAAATCACGTTGTGCTCACTGGGCTGCCACTCTCCCAGAACGTTGTTACCCAGAACGCAGTAAGTCATACGCCTGCTGTGTAATAGATCAAGGAGATTGGAGAAGATCATTCCGGAAACGATGATCCCCGAAATGATATCCCGCCGCTGCAGAATCCTTGGCAAGTGAAGATCCTGCGGACGAACATCACGAGGATAAACGAGCCTGTGAAACAGCATACTCCATTCGCGAGCGGCACAGTACGAGTCCGCTCCAAGTAGGATGTGGGAGTGAAAATGAAATCGTTGCGTCAGCTCGCGATTACAGAGCACGAACGCTATGACTCTGAACTTGCCGATACGGGACAAATGGACGCCCAGCCTGGCTGCGGCGGTTCTCACCCGCTGCTGGGTCTCCGGGGTCACATTTGCGGTTCCACGCGCGACCCGGTATACGGTTGCGAGGCTTACCTTGGCGAGTTCAGCCACCTCTCGATGTGCAACCTTGCTCCCCCCAGACTCGTCAGCCATGGTCCTGGTTCACCCTCCATGCCAGAAGCCGCCAGATGCAAGTGCGGTGCTAGCAGCTCCAATGGTCTGCCAGTCATATTACCACGGATTTCCGTTTTCATTTTCCGGCCGACCGCTAAGGTACACCCGACCGGCTCTGAATGCAGGTCCAGTCGAGTTTTCAGTGCTGGGTGCTTCCACGGACCGCGGAAGGAGTGAGGTTTACCTCTTCGGAGAATCCCAAAGCCCGAAACTGCCGCTTTCCCGACCGATTCCTCCGACACTTTCCCTTCCCCCAACCTCCCTCGTCGCCGAAATCTGCTTCGGTCTGCGGCTCGCCTACCCCGCTGGTGATGGTAGTCCCGCGATCCTGGATAGCATGCTTGCGAAGAGCCGCCTCGTCAGATGACTCTCTGCCAAGAGCAGCCAATAACAGCGCGCGTGTTTGATCAGCCGCCCGCCGGTCTTCACCAGAGCCTCTCGTCCAAATTCGACTCGTCCTTGGCAACCAAGAAATGCGTCAGTTGAACGAGACACCCACGTTCGGGCGGTACACATTCCTCACCACGCGCAAAGCGTCCTCAATCCGTCCCACGAAAAGCCCGATGTGCGGATAAAGGGCAACCCGTAACCCGGATGCCGCGGCCATGCCGGCGATCTCCCTTACCACGGCAGTGGCGCGCGCGTCGCCATCAGGCGCACTGCCGCTCACGGTGAGCCAGATCACCGTACCGTGTCCTTTCAACTGCCGGATGGCTTCGGGCAGCCCCGGGTCGTAAGTCGGCTTTTCGCCGTCGATGCGAGCGCCCACGTAAATGCTGAACAGTCTCAGGCCTCGGTCTTCGAGTGCCCGCAGCATCTCCGGAACGTGTTCGGCGCCTGAGAAGCCGATCCCTGCGTAACCTGTGCGTTTCACCAATTCAGCCTGGACCTCCAGCGGTAGGTGCTGGTCGCGCCCCGTGCCGTTGTCAAACGCGAAGAAAGGATTGTTGAGCCTCGGAGCCGCCACCAATGGCGTCCCCATCCAAAATACCGCCGTGAGCAAGACCGACCGAAATCTCATGATTGGGCTCCTAAGCATATCGCGGCTTCAGAATTGGCTTGCCGACAAATGCATTGGCGGCATCGTCGTTGGTGAAACGCTCTTTTGCAGGGTCCCACTCGAGCCGTTGGCCCACCTGGATGGCGATATGCGCAAGGTGGCACAACGAAGTCGTGCGGTGTCCGACTTCAGCGTCTTCCAGCGTCTGCCCGCGCGTCTTCACCGCATCGATGAAATCCTGCTTCTCGGATTTGAAAGGGAAATGGATCTCACTTTCTCCAATGACGGAATTCAGAATAGCAGCGGGCTCGGCTTGCAGCGGTTTGCCGTACTCGGCGTAGATCCAGCCTTCTTCGCCCTCAAATCTGACGTAAGGTTTCTCCGTCTTGTAGATCAGGTGGACGCCATTCGCATAGCGGTAATGGACCTCGAAGGTGACCGGCACGTTCCAGAAGTTATCAGGCGGCGGCCATTCGCCGTGTCCCTCGACCTCGACCGGCCCCGTTCGGTCGGTCCCGTTTCCCCATTGTGCGATGTCGTTCAGGTGCGCACCCCAATTGGTAATCATCCCGTCACAGTAGTACAGGTGGCGCATCCACCCCGGACGCTCGTAGGAATGCGGTTTGTGAACCCGTTTTTCAGTGTACGGGGCGCGCGGTGCGGGCCCCTGCCAGCGTGCGTAATCGAGTTCTGAAGGGATGGGCATTTCCGGCTGCGCCGGGCAGAGAACAGGATCGATCGGGACGCCCGTCCGGATTACCTTCAGCTTACCGAGCCGGCCGTTCCGCACCAGTTCGACAGCCCGGTAAAAATGCTCGTCGGAGCGGAACTCGCTGTCCACGCGAAAGACGCGCTGGTGTTTCGTCACTAGGTCGGAGAGTCGCCGGCCTTCCGCGATCGATCGGGTGATAGGCTTTTCGCACGACACGTCCTTGCCCGCTTTGACGGCTTCCATTGAAATCGGTGTGTGCCAGTGGTCCGGCGTCGAGATCATTACTGCGTCGATGCTCCGGTCGGCCAACAGCTCCAGGAAGTCCCTGGAGGTACGGCAACCCTTGTAGCTGCCTGAAGACGACATCCGCGCGTAGGTTCCCTCCACGGCCTTGCGGGCGTTCTCCAGCCGCCACGCGTCTACGTCGCACACGGCCACGACTTGCGTGTCGGGTGATTCCAGGAACGGCTTCAAGTTGGCCGCCATCGCCTGGCGGCCCAAGCCGATCATGGCGACGTGGATGCGCTCGTTGGGCGCGGCCTTTCCTTGCAGAAATGCGGCAAAAGCGCTGCCGACAATGAAAGTTCTTCGTGTCAATGTCATCTAGTGTGTCCTCCTGGTCGAAAGATCGTCGCAGGCCCGTAGCGGCCGTTCAGCGTGCTGGTAGCACCCGCGCTCCCCGCAACCGCGGCGGTGGATACAACTCGTTCTTCCTGACCTTCGTCCTTGGGTGAAAAACAGTGAGCTCCCCAGCGATGAAGTGGACCTCCAGAGCCTGAAAGCCCAGCTCTCCAATAAACCTTGCATCTCCATCCGCTGCTGCAAGCTGGTGAGCGACCAGTGGCCGATTCTCTTCGGCAGCACCAGCCGTCGCCACAGGTTGCCCAGATTATAGGCGATCACACTCAGCAACAGCCGCACCTCGTTGGACCGGAACCGATGGCAACTGAGCCGCGTCATCTTCACCGGTTGGGATAGAGCTCGGGCGCGCCAGCTGATAGCCACGTTTCCCGAGACCCCCCTATAATCCCGGACGGCCGGATTTCCCGGGTCCGGTTTGAAACCTTGGCAGGTCCGCCGTGAGCCTTCCCTTCTTCAGCGGGGTTTAAGCGCTGGCTCGCGTACGCCCCTGCCTCAGTGGTTTACTCACTGCCTCGTTCCATCCCCAGCGTCGGGTCATCCCGGCTCTGTGTCCAGGTACCGCCCTGGTAACGAAGCCGCCAAGTGTCCAGAGTCCCTTTGCCCAACCTCGGTGCTGCCTCCGTTGGGGAGGCGTGCTCCGCCTCCTCGGAGGGCGTTACCCCTCCGTCGTCGCTCGTACGGACCCATGCGCCAAACCCGTCCGGCTCTCCCCTCCTTCGGCCTTGGCCTCGTGCGAGGAGTCTTCGCAGGTTACTCCCAGCCCCTGCTGCCAGCGGGTTCTTCCCGACGTTATCTCTGCGAGTCCTTCCTGAGATGCCTGGGCCCCTACCACGACGGTTTGCAGGGTGCGTGTACCTGTTCCTTCCCCTGCCACATAGGCCTTCCCCAAAGCAAGGATGGGTCGGCGTACCGTGAGATCCCGCTAAAGCGACTTCACAGCGGAGGAATTTTCGAGGTTGCAGCCATTTCGTCATGTTCAGGCCTCTCAGTTTGCTTGCCACCCTAGTCGCTCCCACCACTGCAGCTTCCTGCAGAGCGGTTTGTGACTTTTACGTCCGAGCACGTCATGCTTCGTTGCCTCCGCATGCCCCGGATATGCTAGCCGTCCGAAACAGGCAATTGACGGCACGGGGACTCTCACCCCGCCAGACTCGCAGCCTTGTCGGCTGCTCCCCTGCTTGGCTTCCTTGATCCACTGCTCCGCGGTCCCGCGCTTGTTATAGAACCGCACCACCGCCCGGCTCGGCAGGGTCAAATTGGTCACGATGAAGCCCACTCGCGGGAACAGCTCCCCCGCATGATGCTCGACCTTTGCCACCACTCGCCGCGCCGTCTTCCAGCTCGCCGCCTGGTAGAGAAACCCCTTGTACTCGAGCAACGGCTTCTGACTCGGTCTTCCCACCGGGCGCGGCAGCAGTTCGGCGATGTCCCCCTCCAGGCTGTCGTTAGCCGGGATGCGGACGGCGTATTTCACGTCCCGCGCTTCCAGCGCCTCGTATACCTCCGACTTGGCGAAGGCGGCGTCTGCCCGAAACACGACCTCCTTGCCCAGCTTCTGTTGGTGCTCGATCTCCGGCACGAGAACTTTTTCCCAGTCGTCGGCACTGTGCACATTGCCGGGTCGTAATTTGGCCGCCAGATAATCACCCTCCGCACCAGCGATCACTCCGAAAGTGGGTGTGCCAACCGCGTTCCCCGGTAACCCAAAATTGACCCTGTCGGGCAGGTTAAAGAACTCTGCCCGAAACTCTAAGTCTGTTGTCTCACTGATCTTGGTATGCTTCATGAGAGCTGGGTCTACGCCGGCAAAGTTAGGTCCTCGGAGAATATCGCGCCCGGAATTACCGAAGATGTATTTCGGTGGAGCCACCCCACGGCCTGTTGGGTGTTGCGGAGGCCCTCATAATCGAAGAAAAAGAAGGTCCTATCCTTGCCGTTATAGATCCTGGGCAGGTATATGGGCCCTCCCACCGTCCCGCCAAACAGATTCTGACGTAGTTTGGGTACCGTTGCGGAGAAGAAATTCCGGGTGTTGAGCACATGGTTGCGCAAAAAATCGAAGAGCGCCCCATGCACACGGTTCGTACCCGACTTGAGGGCAATATTTATGTTGGCTCCGGATTCGAATCCGAACTGCGCTGAATACATGCCGGTTTCCACTTTGAACTCCTGAATCGCGTCAACCGAAGGGTTAAAGGAGTTCCAATTGTAAACCCCGATGTTCATGGTGGCGCCATCGATGTTCCACTCGTTGTTTGTATCGCGCTGGCCATAAGCCCACACCGCAATGTTGCCAGCTAGAAAATTCTGCAAGGTCGCCCCGGGAATCCCGGGGTTGACCCCAGGGGTTAAGATCGCGAGTGAATTAAAGTTCCGCCCGTTCAGTGGAAGTTCTAGTACCTGTTGATCGTTGATCACCGCCGACCGAGTGGCGTTTACGGTGTCAACCAATGGGGGCGCGCCAGTTATGGTAACTTTTTCCGAGACTAGGCCGACGCGCATGGTAATGTCGACGCGCAGCTGTTGCTGGACATGCAGCTCGAGACCGCCCTGGGAAAGAGTCTGAAAGCCAGCGGCTTCCGCTGCTAAGGTGTAACGGCCCAGGGGCAGACTCGGCAGGATATAGTTGCCATCGGTGCCCGTCTTTGCACTGCGTGTCTGACCTGTATCGATCGCATTCGCAGTGACCTGTGCGCCCGGGATTACGGCACCGGACGAGTCGCTAACGGTTCCCAAGATCGTCCCCCGTTGTAATTTGAGCCACAGCAGGAACTGCGACAATCAACAGAAAGATCAGCACGGGAAGAATTCTTATTGGGTACGATTCGCTTCTTGTCAGGCTTTTATCTTCCATGTCGGTTCCTTCCTACTTTTCCTTTTGGATTGCATAATAATTCGTGCTACCCAGACGAAAAACATTTGCAGGCCGATCCAAAGAGAGCCGTAAAACTGATCACTCATTTCGCACGGCCCGCTGGCCATTCACCTTCCCGAGGCCTTGCCAGACACCCTTAATTCTTACCAGCCTGCTCTCGCGGTAACCGAACAAATACCCCTCCTCACCCCCGCAGACCGCGAGATTTATTGCAGCTTGGCCAGGGCAGTCTTCCAAGCCAGGACAGGAACCTGGACCTGCTCTATCATAAATGTATCAGTTGGAATCATCGGCGGAAAGCGGCTGGGCGGCTCCTTATAAACTTCGGACCGCAGTGCAACTACCTCCTTTATGTACTGCTCTAACTGGGTGCGCTTCTCCTCAACCGTCCTTGCCAGTACCGGTTCGGTGGTTGCAGCGCTTCTGATTTGTCGTTCGACCTCCTCCGCGCTTGACCCTCCTTGGACTCGTAACTCCGTGGCCAGCAGTCCAATACTGGCTCGCTCTGCGAACACTTGCCAACGCCAGGAGTTGCGCAGGCTATCGGAAAGCTTCGCTCCCGCCTGCCTGGTGAGTTCATTTAGCCTTGCCGCATCTTTCCCACTTTCCATAAACGTCTGCATTCCCCAATTACCAAGTGGATTGCTCCACGAATCTTCCATCATGGAGACCATCTGTTTGAAATCGCTCGCTATTACGCTGCTGAAGAAGTAATTGCTATACTCGCTTTCAAATGACGCGAGGCTCTCACTGGGGTCCCAGGCCAGCCGTTCCGCTAGCGCCTTGTTAAAATCATCGAAGATCCCTTCACTATAGGCCATGTAGCCGCTAATCCCGGCTTGTACCATATCGTGGAACATACTTTGCAGGCGGTTCGGAAAGGGATTGGCACCAATGGTTCCCCAACCACCAATCATCGTGATGTCCAAGAAACCAAGGGTAGAGTACCGGCGATCTACCTCACTAAAACGGTCCATGGGATGACGATCGTCCTTCCAGACACCTGCCAGCCAGGAGGGCTTTCGCGCGTTGAGATAGTCTGTGATAACCTCCGCTTCGTTGTCGGTGCAATGCCAGTCGGTGACGTAACAACGTGCTGAAGGATGATAGCGGTGGAGCACTCCGGCGATTTCCTCACTCAATTTCATGAAGGTCAAAATCCAGGGCCTGCAGCGGTCGCAGAAACAACCGCCAGTGTCGTACGGGAAGACGAGCACGTTATCCAGGCGGATTCCCGCTTGAGTCATATCGCGAAACAGGTTCTCTTTGTTATGGAGGATGATTGCCCGACCCCCTTTCGTGGAAGGGCAGGCTAACGGGGCCCTGTTCCAGCTATCCGTTCCCTTATCCGTTCCCTTCGCTACGATCCCCGAGGTAACTTGGTTGGTGTAAAGGTCATTGGCGGACAATACAAACCCGGGCTTTAGCCCGAGGTCTTGCGCAGCGCGCAACAGGGCCTTCTCCTTATCCCAGGTAGCGCGCACGTGAGCGTTCTCTACCTGACTATTGAACGGATCGTTGTACACCGACTCGTCGAGGAACACGGAGATCCCGTTGGTGCCCCAAAGGGCAGCTTCCTCGATGATCGGAACGATAGCAGGCGCAGGCTGCGCCTCATAAAAATTGTCACAGTGAGTCGACAGCAAAAGTACGCGATCGTGAATTTTCGGCCTGTCAATACCGTCCGGCACGTCCGCAAGCATTGAGCCGTCCCCGTATTTCGCCGTGTGGAGCAGTTTCCCCACCCCGTAAATCAGCCCGCGTCCCTCACTCGCCACTACGAGCAGTTTCCCTTCAGCAGTCCGCAAGAAAAATCCTTCCGCCCCCAACTCACCTGCCGTAGGTGGTACGAAGCCTGCACTCTTCATCCAGCTGCCGGCAGCCAAGCCGGTCGGCTCCGAGATTACAATGCGCGCCATCGACCCAGGCAACTGCATCGCCTGCTGAGCAGTTACAATAGTCAGCCTCGCGCCAGTCTTCGACTCCACCCGACTTTGCAATAGCTCGGCTGCCCTTTTGGCAATCGGTCCGGCGTTAGCTTCAATTACGATTGCGGCTTTGGCTCTCCCGTTCTCGACCAGCGGAAGTTCAGTCGCCTGCAATGTCATCGCAAATAGGATTGCAACAGACAGAGGTACAAATAGCCTCGCAGCACGGAAATGGTCTTCGAGATTTTGAATCTTAATCCTCATGACAACCTCCTATCGATACCCTCTGGCACGAGCGTATGCGTCGAGCCTCGTCCGTACTTCGCTGTATGGAGCAATCTCCCCACCCCGTAAATCAATCCCCGCCCTTCCTTCGCGACCACAAAGAGGTTCTCTCCCACACTCCGTAAAAAAAATCCCTCTACTCCTAACTCCTCCCCACTAGGGGGCGTTACCCCAGCACTCTCCATCAACTTCCGTCCTGGCCGCTCGGCTCTGCAATCACGATGCGCGCCATTGATCGAGGCAACCGCACGGCCTCGTCGCCACTAACAATCGCCAGCTTCGCACCGGTCTTCCACTCCACCCGACTCTGCAATAGTTCGGTTGCCCTCTTTGCTATCGGCCCCGCATTCCTTTCAGCCGCAATTGCAGCCGCTGCTCTCCCGTTCTCGACCAGCGGAAGTTCAGTCGCCTGCAATGTCATCGCAAATAAGATCGCAGTAAACAGAGGCACAAATCGCAGCCTACGGAGTCTTGATCCAACCTGAGGCCGCATCAATTGGGACAGTTCCTTCCTCATCGAGCACTGAACCACGCTGTCCGTACAAATCTTCCTGCACCAAATCAACTCAAACATTGATTGTTGTTCATCTGTGACTAGCTTGGTCCGATCACCAAGGGCGTCCGGCCAATCACGCGCATTATATGTGGACAATCTCAGTTGTCAAGAGATTTTTT
>Ga0187877_1002215_pt1 | contig 17816 bp, 16 predicted proteins | sample June2016WEW_17_1_3_FD_132430 | JGI IMG/M metagenome (GOLD analysis project Ga0187877, IMG submission 132430) | Peatland microbial communities from SPRUCE experiment site at the Marcell Experimental Forest, Minnesota, USA - June2016WEW_17_100 | ecosystem: Environmental > Terrestrial > Soil >... | reverse complement strand
GGACGGTCGAGCCACCATTGGCATCGCCGCACACCCCAGGCGGCCGTGGCCGCCCCCAGCAAGCGCAGGGCAGGCAGGGTTTCCTGGACCTCGTGGTGGCGGGCGTAGGAGTTGGCCAGATCCCGCAGACATCCGTCGCACCCCAGCAGGATTACGCCGCCGGCCAGCGCCGCCTCGATCCCCGTGAGGACGTTGAAGCCGTCGATCCATAGCTCATGGTCCCGGAGTTGGGTCGGTATGATCTCGCGCTGACTGCGGCGCTGTCGGGCTTCATCCGTGCAAGCGCACCGGCTGACGGCGATCCGCTGTCGCGCCGTGAGCGAGTGCCGGTTGCCGACCAACTCGGCGGCCGAGTGGAGGGCGTAGTCGATCCAGGCAGGAGTTAGCTGCGTCCACTGCGCTGCGCTGAGGACGGGAACGGGAAGGCCATCGAGCGTTGGCAAGACGGCCTGGCTGCTGGTGGGCACCAGCACCCACAGGCCATGCAGAGGGCTGCCGGTGAGTCCGATGCGGTCGCGCAGTCGGACGAGGAGTTCCAACTGCTGATACCGCGCCAGCAGACCGGGGTTCACCAGCAGAAGAGTCTTGGGTGAGGTTGAAAGTTCCTGTTCCACCTTGGGCATGGCGCGGTTGACGAGCAGGAGGAGACGTTTCCAATCGTCGCTTTGCCGGGGAGCACCATCCGCGCGGAGCACCACGTTCCAATCAGGGATGCGGACGGCCTGAGCCTCGGCACGCAGGGTGCGGATGACCAATTCGTCCACGTTCCTGCGTTCGAGGTCGAACCGCAGCAGTTCGTGTTCCGCCCGGAGCATGCGGCAAGGCGGAACGGCCAGGACGAGGAAGGCGCCTTCCGCGGCAGCGCGGCGCAGTTTGCTCTCGATGACCCGGGCTTCGACAATTTCGGCGGAGGTTTCACCCACCGGGGCGCTCACGGGCGCAGCCGTGGGCTTCCGCTCGGGCAGAATCGTGCCCGTGCTGAGGGTTGAGGCTTCTTCGTAGGCGCGGAAGCGATAGGCGCCGGTCCCTTGAGCCAGTTCGGGATGCCAGACTAGGTCAAGGCCACTGTCACTCAGTAGAGGATCGAGTTCGGGCCGGTCCGGGAACGGTTCCGCTTCCGGATAACGCGAAAGGACGCGCTGGTGAACCTGTCGGACCGTGAGTTCACACACGCCGGTGAGTGCATTTTGGGCCAGCATGAGAGCGCGCTTGGCCGGCATCCCGCGCGCATACAGCTCGAATTTGCTGGAGACAGCCGCATGTGTGGAGGCATGGGCCGCCGAAGCGACCAGCACCGACTCGGGCAACATTGGCGTCCCCGACGGCGCTTCAATGGCGCGCAGGCTTTCTACGACGCGAATCGGATTGGGCAGCGGGTCTAGACCGGCGAGCTCATCTGCCTTCTTGCCAAGCTCCGCGGCGTAATCGGCGAGTTCGGCGGATTGGGCAACCAGGACGATTGTTCCACGGCGATGAATCAGAAACCGTGGCTGGGCCTGACTCACCTCGGTTTCGAGTGCCGCTCGGGTGACGGCCGAGGACATGGCGGAGCGGACCGGTTCCTCTTCGGTGGAACCGCGAGCGGTCAGCACCGCCAAACTGAGGTCGGCGGCCGTCATGACACCGCAGTGTGATTGCAGCGAGCCGGCGATGGTTTCGCCCAGAGCGGTGATTTCGGGCGTTATGCTCCAACGCTGCCGGGCGCTATCGAGGCACTGGTCCACGAATCCTCGCGACAAGGTGAGGCGTGAGGCCACTTGCGCTGCGGCCGGCCATTCATAAGGCGAGTCGAAGCCGGAGTCATTCAGGCCGAGCAAGCATTGGAAAACCTGTTTCTCCGAGCCAGGCCGCTTCTGGATCAAATTCAGAGCCTCGGGTACCAGGACATCAATGCTGGTGGCGGCTCCTTCGCCAGGATCCGTGGTGGTGTCAGCTTCCTTTGCGGCAATGCGCTTGGGCACAAGGTCAGGAAACCGGGCGCGAAGGGCATTGAATGCCTCGACGACTTCCCTGCGGATCTTGGAGCCAGGCAACCGGTAGGCGCGCCGCAATGGCACAGCGAGGAAGTCCTTAACCGTCGTGGCCCCCAGACGGTCAATAGCCGCAACGGCTCGGGGCGTCAGCCCTAGCAACGAAATACTCGTTTCCGGCGCCGCGGCGGTGACGGCGTTTTGTTGGTCACTTTCGGCAGTGACCATGCTGATCGGACTGGGTTGGTCGAGCCCCTTGAAGAGGCATTGTCCTTTCTGCTGGGCGATGGTGCTCGGCGTGGAGCAGCGTGGCCTTTTCCCAGAATGTCCGCTCCGCAGCCAGCACCTTAACCATGAACGCGGGCACCCGAAACGCCGCCGGGAACTGCTGGGCGGCATAAGACGAAATCTCCACCTGCTCGCTGGGCCAATGGTCCGATCGCGCGCCCATTTCGATCTTAACAACGGCCCGCACGTAACCGGCCGTTTTATCCGGCCAGCTTGACGGATAGGCATAGAGCAGGGTTTGCCCGTCGGGATCAGCCTCATCCACTGCCACCGACCAACCTGTTACACGGCCCAATTTGGCCCCGATGACTCTCTCGAACGCCGGCTTCAGATGCTCCACGATTGCTTTCTGGCAGGCCTGACGCAGCCGGTCCAAGCGACGCGTCTGTTCCTTGGCGCTACTGCCAGCCTCAGGATCGAGTTCGCCACCGAAGCCGAGACTCGTCCGGTCGAGTGAGACGTCGATGTCCTCCGAGAACCGCTCGATCATCCGGTACGCCTTCGACAGCGAAGTTCCCCCCTTGAAGATCAGAGTACTCCCGATATCCGGCAGGCCGAACAACTCCTTGAGCGTCCAGCAAACCCAGAAGTCCTTCTCGATGATCTGCGGGCTCAACCGCATGCGCGCGGCCGTCTGCTCAAAATAGACCTGCCGTTCCTCGCTGGGTTGCCGGATGAACTCGTCCATGGTTCAGGAATCTCCCTTTGCGATGGCGCGCAGATGTGCTCTGACCCAAGCAGGTGCGTAGCCGAGATCCTCAAGCAACTGCTTCTTGTCGTTGGCTCTCAGCTTCCGCCCCAGGGTCTGGATGACAACACCGTCAACATGCTGCTGGCCCAAATGCCGCAGGGCCTGGATCACCAGCCCACTCGTACGGCCGGCCGGCCCCATGGTGCGTGGGGTGGTCTGTTTGAGACGGATTTCCTGGTCGCCAACCTGCACCGTGCGGGACGGGCCGTCGGTTAGAAACACGATTTTCGCCGGCACCTGTTCGGACAGCCCAAGCAGGTTCGCCGCGTAGGCACCCGAAGGGAGCAATCGGATGTTGTGCCTCCCCACCAAGGCCGTGGCGATGGCATCAGAACTCGGGGCCAGCGTGCCGATCACGGGATGGGACCTCGGGTAATCGTAGAGCCCCCGGGCCAACCGCCGAATAGTCCCCTTCGAAACCATGCGGGTCAACGCCATTCCCACAAAACGCGGATCGCCAAGGTCGCGAAACTCGTCTGGGGAAAAGACCCACCCCCTGCCGTTGCGGCGGATCTGGGCAAAGATCCTTTCCCCGAGTGTTTGCACGCGCCCATTACACCACAGCGCGTTGATAAAACAACGCCTTTTTTTCAACAGACAAGGCGATATTATATCGGCGGGTCCGCCGGCAGTAGAGAATCCCGCAGAACGTGCAGCAGATCGGCGAAGTAATCGAGCGTGAAGCCCCAGCCGGTTCCGCGTAGTCGCCCCACGCCACGATGATCTTGAGCACGTCCACGCCGGACGGCACCAGCACGCTCAGTCCCATCGAAGACAGCAGCAGGGTTTCGCGCGCCGCGGCACGATCGGGCGGCGTGGCGTCGTCCGTGCCCTCGCGTCGCCGCCACTGTCAATTTCCTCGTTCGACGTTTCGTCGGACTTCTGCTCGACCGGCGCTTCGGCATGCACGCCATGACCAATGTGCAGAACTTGACGGACACAACTGTAGGGGTTTGCACCTCCAGCGAAATCGCCAGCGATGGTGCAGCGCCAGGAACCTTCCAGGTCGATCAACGTCCGGCAAGCGGCGCCACGGCGCTCTCGCCCCGGCACCCGCTGGGCATCGGGATCACTTTTTGGGTTAGAGCTGCTTTCTCGCATTCTTCCAGCGCCGGAAGTTGCACTTGCGCGTTCCTCGCGTAGGTCCGGTGAACCGCGTTGCTGTTGTGGCCCAGCGCTTCCATGGCGTAGCGCTCCGGGTAACCGGCGGTTTTGGCCCGCTCCGCCCAGGCGTACCGGTAGGAATGCAGCGTGATCCCTTCGATTCCAAGACCGCGACACCGCTGCTTGAACTCGGTCGCCCGGTCGGAGGCGCGAATTGACCGCAGATACGGAAACAAAGGGCCGGTCTTGGGCAGGCCCTCCAGGGTTTTCGCGACCGCGTCGCCGAAGTGGATCTGGGCCGTCTGCTTCGTCTTCTGGCGGCGGTAGCTGATCAGCCGATTACGCCAATCGACGTCGTCGGCGTTGAGACCGGCGACGTCTCCCTGGGAACCGCCCAAGTGCCACAGAAATTGGTAGAACGCCCGGCGTTCGGAGTTGGTCTCCCGCTCGACGATGTCCGCATGTTCGGCGAAGGTGATGGCCCGCTTCTCCTTGAACCGCACGACCGGCCATTGGCGCTTGGGGATGATTGGCCAGGGCAGCCAGTTCATGTTTTGCCAGAAGTTGTGCAGCTTGCGGAGGAAGACGTTGGTGCTGACGGTGCCTTGCTCGACCGCCGCCAGGAGTTCCTCGGCCCGAGTCTCGACGATGATGCGATGTCGCACCGGATCGAAGGCGTGGTCCTTCATGGCGCGCTGCCAGCGGGCAAGGGTTTCGCCCTGCTTGGTCTTGGCATACTCTTCCATCGCGGTCTGCCAGGTACGGGTACCGACGGCCGGGTCGGCGGCGGCGAGGTACGCCCGGCCGATCTGGATGTTCAAAAGCGGCTGCTCATGGGCCTTGTTGTGGGCGTGGAGCCGGCGCTGGGCTTCCGCCCGGTCCTGGGTCTTGAGGCTGGTCTGCTTTCCGGTGGCACGATCCTGGAGGAAAAAGGAACCGGAGGAACCGCGCCGGAACAAACGGTATTCTTGCTTCATGGCCCTCATGCGCCTGAAGCGTAATGCCGGTCCGTTTCCCAGCGTGAGCGAGTAGTGGCAGCCTTGGCCCGGGTAGTGCCGGAGTTCTGGCTGCCTAGTCAAATCGCTGGCGATTTCGCTGGAGTTGATGCTCCACTATCTCTCCAACTCCTTGCTGCACACACAGTTCAGAATGGAGGCGAGGGTCGGAATCGAGCGGTTCATGCTCTGTTTTCCGAGGGAAAACTCGCACCAAATCCTTGGCAGTCAAGGCTACTCCGGCACTGCTCGACTCAACCCGATTCTACTCGTTCACTACTCGGCTACTGAAGAATTCACTGAAGCCATTTGACAGCGAGATGCCCCGTGCGATTTCACTGTCGATGACCGCGTTGGGCCTGTTGTATGGTCGAACCCTTGGCCTGATGGTTCCGAGAGGCGTGCCGTTCTCGCAGAGGTCAAGGGGCCATGAAAAAACGTGCGTTTGGATGTCCAAAAATCGCCGCTTGCCGGAAGTACTGGTAGAGATTGACGAATGTCGGCAGATTTCAAGAGTCGGTTCGACGATTCAAGCGTTGCGCAACAGCGTTTCCTTTCGCTGTTTCTGCGCAGCGAGCAGGAGGTCTTCCGCTGCGTGGCGGCGCTGGTCCCGAACGTGACCGACGCGGAAGACATTGTGCAACAGGCCGCCATGGCGCTTTGGGAAAAGTTCGACACCTACGATCCGGCCCGGCCTTTCACCCCTTGGGCCTGCCGATTTGCCTTGAACAAGGCCCGTCAGTGGATCGAGCAGCGTCAACGCTGGAAAGCGCTGCTGGACCGCGGTCTGGCCGAGGAGTTGGCGCAGCGGCGGCAGGAGTTGCAGCCCGAGTTTGAACGGCGGCTGAAGCACCTGGAGGCTTGCCTTGGCAAGCTGGCTTCGGGGCAACGCTCACTGGTCGAAGCCTATTACTACGAGCGCACCGGCATCGAACCCCTGGCCGAGCGCTCCGGCAGAACCGTGGCTGCGACCTACAAAATGCTACAGCGTATCCGGCAGGCGCTCCAACTCTGCGTGGAAAGCCGCGCAAGAACGGAAGTGATATGACCCTGTCATTTCCGTCTCCTGAGTTTGACGATGCTGTGGCTGCCGTGTGCCACGGTTCAGCCTCCGAGACCGAGATGCGCGCCTTGAACGAGTTGCTGCGGAGGGACGCCAGCGCCCGGGACGAATATCTACTCCGGGTCGAGTTGCACACTCGGTTGGCATCCGATCGGGATTTCTTTTCTCAGGCGGAGGATGTAGCCGCCGATTATCGCACACCGGCCGTCAACTGGGACGACCGGCGTAATGGCATCTCTTCAAACCCGGGGATGCCGGCGGCCAGAAAGAGGGGGTTACAGGTGCTGGCGCTCGCTGCCTGTCTCGTTCTTATGGCCACAGGGGTCTGGAGTTTGTGGTTGCGACCGCCTGTAACCAGAAGCGGAGCCACCAGCACCGCGGTGGCCATGCTCACCCGGGTTGTGGATGCGCATTGGAGCCAGAATACGCCGCCCGTCCGGGTGGGGAACGCCCTGGCACCGGGCTGGCTTCGACTGGAATCCGGCTTGGCGCAAGTGGTCTTTTACAGCGGCGCGCGGGTGGTGATCGAGGGGCCGGCGGAATTGCAGCTCGTTTCCCCGACCGAGGCCGTTTGTCCAACTGGGCGGCTGCTCGCGGAGGTGCCGCAGCCCGCGCGTGGCTTCCGCCTGAAGACCGATCAACTCAACGTGGTGGATCTTGGAACCGCGTTCGGGATCGACGCCACGCATGGCCGAACTGAGGTGCACGTTTTCAAAGGCAAGCTGGAAGTGCTTTCTGGCATAACGGCAAAGCAGCCCCTGGGTGAAGGACAGGCGGCCATGGCGCAGGGTAGCACTCCGCTGCGGCTCATGGCTGCGAACACGGCAGCCTTCACGTCGTTATTCGAGTTTCAAGAGCGGTCGCTGGCCTCAGAAGCTTTTCGCTATGAACAGTGGCAGCTCGCCAACGCGCGGCTCAACCAGGACCCATCATTGGTGGTGCATTTGGAGTTCCAGAACCTCAGCACTTCGGACTGGACGCTTCGTAACGCGGCCGAAAGCAACCGGTCCGTGCAAGATGCAACCATCGTCGGGTGCCAGCGTGCCGAAGGCCGTTGGCGGGAGAAGCAGGCGCTGGAATTTCAAAGTGTCAACGACCGCGTGCGCCTGGATGTGCCAGGCAAGTTCGATGCCTTGACCCTTTCGGCTTGGGTGTGCGTCAAAGGACTGGATCGGCAGTTCAACTCGCTTTTCATGAGCGATGGATTCGAGCCCGGAACTATTCACTGGTTGATCCGCAACGATGGTGTTCTGGGCTTGACGGTGTTCGGGCCGGAGTCAGGAGATTTGCAGATTGTGGCCAGTCCACCCGTGCTCACCCTCAACAAACTCGGGATGTGGCTGCATTTGGCGGTGGTTGTGGATGGCAAGGCCAGGCAGGTGGTCCATTACGTCAATGGATTCCCTGTTGCCCGCCAGGAGCTGAAACTGGGTCCGCCTTTTCGGCTCGGCGCAGCCGAGTTGGGCAACTGGAATGCAGAAAGTGGCCCGAATCCCGCCCCTGCCCTGATCCGGAATCTGAGCGGGGCGCTGGATGAATTTGAGCTGTTCAACCGGGCTTTGAGTGACGCTGAAGTCCGCGAGCTCCATGCCAAAGGCAAGCCCGATCTGTAACCACTATTGAAATGAGAAACCTCTTGAGGCTCCTGAAATGGGCAGCGCCCGCAATTACGGCTGCTTTTTCCGCTACCACGACCACGGCCCAACCCTTGGGCGGTAACCCCAATCTTCTGTGGTATGACAAACCGGCGGCCAATTGGGTGGGCCGTGACATCACGCTGCGCGGCACGCCAGAGTTCGCTGCCGCCGTGAAGAAATCGCTGGAAATTCGCGGCGACCGGGCCACCGGCTGGGCCACGGCGTGGCGCATCTGCCTGTGGACGCATTTGGGCGACGGCGATCATGCGTTCGAGATTTTCAAATTCCTCCTCAGCCCCGAACGCACGTATCCGAACATGTTCGACGCGCATCCACCGTTCCAGATTGACGGCAACTTTGGCGGCGCGGCCGGCCTCGCGGAGATGTTGATGCAAAGCCGTGCTGGCGAAATTGAACTGCTGCCCGCACTGCCCAAGGCGTGGCCGAAAGGCAGTGTGAAAGGGCTGCGAGCCCGCGGCGCTTTTGAGGTGGATATCACCTGGCGCGACGGAAAACTGGTCGAGGCCGCCATCCGCTCGCTCAGGGGCGGCTCAAGCCGGTTGCTTTATGGCCTGGCGACGCGCGAGGTGAAACTCGCCAAGGGCGGCACGTATCGCTGGAACGGGCAATAGCACTCTGACGCTGAGCACAATCATCGAACCAAACATTCAAGAAAGACGCTTATGAAAAAGACTGGAATGATCCTCCTGTGCGGTGTGTTCGGGGTTCTGGCGGCAGCCCTCAACGCGGCGGACCTCGCGGGCCAGTGGCGCGCGGAGTTCGAAAGCCCCAGAGGCGTGCAGAAGTATCTCTTCACGTTTCAAGCGGAGGGCGAAAAACTGACCGGTAAGGCCGTCTCGGAGGTCGGCGACCGGAAGCGCGAGGCGGAGCTGAAGGAAGGCACAATCAAGGGCGACACGCTGACTTTTGTCGAGCTGCTCAGCTTTCAGGGCAACGAGCTGCGCATTCGCTACACCGGAAAAATCGGCACGAACGAAATCGCGTTCACACGCGAGGTGGGCGATTTCGACAAGACGGAATTCAAGGCCACCCGGGGCGAGGCCGCAACGGCGAGCCCCGGGGCGGTAAAGGCGCTCGCTGCGGGAGCCGGCAACCAGCCCCGCAGTGGTGCCGGTGGCTTCGGCGGGCCGATCACCTTGAACCCGGACGACAAACCGGCCTTCGATGATCCGCCGCCCGGAATTGACCAGCCGCGCGAGGGCATTCCGCACGGCAAGTTGGAGATGATCGAATACGATTCCAGAACCGTCGGTACGAGACGCAAGATGCAGGTCTATACTCCGCCCGGTTATTCGAAGGACAGGAAATATCCCGCGCTGTACCTCCTGCACGGCATCGGCGGGGACGAAACGGAGTGGCAGCGGCTTGCCCATCCGGATATTCTCCTTGACAACCTCATTGCCGACGGGAAAGCCGTGCCGATGATCATCGTGATGCCCAACGGCCGGGCCCAGAAGGACGACCGTGCGTCAGGCAACATCTACGCCGCGGCCCCGGCGTTCGCCGCCTTTGAACAGGACCTGCTCAATGATGTGATCCCGGCCATCGAGTCGCGGTATTCGGTGCAAGCGGATCGCGAACACCGGGCGCTCGCCGGGTTGTCCATGGGGGGCGGTCAGACGTTGAACTTTGGTTTGGGCCATCTTGACACCTTTGCGTGGGTGGGTGGTTTCTCGTCCGCACCGAACACCAAGCCGCCGGCGCAACTGGTGCCCGATCCCGCAGCCGCGACGCAAGCATTGAAGCTGTTGTGGCTTTCCTGCGGCAACAAAGATGGCTTGATCCGAATCAGCCAGGGCGTTCATGCCTATCTCAAGGAAAAGCAGGTGCCGCACGTCTGGCACGTGGATGGCAACGGTCACGACGCGACACACTGGAGGAACAACCTTTGGCTGTTCTCGCAGCGCATCTTTAAATAGACCCAAAATCCTGTGAGACGTTCCTTTCGACTCATTGCGGCCCTCGTTGCCGCCCCCGGGGCTGCATTTCCGCAAGCGCACCCCCGCATGACCACTCATTGCTCGATCACTCAGGGTGGCTTGGTGAGTGACGCCGACCGCAAGCTGGCCGACGCCTACGCGGGTCTTTTCCGGGCGTTTCTGAACCACACGAATTCCGTGAAAGTGGCCACATTCTGGGGTACGAATGATGCGGTCTCCCGGCGCGCACAAGGGCGGCCGCTGCTCTTCGACGGCAACGATCAACCCGAGCTCGCCTTCGACGCCGCGATTCGCGTGGCGAGCGGCGAGCAGCTGAACGTGCGCTAGCACTTCAACCGACCAGTGAAATCCAAAAGCCGAAATGTTCTAAAAATGCAACCGGGCTTGCTCGTATTGGCCGGATTGCTCCTGTTCAATGTGAATGGCCTTTCTCAGGATACAAACCACTTCGTGTTCCTGTGCTTCGGACAGTCAAATATGGAGGGCTTCCCGGGAATTGACCAACAAGACGAAGGGCCAGTGGATGAACGCTTTCAAGTGCTGGCAGCGGTTGACTTTCCGCGCATCGACAGGAAAAAGGGTCGTTGGTATCACGCCGTTCCTCCGCTGTGCCGCCCCTTTACTGGTCTTTGCCCGGCGGACTATTTTGGACGGACGCTGGTCTCCCATCTTCCGCCCCGCGTCAAGGTGGGCATCGTCAATGTTTCCATTGGCGGCTGCAAAATCGAACTGTTCGAAAAGGACACGTTTCAGTCGTATGTCGCGACCGCGCCGGCGTGGATGACCAACACCATTGCCACTTACCGCGGCAATCCTTATCAGCAACTCGTCGAGATGGCGAAGCTGGCGCAGAAAGACGGCGTCATCAAAGGCATCCTGTTGCATCAAGGCGAATCGAACACGAACGACAAGGAATGGCCGAACAAGGTTAAAGGCATCTACAACAACCTGCTCAAGGACCTGAATCTCAAGGCCGAGGAAGCGCCATTGCTCGTCGGCGAACTCGTGAATGCAGATCAGCAAGGCGCCTGTGCGAGCATGAACAGGATCATTGACGATTTGCCCAAGACAATCCCCACCGTGTACGTGGTTTCCTCCGCGGGTTGCACCAGCCGGCCAGACCATCTGCATTTTACGCGGGCAGGCTATCGCGAGTTGGGAAAGCGCTACGCGGAAACGATGCTCCCGCTGCTCGGCTATAAGCAGGCCGCGGTAAAGTAATTTGAAGCACTCCAAAACGTGAAACCTCGAACTGGTTCAATAACGGACAACAGATGCCGAATGGCAAGTCGCATTCATGCCGCCGTCGATTGTCTGCCGTCTCCAATTCCGGCGTGGCCTCAGCAGGCCAACGTGAACTTGGACCACAAGCCACCGAAGAACACCCAGCCTCGTATCCAGTTCATCGCGTCGCTCAATTCGCCCTGTTGCTGTCTCGGAAGTAATTAGTGCCGCACATTAATATCATTAAGAAGGAATCATCATGAAAACTGCAATCCTAGGTCTCGCCCTCCTGGCTGCTCTTCCGGCGATCGCCCAAACAAACGAGCCGGCGGTGGAGGATTTCCAGCCCTCATCGCTGAATCAGCCCGGCAAACAATATCCCCAGGTCAACTCGGAGCGCCGCGTCCGCGCCCGTGTCGTCGCGCCTCAAGCCCAGAGTGTCATGCTCGAATTCCTGGGTGGTACAAAGTACCCCCTGACCAAGGGCGACGACGGCGCCTGGGTCGGCGTCACGCGGCCCCAGGACGAAGGTTTTCACTACTACCAGCTCGTTATCGATGGCGCCCAGGTCCCGGACCCCGGCAGCTTGTACTTCTACGGCGGCAACCGCTGGGGCAGCGGCCTCGAGGTCCCCGCCCAGGACCAGGACTTCTATGCCGTCAAGAACATGCCTCACGGCGATCTGCGACAGACCCTCTATTATTCCAAGGGCGCCAATGCCACTCTCCGCTGCTTCGTTTACACCCCGCCGAATTATGAAACGGAGTCGTCCAAGCGCTATCCCGTGCTGTATCTGCAGCACGGTGCCGGGGAGGATGAAACGGGCTGGGGCAGTCAAGGGCACACCGGTCTGATCATGGACAACCTGATCGCCGCTGGGAAAGCCAGGCCCTTCATCATCGTCATGGCCAACAGCTACGTCCCCGGCGCTGCTGGCCCAGGTCCCGGACCTGCTTCGACTAACGCGGCTCGCCCTGCAGGCGCGACGAACGGCCCCCTTGCTCGCAGCGGAGGGCCCGGCCGGCGCATGTTTGACTTCAGTGCTTTCACGCGGGTTCTCATTGACGACCTGATTCCCTTTATTGATGCCAACTACCGTACCATCGCGGATCAGCCTCATCGGGCCATGGCCGGCCTCTCCATGGGCGGCATGCAGACCCGGGGGATCACGCTGGCCAACCTCGACAAGTTTTCAAACATCGGGATTTTCAGCGGCGGCAGCATCGCCCTGACGAATATCACCGACATGCCCGCCTTTAAAGAGAAGGTTAAGATGGTTTTCGTCAGCTACGGAAGCCGCGAGAATGGCGCTGCCGGCAAGGCCAACGTTGAAGCACTCAAACAAGCTGGCATCAACAGTGTCTTCTACGAATCACCCAACACCGCTCACGAGTGGCTAACCTGGCGGCGAAGCCTGTATCAATTCGCACCGCTGCTGTTTCAGAATTAGATCCACCGACCGCACTTTATTGCGAACCACTCCAATCCCGCGAATCCAGTGAACATGAAAACTCGAATTATTCTTCTGACCCTTGCGCTCTCCGTGTGCTCCATCTGGGCAGCCGATGTTACCGGGGTGTGGAAAGCCCAATTCGATACGCAGCGCGGCCTGCAGAAGTACACCTTCACGCTCCAGCAGGACGGCACAAAGGTCATCGGAAACGCCAGCGCTGAGGTGAACGGCGCGAAACGCGAATCCGAGGTGAAGGAAGGCAAGATTGAAGGCAACACCGTATCTTTTGTCGAGCCACTCAGCATCCAGGGCAACGACCTTCGCATTACCTATACCGGCGAGGTTTCGGACCACGAGATCAAGTTCACCCGTCGGGTCGGCGACTTCGCCACCACGGAGGCCGTTGCCAAACGCGAGTCAGCGACCGCTCCGGCGCAACCTGCGCCCGCCGCCAGGACGGTCCGGATCAAAGCCGGAAAATCCGAGCCGATCAAAGACGCTGAAGGCAATGTCTGGCTGGCCGACCAGGGCTTTGAAGGCGGCCAAACCCTTGAAAGGCCCGACATCCAGATTGCCAACACGAAGAGTACCGACCTCTACCGGGCGGAACGCTACAGCATGGACTCCTTTTCGTGGCCGGTGCCCAACGGGAAGTACGTGGTGAAACTGCATTTCGCCGAAACGTTCGAGGGCATTACTGGCCCCGGTCAGCGCGTGTTTTCCTACAACGTGCAGGGACACGAATTCAAGGACTTCGACGTGTGGGTCAAGGCCGGCGGGCCGATGCGGGCGTACGTGGAAACGGTCAATGTCGAAGCCACCAACGCCGTGATCAAGGTTACCTTCACTCCCAAGGTCGAGAACCCGCAAATCAACGCGATTGAAATCATTCCGCAATCCGGGGGCGAGACCAGCGCGGTAACGCCCGCCCCTGCCATCCCCGCCGCAACCTCGGCCGCTGTAAATGCGGCTGCCGCCACCGGGCCTGCCGCGACCCCGGTGCTGCAAATCGACGTGGGCAAAGTCACCGGCACCGTCAGCCCCATGCTCTACGGGCTGATGACCGAGGAGATCAATTTCTCCTACGAAGGCGGGATTTACGGCGAATTGATCCGCAACCGCACGTTCAAGGCAAACGCCCAGAACCCGCTGTTCTGGAACGCCGTCGGGGATGCGACGATGACGATCGACGCGAACCAACCGCTCAACACCGCGTTGAACGTAAGTTTGAAATTGGACCTGAGTAAGGCGTCCGCGGCTTCGCCCGGCGGGATCGCCAACGGCGGCTACTGGGGTATCCCCGTCCGGCCGCGCGCAACCTACCGGGCCTCTTTCTACGCCCGTGGCGAGGGTTTTTCCGGCCCGTTGAACCTCGCGATCGAAAGCACCGACGGCAAGACGACCTTCGCCAGCGCGACGGTGTCCAGGATCTCCGGCCAATGGAAGAAGTTTGAAGTCACGCTGAAAACCAAAAAGGTTGAGCCTTCGAAGGACAACCGTTTTGTAATCACGACGACCCAGCCTGGTACGGTGTGGTTCCAGAATGTCTCGCTCTTCCCGCCCACGTACAACCATCGGTCAAACGGCACGCGTCCGGACATCATGCAATTACTCGCGGAAATGAAGCCCACGTTTCTGCGCTTCCCCGGTGGCAATTATCTCGAAGGCAACGCCATTAACGAGCGCTTCAACTGGAAGGAAACCATCGGCGACGTCGCGGAGCGCCCCGGACACCGCAGTCCGTGGGGCTATTGGTCCACGGACGGTTTCGGCTTGCTGGAGTTCCTGCAGTGGTGTGAAGACCTGCACATAGAGCCGGTGCTGGCCGTTTTTGCCGGTTACACCCTGGACAAGAAATATCTCGAACCGGGCCCGGCGTTGGCGCCCTACGCACAGGAGGCTTTGGAGGAGATCGAGTATGTCACCGGCGACACCAGGACAAAATGGGGCGCGCAGCGCGCCAAGGATGGGCATCCCAAGCCGTTCAAGCTGACGTATGTGGAGATCGGGAACGAGGATTGGTTCGACCGCAGTGGCAGTTACGGCGGCCGCTTCGCGCAATTGTTCGACGCCATCAAGGCCAAGTACCCGCAATTGCAGCTCATTTCGTCGGTCGGTTACGAACAACCCGCGACGCTGCAGGTTCGCAGTCGCAGACCGGATCTGGTGGACGAACACTATTATCGCTCGCAGGAAGACATGCAGGCGCACGCGCTCGACTACGACAAGTATTCGCGCACAAACCAGACTAGAATCTTCTGCGGCGAATGGGCGACGCGCGTGGGCTCGCCCACTCCGAACATGGCCGGGGCGCTGGGCGACGCCGCCTGGATGACCGGCATGGAGCGCAATTCCGACATCCTCTTTATGCACTGCTACGCCCCGCTCTTTGTCAACGTGAGCCAGATCAGCGGACAAAATCGTTCGATGCAATGGAGCACGGACCTGATTGGCTACGACGCGCTGACCAGCTACGGCTCGCCCGCGTATCACGCGCAGAAGATGTTCAGCACCATGCACGGCGATCAGATTCTGGCGACCGATTCGCGAGACATCCCCACGCGCGAAGGGCAGCCGCGGGCGCAACGCGGTGGCGGCACCGCGCCGACACGGCAACTCCGCCAGGTGTTCTTTGATGCCACACGCGACCGTCGGAGCGGGATCGTTTATCTGAAGGTCGTCAATGAAGCCGGGACGGCGCAGCGAATCCAGGTTCAAATCAGCGGGGCGTCAAAGATCAAGCCCGAAGGTGAAGCGGTGGTTCTGGCAGCCGGCAGCCCGAATGACACGAACTCCATCGGTGAGCCGAACAAAGTCGTTCCCCGCACGGAGACCGTGACCGGCTTGAGCGCCGACTTTACCCGCGAGTTTCCGGCCTATTCCGTCACGGTCCTCAAATTGAAGGCGAAGTGAGCGGTTGGACGGTCGAACTTGCGAAACAGCGTCGTTCATGAAGCTGTCAAGCCTGTCCCCTGGCTTACTGTCGGCTTTGCTGGCCGGCAGCACGCTATCGAGCCTCGCGGCCGGCTCGGATTCCTCCGGGTTGCCTCCTGCGGCGACCCGGCATTGGACTGCCGACAACGGCAACGGCACCTATTCCAATCCGCTGTTCTACGAGGAGTTCGAGGATCCCGATGTCATTCGCGTCTGGGTGTCTTCGCAGCAGTAAACGCCCCAACCCCGGCCGAACGCGCGGTAACGGTTCTTCATGTTCGAGTCCATGGAATGAACATGAACCCCCCGCCGACCCTGCGCTAACGAGCAGTGGGCGAGCAGCGCCGGAGTAGTGGGCGGGTCGCGCCCGAGCACTCAAAACACTGAAGAATCCACTGAAACTCGCGCCTCCCTGTTTCGTAACTTATTGTCGCCCAAGCGACAACAAGTGGAGGCGAGGGTCGGAATCGAACCGACGCATGAGGCTTTTGCAGAGCCCTGCCTTACCACTTGGCTACCCCGCCGAACGGCATCAAAATAGTCGGATCGGCTCACTGGGCAAGTTTTTATTCCTGCCGCCGCGCAACCTCCGCAGGACGGTTGTCGTAACACCATCTATCAGGCAAATGCGGAAGAAAGATTTCCGAAAACTCAGTGCTTCTCCACTTTTGAGACAGTCTCAACACCGCAGCCCGCAGCCCGGCGGTCCGCGACCCACCATCGTGGCCTGTGGCGGGAATTGGGGGAGTTGGGGCGTCTCGCCCGCTGTTCGCCGCGTCCTCGCGGCGAACCTCGGCGGGGGGGTACCCGACCGCTGGGCGGGCAGTGTGCCTTTTTGCATGACGAACGCGCGATGCTCGGTCACGGCCCCGGAGCGTCGCAGCGGCACTGCATTGGCGGCCGACAGCGAGCACGCCGTTCGGCTGCGCCCGGGACGGGCATCCCCGTCTCAAACCGCCGCCCAGCAGTCACACCACAGGCCTTTCACGCCGCGATGGGCCCGGGCCCGGGCCGGGGATTGCGTTTGGTCGCCGGCCCGCACATCATCGCTGCCAGTCCTGACAAAACATGAATAATCCTGCTGCCGTTTGGCTCGCGTCACTTTGGTTGGTTGGCGGAACCCTGCCCCTGCACGCCGGTTTCTTGGACGACTGGGCGCGGATGAAGCCATTCGTGCCCCAAGGCTACGTCTGCCATCACGCCACCGGAGCGATCAAGATTGACGGACGGTTGGACGAACCGGACTGGCAACGGGCACCGTGGACCGCCGATTTCCAGGACATCGAGGGCCCGGCGAAACCAAGGCCCCGCTTCCGCACGCGCGCCAAGATGCTGTGGGACGACCATTACTTTTACGTGGCCGCCGAACTGGAGGAACCGCATGTCTGGGCCACCCTTACGCAACACGACTCGGTGATCTTCCGTGACAACGATTTCGAGATCTTCATGGACCCCAATGGCGACAGCCATGAGTACTACGAGTTCGAGATGAACGCGCTGAACACCGGGTGGGATCTGCTGCTGAAAAAACCTTACAAGGACGGCGGCCCCGCGCTCAACGAATGGGAGATTCCCGGACTGAAAACCGCGGTCCACATCGAGGGAACACTAAACAACCCGGCCGATAAGGACCAGGGCTGGTCGCTGGAGATCGCGTTTCCCTGGCCGGCGCTGGCCACCTACGCGCACCGGCGCACGCCACCGGGCGAGGGCGATCAGTGGCGCGTGGATTTCTCGCGCGTGGAATGGCAGATCAACATCGTGAACGGGCGATATGAAAAGGTGGCGGGAACGCGCGAGGACAACTGGATCTGGTCGCCACCCGGGATCGTTGACATGCACCGGCCGGAAAAGTGGGGCTATGTGCAGTTCACCCGGAAAGCGGTCGGTGCGGCGCGTTTTGTCCCCGACCCGGCCATGCCGGTGCGGAATGCCCTGCAAGAGATTTATTACGCGCAACGCGAATACCAGGCGAACCACCACCGCTGGGCGGCGTCACTCGGCGAATTGACCCTGTCGGCGGACCTTGCCCACGGTCTGGTCAAAGCCCCGATGACGAAGCTGACGGCGGGCGGCTTCGTGGCAACGGCCGAAATCAAGCTGCCGGACGGACACATCCAGCGCTGGCACATCCGGCAGGACGCGCGGGTCTGGCCGGAATGAAGGACGAGGAAGAAGTGCGGAGCCTCAGTTCTCGCGCCACGCGAACTCGCCCTTGTCCACGCTCCAATCGTTGCCGAAGAAGCCGGCGGCGCGCACGCCCCTGGCACCCTCGCGGAGCATTTCCGGTCCGATGACCGTGCAATCGGGATAGCCCACGCCGGAGAGAAAATAGGGCAGCCGGTTCGTCAGTCTCAGGCCCACGACACCCGTGCCGGAAACCACCCCCACGCAGGCCACCGCACTCCCCGGTCGCGGACGCAGAAACAGGCAGGC
>Ga0187877_1002210_pt1 | contig 17848 bp, 13 predicted proteins | sample June2016WEW_17_1_3_FD_132430 | JGI IMG/M metagenome (GOLD analysis project Ga0187877, IMG submission 132430) | Peatland microbial communities from SPRUCE experiment site at the Marcell Experimental Forest, Minnesota, USA - June2016WEW_17_100 | ecosystem: Environmental > Terrestrial > Soil >... | reverse complement strand
TCGCTCGACGAACACATGGGTTGCGGGGTTGGCGTTTGCTTGACCTGCGTGGTTCCGATCAAGGCTGGCGATGGCTGGGAATATCAGCGCACCTGCACCGAAGGACCGGTCTTCGATTCCCGCCAGATCGCCTGGGAGGCTGCCAAGTGAACCTACGCGTCAAGATAGGCAACCTGACGTTGCAAAACCCGGTGACGGTGGCCTCGGGCACCTTCGGATACGGTGTCGAATACTCGCAGCTCGTTGATCTCAACCAACTCGGGGCGGTGGTCGTCAAGGGCATCCGGCTCGGGCCTGTGCGCGGCAATCCGACGCCGCGCACGGTTGAGGTCGCCAGCGGCCTGATTAACGCCATCGGACTCCAGGGGCCGGGCGTGGATGGTTTCATCCGCAAATACTGGCCATTCCTCAAAAGGCTGAAGGTGCCCACGATCATTAACATCTGGGGCACGACGGTCGAGGAGTATGCCGAAGTGGCGCGGCGCTTTGACGCTCTGGGCGGCGTCGGCGCGCTCGAGTTAAACGTTTCGTGCCCCAACATCAAGGAAGGCGGCGCCCAGTTCGGCACGGATGTCAAGCTGCTCAGCCAGGTGGTGGCCGCGTGCCGAAATGCGACGAAGCTGCCGTTGATCACGAAGATGAGTCCCAATGTGGTTAGTATCGCGCCTTACGCCCAGGCGGCGGAAGCCGCTGGCAGCGACGCGTTGTCCATAATGAACAGCTTCCCGGCCATGGCGATCGATATCGAAACACGCCGGCCCAGGCTGGCCAATGTTACCGGCGGATTGACGGGACCGTGCATTAAACCTATTGCGATGAAGCTGGTCTGGGAAGCGGCGAAGGCAGTGAAGATCCCGATCATCGGCACGGGCGGCATTCAAAGCGCGGCGGATGCGGTCGAGTTCATCTTGGCCGGCGCAACGGCAGTCGCTGTCGGGACGGCCAACTTCTACGAGCCGCAGACCGCTCTGCAAGTCATCGCCGGCCTGCGCCATTACATGGCTGAGAACCGCATTGCGGATATATGCGAGCTCATCGGCCGCGTGCAAACCGGCAATTAGACCCGAAGAGAATGCGGAGCTTGTTGCAGGGGATGGTTTGCGCCCCGATTTAGCGACTGCTTCCACCGCCCGAACTTACCTGATTTTCTGGCTTGACCTCAGGGGCCGCCGGACGTATAACCATCACAACTGACGGGATTTAACAATGAACCACATTGCCTATGACACTTACAAAGCGCGGCTTGGTACTTCGCATATGCGAGGAAACGGGAGAGGTGCAGCAACAAGTGTTCGATGTCGTCCAACGGACGTTCGATCACATAGTAAAGGCCCTGGCGAACGGGGAGAAAGTGGAACTGCGCAACTTTGGGATATTCGAAGTCAGGGTGCGCAAAGCGCGGATTGGGCGCAATCCGAGCGCACCAGGAACCGAAGTGCCCATTCCTGAGCGTGCCGTGGTCAAATTCAAGGCCGGCAGAGAGATGCGCCTAGGGGTCGGTAAACTGGACCTGAACCTGATGACCAAGTCTCAAACTCAGCCACCCAAGGTCTGAGTCGGTCGCGTCGGGCATTCCCTCGTGCGGTGCCAGTGCCTCGCCGCCTGGTTTTGCTTTTGCGTTCGGCCGGGCGCTGCTTAACTTCTGTCTGCAATTATGGAACGTCTTCCCGGCTTTCGCGACTTTTATCCCGAGCCGCTGCCGCAACCTGACCAGTGGAGCGCGGACGCGCGCCAATACATCTTCGACAAATGGCGCAGCATGGCCCGGCGGTATGGTTTTCGCGAGTACGACGGCCCACCCCTCGAATCGTTGGAACTCTTCACCACCAAGAGCGGCGAGGAAATCGCAGGGCAGCTCTACAATTTCACCGACAAGGGCGGGCGCGAGGTTTCCCTGCGCCCGGAGATGACCCCTACCCTGGCGCGAATGGTTGTCGCATCCGAGCGGAGCTACAAGAAGCCGCTCAAGTGGTTCGCCCTGCCGCAGCTCTTTCGCTATGAACGCCAGCAGAAAGGACGCTTGCGCGAGCACTTCCAATTCAACGCAGACATCCTCGGCGAGAAGGACCCCGCGGCCGATGCCGAGCTGATTGCGCTCCTGATTGATACGCTGCGCTCGCTTGGGTTGACGGAGCAGGATTTCGTTATTCGCCTGAGCAGCAGGAATGCCTGGCAGGATTTCTTCCAGGAACATCAAGGCGATGCCACGCTGGAATACGTTTTCTACCAGGTTATTGACAAGTTGGAGCGCGAGGCAGCCGAGCAAAGCGATGAGAAACTCAAGAGGGCGGGGCTTTCCCTGCACGAGGTATTAGCCTTTATCGAACAGGGCAAGCCCACTGCGGAACTGGAAGCAATTCTACAAAACCTGGCTGCGCGCGGCCTGACGGATTACGTGAAGGTTGATTATCACGTTATCCGGGGCCTGGCGTATTACACAGGTGTCGTCTTCGAGGCCTTCGACCGCAAAGGGGAATTCCGCGCTATCGCCGGTGGCGGGCGCTATGACAACCTTGTCAAACTCATCAGCGGCGGCAAAGTGGACTTGCCGGCGTTGGGCTTCGGCATGGGCGACGTTGTGCTGCTGGAACTCCTCAAAGCCCGCGCACTGCTGCCGAGATTCGACGCGGCCCTCGATGCCTTTTGCCTGATCGAAGATGAAACCATGCGCAACGAGTCCCTGAGATTGATCCATGACCTGCGTGCGGCTGGGTTGGTCGTGGATTACACGCTGATTCCGGCCAAATCGGACAAGCAGTTCAAGCGCGCCCAGGAACTCAAAGCCAAGCACACCATCAAGCTCGAGCGGAACGCAGCCGGAGAGCCGCTGGTGAAGGTGAAGAGTCTCCAGACGCGCCAGGAATGCGTGGTCCCGTTTGCCGAGGTCGCCGTGAGGCTGCGGGAGAGCTAAAAGTGATTTCGGGATATTGGCGTGCGGCCCTTGCCCAGCACTAAGGTCGGGCCTGCCCCATGAAAAAGCGAGGCCGAGGCCTCGCTTCACAAAACCAGTTGGCCCATCGGCTACGCCTGCGCAGGCACCGGTGCGACGCCGGACGGACCGCGGCCTTCCCTCTCTTTGACGAGAGTTGCGCCCTTGCCGACGCGCTTGCGCAGATAGGTGAGCTTGGCGCGCCGGACCGAACCTTTGCGCTCCACTTCCACCTTCTCCACGCGGGGGGAGTGCTGGGGGAAAACCCGCTCCACACCTTCGCCGTAACTGATGCGCCGGACGGTGAACATCTCGTTCAAACCATGGCCGCGACGGCCAATGACCACACCAGTGAAAACCTGTATGCGCTCTTTGTCGCCTTCAACTACCTTCGTGTGCACACGCACGGTATCGCCCACGCCGAAATCTACGGCGTCTTTGCGATACTGTTCCGACTCAATTTTATCAAGTAATGCCTGATTCATAAATTGTATAGTTGGGATGGTGGAGTATTGGAGTAATGGCGTAATGGGTCAAATACCCATCACTCCGTTACTCCATCTCTCCACCACTCCGTTGCTAGAGCAGATCCGGCCGGCGCTCTTGCGTTCGCATGCGGGCCTGCTCAGCCCGCCAGCGGGCGATTTCCGCATGGTTACCCGACAACAACACTTCCGGGACCTTCATCCCGCGGAACTCGGCCGGCCGCGTGAATTGCGGATATTCGAGCAGCCCCCGGCTGAACGAATCATCCTGGGCGCTGCCTTCATCACCCAACACACCCGGCAGCAGCCGCGTGACCGCGTCAATAATCACCATCACCGGTAGCGCGCCGTTCGTCAAAACGTAGTCGCCGATGGACAACTCGTCGTCCGCCAACTCTTGACGCACGCGCTCGTCAAAGCCCTCATAGTGGCCGGAGACCATCAGCAAGTGCTCAAGGCCTGCCAGCTCGCGCGCGATGGCCTGGCTGAACGGCCGGCCTGCCGGGGACAGCAAAATCACCCGCGTGCTCTCACGCGCCAGACTTTCCACTGCTTCAAAGATCGGTTCGGGCTTCAACAACATGCCCGGTCCGCCGCCAAAAGGCCGGTCATCAACCGTCTTGTGGCGGTCATGCGCATAATCGCGCAGGTTATGGATCGCCAAATCCAACCGCCCCGCTTCCCGCGCCCGCTTTATAATGCTCTCGTCGAGTGGTCCTGCGAACATCGCGGGAAACAACGTGAGCACGTCTATTTTCATCTTCCCCGTAGGGTTCGAGCTTTGGCTCGCGTGACCGGCTCGCACTGTCCGTGGAATACGCCCCGGCGTGAACGCCGACCCCGCCTACCGGGCCGGATTGTCTTCGACGATTTCCAGCGTACAGCGCAGTCCCTTCCGGGCGCTGCCGGCCAGCAGCAGGGAGCGGATCGCATTAATCGTCATGCCCTGCCGGCCAATGATCTTCCCGACATCCTGCGGGTGCAGGCGCAACTCGTAAACTGTCGTGCCCTCGCGCTCCACCGGAGTAATGGTCACCGCCTCGGGGTTCTGCACCAACCCCTTGACGACGTATTCCAGGAAAGCTTGCATAGGCCGGCGTGAGTGCCTAGGCCGGTGCCGCGGCGGCTGCGGCTTTGGTGGCCTTCTTGATGAAGCTGGCGACGGTTTCGCTGGGCTGCGCACCTTTGCTGACCCAGTACTTGGCGCGGTCAAGATCCAGCGTGAAGTTATCGCCCTTCTTGCGCGGCAAGTACGTGCCCAATTCCTCGATGAACTTCCCGTCGCGTGGGCTGCGCCCATCCGCCACGACGATGCGGAAGGCGGGCTTGTTCTTCGCCCCTACCCGCTTCAAACGAATTTTAACTGCCATAAATCATCATTTTCTTTAGCGGCGGCCAAATCCAGGCCACTCACCCTCAGGGTTTCCCCGAAAAGAGACGGGAGCCTAAACTCCCCCCGGCCACTTAGCAAGCCCTGTTTTTGAGGATTTTTCCTTCTATTGCCAGAACGCCTGAACCTGCGAGACCGCGGCTGTCCGCAGCCGTTTCTGTGGGTCAAGCCGGTCACGGGCGGCAAACGCGGCTTGCCGAAGTCCACCGACAATGCTCTTCTTGCTCAGAAGCAAATGCCGTTACAAGCCAGAAGAATTCGCTCCGCGAGGCGCTCAGATACAACAACTTTAGAGCTGCCCTTGGGATTTGCGCCTGCGGGCAAACCGAATCGTCCCCAAGCGCTCGCCGACGAACTGGCCGCCTTCCGCGAGTTTGGCCAGGCCACCCGCAGGCTGGTCACCACCTTCCCGGACGCCGACGGCAAGGCACGCGAAGTCCCGACCTACGTGAACGAGTTCTGGACGGCCAGGCAGCGCCAGGCTAGTTCGCTTCAGGAGATTTCCTACCGCGCTTGTTTCAAGCCGCAGTTGCCGCGGTTCTTTATCGAGCGCCTGACGCAACCCGGGGAGGTCGTCTATGACCCGTTCATGGGCCGCGGCACGACGGTCCTGGAGGCCGCGCTGCTGGGCCGCGTCCCCTGCGGCTGCGACATCAACCCCTTGAGCGTCGTCCTGACCCGGCCGCGGCTACGCCCGCCCAGCCTCGAAGATGTCACTGAGCGACTTCGGCAAATTGACTTCGCCTCTTGCGACGATTTCCCCGAAGACCTCCTCGTCTTTTTCCACAAAGACACACTCCGCGCCATTGCCTCGCTCAGGAAGTACCTACTCGCTCGGCGGGCGGACAATTCGCTCGACGCCGCGGACGACTGGATTTGCTTGCTCGCGCTGAACCGTTTGACCGGCCATTCGGCGGGATTTTTCTCTGTTTATACTCTGCCGCCCAACCAGGCCGTGTCGGTCAACTCGCAACGGAAGATCAACGCCCAGCGGAACCAAACCCCGTCGCCCCGCGATGTCACCCGGCTTATCGAGAAGAAGACCCGCATTCTGCTGCGCGATTGCGATCCGACCACGCGCCGGGTCCTGGCTGCCGTCGCGCCTCAAGCCGTGCTGTTGACCCAGCCCGCGGCGTGCACGCCCCAAATTGAGGCCCAATCCGTCTCGCTGGTGGTCACCTCGCCCCCGTTCCTCAACGTCGTGGATTATGCCACCGACAATTGGCTGCGCTGCTGGTTCCTGGGCATTGACGCCAAGTCCGTGAAGCTAACCGTCCCGAAAAAGCTCGACGCCTGGCGGGCGGCGATGAGGGAGGTCTTCCACGAGCTGCATCGCGTTCTCAAGCCTGGCGGTTATGTCGCCTTCGAGGTGGGCGAGGTTCACGCCGGAAAGACCAAACTGGAAGAAGCTGTCCTGCCGTGCGGCGTCGCCGTTGGGCTGGAGCCGGTGCTGGTGCTCATCAACGACCAGCAATTCACCAAGACCGCCAACTGCTGGGGCGTGGACAACATGGCCAAAGGCACCAACACCAATCGCATCGTCCTGTTCCGCAGAGGAAAGGGCTGACACATGGGCGCGGAAGGTTGGATGGGAGCAGCGACATTCCTTTGCAGAAGGTATGGGCGCGGCGGTGTTGGTAGGGAGGAGGTCGCGTGTGGGTCGGTTCTTGTCCGGTTGTATTTCGGTTGTATTCCGGTTGTTCGCCGGTTGTTCGTCCTTTCACACCTCGGCTGTGTTTCAGGACCCTGAGCCGTGCTCAAAGGCACCATTAGGCCGATGGTTTTCCGCTACTCGCCCTTCTTCCCGGCTCGGCCCGAACGCGTCGGCGGATTGAATGTGTGGACCATATCCACCGTCTGGTTAGAGACCTATGCAGTCATCTCCTCGCGTAATGCTTAATCCGTCCCAGTGGCAACTGGGCTGGCGGTTTTTCATAGCACTGCAGTTCCTCTTAAGCCAGGTCGGAGGCCTGGCCGACCTGGGAGCGGAGCAGCCGATGGCCGCCGTCTTTTCAGAGCGCCTGCCGGGCTTCGACGAGACTCTGGCCCGCGAGATCAGCGGTCAGGTGCAGGCGGCTGGCTACGCGACTGAGTTCATCGGCACGACCATCTTGACTAATCAGACGCAGCTTACAGCGAGGAGTTACGATCTGCTGGTGCTGCCGGGAGCACGCTCGTTGCCGATGGCCGCCGGACCGGCCATCAAGAGTTTCTTGCACGAGGGCGGCGACATGCTGGCGCTTGGGCTGCCGGCGTGGCAGTCATCGCTGTTTCTCGTCGGGGGCAAATGGATGTCGCGGGAGAGCTACGAGGAGGCAGTCGCCGCGCAACGGGCGCAGCATATTGTCGAGGACTTCGACCATGCCGACTTGTCGCGCTGGTCCCGCTCGGCAGGCGAGGCTAGCGCTCGGGCAGAGTATGAACTGGCCGATGCGGGTGGGGGCAAGGCGCTGCACGTGAAGATCGGGCACCTGGGCGGCTGGGAGACGCTGACCTCCCCTCCCTTGGGGTGGCCGTTTCAATCGAACCAGACGTTGACTTGTTTCCACGCCAAGGGCGGCCCGCACACGCGCCAACTCTCCCTGGAATGGCGTGAAGACGACGATTCGCGCTGGATTGCAACGGTGGATTTGACCACCGAGTGGCAGGACTACACGCTGCTGCCGGACAGGTTCAAGGCATGGCCGGTGCCGAGCCCGGGCGAAAGGCGTGGGCACTTCCGGCCCGAACGAGCGGTGAGGTGCTGCGTCGGACTCTCGATGTCGCACACGGCGGTCGAAGGGGACCAGCATGAATATTGGTTCGACGACCTGGGCACAGCGGCGAATCCGTTTGGCGACGCGGCGCCGCCGGCAGAGGCTCAAGTCCCGGTGCTGGAGTCGGTCTCGCCGAGTTACCAGTGTTTTCCGATTACGACGCCGGTGGTGGTGGGGGCGGATTATCAGAAGGTGGCACTGGAGGATTGGGAGGGGGTCGCTGGCGGACGCCTCGGAGAGGCGTCCCTACCTGTTGTTGGGCTCAACCCACGGGCACGGGGGGTGGGGTTCGAGCAAGGACGGGCATGTCGATGGGAGCCGTTGCTGGGGGCTTACGACGCGGGCAACCGGGATTATCGGGGCGCGCTGGGGGCGCTGATCGTAAACGTCGAGGCACCGTTTCGGGGCAGCGTGTGGGGAGTGTTCACGCCGCCAGAGGCGAGCTTTTATCGGCAACCGGTGGTGACCAATTGCGTCCGGCAGGTGCTGTCGCGCATGAAACGCGGCGTCTTCCTCAGCGAAGGCGGGAGCGAGTTTTTCACCGTGTTTGCGGGGCAGCAATTCAAGGTCGGGGCAAGGGTGGTGAACTTTGGCAAGGAGGCGATTAGCAACTTGCAGGTTACGGTGAAGTTCCTGGATGCCAAAGGCGTCGCGCGCCGGGCGGTGCTCGAGCGTGAGATCATGCTTGCGCCCGGTGAGGTGAAAGCAGTCGAGCAGGATGGCCTTTCGCAAAATGCCGGCGAGGCGAGTGTGTCGACAAGCCTAAGCCTCGGCGGGGCGGTGATTGACGGCCTGCGGCATGATCTGGGCGTCTGGGAACCGCCAGCAAAGCCGCAGTTCATCGAAGCCCGGGATGGCGGGTTCTGGTTGCGCGGGAAGCCGTGGAAAGTGCACGGCGTGAACTATATGCCTTCGAGTGGGATCGGCCTGGCGAATGGACAATATTTCGAACACTGGCTGGGGCGGGGAGCTTACGATCCCGCGGTGATCGAACGCGATTTGCGGCGCATCAAAGCTATGAATCTGAACGCGGTGAGCGTGTTCATTCACCATGAGTCGCTTGGGGCGCAGCACTTGCTCGACTTGCTGCGGCGCTGCGAGGCGCTCGGGCTGCACGTGAACCAATCGTTGCGGCCCGGCACACCGATGGATTTCCGCTGGCGGGAGATGAAGGAGCTGATCGAGTATTTCAAACTGGCACAGAACGATACGGTATTCGCCTACGACCTGGCCTGGGAGCCGAGCCACGGCGATTATGCGCAACAGGAGTGGGCTTACGCCGGACGCTGGAACCAGTGGGTGACCAAACGCTATGGCGGCGTGCCGGCGGCGGACAGGGTTTGGGGTATGCCGGCACCGCGAGAAGAGACCAACTCGCCTGCGATCAAGGTGCCGTCCATGCAACAACTCACGCGCGACGGCGAATGGCGCAAGCTCGTCGCCGATTACCGCTTGTTCCTCGATGACCTGCTCCGCGAGAAATATTCAGCCGCGCGACAACTCGTGAACTCCATTGACCCGCATCACGCCGTCAGCTTCCGCATGTCGAACGCGGGCGACCCGCTCTACAACTGGGACGCCGCCCTGCCCTACGATTTCTTAGGGCTGGCCGGTGCGGTGGACGTCTGGGAGCCCGAAGCTTATGGCCGGATCGGCGATTGGGAACGCGTCCGCGCGGGCGATTTCACTGCCGCCTACGCGCGACTGTGTGACACGCGCAAGCCGCTGATATGGGCTGAAATGGGTTACAACGCTTGGGATATGAACCGCATGGCCCCCGACTCGGAGAAGCTTGCATTCGAGGGCCGTTACTACACTGACTTCTACCGCATGATGATCGAGTCGGGCGCAGACGGTGTGTTCTTCTGGTGGTATCCCGGCGGGTTCCGGATAGGCGAGAACAGCGATTTCGGCATCATCAATCCCGATGGCACGGACCGGCCCGTGACGAAGGTCATCCGCGGTGAGGGTCCGCGTTTTCTCAAGGAACCCAAGCCGAAGGAGCCGGACTCTTGGATCGCCGTGGACCGCGACCGCGACGCGCGTGGGCTGTTCGGGATGTACGAAGCTGCCAAGGTGGAATTCTGGAAAGCCATGATTGAGGGCCACCGTCCGGGGTTGAAGTGGGCGCGGGAACCGGGCAGCGCAAGGGAGCGGTGAGGAAGCTGGGACGCATGGAGGTGGTCTGCAGTTGCGTGTCAAACCTGCCAAAGGTGCAAAATGCTTTTGAAACGGCAGGCCATTCCTGTTACAAGGCAAGCCATGCAGAATATACGCGTCTTATTTGCGGCTTTCGTTTTCGCCTTTTTCGTGTTCGCGATAGTGGCGCCTGCGGCCGAGCCAGCGCAGCCGGCGGCAGGCAAGATCCGCGTGCTGCTGGTGACGGGCGGCCATGCATTCGAGAAGGAACCGTTCTTCAAGCTGTTCAAGGATAACCCGGACATCACTTACCAAGCTGTGGAGCATCCCAATGCGTTCGCGATGTTCAAGGCCGAGGCCGCGCGCCAATACGATGTGATCGTGACTTACGACTATGGCCAGCAGATCACTGAAGAAGCGAAGGCGGATTTTGTGGCAAGGCTTAAGGACGGGAAGGGACTGGTGGTCTTGCACCACGCGATCGCAACCTACCCGGCCTGGCCGGAATACTGGAATATCATTGGGGCACATTACTACCTAGAGAAGACCACCATCAACGGCGTGGAAAAACGGCGCTCAGGCTGGAAGGAAGGTTTGCACTTCCGAATTCATATCGCCGATCCGAAGCACCCGGTGACGCAGGGGTTGACCGACTTCGACACCCACGACGAAGCCTACAAGTGGTTCGACGTGGCGGAGGAATGCCATCCGCTGCTGACCACGGATGAGCCGGAGAGCAACAAAGTCATCGCGTGGGCCAAGACATATAAAGGTGCGCGGGTGATCTATATCCAATCCGGCCACGACCATTTCGCGTACGAGAACCCCCATTACCAGCAGATCCTCCGGCAGGCGATACGGTGGACGGCGCACAAGGATTGAGACGCGGCGCGGCTAACTCGCATGTTCTACAAAGTCATCGCCTGCGAGATTGCGTTTCGCGAACTCTGCTACGCTGCCGCGCGGTCGCGGAACCTGTTTGACCTGGAGTTTCTCACGCAGGGTTATCATGACATCCCGGCCACCGGGCGCGCGGAGATCCAGAAACGCATTGATGCGACGCCGGCCGGGCGATACGACGCCATCCTGCTCGGTTACGGGCTGTGCAGCACGATCCTCACGGGGCTGACCGCGGCGCACACACAGTTGGTCATCCCGCGCGCGCACGATTGCATCACGTTTTTTCTTGGGTCGAAGGAGCGTTACCAAGAATGCTTCAATGCGAAGCCCGGCACCTACTATTACACTTCGGGCTGGCTGGAGTGCGCCAAACGCCGAGGGAATAAGGGGCCGATCTGGGGCGGCGCGTCGCTGCCCGCCGGCGCGAACGCCAACTTGCAGGCAGCGTACGAGGAGTGGGTGAAGAAATACGGCGAAGACCAGGCCAACTATCTGAGGGAAGAGATGAACCGATGGACTGATTCGTACTCCCACGGCACATTGATCGAGTTTGACTTCGTGAAGCACCTCAAGTTGCGCGAGCAGGTGGAGCAGATTTGCGCGGAGCGCGGCTGGGATTACGACGAGATACAGGGCGATATGGGGATGTTCAACAAACTGCTCGACGGAGAGTGGCCAGACTCGGCGTTCCTGGTCGTGCAGCCGGGGCAGAAGGTCATCGCCACCAATGATGAGAAGGTAATCGGGGCAGAGCCGATACCGCTGCGCGGCCCCTCTGCTGGATAGGCGCGCAGCCTTCAGACTGCAGGAGACCCGGCGAATTCTCTACCGTGTGCGTGCGTTCTGCAGCCTGAAGGCTGAACGCCGCTCAACGTCCCCACGCCTCCACTTGAAGCAGCCGGGCTTGGCCGTCCAGCGGGGAGACTTTGTTGACGACGATGCGGAACCGGTCTGTATGCGCAGGCTTAGCCAACTGGTGGACGCGCACTTTGACGGAGTAATGGGCGGCTGCTTCAACAAGTGGCTTCCATTTCTGCTTTCGCTTGTCCCAGACTTCAATGGCGTAGTCTTGTACGCCCCACTTGCCCGCAGTCTCGGCGCTGTTGTCTTTTTGGTAGGTGATCACGACAAAGCGGTGGACGGCTCGCTCCTGGCCGAAATCCACCTCCAGCCGTTGCGGCAATGGCTCGCCGCTCCCGCTGGCCCAGCCGTGGCCGGCACCCCAGCCGGTATCGTCGCGACGGCCATCAATCACGCTTGAGGCGGGCCAAACAGCGTTGCCGGACGCGTCTTGCGAAGAAGCCGTGGCGTGGCTTCCGTTCGTGGCCAAAGCCCAATTGACTTCGCCTGGCACAGGCTCGGGAATCGTATCGCCCTGGGCCGGATGATCAGGGGCGCGGGATGCCAGCTTGTCCGGATCGTCCGAGAGAAAGCGCACTGGGGCTTTCATTCCCAGGCGTTCGCGGAAGAGGCCCAGGAATACATCGCGCTGGTGGGGTGACCATTCGCACGGGCCACAGTCATCGCCCCAGCCGTTCGAGATGGCCACAGGCACGCCAAATGTCTCCACGCCCCAGCGTGTGAGGTGGAACCCTGTGATGTCCGACCAGTTGCAGCTCCAAAGGGTGTTGCGCCAATTCGGGAACAGCCCGTACGACCAGGCCACAGAATCGCAATGAGTATCCTGATACGTGCCGTCCGCCATCATCGCGTAGCCAGGCACGTCGGACCATCCGAAGACACCGATGCAGTCAGAAGCTAAAAACACTTTCTGCGGATCAAATAGATGGACCTGGTAAGTCAGCGCTTTCACGAGGGTCATCATGGCGCGGTCGCAATAAGCGGGCTGGGGCACGACGGCAATTTGACCCAAGGGTGCATGAAAGGTCTCATCCCAAACGAAGCCGTCAGTTTCGGCGCCGTAGGTCTTTAACAGCGCGCCCAAGTAGTTTGTGTACCAACTGAATACCTCGGGGTGTGCCACGTTCCGCATGTAAGTAGCGCCAAAGGTGTCTGGGCCCTGCCAGCCGGCTACCTTGTTTCCTTTGGCGTCCCGGTAGGCCCAATCGTCACGGTAGCCCGGCACCCCGCTGTCCGCGGCCAGCCCGTCGCCGAAATAGAGCAGCACGCGGAAGCCGAGGTCGCGCGCAAGGAGCAGCCGTCGCTTTAGTTCGGCCTGGGTGAACTTCACCTTGCGCGTGCGCTCGAACGCAATCCACTCCTGCTTCATGCTATGCGACTGGGTATCGTAGCAATAGGAACCGAGGGCTTCATACCATCCGTGCAAGCAGAGAACGACGCGGCGGCGCTCCGCGGGCTTGAGCCAGCTTGCCAACGCCCGCAAGTCGCGCTCCCAGCCCTGGCCGTCGTCGCTGAGGAAGTCATAGTCCACCATGGCAATCTCGTGCAGCCACTGGGGACCGGGCGACACATCCGGCAGCATCAGCCGGAACCAGGCGTCCACGGCGGCAGGGAGCTCTTTGGCTGAGCGCTTGTTGTTCGGCAGCCAGATGGCGAAGGTGCGGGCTTCCGGCACACTGACTGGCACTCTGCTGGCGGCATAACGGAAGCGCAGTGTGCCTTGGATCTGGTCTTTGCTCGTGCGCAGTGAAAAAAGCGTGCTGAACATCGGGTCGGCAAAAATCGCCGCAGTGCCCCTCTGCCCTCGCAACTGGACCAGCGGCAGCGCCAGTTGCGGAGTCTCCTTGCCCGTGAGAAAGCTGCCCAACCGATACTCAACGCGCGTTTCACCAGGCGAGAGCGGGAACGACCTGGCCCAGCCATTCTTCAGCGGACAGGTCGCCAACACCCCACGCCTAGTGTCCAACGAACGTGCAGCGCCCCTGGGCTCGATGAGCAGCGCGAAGGGGATTTCGACTTCGATGTCGTTGGTCAGCGGACGCGCGGGCGCGAGGCTGAATGTCTCGAATAGAACTATGCCATCGCGATCGGCTTTCTGCTGCAGCCTCCGCTCGATTCTAAGAGGCACCCCGTCTGGCGATTGCGCGTCATAGATCAGCAGCAACCGTTGGCCTTCGGGGAATTTGAGGTCCGGTTTAAGCAGCCTTTGCACGATACTCGCGGCAGGAAAGCTGAGCCGCAGTGAATCCCCAGCTCTGTTCCAACCCCAGCACACTTCTCTGTTTCCGTCTTGGTGCACAACGCCCTTCATGTCGGCCCAATGCAGTTGCGATTGGGCGATCGTGGTGACCGCCAGAAACAGAAACCCGAAGACCAGCGAAGATGCCACGACGCGAAGAAGGAAGGCGCGCGCACCCCGAACGCTCTCGTGGCCCGAAGGCTCGGCTGGGCAAGGCACCTTTCTTCGGCAGGCCGGCTTCATTTGACTTTGCGGTAACTGATGACGACGGCAGCCGGTTGGTTCGGAATCTCCACGAGCAGACCCCCGTCCCTGAGGTCGCTGCCGATCAATTCCTGCCGCGTAGCCGGCGTGTCGAGGTTCGCCACCGTGTATCGTGCGGTGGGTTCGAGTCCACGCAGCTTAAGGCGAGCCGATTCGTAGGAACTCTTATCCCGGCGGAAAGCTTGCACGACTCCTTCGCCCTCTTCAGGGCGGTCAAATTGCCAGGCAATCCAGACTTGATCGTCGCGGCTCCACGTTGTCAGCGGGTAAAAGTCGCCGTAGTAGTTCGCGTTCATTTCACGCCATTCGCTGATTAGCTGCCGCAGGGAGGCGTAATCAATCTCCCGCACCCGCATATCAATGCCGAAGCCGAGGCTAGGGCTCACGTTGCTCCAGAAAGCATAAGGCTCGACTGGAGTGAGCCCGCTGCCGTAGTAAGGCGCGTTGCGGGCGGCGATGGTGCCGGTGCCATGAAACGGCAGCCAGAGCGAGATGCCGTAAGTCATGCATTGGTGGCCGATAGCTTCAAAGGCGTAGTCACTGCGCCAGAGCGGCACAGCACGGCGCATTGTCTCCAGATCGTTGCGGCGGCCGCCGGAGGCACATGAATCAATCAGCATATTCGGGTGCCGCCGACGCAGTTCGTCCCAGTAGGCGAGATAGCCGGTGACGTGTTTGATCTCCGTAATGCCCTGGCGGTCAGGCGCGTCGTTGCTGCGCCAAGCGTTGAGCGGGTCCATGTTGAAATCCTGCCGGTAGAGGTCAATGCCTTGCTCCGTCAGCAGCCGGTCAACGTGCTCGGTCAACCAGCCGCGCGCCTCGTCATTGCCCAAATTCAACAAACCGCCCTTCGCGCCGCCAAGAACCCACTCGGGATGGCTTCGCGTCAGCCACGTGTCAGCCGTAACGCGCTCCGGCTCGAACCACACCAGGATTCTCATGCCCTTCTTGTGCGCGTAATCCGAGACCGCCCGCAAGCCGTGCGGGAAACGGTTCGTATCCACCTCCCAAGTTCCCACGCGGGGCCAGCCGCCGCCGTGGTGATTGTACCAGCCCGCGTCCATCCACCAGTAATCAAGCTTAATGCCCTCTTCGAGATACCGGTCTATGAACATGACCTGGTTCGTCTCATTGGCCTTGATCATCTCGTCGTATTGGCGCGAACTCGAAGCGACGAGCTGGGGTGGAGGGAGCTTACCGCCGGGTTTGGGCATGGAATGAGCCATCATCCAACGGCGCCAGACGTTCTGCGCGCGAATCCAGTCGCCCTTCCAAAACTGCAAGACGATCAACGGACTGCGCACCTCTTCGCCAGGCATGAGCTTGAAGTGCGTCAATTCCTGCCCTGCCCGCAAGTGCAGACCGCGCGCGTCATCGCGTGCGAACTCAGCCGCCCACTGCCCAGGCCAACCCACCGCTACGATCAGCCCCTCCCCGGGCCATGCGAGGTTGAAATACGACCAATCGGCGTTAGTGGGCCGACCTCCGGCTCCACCTATGCGCTTGGTCGCGCGGGGACCAAGCGGCGTCTCCAACGGGCCATAGTCGTTGCCGTCAGCAGGCGAGCCGATGTTGTGATGTAGCAGAAACTCGCCGTTGGCGTCGCGCTTCAGCTCAAGTTCCAGCGCCTGGATGTTCTCGATGATAGGCGTGGCGCTCGTGCCGGTGTTCTTGAAATAGACCTTCCATTCGACCGTCGGGAAGTCGTGATACTCGATGGCGACACAGCGCACCTGCAACCCGGTTCTCGCGTCGCTCCAAGTCAGATTGCGTTCCGTTCGGTTTTGGTCAAGGTCCCGCGAGCTTTGCTGCAATGGCCACTGTTTCAGAAGCTCGTCCGAGGAGCGGCCATCGTATTTGAATGAGAATATCGCGCCGGACGTGCCCGCCGGGCTTAACTCGCTTGAGGGGGTAGTCTGGGGTGTAGGAGTCTGCTGGCTGGTTTGGAACCTGGCTGCGGCCCATTGGCTGGCCGCAGCGAGTTCATCGGGCGTTGGTGCCACGCCCCACGCCAAGCGCGCGACAAGCAGCGCAGCCACAAACAGTGAAGCCTTGGGCAATAGCTGGATCTTCATGGTGTCCTGGGCAGATGTCATCCGAGACGGGAGGAATAGTGGCACCAAGCGGCTTGGAACGGAACTGAATTCGCGGCCCGCAACAGGCCCGGAGGTCCGGCGCAAGACGCTTGCAGGTGCCTATATACGCGCGACTTGCTTGATGGTTGCATAATGGCTGCATAATGGTTGTATAATGGTTGCATGATAGATCCATGGTAGATGTTTGATAGTTCCATAATATTAACACTGGATTCACAGGCTACCCGGTCCGAGCGCTGAACGGATAGCACCGTGATCGGGATTACTTATCAAGGACCAGCGGTGGAGCTGGGAGTTTGCGATAGGCTTCGATAATGGTGGGAAAGTCCCAGCGGCGGGCATCGTCGGACCGATAAACCACGCTCACACCTTTAGGGCCTTTCACCACGGGACGCGAGTTGGGCAGGTGCAACACAATGCGTTTGGGGGGCTGCCGTTGGGGCGAGTCGAGCTTCACTTCAATGCCCGTCGCAGTGCCGCGAAGTCGAAGGTTCATGGTCCCAAAGTGCGTGGGAGCCCTTTCGATGCGGATTTCCCGGCCGTCTTCCAGCCACCAGTCGGGCGCGCCCAAAAGCAAGTGCAGTTCATCCTCCTGCTCATGCGCCAGGGCATGCCGCAGGAGGAAGGCAAAGTTGGCCGCGCCCGTGGCGTGGGGGATTGTGTCGCTCCAGGCAATGCGGCGCCCGAGAAAGATTCCTTCAGGGAAGGCGTGGGTGGCCGTTGAGTGCAGCAGATACCAGTAGAACTCCTCGACGAACTTCTCGTGCTCGCCACGGATCAGCGAGGCCATCGTGGTGTAGGAGGAGAGGTAGGGGTGAATGACCGGCTCTTTCAGACCTGTCCAGCGAATCGTGCCCTCACAAAAGCCACCGCCGTGGTGTTCGCGCACCTCAGTCAGCAACGCGCTTACGCGCGCGTCGTCCGCCGCGAACAACTCGGTCGGCCAAAGTAGCTCGGTGTTGCCCCAATGCGTTCCCGCCTTTTCCCAGCTTGGCGGGAACCAGGCCAGGCCGGTCTTCTTCCAGGCGGCATCAATCGCATAGCGGTAGTCTTCGGCCTCCCGCTGAAACTTCTGCGCGTCGCTTTTCTCGCCCAGCTCGCGAGCGGCGCCGGCCACGCACGTGAGCCCGCGCAGGTTCCAGAAATCGTAGCCAACAATGTGATATTTGCCGTCCCAGAGAAACTCGCCGTCAGCCACGGCGTTAGGCAAAACGCCGGCGAATGCGGAATCAGACGGGGCTTCGCGCCGCGCGCGCATCGTCCAGTCGGCTGCGCGCCGCATTTGCGGGTAAGCTTGCTTGAGCCATGCGCGGTCCCCGGTGATCTTATAGAACTGCCACAGCACCCAGAGCGCCTGGCCGTTGGCGTCAAATTGATTCTGCTGCGTTTCAAATCGGCCATCTGGTCTTTGGGCGCGCAGGTAGGCCGCCATGGTGTTGCGTGCCGCGTCGAACAGGCCGGCCTCCTCGAGTTCGAGCACCTGGTAGGCACCGTCCCGGATGTAGAACTCATCATAGAAGCCCTCCCCGCCGTGCAGCACGCCGTGGTCACTGACCAGCATTTGGCAGACGTGCGCCGCGCGGAAGGCCTCGGTTGCTTTCGCGCACGGCACCTCGATGCAGGCGGCTTTGGCCACTAGGTTCCGCCAGTAGCTCTTGGTTCGGTCGAGCCACACTTGTGGGTTTGCCTTATCGAAGGCCTCGGCGTTTGCGACCGGTTTGAAGGGGATGCGGAAACAGGTCTCCGCACTCCCTTCCGGCGCCAACAAAACGCTCCACTCAGTCGGGGG